>Ga0335085_10001759_pt1 | contig 43682 bp, 44 predicted proteins | sample Lox_Sample_45_FD_206712 | JGI IMG/M metagenome (GOLD analysis project Ga0335085, IMG submission 206712) | Soil microbial communities from Loxahatchee National Wildlife Refuge, Florida, United States - Lox_Sample_4.5 | ecosystem: Environmental > Terrestrial > Soil > Wetlands | place: USA... | reverse complement strand
CCTCAAGACAGAACCAGGGCGAGGCGTCACGGGTACCGACCCAATCGAAGGCGGCTGTGTAGCCGCGATCCGTTCCATGCGACAGCACGGCCGGCAGCGTGGTGTCCTGATGGTCCGGCCGGGTCCATAACAGGCCGCACCCACGCGGGGCGAAGAACCATTTGTGGGCGTTGCCGGTGTACCAGTCGGCGCCGATCGCGGGAACGTCAAGCGAAAGCTGGCCTGGCGCATGCGCTCCATCCACCAGCACGGCGATGCCGGAATCGTGGGCCTTGCGGACAATCTGCTCAACGGGAAGAACCAGCGCAGTCGCCGAGGTGATGTGGTCAATGATCAACAGGCGTGATCGCCCGGTGAAGCTGGCTGTCACCAACTCCACGATTTGGTCTCGGCTCTCGACAACGGGTGGAAACGGAATCGTCTTGAGGATTGCGTCGCGGCGTTCGGCCCAGACCTTCGCCGCCTTCACCACGGCACCGTAACCATGCGAGGTGACCAGAACCTCGTCGCCCGGTCGCAACGGGAACGACGCCAGCACGGAATTCGCCGCAACCGTGGCGTTCTCGCAAAAGACCCAGTCTTTGGCTTCGCCGCCGAAGCACCGCGCGGCGACGGTGGCGCTGTCCCGCACCAGTCCCGGATATTCATAATGATAGAAGCCGCTCGGATCGCGCTCGAACCGCTCGCGCCAGCTCTGCTGCTCGGCCAGCACGCTGCGCGGCACCGCGCCGAACGACCCGTGATTCAGATGCAGGCGCTCCGGCGCAAGCTCGAACGCCGGAAGGGCCGCATGGCCCTCTCTAGGCAGACGTCTGTCGTGGGAAGTGTCCGATCGGGAAGGGCTGCTCATCGCGCACGAAGGTGATGTAGGCGACCAATTCCCACAGATACTGCACCAGATTGAGGCAGAAGTGGCGAAGTTCTTCGTTAATGCGGCCATTGATCGCCAGCACCACAAACTGCACGATGGCCAGCACGAACAACAGCATCAGTACGAAATAGGCGAGGAAGCCGTAACCCAGCGCATAAAACAGGCGGACAAAGGGAAACGGTGCCTTGGCTTCGTGAGGCGGCTGCACCGCTTGGGCGCCATTTGCGGGATCCGACATCGGCTCCTCCGTTATTGTACGTCACTGATCTAGGCAGTCCTGCGGCCGCTTCAAGGCTGCTGCCTGGCCGTAAACGATTGCTCCGTCCCGCTACGGCACAGAAGCGCGGGAACCCGCCCGCCAATCGATGGCATGGCCGTTGCTGTGATCCGTTCGCGGAACAGGAGGCAATGCCATGACGCATTCCTTTTACAAGGCTGGACTGACGGCAGTCGTGTTGCTTGCAGCAACCGTTGCGGCTCGCGCCGATGGCGGCAGCAGCGCCTCCGACTACAACAACCCCTACGGCATGACGGCCGGCCAGTCGAACCAGGCCATCGATCCCTCGCTGCGCGACGCCAACGGCAATCTGTCCGTCGTCAATGGCGTTTTCACCAGCTCGAACATGGGCGGTGCCAGCACGCAGCAGATGAGTTCGATGGGCGCGGTGAATGCCGGCACGACCCTCAACAGCGGCGGCGTCGGATTCGGCGGCGGCGGCGTGATCGCCACGTCGCAGGCCATCGGCAACTCGCTGAACGTGGTGACGGTCGGAACCGGCAACACGGTGATCGTGAATTCGCATCAGACCAACAACGGTGACCAGAACGCTACGACCGATGTGAACGGTCAGTAGGACTTGAGGAGAGAGGGGAGCCCCATCCCATGACTTCGCGCGGACGTAGATTTCTCGCAATGCCATTGCTGCTCGCCACAGCAATCGCGCTTTCAGGCTGCATCAGCAGCGAGCCGGACGAAACCGGCCGCTACACGGCACCGATCGGCGGCTCGCCCGTCATCGCCAACGAGACGCCCTACTCGGACGCGCTTCGCTGCATGGTGGGTTACACCTCTCGCAGGCCACTGCGTATCGCGGTCGGGCAGATCGCCGACTACACGGGCAAGTCCGAATCCGACAACAGCGGCCGCAAGATCACGGCCGGCGGCGCGCTGATGGCGATGTCGGCTCTGGCCAAGGCGGGCGTTCCGCTGGTCGAGCGCTTCGACACATCGATCGCAGAGCTCGAACTCAAATACGCCAACAACAAGCTGATCGGCGACGAGAAGGGCCCGCCGGGTGCTCCGGCCGACTATCGCAAGATCTATGCGGGCTCGATCCCGGGCTCCGACTACTACCTGGTCGGCGGCATCACCGAGCTCAACTTCAACATCCGTTCGGTCGGCGCCAGTGCCGATGGCGGACAGACGTCGAGCGACGGCGTGAAGGGCATGGCCGGCATCAACAGCTACGTCATGAACATCGGCCTCGATCTTCGCCTGGTCGACACCAACACGCTCGAAGTCGTGGATGTGACATCGTATCAGAAGCAGATCATCGGCAAGCAGTTACAGGCCGGCGTGTTCGACTTCCTCGGCCACACCTTCCTCGATGCCAGCGCCGGCGAAAGCGCACTCGAGCCGATCCAGTTGGCGGTGCGCTCGGTGATCGAACGCGCGACGCTGGAGATGGTGTCGCGCCTCTACAAGATCCCGCCGGGATCGTGCGCGTCCGTCATCGGCAGCGCCGCCGATCCGCTTGCGGGCCCCGGCGATCCGCCACCGGCTTCGGCCGCACCGGCACCGGCACCTTACGTCGCCACCAATGCCCGCGTGATGACTGCAACCACCACCGTTCCTCAGGAGAGACCCTATGAACCGCGTCGCCAAGATCCTTACAGCTACTACAGCTCTAGCGATCCTGCCTCTGAGCCACAGCTTCGCCGACGGATCGACTGACGGCGGCAGCCAGATCGTCAACGGCCAGATCACGTTCTCCGACTCGATCTCGCATGTGAATGTCGATCTCGGGAACATCTGGGGCGACACCAGCGCGCAATCGGTGGCCGGCGGCAACTCGCTCGACGTCACCACGATGAACGATACCAACGTGACGAACAACCAGTACACGCAGTCCGGCGCCATCGCGGCGGATCTGAATGCCAACGTCAATCAGGTCAGCGGCGACGCGGATCTCTCCGCGCAGGCGTTCTGCAACTCGGCCAGCATCTCGACCGACCCGACCACGACGCAGGTCTACAGCTCGCAGGAGTGTCATGCGTCCGATCCGTCGGCCGTGCTGAACGCGCAGGTGGCCGATGTCGGCGGCAACGCCAACCTCTCGGCCTCGGCGATCGGCAACAGCTTCGAGGAAGACACCAACGCGCCGAACGCGCCGATCCAGAATTACCAGCTCAACGACTCGAACCTGAACTCCATGGTCAATGCCAACGTGTGGAGCGTGAAGGGCAGCGTCGCCGTTCAGGGCGCAGCCATCGGAAACTCCGCGCAGATTATCCACTACAACACCGGGAATTGATCCGCGCCGGCATCTTCTGGGGCGTTCATGAAGATGCCGAGGGGAGGGAGGGCGAAAGCCCTCCCTTTCTCTTTCATTTCGTCGGCACACATTGCGCCACGCCGGCAATTCCACGCGAGCTGAACACCACGGCGCGATTTCCGCTCCACACAGCGAAAAGATCGCGACCAATGCTCCTCAACCCGAACGCTGCGCGTGGAAACCGGGCTACTTCGTTCACGCGCCAGGCGCCGGTTGAATCACGACTTAGACCGAGTGCGTAGCCACTCCCTCCTGGGCCGTTGCTAATCGTGAAACTCTCATTCTCGTCCGACGTCGGCCCACGCGCGTTATAATCGGTCCAGATTCCTCCACTTCCGATGACAACAATGACGCCATTTCGATCGGGCTCGAATCCCTCGACATTGCCAACTGCGACAAACAGTGGCTTTGCGGTACCTGCCTCCCATTTCACTTCTCCGCCCCACTCCCCGTTGTCACGACCGATCAAGGTCCCGGCCGGAAGGCCATCACGAGAAGGAATTTGAAGGGCCATCCGCACGTCGTGCGGTTCGCCAAACTCTGCACCGTTCCAGAGCCATCGTCCGCTCTGACACGGTGCAACATCGGGAGCGGATGTAGCTTCGACTTCGAGCGCCAATACGTCGGGCGGATTTTCCAAGGTTCCACCCCGAATAGTCGGTCGGGGGAGAACACCGGCTGGAGATTGTAGTGCGGAGATGACTCTGGATGCCTCGGCACGAACGTCGGCAAGCCAATGGCTCTTCTCTGTCTTGCTAAGTGCAACAACGGCATCTTTGGCGCCAAGCCAGCCGAGCGAGCGGATGGCTGCGAAGACGACTCGCCAGTCCGGGTCCTTCAAGAGTTCGAGAAGACGCTGCTTCGCTGAAGCATACCCGATGTATCCCAGAAGGGATGCTCCGTTGGCGCGATCGGCTCCCGCTAGGGAATATGTGAATTTCGTCAGGATGAGATTTGCGTAAGGAAAAATCCCGTCGCCAAACGCGGCAGCGCGTGTAAGACAGATCGAAGAATCGAGCGATCCTTCAAACGGATCGGTGGAAGGCTCACAGGCAACGATGGTTGCGGACACCACGGTCGGATCGGCCATCGCAGTCAGCACTTGGACGGTCGTCTCAGGGATTGGTCCTTCGCCGTAGTTTAGCGACAAGAGCGGCCGAAGTTGAGGAGCCACTTGCTTCGCAGAACTTCCCAATATCCCAATTCCGCGGAGCGCGCCGACACGGTCTCTTTCGGGCTTACCTGGATCAAGGGCAAGTGCGAGCCAAACATCGAGATTGTCACCCTCTTTCGATTTCATATCCCGCATGATCGACGCCGCAGCGTGCCATTGCTTGTCGTCCGACAGCAGCGGCAAGAGGTAGGGAAAGACGCGATCTCCAAGTTGAGACAATGCCCAGCCGGACTGGCTCTCCGCTCCGTGCAGACGAACATCCTCAACAAGCGCATCAATCGCTTCGGGCGTGCCGATCAATCCAAGTGGCCGCGCTGCGCCGCCGCCCGGGTCCGCATGCAGAGCCGCAATAAGGGCTGGGACGTCGCGTTCGTCGAACGATTGGCAATACATCAAGAGCCACCCGGCCAACTCTCGCCAGCCCTTGTCTGAACCTGTCGCGCGCTTGAGAATTTCGCGCTTCGCGGGTTCACCGAAAGTCTCAAGCCGTTTCGCGAATTGTTCATCGAGCCCCGGCGAACCTGCGCCGTTCTTGCGAGACGGCGCGATCACATCCAGAGCCTCAAAACAGGCGGCCAATGTTTGGCACCGGGCAAATTGGCTCGGCATTTCTGGTGGGTCTGCAGCCACAGCACTCGCTGCGAGACAACACACTCCGATCAGCGCGAAGTTACGCATGCCCACCCCCCACTGCGCTGAATTTATCAGAAGTAGGCATCGAGTCTCGACAAAATAGCCCTCCCTCTTTTTTTGTGCGCCCCGCCATTGCATGGTGCGCCACCAAATGGGGAGGGGTGGATGTCGGTTGCCGGCAAGTCGGTTCGGGAAATCACCTTGCGCGGGCTTGTGCTCGGCATCCTCATCACGCTCGTGTTCACGGCGGCGAATGTCTATCTCGGACTGAAGGTGGGGCTGACCTTTGCCACCTCGATCCCCGCGGCCGTGATCTCGATGGCCATCCTGTCGGCCTTCAAGGATTCCTCCATCCTCGAGAACAACATCGTGCAGACGGTGGCGTCCGCCGCCGGCACCCTGTCGGCCATCATCTTCGTCCTGCCGGGCCTCTTGATCGTCGGCTGGTGGGTGGACTTCCCGTTCTGGACGTCGTTCTGGATCTGCGCCTCGGGCGGCATCCTCGGCGTGCTGTTCACGATCCCGTTGCGCCGCGCCATGGTGGTGAACACCGACCTTCCCTATCCGGAAGGCGTGGCCGCCGCCGAAGTGTTGGAAGTCGGCGACGCGGCGCGCGCCAGCAAGAGCAGCGAATCCCGCGAAGGCCTGATGGCCGTTGTCTACGGCGCACTGGCGTCCGGCGGATTGGCGCTGATCGCCGCAACCAACATCGCCACGACGGAATGGCAGAAATTCTTCCGCGTCGGGCCGAACGCCATCACCAGCATCGACATGGGATTCTCGCTGGCGCTGGTCGGCGCCGGCTACCTTGTCGGGATTTCCGTCGGCATGGCGATGCTGTTCGGGCTGCTCATCGCCTGGGCCGGTTTCGTGCCCTACCTCACGGCCATTCATCATGCCGCCGCCGGCGTCGACATGGCGACCTACGCGACAACCGAGTGGCGCACCCAGGTGCGTTTCATCGGCGCCGGCGCCATCGCGGTGGCATCGGTGTGGACCTTGCTAAAGCTGATCGGCCCGGTGGTGAGCGGCGTGGTGTCCACGCTCTCCGCATCGCGGGCCGCGAAAGGGGCCGCCGCCGACCGCCGCGACACAGACATGTCGCCGGGCTGGATCGTGCTCATCGCCCTCGCCTGCCTCGGCGTCATCGGTTACCTGCTCTATCTCTTCCTCATGCCGACGCCGCTCGCGGCCAACACGCAATCGTTGATCATCGCCGCCATACCCTTCATCTTCATCGGCGGATTCCTCATCGCGGCGATCTGTGGCTACATGGCCGGACTGATCGGCGCCTCGAACTCGCCGATCTCGGGCGTCGGCATTCTCGCCATCATCTTCTCCTCGCTCGTGTTCCTGGCCGTCGTGCATCCCGCGGTGGGCGCACAGAAGGCGCTGGTCGCCTTCGCGCTGTTCGCCACGGCCATCGTGTTTGCCATCGCCACCATCTCCAACAACAACCTGCAGGACCTGAAGACGGGACAGCTCGTCGGCGCCACGCCGCGCGCGCAGCAATGGGCGCTGATCATCGGTGTGATCGCGGGCGCGGCCGTCGTCCCACCGATGCTCAATCTGATCGCCCACACGATGGGTTTCGTCGGAGCACCCAACCGCGACGTCGTCGCAGGTACCACGCCGCTTGCCGCACCGCAGGCCACGCTGATTTCCGCGCTGGCGCAGGGCGTGATCGGCGGCAACCTCAACTGGACCATGATCTATATCGGCTTCGGGCTCGGTGCCGTGCTGATTGTGATCGACGAAGTGTTCGGCCTGCTGAAGTGGCTGCGCCTGCCGCCGCTTGCCGTCGGCATCGGAATCTACCTGCCGATGTCGGCAACCTTGCCGGTAGTGCTCGGTGCCATCATCGGCCACTGGTACGATCTCTGGGCGCGGCACACGAAGAACCCCGAACATGCCAAGCGCCTCGCGGTGCTGATCGCATCCGGCATGATCGTGGGCGAGAGCCTGTGGAATGTGGTGCTCGCAGCACTGATCAAGCTGACTGACAAAAACACACCACTGGCGCTGGTGCCGGCGGACTTCGCGTGGATCAACTGGGTCGCCACCGGATTATTCGTGGCGCTGATCGTGATCCTCTACGGCTGGATCATGGCGCGTGCCCGAAAGGCGCCGCCGCCGGTTGTTCCCGCTTCGCAATAAAGCTTCAGACACCTACTTTCTTCAGACACCGAATTGTTTGTTTCGTTCGGCGATATTGTACTTAACAGACCCACTACTAGTCATTGGGGGGTCGGCTCATCGTAGCCTGCGGCCAGAATAAAACTGCCGTGGCCGCCAATGCGATTACGATATTCTCAAGAACTGACAGCTCGAAATCGGCCCTTCCCGCCGCCGTTATTCTATGATTCTCCACTAGGACAGCCGAGCCTTGTTGGAAGGACGTATAGGCAGACAAGGCCCAGTAGTCGTAGACCGCCGTGAGGATAACAAAGGCCACTGGAAAGGTCGCCCAACCAGGTATGCCGATTTGGGCAATCAGTATCGAGGCGAGATAGAGCCCGGAAATCACAATAGAATACAGGACTGCGTAGAACAGTGCTCCGGCGATGAGCGCAGGAACCTGCGCTAGAGTGGGAATCCCCGAGCCATACAATTCCGACACCAGCGCAAGCGCCACGCATAAGCCGATTGCGACCAGCAGCCTTCTCACGGGCATTGGGTTCTGCATCATTCTTATTTTAATGGTTGCTTCGCTTTTGGGGCACCCCGTCCTGCCCTCACGTTTGTTGCTTGTCGTTCAACCGGTTGGCGCGCGCCAAGATGTGCTGCGCCTGCTTCAGGTGCGGCTGATCCAGCATCCGGCCATCCAGCGAGGCGACACCCTCGCCTGACTGAAATGCCGCCACCACCTTCTTCGCGTGCTCGACATCGGCGGCCGATGGTGTGAAGGCGGCGTTGATCGTCTCCACCTGATCGGGGTGGATGGCAAGCATGCCCGAGTAGCCTTCGCGTTGCGCCGAGCGCGCGGCGCGTTCCAATCCGGCCATGTCGCGGAAGTTCGCATGCAACGTGTCGATCGCCTCCACGCCTGCGGCCTTCGCCGCCATCAGGCACAAGGTGCGCACGATGCGGAAGGTGAAATGGAATTCGCCCGCCTCGTCGCTATTGGCAGCGGCGCCGAGCGCGGCGGCCAGATCCTCAGCGCCCCAGGTGATGGCGGCCAGCCGCGGCGGCGGCGAGCGGTAGTCAGCCAGCGACAGCACGGCCGTCGGCGTTTCCGTTGCCACCGGCATCAATTTGATTCCGCCTTGCGGGAGCCCCGCGTTGGTTTCCTCGGTGAGGAGATGCGCGTTCGCGAGATGCAGCGCCTGCGGACCATCCGGTTTCGGGATGACGAGACCCGCCGGCGCGCCGGCCACGACCGCCGCGATGTCGGCGGAAAATTCCGCCGTGTCGACGGGATTGACGCGCACCCAGATGGATTGCGCGTGACGGCCTTGCAGGAATTCGCGCGCCATGCCGCGCGCCCTGGGCTTGTTCGCCGCGGCGACGGAATCCTCCAGATCGAGGATCAGCGCATCGGCCGCCGACGCGCTCGCCTTCGCGAGCTTCTTCTCGCTGTCGGCCGGAACGAAGAGAAAGGATCGCAGGATCATCGCCTGAATGCCTTGTTGAAAAGTCCGAGTGCCGCAAGCAACGAGAGGACGCCGACCAGCCAAAGATACTTGCTACCAAGTTCGTCTGCGCCCCCTCCGCTCGGACGAACGCCAGCCGACGGCAATGACCAAAACTGGTTGTCGAACGCCAAATACATTGCGGTCACAAAATTCGGAAAGAACGCCGCGAATGAAACGGCGAGGAGAACAATTCCGATAACAATAAGGAGCAGTTCTTTCATGTTTCCTTCCTCAGCATCAGGGCGCTGCGTTTGCACACGGCCACCAGCTCGTCGCGCTGGTTGAAGGCGCGATGGGCGAACACCACGATGCCGTTTGCGGGGCGCGATTTGCTCTCGCGCAACTCCAGCACTTCACTCTCGATGCGCAACGTGTCGCCATGGAACACGGGCTTGGGGAACCGCACCTCGTCCATGCCGAGATTGGCGACCGTGGTGCAAAGCGTCGTCTCGCCCACGGAAATGCCGATCATCAGGCCGAGCGTGAACAGCGAATTGACGATGCGCGTGCCGAACTCGGTGTTCTTCGCGTATTCCTCGTCGAGATGCAGCTGCGCGGGGTTGTGCGTCATCGCCGTGAAGAAGACGTTGTCGGCTTCCGTCACCGTGCGGCGGATGGGATGCTGGAATGTCTGCCCCACGGAAAACTCCTCGAAATACAAACCGGCCATGCGCGTTCCTTCTTGCGACGGGGCCAAGTATAAGGGCGTTCCGGCGGCGGTAAGCAGATTTTCCGCCACTATTTTGCAAGCAACTGACTCCGCTTGGGAACTTGAATTTCGGTTCCGGCATAAAGCGGTAACCAGAGGGACAATCGATGAGCGGCATTCTGGGTTCGGCAAGGCCCGTCGGCATCATCTGCACGCGCGACCGCGAGCGGGCCACGCCCTTCTATCGCGACACGCTCGGCCTCGATCTTGCGAAGGAAGACCATTTCGCCGCCGTGTTCGAGGCGGGCGGCATCTCGATCCGCCTCTCCACCGTGCCGGACTGGACGCCCCATCCGCACACGGTGATGGGCTTCGTGGTCGACGACATCGCGGCGACCGCCAAAGCCCTCGCAGCCAACGGCGTGACGTTCAACATCTATCAGGGCTTCAATCAGGATGCGCTCGGTGTCTGGACCTCGCCCGACAAATCGGCGCGCGTCGCCTGGTTCAAGGATCCCGACGGCAACGTGCTCAGCATCACGCAGTTTGCCGCCTAGTCGACCGCGACGAACGTATCCGTCTTCGGATCGAGGATTTCCAGCTTGCCATCGGCGATGCCGAAGCGCGCGCCGTGAATGGCCAAAGCGCCTGATGCAAAGCGCTCCTCCACGAATGGAAAGGTGAGCAGCCGCTCCAGCGACAGGCGGATGCAGTCGCGCTCCATCGCCTCGTGGCGGGCGCCGCTGTCGGTCAGGTCCTTTGAATGGACCCACGCCGGATCGAGCAATTCGATCCATTCCTTGAGGAATGGAATTCCCGCCGTCAGATCCTGGTTCAGCGCAGCCGCCACGCCGCCGCACTGCGCGTGTCCCATGACCAGGATGTTGCGCACGTCGAGCGCAAGCACGGCAAACGCGATGGCAGCGCTGGTTCCGTGATGGGTGGATTCGTCCGGCTCGTAGGGCGGTACGATGGCCGCCACGTTGCGCACCACGAAGAACTCGCCCGGCCGGCCGTTGAAGATGGTGGCGGGATCGGACCGCGAATCGCTGCATGCGATAATGAGGTATTCCGGCTTCTGGCCGTTGCCGGCCAGCTCTTCGTAGCGCGCGCGTTCCGCGGGCCAACGCTTTTCGCGGAACTCGCGATATCCTCGCAACAGCCGTTCCATCTTCAATCCCGGAACAATATGATCGTCGGATGATCCTTGTATGTCGTTCGCGCGAACTCGACAAAGCCGAACTTGCGGGCGAGCTTCAGCGAGGGTCCGTTCTCCGGCGCGATGATGGCGGCGTAGCGGCGCTTGCCAATGTGCTCTTCGCCCCATTTTAGCACCGCGGCGAGCGCTTCCGAGGCATAGCCGCGCCCGTGCACCTCAGCCATGAACGACCAGCCGACTTCCGGATAGTCATGGATGGAGGGTTCGAGTGCGCGCTTCGCCGCGATGAACCCGAGCTCGCCCAGGAAGCGCCCCGTTCCTTTTTCTTCCGCCACCCACATGCCGAAGCCGTTGACGTGCCAGGCGCCGACGCTGCGCTGGAATTTGCCCCACGCGTCCTCCTCCGTCATCGGCTTCATGCCCATGAGGCGGACCGTGCGCGGATCACTCCACAATTCGAAGATGTTGGCGAAATCCTCGCGACCGTACGGGCGCAGGATGAGACGTTCGGTTTCGAGTGTCGGGGCGGGAGTCATGGCGGCGTTGATAGCATCACTCGCCCGCGCCAACGAGAGCAGCAATTGCAATTGCGCCATGCGGCGCGCTCGGACAAGGTGCGCGCGCCACCATTGAGGGATTCGTTTCATGCATACCAGAATACTTCTCACCGCGTTCGCCATCGCCGCCCTTGTTCCGACCGCGCTGTCCGCCGGGCCGGCCGGCTGGATCGTGGCAAAATCGAAGAAGGGACAATGCCAGGCGATGGTGCCGGGCGGCTGGAAGCCGGGCTTCGCCGGCATCGGCATGGACGCTCCGGGCGGCAAGGCGAGCGCGCTCGTCTCCGGCAAGGACGGCTCGATCGCACTCGTCAAGTCGACGCTTCCCTCGGTCTTCAAGATCTCCAAGACGTATGAGGATTCCGCGAGCCGCTACTGGGTGGAATACACCGGCGCGATGGGCAACAAGCGCCACTGGTATGTGGTGACGCCGGCCGGCAGCGGCATCTGCACCGTGGTGCTGGATTTCGACAGCTCGCTCAGCGAAGCGGACGCGAAGTCCATCGCGACGTCACTGACGAAGTACTGACCCCACGATCTCAAGGCAGCACCATCGGGCCAAACACGGCGAGAAAAAGTATCGCCAGAGCGATCACCGCGATCCGGTGCCACCATAAAGCCCGGACGGTCAGGGACACGATGCCGAGCAGCAGTCCCACCGCGCTCATCAGGATAAAGGTTGCATTGGCCTGCAGGCGCTCGATGGCAGGTTCCTCCGCAAATCCCACCGCCCAGGTGGACAGGGCGAGCACGAAGGTTGCGCAAAACAGTCCCCATACTCGCATGCGATTGGCGACATAGTACGCGCGAAGGTCCAGGCCAGCTTCCGGCACATCATCAGGAAGCGTCGCTGCGCAGGCGAGATAGAGCAGGAAAAAGGCGATAGCTCTGACAAGGACGTAGATAAAATAGCGCGTGACGTGAGGCGCGGTCTGCATCAGCAACCACTGATGCCAGAAGAAACCGAGCGTGAGCAGGGTCGCGTTGGCCGCCATCGCGGGCGCCAGCCAGTCCCATCGCACGCGAGGCCCCGCTTCCATGAGCTTGTGCACGCTCGCCAGGATGTTGGCGAGCGAAAGGCCGACAATGATGCCGATAAAGATCGCCGCGTATTCGAAATAGGTCACGGAAGAGCCTCTCGGCTTTGCAATTTGGAATTGACCACCAACGTCGTCCCATTGTCATCCCCGGCCGAGCGATGCGTCAGCATCGCGAGGGGAAGGGGACCCAGGTGGTCAAGCCACCGCAGCCTCACCGTTTAGTGTCCTTGACGCCCAGCGTCTCGGCTTTCGCGAACCAAACTTCGGATAGCCTCCTATTTCGTGGTGCGCCGAGTCCAAAAAAATACATGCGCCCAACTTCGTGATGCGACTGCGCATCTCCCAAAAGCGCTGCTCGCACATAAAATTCAAACGCACGAGGAAGCGACTTTCCGATCCCAAGGCCCTTCTCGTAAGAAATCGCGAGATCATAAGCGGCGGCCGCGACACCTTTGTCGGCAGCCTGCTTGAGCATTTTGTTCGCAACGCGGTAGTCGATTTTCGTGTATGGCGAACCGAACAGATGCCATGTCGCCAGCGCGTAAGTCGCACGCCCATCGCCTTCCTTATCGGCGGCGAGCAACAGGTCGTAGACGATCCTCGGCGGCGGCTCCTTCGCCTGCGCTATCTTCAGCGCACGATCGTATTTTGTTGTTGAGGCTTTACCTTTCTTGCCCATCATCATATTCGGCCGCGCTAGCGATCCTTTAGATAATCGGTACTGCTGAGCAGTGCCTCCGCAAGGAAGCCACTCGACCGCCGCGAAATTCAACCAAAACGGACTCATGGCTGTCCAGCCAGCAGAGCGAGTTGTTCGTCTCAACTTGCCAATCCTGCACTGTCGTTCTGTCCATGCCCAGGTCGCACGCATTCGGACGTTCTTCATCGGTGAACACACCTAAGACTTTGTAGCGCCAAGCGCATAGACCTCTGTACGCATCGCGGCGAGGCATCCCTAACCGTACGCCGAGATAGCTTGCAGAAGATTGCAGGTAGCAGTTCCGCGCGAGCACGTTGCCATCGCATGTGTAACCCTGAACAGGATATGCCTCACACCCGAACAGGATGGCGCTGGTAAGAATCGCGATCGAGCTGAACGACGAGAACGAGCGCGTGTTCATCTCAATACGACTTCGGAAGATCGAGCACGTTCTCGCCGATGTAGGACAGGATCAACTGCTCGGTCACCGGCGCGATGCGCGCGAAAATGGATTCCCGGAACAGGCGCTCGACATGATATTCCTTGGCGTATCCCATGCCGCCATGGGTGAGCACGGCCTGCGTGGTCGCTTCGAACGCCGCGCGCGCGCCCAGGAATTTCGTGGCGTTGGCTTCCGCGCCGCAAGGCTGTTTCGAATCGTACAAGGACGCTGCGCGCATCGCCATCCAGAACGCACTCTCGAGATACGCCCAGCATTCGGCGAGCGGATGCTGGATGCCCTGGTTCTGGCCGATGGCGCGGCCGAACACGCGCCGCTCGCGCGCGTAATTCGCGGCCCGCTCGAGTGCGTTGCGCCCCAGACCCACCGCTTCGGCGCCAATCAGGATGCGCTCCGGATTCAAGCCGTCGAGCAGATAGCGGAAGCCCTTGCCCTCTTCGCCGATGCGGTCTTCGTCCGGCACGAACAGATCGTCGATGAACACCGTGTTCGAATCCACCGCCGCCCGCCCCATCTTCGGAATGCGCCGCACTTCGACCCTCGAACGGTCGAGCGCGGTGTAGAACAACGTCATGCCGTCCGTCGGCTTCTTCACGTCCGCCTTCGCCGTGGTGCGCGTGAGCAGCAGGATCTTGTCCGCTTCCTGCGCCGTGGTCGTCCAGATCTTGCGGCCTTTCACGACATAGCCTTCGTTCGTACGCCGCGCGAACGTCTCAATCGAAGTCGTGTCCAACCCCGCGTTCGGCTCCGTCACGCCAAAGCACACCTTCTCTTTTCCGGCGATCAGCGGCGGCAGGAATCTTCGCTTCTGTTCCGCCGTGCCGTGCACGACAATCGGATGCGGCCCGAACAGGTTGATGTGGATGGCGGACGCCGCGGAAAATCCGCCGCCGGCTTTCGTCACCGCGTGCATCATGAGCGCGGCTTCGGTCACCCCCATGCCGCTGCCGCCGAATTCCTCCGGCATGGCGATGCCGAGCCAGCCGCCTTTTGCCATCGCCTGATAGAATTCTTCGGGGAAACGCGCCCCTGAATCGCACGCGCTCCAATAGTCGTCGCCGAAGCGGGCGCAGAGCTTGGCAATGCTGTCTTCGATTGCGCGTTGGGCGTCCGATAGCCGCAAATCCAAGGGAAATCTCCGAAATCGGGGCACCTTCTCAGCGCCCCTGCCCCAGTCAATCTGTTGAGAATACAGACCGTTTGCGGTTGCGCCGAGTCCTATCCCGACTAATATGCGCCTCCCGGTTTGGGGCGCATCCCGGGACGCGCCGATGATCCGCGCGATCAGGTGTTTGGAGTTGTCAGGAAATCATGGCTCTCGATCTGGCTGATGGCGCATCCGCCCACGCCCCCGGCATGAAGCCGACAGACATCAGGAATCCGGACTACTTCCACAAGGTCGTCGATTGCCAGTGGGCATGCCCGGCGCACACGCCGGTGCCGGAATACATCCGGCTGATCGCGGAAGGCCGTTACACCGACGCCTTCATGATCAACTGGTGGAGCAACGTATTTCCGGGGATTCTCGGGCGCACCTGCGACCGGCCGTGCGAACCGGCCTGCCGCCGCGGCCGGGTGGAGAAGGAGCCGGTGGCGATCTGCCGGCTGAAGCGCGTCGCCGCCGACAACAAAGGCGATGTGCACGACCGCCTGCCGAAATCGCCCGCCGTGAAGAACGGCAAGCGCATCGCCCTGATCGGCGCGGGACCGGCCTCGCTCACTGTGGCGCGCGATCTGCTGCCGCTCGGCTACACCTGCGTGCTGTACGATGCCGATCCGCATGCCGGCGGCATGATGCGCACGCAGATTCCGAAATTCCGCCTGCCGGAGCGCGTGCTGGATGAAGAGTGCCAATACATCCTCGACCTCCAGCCCGAACTGAAGCTCGGCACGCGCATCGATTCGCTGAAGGCGCTGTTGGCCGAGCCGTACGACGCGATCTTCGTCGGCTCCGGCGCGCCGCGCGGCCGCGAGCTGGAGATTCCCGGACGCCGGGAAGCGAAGGAGCACATCCATATTGGCATCGACTGGCTGTCATCCGTTTCGTTCGGCCACATCGAATCCATCGGCAAGCGCGTGATCGTACTGGGCGGCGGCAACACGGCGATGGATTGCTGCCGCACCTCGCGCCGCCTCGGCGGCGACGATGTGAAGGTGATCGTCCGCTCCGGCTTCGAAGAGATGAAGGCCAGCCCGTGGGAGAAGGAGGATGCGATGCATGAAGGCATCCCGATCCTCAACTTCCTGGTGCCGAAGGAATTCACGCATATGAACGGCAAGCTCACGGGCGTCGTGTTCGAGAAGGTGAAGGCGGAATACGACGCCAAGGGCCGCCGCAATCTGGTGCCGACCGGCGAGCCCGATCAGCACATCGAATGCGACGACGTGCTGGTGGCGGTGGGGCAGGAGAATGCTTTTCCGTGGATCGAGCGCGATATCGGCCTCGAATTCGACAAATGGGACATGCCGAAGGTCGATACCCTCACCATGCAGTCGACGAATGCGCGCGTATTCTTCGGCGGCGATGCGGCGTTCGGGCCCAAGAACATCATCTGGGCCGTGGCGCACGGCCACGAAGCGGCCATCTCCATCGATCTGATGTGCGGCGGCAAGAACGTAACGACCGATCGCCCGCCGCCGCATGTGAATGTGCTGAGCCAGAAGATGGGCATCCACGAATGGTCGTACGACAATGATGTGTCGCTCGACCTGCGCTACAAGGTGCCGCACGCACCGAACGAACTCACTTTGCGCGACGTGAAAGTGGAAGTGGAACTCGGTTTCGACCGCGTGCTCGCCTTCAAGGAAGCGCAGCGCTGCCTGAACTGCGATGTGCAGACCGTGTTCGAGGAGAAGCTGTGCATCGAGTGCGATGCCTGCGTCGACATCTGTCCGATGGATTGCATCACCTTCACGCCGAACGCGCCCGAGCCGATCCTGCGCGAGCACCTCACCGCGCCGGCGCCGAACCTGACGCAGGACCTCTACGTCTCCGAGACGCTGAAGACGCAGCGCGTCATGGTAAAGGACGAAGACGTCTGCCTGCATTGCGGGCTGTGCGCCGAGCGCTGCCCCACCGGCGCGTGGGACATGAAGAAGGTCTATCTCGAAACCGCAAGGGCCACGGATTCCTGTGGCCTGCAAATGGCGGCGGAGTGATCATGCCCATCGCCGCCACCAACGATTTCGTCGTCAAATTCGCCAATGTGAACGGCTCGGGCTCGGCGTCGGCCAACGAACTCTTCGCCCGCTGCGTCCTGCGCATGGGCGTGCCGGTGTGCTCGCGCAACATTTTCCCGTCGAACATCCAGGGCCTGCCGACCTGGTACGAAGTGCGCGTGTCGGGCGCCGGATGGCTCGGCCGCCGCGGCGGCGTGGACCTCATGGTCTGCATGAATCCGCAGACCTGGGACAAGGACGTCGCCTCCATCGAGAAGGGCGGCTACCTCGTCTACGATTCGACCAAGCCGATGCCGGCGTCGAAATTCCGCGACGATCTTACGATCCTTGGCGTGCCGTTCACCGAACTCTCCAATTCGCTGGAAGGCACGATCCCGCGCGAGCGCCAGCTGCTCAAGAACATCATCTATCTGGGTGCGCTATCCGCGATCCTCGGCTTCGAGGCGGGCGTGGTGGAAAGCCTCATCGGCCAGCAGTTCAAGGGCAAGGACAAACTGATCAAGCTCAACATGCGCGCCGTCGAGCTGGGCCACGATTACGCGGCGAAGCATCACGCCGGCAAATGCCAGCTGAAAGTCGAGCGTGCCGACGCCGTCGGCGACCGCATCTTCATCGCCGGCAATGATGCGGCCGCGCTTGGCTGTGTCTATGGCGGCGCGACAGTTGCCGCCTGGTATCCGATCACGCCGTCCACGTCGCTGGCCGAAGCCTTCATGAAGCACTGCAAGAAGCTGCGCGTCGATCCGGTGACGAAGGAGAACAAGTTCGCCATCGTGCAGGCGGAGGACGAGATCGCCGCCATCGGCATGGTGCTGGGTGCCAACTGGAACGGCGCGCGCGCCTTCACCGCAACGAGCGGCCCCGGCATTTCGCTGATGCAGGAATTTTTCGGCCTCGCCTATTACGCGGAAATTCCCGCTGTGATCTTCGACATCCAGCGCGGCGGCCCTTCCACCGGCATGCCGACGCGCACGCAGCAATCCGACATCCTGCTCGCGGCCTACGCCAGCCACGGCGACACCAAGCAGGTGCTGATCTTCCCCAAGGGGCCGAACGAGGCGTTCGAGTTCGCAGCTTCGGCCTTCGATTACGCCGAACGGTTGCAGACGCCGGTGTTCGTGATGATGGATCTCGACATCGGCATGAACGACTGGCTGGTCGATCCGCTGAAATGGGACGACAGCCGGCAATACGATCGCGGCAAGGTGATGACGGCGGAGGAACTGGACGCCGGCAAGCTGTTCGCCCGCTATCTGGATGTCGACGGCGATGCCATTCCGTACCGCACACTTCCGGGCGAACATCCCACCAAGGGCGCCTACTTCACGCGCGGCTCCTCGCACAACGCCTATGCCGTCTACAGCGAAGAGGGGCGCGACTACACGGATGTGATGCAGCGCCTGTTGCAGAAATTCGAGACCGCCAAGCGCATCCTGCCGCAGCCGGTGATCCACAAGGCGGATGCCGGAACTCGCTGGGGCGCGATCTATTTCGGGTCCACGCATGTCGCGATGGACGAAGCCTTCGCCGCACTGGCCAAGCGCGGGCTTTATCTCGATACGCTGCGCATCCGCGCCTTCCCATTCGCCGAAGAGATCGTCGACTTCATCAATGGCCACGACCAGGTGTTCGTCATCGAACAGAACCGCGATGCGCAGATGCAGAAGCTGCTGGTGAACGAATGTGCCATCGATCCGGCCAAGTTCATCTCCATCCTGCATTATGACGGCACGCCGATCACGGCGCGCTTCATCGAAGCGGCCATCGCCGATCGCATGGTGATCAAGGCACGCGAGGCGGCCGAATGATCGTGTCGTCGAGCCACAATTTCGTGTTCGTGCATGTTCCGCGAACGGGCGGGATCAGCGTCAGCGGCGCGCTCGAGCCGTTTGCCGATGTGCCGGCCGATCCGGCAATCCAGACGCACGACACGCTGGCCGTACTTCTCGCGCGGCATCCCGAAACGGCGGGGCATTTCAAGTTCGGTTTCGTCCGCGACCCGTGGGAGCGGCTCGTGTCGTTCTACGCCCATGCACGGCGCTATCTGGCGCCGACCGTGCCGGAAATGCAGAGCCTCGACTTCCCCGGCATGGTGCGCGCGCTGGATCGTGACGAGCCATGGACACGACGCATCTTTGCTTTCCGCCCGCAGCGCGATTTCTTCTGCGACGAAAATGGCGCGCAACTCGCGGATTGGATCGGCCGTTTCGAACGGCTGGAACAGGATTTCCGAACAGTCTGCCGCCGGATCGGTGTGTCCGCCGCTCTGCCGCTGAGGAATGCATCGGAGCACGGCCCATATCCGGAATATTATGACGCGCGCAGCCGAGACCTTGTGCGGGCGCGCTATCGCGACGATATCGAGGCGTTCGGCTACGCCTTTGCGCGCGACAAGGAGTGCGCAGCATGACCTACATCGCCAAACCGAAGCTGCATCATCCCAAGCTGCCGTCGAACGCGCTGGGCTACACGCACCGCGACTACGAAGGCCGCATCTCCACCCTGTGCGCCGGATGCGGACACGATTCCATCAGCGCGGCGCTGATCCAGGCCTGCTTCGAACTCGCCATCGAGCCGCATCGCGTGGCGAAACTTTCCGGCATCGGCTGCTCGTCGAAGACGCCGGACTATCTGCTCGGCCAAAGCCACGGCTTCAATGCCGTGCATGGCCGCATGCCGAGCGTGCTGACCGGTGCCAATCTCGCCAACCGCGATCTCATCTATCTCGGCGTCTCCGGCGACGGCGACAGCGCGTCGATCGGGCTTGGGCAGTTCGCGCATTGCATTCGGCGCGGCGTGAACATGGTCTATATCTGCGAGAACAACGGCGTGTACGGCCTGACCAAAGGGCAGTTCTCCGCCACGGCCGACAAGGGCAGCAAGAGCAAGACAGCGGTGAATTCCGATTCGCCGATCGATCTCGTCAGCCTCGGCCTGCTGCTGGGCGCGACGTTCGTGGCGCGCGGATTCTCCGGCGACAAGAAGCAGCTGGTGCCGCTCTTGAAGGCCGCCATCGCGCACAAGGGTTCCGCACTGCTCGACGTGATCAGCCCGTGCGTGCAGTTCAACAACAATCCGGAATCCACCAAATCGTACGATTTCGTGCGCGAGCACAACGATGCCGTGAACCGCATCGATTTCATCACGCCGCGCTCGGAAATCCGCGCCGACTACGCGCCGGGCACCGTCACGGACGTGAAGCAGCATGACGGCTCGATCATCCGCCTCGCCAAGCTGCGCGAGGATTACGACCCGCACGACCGCGCCTCCGCCATGGCGTTCCTTCAGGCGCATGCGGCCAAGGGCGAAGTGGTGACGGGCCTGCTCTATCTCGAAGACGACGCGCAGGATCTGCACACGCACCTGAACACGGTGACGACTCCGCTGAACAAGCTCGGCGAAAGCGAACTCTGCCCCGGCTCCAAGGCGCTGGACGCGATTAATGCGGGGTATCGTTAGCTACACGTGTCATGGCCCGGCTTGACCGGGCCACCCAGCAGGGCCGCGTCTGCAGCCCGAAAGAGTCGCCAGCGCGCGGACGCGCGCTTACTGGGTGGCCCGCTTTCGCGGGCCATGACAATCTTGTTCAGGGGCTGGGTGTCCACAGCACGTCGTTAATGGTGCGGGCGCCCGTGGCGAGCATCACGAGGCGATCGAAGCCCAGCGCCACACCGGAGGCCGGCGGCATGTGGGCGAGGGCTGAAAGGAAATCCTCGTCGAGCGGATAGCGCTCACCGTACACGCGGTGCTTCTCGTCCATTTCGGATTCGAAGCGGCGGCGCTGTTCCACCGGATCGGTGAGTTCGCCGAAGCCGTTGGCCAGCTCGACGCCGCACACATACAGCTCGAAGCGCTCGGCGACACGAGGATCGTGCGAAGTGGCGCGTGCCAGTGCCGCCTCGCAGCGCGGATATTCGTAAAGAACCGTGGGCGCGCCGATGCCGAGCTTCGGCTCGATGCGCGCCACCAGGATCTTGCTGAAGATGTCGGCCCAGTTGTCGTTGTCGGCGATGTCGAAATCGGCGCGCGCGGCCTGCTTCGCCAGCGCCTCGTGATTGCCTTGACCGTCATCCGTCACCGTCGCCAGCAGATCGACTCCCGCGTGGCGCGAAAACGCCTCCGCCACCGTCAAGCGTTCGGCGTCGGCGCGCGGATCGCTGTCGCGGCCCCTGAACGACATCGTCGCGATGCCGGTCGTTTCCGCTGCCATCCGCAGTACCGTCAACGTGTCGGCAATGATCGCGTCATGCGGTTCGTTGGCGCGATACCATTCCAGCATGGTGAATTCCGGCGCGTGTGTGGCCGCTCGCTCGCGATTGCGGAACACACGGGCGAAATCGAAGATTTTCGTCTCGCCCGCCGCCAGCAATTTCTTGGCTGCGAATTCCGGCGACGTGTGCAGATAAAGCGTGCGCCCCTCGCCCGCGGTGGTGCGCAATTCCGTCTCGAAGGCATGCAGATGCGCCTCATTGCCGGGCGAGACGACCAGCGCGCCGCATTCCACTTCCGTGAAGCCCTGCGATTCAAACCACAGGCGCAGCCACGTCTTGATCCGCCCGCGTTCGATCAGCACGGGCCGGCGGTCGGCATACCGCTCGCGCGACCACCATGGCGTTGGCAAATCCTCCGTCATCGGCGCATTGTAGCGTGGGGCATCGCGGGTTGGGGAAATCGATGAGCACATTCGTTCTCGTCCATGGCGCATGGCACGGCGCGTGGTGCTGGTACAAGGTTATCCCGCGGCTGGAAGCGCGCGGCCATACCGTGTTCGCACCCGACTCCCAGTCGCACGGGCTGGATCGCACGCCGCCGCAGGAAACGACCCTGGCCGGCATCGTTTCCGGAATCCGCCGCGTGGTGGAAGCGGCTTCCGGGCCCGTCATCCTCGTCGGCCACAGCTTCGGCGGCATGGTGATCACGCAGGTTGCCGAAGAATGTCCGGCCAAGGTGAAGCAGCTCGTGTATCTCGCCGCCTTCCTGCCGCAGAACGGACAATCGGTGCTCGACCTCAACCAGGACGATCCCGAAAGCCTGATGGAATTCGAATTCCTCGACGAAGGCCGCCTCGCCCGCGCCAAAGCGGAGAAGGTACGCGAGGTTTTCTACGGCCAATGCCCGGATGAGGATGTGGCCCTCGCCCGCCTGATGCTGGTGAGCGATGGCGTCCTGCCTTACGCCACGCCGGTCTCGACCACGCCCGCCAATTGGGGCCGCATCCCGCGCACCTATATCGAATGCGTGCGCGACCGGGCCATCGGCATCTCGCGCCAGCGCCAGATGCAGGCCGCCCTTCCATGCCGGCGCGTGTTAACGCTGGACACCGACCATTCACCCTTCTTCTCGGCACCGGATGCGCTGGTTGCCTGCCTGACGGAGGGCTGAAGGGCCACCCTTGGCCGCGCGCGGGGCGCCTGATATAGCCCTCGCGCGCAATTCCAGAGGTGTTCCCAGTGGTTTCCGTCATCGCGAGCAACGTCCGCAAAGGCAACGTCATCGAGAAGGACGGCAAGCTCTATGTCGTGCTGACGGCCGAGAACATCCATCCCGGCAAGGGCACGCCCGTCACCCAGCTCGAGATGCGGCGCATCTCCGACGGCGTGAAGATCAACGAACGCTACAAGACCACCGACAGCCTCGAGCGCGCCTTCATCGACGAGCGCCCCCACACCTATCTCTATCAGGACGGCGAGCAGTTCATCTTCATGGACCCGGAAACCTTCGATCAGATCCATGTGCCGAAAGGCGTGATCGGCGACACCGAACCGTATCTGCAGGAGAACATGGAAGTTCGCCTCTCCTCCCACAACGGCGTGCCGATCTCGATCGAAATCCCGGCGCGCGCCACGTTCGAGGTGGTGGAAACCGAGCCCGTGGTGAAGGGGCAGACGGCGTCCGGTTCGTTCAAGCCGGCGAAACTGTCCAACGGCGTGCGCACCATGGTGCCGACGCATATCGTGGTCGGCACGCGCATCGTGGTGCAGACGGAAGACGGCTCCTACGTCGAACGTGCGAAGGACTGATGACTGCGCCTACCAGGACCGCGCGTAGCTGAAATAGATGATCGCGAACGCTATCACCACCATCGCCAACCCGATCCACAGCACATAGCGGGTGCCGGTGCCGGTCACGCCCTGCCGCGCCTTCGTTGTGGATAACTCAGTGCCGGAGCCGTCGGGCCCGGGAATGTTGTGCGTGATATCGGTGTTGAACCGCTCCATGGTCCGCTCCTGTCTCCCTTCGGAAACGGCGACCGAAAGGCTCAGGTTCCGGGCGGGCCGAAACGCAAAAAGCGCCCGAACTCAGGGCGCTTTTTGAAGTGAGCGGACACCCGATGCGGGGTGTCGAAGGGGCTGGGGCGTACCGGACCGGACATCCGCTCGGATTGGATAACGGGCTGCTCCCAAATCGGTTCCAATTTTTTTGGCCAAGGCTGCGGCAGGCTGCCGCATCTCCCCGCCATGACGCTGAATTGCCCCTGCTAGACCGGCGGCCGGCCGCGGAGTGCGCCGGAAAGGGCGCTCACGACCAGCAGTACGAGGAACACGAGCAGAAGCACCTTGGCGATCAGCGCGGCCATGCCGGCCAGCGCGAAGAAGCCGAGGAAGCCGGCCACCAAGGCCAGAATGAGAAAGGCCAGTGCGTATCCGAGCATCGGCGCGTGTTTCCCTTGCCGTTCGGGTCTTCAACGCGCGGCAAAGTTCCCGAGTTCCGAAGATGCCCGGTCAAATTGCGATTTGAGCGGATAGGGCGCGAACGCTACCGGCGCAGGAGGATTGCGCCCAGAAGCGCGCCGGCGCCGAGAATGATCAGCGATGCCGCAAGCGGCTGCTCGCGAATCGCTTCGCGCAAATCGCCGAGGTTCTCGTCCGTCCATTCTTCGCCGGCGCTGTAGAGCTGCGCGCCGCGCTTCTTCGCGACGGTCTGCACGCCATCGGCGAGACCTGCGAAGTCGCGCTGAAGCGCATCGAAATCCGATTTCAGCGCACCAAGCCGAGCTTCAATCTTGTTGGATTCGCGTCTGCCAAGTCCCAGCATGTCATGATCCTCGCGTGCTAGCGTTCAATGTCACCCGGCGGAACGCCGCGCGATCATGCCCGGTTCCCGCGATCTAGGCGGCCTTCCGTTTGATAGGATGGAAGAACAGCGCCTGGCCCACCGTCGCCTGCACGGTTTCCGGCAGAAACGGCTTGGCGATCAGGTATGTGGGTTCGGGGCGCTCGCCCGTCAACAGCTTCTCCGGATAGGCGGTCACGAAGATCACCGGCACATCGAAGCTGTTGAGAATCTCGTTCACCGCGTCGAGGCCCGATCCGCCTTCGCCGAGATTGATGTCGGCGAGGATGAGGCCCGGTTTCTTCGTCAGCGCTTCGCGCACAGCCTGCTCGCGCGTCGATGCCGTGCCGACAACTTCATGGCCGAGTTCGGTCACGAGATTCTCGAGATCGAGCGCGATGATCGGCTCGTCCTCGATGATGAGAATGCGCGAGACGAGTTCGTCTTCGATGGAGCGCTGCGCGTCAAGAATGGCGCGCTCCACCTCGTCCGGCGTTTCGTTCAGAATCTGCGCGGCCTCTTCCAGGCTGAAGGACTCCACCGCCGTGAGAAGAAGGGCGGCGCGGCGATCGGCCGAAAGCGTCTGCAGGCGGCCTTCGGGGGTCTGCGCAGCATCGACATCGTGGTTGGTGGCGTCGAAGCGGTTGGCCGGGCTGGACCAGATGGTGTGAAACAGGCGGTACAGCGCCACGCGGGGCGGCATGTCCTCGGTCAGGCTTTGCTCACCCCCCAGAAGTGCCTGGAGGGAGGCGCGGACATAGGCATCGCCACTCTTTTGCGAGCCCGTCAGGGCGCGGGCATAGCGGCGGAGGTAGGGTAAATGCGGCGCAAGGGCCTGCGTCATGGTCATAGGCCAGCCTCCCTCGATCATTGGTGACAGCCTAGGCCAAACGTGGCCCGCCACAAAAAGTTCCGGGTCCGGGAACCCTCTTTGGGGGCCCGCGTTTGGGTATTGGGCGTGGCTTTAGGGGAAGCCGCAAAGATTCGTTTAGACTCAACTGCGAGAGAAGTGTCGGTGGCAACTTCCGTTCAAAAGCGTGGCTGGGGTCTCGTGAAGAAAGATCTCAAACCGGATCGTGAACGCGCCAGGGAAATCCGGGCGCGCCAGCGTGCAATCGGCCGTGAACTGCGGCGCATGTTCGACGACGTGGCGCAGGAGCCCGTCCCGGACGATTTCGTGCGGCTTCTGCACGAGATCGACGAGAAGAAGGGCGGAGGCGATCAGTGACGACGCCTTCACCAGAACCGGCACCTGCGCGGGCCGAAAATCCGAACGCGAAGCCCGCGGTCTCCCCCGCCATCAAGGCGCAGCAGGATGCGGCCTTCAAGCACGACCTGCTTGAACTCATCCCGTTCCTGCGCGCGTTCGCCCGCTCGCTGTGCGGCAATCAGGAAACCGCCGACGACCTTGCGCAGGAGACGCTGGTGAAAGCCTGGCAGGCGCGCGACACCTTCGCGCCGGGCACCAACCTGAAGGCTTGGCTGTTCACGATCCTGCGCAACCAGTTCTATTCCGACCGCCGTCGCGCCTGGCGTCAGGCGCCGTGGGATCAGGAAGCCGCGGAGCGGATTCCGGGATCGGCCGGCGAGCAATCCTGGGCCGCGGAATTGTCCGACACGGCGCGTGCGCTCTCCTGCCTGTCGGACGAGCAGCGCGAAGCGCTCATTCTCGTCGGCGCCGGCGGCTTCAGTTACGAAGATGCGGCGCGCATCTGCAATTGCGCGGTCGGCACGGTGAAGAGCCGCGTGGCGCGCGCCCGCAAATCGCTGATCTCAATCCTCGAAGGCGACGACAATCTGCCGGCGAACCAGCCCGGCGAAGGCGGCGATGCGGCCAAGGAGATCATGGCGCAACTCGACCGGCTCGTGCCCAACGCGTCGGAAGAGATCACCAAACGCCGCACCAAGGCCGAACCCCACCGCTGATCAATTTCTCCGTCATCACGAGATGATCGTTGTATCGGCCGTGACGACACAAGCCGTTTCCTTATGCTCCTCGGCAATACGGCAAACGGCATTCCAGACGTCGCGGGCCTCGAACGGATGGCCGGAGAAGCGCTTGTGGTTGAAGGCCGCAATTCCGCGGGCAAGCCAGGCCACAGTGTACTTTTCATCCGACAAGCCGTAGCCGCCGACAATGGTTGCGATCCACGACGCGGCCCCAAAAAGCGGAATCCCGAGAAAGAGATATGGCGCAAACTCCCTCATGCCGGGGAACTTCACCGACAAAAACAACATCGCTATTGCCAATAGCGGTGATGCGAATGCTGCAAGAAACAGAACCATGGCCGAATTGTTCAGTGTCACAGTAGGCAGGCGCAGCTTCTCGGATTTTTTCAGCTCGATGAGCATGCGTCGATAATCCGTCGGACTGAAGATTTCCCGCAGATGTGTGCCTGGCCTGATGCGCTGGCACCCGCTGTGCCGTTGAAGAGTCGGAAGCACAGTCCGATAGGCGCGCACGGTGCTGTCCACATTTCCAACGCGCGGGCCGAAATGAAGCTTGCCAGCGACGAAGCGATAGAGGTCGCCGACGGTCCAAATGGAATTGTCGGACGCATTCCTGAATTCCACACCGAAGCTCTTCTCGATGTCCGAGATGAGACCGAGTTCGTCGCCATCGCCGACGAGACCAAGCGTGTTTTCCGAAGGCATCATTCTGGCGCCACAATTCAGAATGAAGCTTGGGGGCCCTCGCGGTCAGGGTCAAGCAGGAGCGGCCGCAGGCAATCGCCGAACCATGCATCAGGCGGGGGCACCGGAAGCGCCATAGGGCCGTATGCTCTCGGCAACGGAGTCGGCGACGTGCTCCTTGCTGATCACGCCGATGACATCGGATCCTCGCGGCACACGCGCGTCACCCACCACAACGGCCATGTTGGCTTTCCGCCTCCACATGCGGGCGATGACGTTGAACATCACATCGTCGCTACGCGCGATCGTGAAATCCCGGCTCGCCAGATGGCCGAGCAGAACGCCGCTATAGGTGCCGGCGAGCCCGCGCCTGAGCGAGGTGTTCACGCGCAGCACACCGGTGATCCGCTCGCCGTTCGTCAACACGATGTGACGAAGGCCGCCGACGAACTCCGGCCGCCGCAGGAATTCGTCGAACGCCATGCTCTCCGGCAGAAGCAAGAGATTCCTGTCCATGACCTCGTCGGCGCGTCGGACCAGAAACATGTTCGCGTGCAAGGCCTTCGGGATGAAGTGCCGCCGTCCCAGCAGCTTGATCGTGTAAATGTTCTCGCGCGACAGCATGCGGCGGCAACCGACACTGACCGCCACGGCAATGATCATGGGCATGACGATCGCGTAGTCGAGCGTCATCTCGAAGATCATCGTCACGGCCGTCATGGCCGCTCCGGTGCCGCCGCCCACCATCGCGGCCATGCCCACCATGGCGAAGGCCGGAATGCTGATGTCCCCGTGGGGAAACCATGGCTGAATCAGTGCGCCGAACGCGCCGCCCAGCGTGGCGCCCATATAAAGCGACGGAGAAAAGATGCCGCCGGACGAACCCGATCCAAGGCTCAGGGATGTCGCGGCGAGCTTTGAGGCAAACAGCAGCCCGAGAAACGGAAAGGCTGCGAGCCCGCCAAGCAGAACGTCCTGGATCGTGGCATAACCCACGCCGTCGATCTGATAGTGGCCGGAGAACCGCAGGAACGCGTACATCATCGCGCCGACTGCGGTCATCCCGATGGCGTGCCTCAAATAGGCATTTTTGATCCGCTCAAAGCTCTCTTCGGTAAAATGCAATCCGCGAATGAAAGCGGTCGCACCGAGCCCGCTGACGAGTCCCAGGAGGGCGTAGAGAACGAGCACATAGGCCGCCGAAGGGTGGTCCGGTACCGAGCCGACCGGCGGAACATGGAACGCGGGCCGCGGCCCGAAGAACAATCGGCCGATGAAGGTCGCCGTTCCTGTCGCGAGCGCCACCGGAAGGAAGGTGCGCGTGCTGAACTCCGGCATCATCAACTCGATGGCGAAGATCACCCCGCCGATCGGCGTATTGAACGTGGCGGCAATGCCGGCGCCGGCACCAGCCGCAACAAGCGTGATGCGCTGCCACGGCTGGAGCCGGATGGCCTGGGCGATCCCCGACCCGAGCGATGCGCCGATCTGAATGATGGGGCCTTCACGTCCCACCGCGGACCCGCTGCCGATCGCGAACGCGGACGCCAGCGATTTGACGGCAGCAACCACCGGGCGGATGCGTCCCTCATTGTAGAAGATCGCGTCCATCACCTCCGGAACGCCATGCCCGCGCGCTTCCGGCGCGAATGTCTGGACAAGAAAGACGACCACCATGCCGCCCAGCACGGGAACCAGAATGACAAGGGGGCCCCATGGAGACGCCGGGGTGTAAATGTTGGCGTCGTAGATGGCTGAGAATTTTCCGAAGAAAAGCAGGTTGTGAACCAGCGATATCAGAATGCGAAAAACAATCGCACCGAAGCCGGTGACAACGCCGACGCAGATCGCGATCAGGGAGAACCAGAACAGATTGATGGAACGACCCTCGAGGCCTTCTTCAGCCATTCGTCACCATTGCAGGTCTCCACATTGTCGAGATTCGCGTAGCGAGACGTCGCCGGTCCCATCGCTATTGGAATGCATGAAGCCGTTCAATGCCTGGTTCAGCCGATGCCGTGTGCAGTTCTGCCGCATTCGAGCCGCGCCAGGGGTCAATCGCCTGAGGAGGACCGACATTCTTGACGGCGGAGCAATGAGTGAATCGGGCGGCGGGCCGTCGGCCAGAGCAAGGGGTTGATCGGGGCGACGCCTTGCGGGGCCAGTATGCTGTCCCTATATACCCCCTAGGACCGGCAGGGGCTTTAAGGCTCCCACGCTGGTTTTGCCAATGATTTCAAGGGGACGGGCCGGAGGGCGCCTTGTTCAAGGGCCAGGCAACCGTCTGCCGGATAGAGAGGAACTGACATGGCTAAAGTGATCGGCATCGACCTCGGCACGACCAATTCGTGCGTGGCCGTCATGGAGGGCTCAGCCCCCAAGGTCATCGAAAATGCGGAAGGGGCCCGGACCACCCCCTCCATCGTGGCATTCACCGCAGACGGCGAACGCCTCGTCGGACAGGCCGCCAAGCGGCAGGCCGTCACCAATCCCGAATTCACCTACTTCGCCATCAAGCGGCTGATCGGGCGCCGCTTCGACGATCCCATGACTCAGAAAGACATGAGCATGGTGCCGTACAAGATCGTCAAAGCCGGCAACGGCGATGCCTGGGTGCAGGGCCGCGATGGCAAAGTCTATTCTCCGTCCGAAGTCTCCGGCTTCATCCTGCAGAAGATGAAGGAAACCGCCGAGGCCCATCTCGGCGAGAAGGTCACGCAGGCCGTGATCACGGTTCCCGCCTACTTCAACGACGCGCAGCGCCAGGCGACGAAAGACGCCGGCAAGATCGCGGGCCTCGAAGTCCTGCGCATCATCAACGAGCCAACGGCAGCCGCGCTCGCCTACGGCATGGACAAGAAGGGCAGCGGCCAGACCATCGCAGTGTATGACCTCGGCGGCGGCACGTTCGACATCTCGGTGCTCGAGATCGGCGACGGCGTGTTCGAGGTGAAGTCCACCAACGGCGACACGTTCCTCGGCGGCGAGGACTTCGACATGCGGCTCGTCAGCTACCTGGCCGACGAGTTCAAGAAGGAATCCGGCATCGATCTGCGCAACGATCGCCTCGCCCTGCAGCGGCTGAAGGAAGCCGCCGAGAAGGCGAAGATCGAGCTCTCCAGCGCGATGCAGACGGAAGTGAACCTGCCGTTCATCACGGCGGATGCCTCCGGCCCCAAGCACCTGACGATGAAGATCACGCGCGCCAAACTGGAAGCGCTGGTCGACGATCTCATCCAGAAGACCGTGGCGCCCGTGAAGGCCGCGCTGAAGGACGCCGGTGTTTCCGCGAACCAGATCGACGAGGTCATCCTTGTCGGCGGCATGACCCGCATGCCGAAGGTTCAGGAAGTGGTCAAGCAGCTGTTCGGCAAGGAGCCGCACAAGGGCGTCAACCCGGATGAAGTGGTCGCCATCGGCGCCGCCATCCAGGGCGGTGTGCTGAAAGGCGAAGTGAAGGACGTGCTGCTGCTCGACGTGACCCCGTTGAGCCTTGGCATCGAAACGCTGGGCGGCGTGTTCACCCGGCTGATCGAGCGCAACACCACGATCCCGACGAAGAAATCGCAGGTGTTCTCCACGGCGGAAGACAATCAGACCGCGGTGACCATCCGCGTGTTCCAGGGCGAACGCGAAATGGCTGCGGACAACAAGCTGCTCGGCCAGTTCGATCTCGTCGGCCTTCCGCCGGCGCCGCGCGGCGTGCCGCAGGTGGAAGTCACGTTCGACATCGACGCCAACGGCATCGTCAACGTCACGGCGAAGGACAAGGCGACGAACAAGGAGCAGCAGATCCGCATCCAGGCTTCCGGCGGATTGTCGGAAGCCGACATCGACAAGATGGTGAAGGATGCCGAAGCCCATGCCGCCGAAGACAAGAAGCGGCGCGAGCTGGTCGACGCGAGGAACCAGGGCGATGCGCTCGTGCATTCGACCGAGAAGGCGCTCTCCGAGCATGGCGACAAGGTCGAGCAGGCCGAACGCACCGGCATCGAGAATGCGATCGCGGCGGTGAAGGAAGCCATCAAGGGCGACGACGCCGACGACATCAAGGCCAAGACGCAGAGCCTGGCGCAGGCTTCCATGAAGCTCGGCGAGGCGATGTACAAGGCGCAAGCTGCGGCCGGCGGCGAAGGTGCCGCTCCGGGCGGTGGCGAGGCGCCGAAAGACGATAACGTCGTGGACGCGGAATTCTCCGAAGTCGACGACAACAAGAAGGGCGCGGCGTAATCGCGCTCTTCGCAAAGGCTCGCGGCCGGGGGGCCATGTGAACCGATGCTTTGTGGTGTGGTGATTGAAGAACGGCTCGCTTCTCCTTCGAAGAGGGGCGAGCCGTTGTTTGTAACGGGTCATGGATTGGCATGAAGCGGTGCTATTACGAAACCCTCGGTTGCCAGCGCGGCGCCTCCGCCGACCAGCTGAAGTCGGCCTATCGCAAGCTCGCCAAGGAGCTGCATCCGGACCGCAATCCCGGCGACCACGATTGCGAGCACAAGTTCAAGGAAGTCAATGAAGCCTATGACGTCCTGAAGGACGATCAGAAGCGCGCCGCCTACGACCGCTTCGGCCATGCGGCCTTCGAGAATGGCAGCGGACGCGGCGCTAGCGGCTTCGACTTCGCCTCTTCCTTCACCGACATCTTCGACGATCTGTTCGGCGAGTTCACCGGCGGACGCCGCGCGCGCCGCCAGAACCGCGGACAGGACCTCCGCTTCAATCTCGAAGTCTCGCTCGAGGAATGCTTCAAGGGCCGCAATGCGCAGATCAAGGTGCCGACGGCGGTGGCCTGCGAAGGCTGCGGCGGCACCGGCGCGGAAGCCGGATCGAAGCCCGAGCAATGCCCGACCTGTTCCGGCATCGGCAAGGTGCGCGCGCAACAGGGCTTCTTCACCATCGAGCGCACTTGCCCGTCGTGCCGCGGCTCGGGCCGCATCATCCGCAATCCGTGCAAGGCCTGCCACGGCATGGGCCATGTGCAGAAGGAGCGCACGCTGGCGGTTGACGTTCCGCCCGGTGTCGAGGAAGGCACGCGAATCCGTCTGGCCGGCGAAGGCCAGGCCGGGCTGAACGGCGGACCGGCCGGCGATCTCTATCTCTTCATCTCGGTGAAGCCGCACGCGATCTTCCAGCGCGACGGGCACGATCTCTATTGCCGCGCACCGGTGCCGTTCGCGACGGCGGCGCTTGGTGGTGGCATCGACGTGCCCACGATCGATGGCGGCCGCGCCAAGGTGACGATCCCCGACGGCACCCAATCCGGTCATCAGTTCCGTTTGCGCGGCAAGGGCATGCCGGTGCTGCGCGGCGGCAGCATGAGCGGCGATCTCTATGTCGAGGTCGTGGTGGAGACGCCGGTGAAGCTTTCGAAGAAGCAGAAGGAATTGCTGCGCGCCTTCGAGAAGGAATCCGAGCCGGGCTGTCAGCCGGAATCGGAAGGCTTCCTCGCCAAGCTCAAGGATTTCTGGACCGGCAGCGAGAACGCCTGACCTCAGATCAGGTCCGTAAGCCGTAGGCGAACTTCTTTCACGTTTGCTCCGCGTCGAATTTGCAGGCGCAGTATGGTGCCAGGCTCTGCCTTAAGGCGGTTCCGGACATCCGCAAGACCCAGGGACGAAGCTGCCATGCCGTCGATTGCCGCTACGCGGTCGCCAACTCTTATCCCGGCTTCCGCTGCGGGAGACTGGGGCAACACGTCCATCACGGAAAGAAATGGCCCATTCTTGTTCAACCAGAGTCCGGCTCGATCATATGGATCGGACTCGTCGGCTGAGCGATTCTTCCTTAGCCAGATTTTTCCGTGCGGGTAATCGAGTATCACGTCAAAGCGCCTGAGAATGCCTCCGCCGATATTTCCATCGACCGGAGGGCCCTGCGGCATCAGGACGGTCACCGGTGCCGCTACGGTCAGACCTGCAATTTCGAAGCTTTTCGCCCGAAGCACGTCGCCGCGAGCCGCGCCGCCGGTGCCCCAGCCAACGACGGTGTTGCGCAACATTCGCGAAGCAGAAATCTCGCGCCGCTTCGCCAGGGGGTCGAGCAAGATAAGCGAATCCCGACTGCCGCTGTCCACGGCAAAGTCGGCCGACACACCGTTTATGTTTGCGCGCACGACCGGAATCTGCGCCAGAAATCGGATCGGTACGTGGGCGAAGCCGGCCGGAGGACGAAATCCGTCGTAGCTGATCAGCTCCATGCTCCTTCGGGCATAGTCCAGCTTCACCACCACCCGGTGCGGCAACTCGAAGCCGATGACGCCGTCCACGTGCAGCCCTTCCACCTGCGAGTATTCGGCTTCGCTCTGCGTGGTGAAGGTCTGGTCGCGCAGCACCAGACCGCCAACGTCCACGCGTTGCACTTTGACGTAACCACCCCGGTCCACCCCGCGACCAACACCGGTCTGGGCAACTGTCCCTTGCGGCGCAATACCGAGGTGCGCAGCTGTCGCGGAATCGAGCAGGCCCGTCGCACCGGTGTCGAACATCAGGGTTACGGGATGCCCGTTCAGCTTTGCTCGGACATAGATGTGATTGTTGAGGAGCTCGAACGGTAGGCTGGCGCTCGTTCGTCCGTCGGAAAAGGAGAAGTCGACCCGGGATCGGGGCGGCGCAAATGCGCTCGCCGGCACCGGAGAATTGATTGTTATTTTTCGGCGCGTCTCTGTCGTTGTTTCCAGTGGCCGGCCATCTTCACTAGTTATCTCTGTGGTCACCACTGTCGGTATCGGCAAGCCCGAATAGCTGCGCCAGTCCGCATAAGTTTCGGTCTGCGTGTAGAAACCGCCGCGATCGATCATCTCCGCGATCCGATGTGTGCGCCGTGATATCCTGTATTGGAAGGGTCGGCCGCCGTCGGGCGTGACCCGTACGACATCGTACAGGTCGCCAGCTTTAGAGAAGGGCGGCTCTGTTTCCACCTTGGCGCGGTGGCGCGCGGGAAACCAGAACGCCAGTGCCGCGCGGTAGGAATCATTCGCCGCTGCCTGCTGGGCATCCGGTGTGTCCTGAATCCAAACCTGTCCAGCGGCGTCACGCACCCAATAGCGACGGCCGTCGAACCCGTCGGCGCGGTTGTCGAGCGTGGAAGTCGAAACGAACAACCCGTGTGCGATATCGATCCATTCCTCACGCGTGCCCTTGAGCCCGGAGCCTCGCACCTCACTGAGGATGTGCAGCGAGCGGACGCGGTCCCACGCAGAGCCGCCTACCGCTTCCTTGCTGCGCAAAGCCAAATTTCTTGGAGGTTCGGCGTGCCCGGCTGGCGCGATCAGCACAGCAATTGCGAATAGCAATCGAGGCAAAGACATTCCAAACTCCTCAGGGTGGCTTGGCCTGCCGCTGACCTTGCCAGAGCAATCTCCATACGCAACTGTGCTATTTCCTGATCTCGAACACGACGCCACATCCCATTCCTGGCCCCGAGCAATCTCCGGTGCCGCCGCGACTCGTCGTGCCGAAGAGATTGCCCGCGTGGTCCCGGATCACGCCGGCGTAAGGCCGGCCGCCATCGCTGCCGCTGGTGAAAGCGTATAGGACGGTTCCCGTGCCGTCCGGCGCAAGCTTGAAGACCGATCCGCAACCATTGTCGAAGCAGTTTGAACTGCCGCCATACTGCGACGTGCCGTAGAAATTGCCTTGTTTGTCCTCGATCAGGCCGTTGGGATACCAGGCAAAGCTTCCGCCGCCGAAACTATAGAGTACCGTTTCGCTGCCGTCGGGTGCGAGCCTGAAGACCGTGCCTCCACCGATCGCGCCACCCTCATCGGTCGTGCCGAAGAGATTGCCCGCCTTGTCCGCGATCACGCCGGCCGCGGGCTGCACGCCATCCTTGCCTCCACGAAAGCTGTAAAGCGTCGTGAACGTGCCGTCGCGCGCGAGCCTGAAGACCGTGCCACTGCCGTGGGCGCCGCCGTCCAGCGTCGTGCCATAGAGGTTGCCCGCTTTGTCCCGGATCAGGCCGCTGGGAAAGAAGCCATCGTCTCCGCCGGTGAAGGTGTAGAGCGTGGTTTCCTTGCCGTCCGGCGCAACCTTGAAGATGGTCCCGCTGCCGTAGCGGCCGAACAGGTCGGTGGTGCCGTAGAGATTGCCTCGTCCGTCCCGGATCACGCCAGTTTCGGGAGCGCCCCCATCGAATCCGTCGGTGAACGCGTAGAGCACCTTCTTGCGGCCACGCGGGGTGATCTTGAAGACGACGCCGCCAAAACCGCTGCCGCCCGATGTGGCTGTGCCGTAGAGATTGCCCGTCTCATCGAAGATCACGCCGCCCTGGGGCTCCGCACCATCCTCTTTGCCGGTGAAAGCATAAAGCACCTTCTCGCGGCCGTTTGGTTTGATCTCGAACACGACACCGCAACCGTAGCCATTGCACTTCGTGCGGTCACCGCCATCGGCGGTGCCATAGAGATTCCCTTCACTGTCCGCGACCAGCTTGCCATTGGGCGTGTTGCCGTCGGTCGTGCCCTGAAACGTGTAGAGGACCGTGTATTGCGGCGCCGCGAGCGCCGGCGACACTTGGCCTGCAGCACTCGCGAATGAGAGCGCGATGATGGCGCGCAGATGTGACCGGAATTTCCGGAATTCGGGCACGATTTCGTCGCCCTTCCTGGTTCGGCTCAGCTAACCTCCGAACAGCGCGTTGAAATTCGGACAATCGCCGCTCGTCGCGAACAGCGTATCATACTTGCCGTCCTTGAGCAGCGTGGTCACGCCGCGCTGCGCAGCGCCGTAAGCCGCGCGCGCCGTGATGGCACCGATGCTGACCCGGCGCACGCCGGCCGATTTCAGATCGGCAATGGGCGGCACGACCTTCATCGCGAGAATGTTCACCGGCAGATCGATGGTGTTCACGACGTCACGGATTTCGCCGAGATCATGCATGGCCGGCGCGAACAATCCATCGGCACCGGCATCGCGGTAGAGTTTTCCGCGCCGGATCATCTCCGCGAGCTTGGCATCATCCGGAACGAGGTTGTGCAGATAGACATCGCAGCGCGCATTGATGAAGACGTCGGCGCCCTTCGCCTTTGCCGCCTGCTTGATCGCGACGATTTTGCGACAGAGGAGATCGGGCGGCGATTTGCCGTCTTCGAGGTTGATGCCGGCGACACCGAGATCGATCAGCTTCAGGACGAACGACGCCACATCTTGCGGATCGTCCGAATAGCCACCCTCGCTGTCGACGGACAACGGAGCCGCTATCACGCGCTGGATCTCGTTGACCGCCGTGAACGCCACCTCGTTCGGCACGACGTCGCCATCCGGATAGCCGTGGCACCAGGCGACCGCTGCGCTCGAGGTGGCGATGGCCTCGGCGCCCAGCTCCTGCACCATGCGGGCGCTGGCGGCGTCCCAGGCGTTCGGCAGCACCAGAAGCCTGCCCCTGGCATGCAGCGCGCGGAATTGGGCAAGGCGTTCGCTTTGGGTGCTCATGGGATTGCGTCCTCCGCGGGTTTTCGAGCGTAGGCAGGATCGGGCGCCGTCATTTCACCGTCAATTGCACAAAGCGGGTAGCTGAAATGCGCCGGGGGATTTGATAGGAAAGCGCATGCCTGCCACGACTGCCGCCGAGCACCTGAATTTCATCCGGGGCCTGATCGCCCGGCCGAAGAATGTCGGCGCCATCGCGCCTTCCTCGCCGGCGCTGGCGAAGGCCATTGCGCGCGAAGTGGACCCGAAGGTGTCCGGCCCCGTGCTGGAGCTTGGCCCCGGCACAGGCGTCGTGACGGAAGCGCTGATCGAGCGCGGCGTGTCCGAGGACCGGCTCGTCGCCATCGAATACGATCGCGAGTTCGCCGAGCTGGTGGCGCGCCGTTTTCCGCGCGCAAAGATTCTTCGCGGCGATGCGTTCCAGTTCGCCAAGCTGCTCGACGGTGTCGTCGACCAACCTTATGCCGCAGTGATCTCCGGATTGCCGCTGCTGAATTTCCCGCCTGAGACGCGGCGCGCACTCATCGAAGCGGCGCTCGATCGGCTGCAGCCCGGCGCGCCCTACATCCAGTTCTCCTACGGCACGCGGCCGTCCATTCCGCCGACCGATCGCTACACGGTGAAACGCGCCGCGGTGATCTGGCTCAACCTCCCGCCCGCCCGCGTGTGGGTGTACCGCAGAATCGATGGCAGCAAGTAGAGCCATTGCCAATTTGGTTGCAGTGGCTCGCATTGGCCCCGCATTCGTTTGCATTTGCTTGGCAGGATGCGGTGAACCGCCGGCGAGCGATCCAAGCTTTTTGAAGAAATTCGCCAGCGACAGCAGACAGCTTCTGAAACATCAGCGGTCTGATCTTGATGCGGATGTGCCGCAAGCGATCTGGCCCAAGAGCATCAGGATGGTTCGACCATTGTCCGTTCGGTCTACTAGAGAGGGTCTATACGTTGCGACCTCGTCCTTCTTTACGACAGAGTCGGGCTATTACGTGCCGAAAGCCATGCTTCGTTTCGGAACATCGAATGGGGCGGATCCCACATATCGTCCGTTGGGATACGGAGTGTACTGGTATCGAATTCGTGGCTGAGGCGAGCCCCGATTCTCATTTCCCGGCGTCGAACATAGCGGAGGCCTTGAATCCTCTGCTAGTTTGGCGCCCTGCACGGGGATGGCTTCCCGACAGCCGCGATTGCATTTCGGCAAACCAATCGCCATGGGGCAGACAAGGCAAATGTTCAGACGCACGCTCTTCGCGGCCGCGCTGGCCGCATTTTCGATTTCAGGCCAGCCTGCATCCGCCGCGCCGCAGGTGTTCGCGCTTGGCATCGACGCGCGTGGGGGTTTGAGCGGACCCGGCGGCGAGATTCTTCGCGCGCGGCTGTCCGATGCGCAGTTCATTCTCTACGGCGAAGATCATGGCTTTGCCGACTCGCCCATCGTGTTGCGCGCGCTGGCACACGACGCGCGTCCGTTCGGCTTCCGTCATCTGGTCGTGGAAGTCGGCCCGCTCACGACGGCGCTGGTCAATCGCACGCTGGAGAAAGACGGGATCGCCGGCGTGCATGCGCTGGTGCACGAATCGCCGCTGGCGATTCCGTTCCTGAGCCTGAAGGAAGACGATGAGCTCGTATCGGACTTCCTGGGACGCGATGCCAAGGGCCAGCCTTGGCTGTGGGGCGTCGACCAGGAGTTCATCGGCTCGCCGGCCATTCACCTGCAAACGCTCGTGACGCTGGCGCCGAACGCAGGCGCACGCGCCCATGCACAGCAGCCGCTCGCCGAAGAGAAGGACGCCGCTGCGAAAGGCGCGCAGGACAAATTCCTCATGGTGCGCTTTCACGATGCGGATTTCGATGCGCTGGGCACCGAATTCAAAGGCAGCGCGGAAGCGCAGACCATCATCGCGCAGCTGAAGGAAAGCGCTGCGGTCTATCAGCTGTGGATGGGCGGCCACAATTACGAGAACAACGCGCGGCGCACGCGCCTTCTGGCGCGCAATTTCCTCGCCGATTATCGCGCGTCGGCCGAACGCCAGCCCAAGGTCATTTTCAAGATGGGCGTCGAGCATGTGGCGCTCGGCACCACCACCGTGAACACGATCGATCTCGGCACGCTCGCCACCTCGATGGCGCGCGCCAACGACAAGTCGAGCTTGCGCATCATGTTCCTGCCGATGGGCGGGCATAACACGGCCTTCGCGCCCAAGCCCGGCAATCCGACGACGATCGAAAATTATGATAGCGACGAAGCGAAGGAATTCTTTGCAGCCATCGGTCTCGATCGCGCGCAGCTGAACCCGACGCAATGGACATTGGTGCCGCTCGAGCCGATCCGGCAAAGCCTCGACACCAAGGGCATTGGGGCACTCAAACCCTTCGCGCGCTTCGCCTTGCTCGGCTTCGACTACGTCGTCACCACGCCGGACGCCAAGCCGGCGACATTCCTCTACTGACTATTCTGCGGCCTGCGCGAGCTGCGGCGCGGCTTCGAGAACGTCCTTGCCGACATGGCTTTCGAACTTCTTGAAGTTCTCGCGGAACATGCCGACGAGCTTGGCGGCCTGCGCATCGTAGGCCTGCTTGTCGGCCCAGGTGTCGCGCGGATTGAGGATCCTCGAATCGACCTCGGGCACCGACACCGGCACGCGGAAGCGGAAATGCGGATCGACCCGCATCTCGACGTTTGCGAGCGTGCCGTCGAGCGCCGCATTCAGCAGAGCACGCGTCGCCTTGATCGGCATGCGGGAGCCTGTGCCGAACGCGCCGCCCGTCCAGCCGGTGTTGACCAGCCAGCAGTCGGAGCCGTGCTGCGCGATGAGATCGCGCAATAGATTGCCGTATTCGGTCGGATGACGCGGCATGAACGGCGCGCCGAAGCAGGTCGAGAAGGTCGGCTGCGGCTCCTTGCCGAGGCCCTTCTCGGTGCCGGCGACCTTCGCGGTAAAACCGGAAAGGAAGTGATACATGGCTTGCGAGGGCGTCAGCTTGGCGATCGGCGGCAGCACGCCGAACGCATCTGCCGTCAGCATGATGACGTTCTTCGGATGGCCGGCGATTCCGGTGGTGCTGGCGTTCGGGATGTAATTGATCGGATAGGCCGCACGCGTGTTCTCCGTGTAGCGCCCGTCGTCCAGATCGAGTTCGCCAGTCGCCGGATCCATCACCACGTTTTCCAGCACCGTGCCGAAGCGCTGCGTGGTGGAATAGATCTCCGGCTCGGCTTCGCGCGACAGCTTGATCACCTTCGCGTAACAGCCGCCCTCGAAATTGAATACGCCGTTCTCGCTCCAGCCGTGCTCGTCGTCGCCGATGAGCGTGCGCGACGCGTCGGCAGAAAGCGTCGTCTTGCCGGTGCCGGACAGGCCAAAGAAGATCGCCGATTCGCGCGCGGTTCCGACATTCGCCGAGCAGTGCATCGGCATGACGCGCTTGGGCGGCAACAGATAATTCAGAATCGTGAAGACCGATTTCTTCATCTCGCCGGCGTAGGAAGTGCCGCCGATCAACACGAGCTTTTTCGTGAAATTCACCGCGATGACGGTTTCGCTGACGCAGCCGTGCACCTTCGGATCGGCCCGGAAGCTGGGCAGATCGATGATGGCGAATTCGGGATTGAAACCCTGTCGCTCGGCCGTGGTGGGCTCGATGAGCAGATGCTGGATGAACAGCGAATGCCAGGCGAACTCCGTCACCACCCGAACCGGCAGGCGATGGGAAAGGTCGGCGCCGCCGAACAAGTCCTGCACGAACAGCTCGCGGCCTTCGGCATGACGCATCATGTCGGCGCACAGCGCATCGAAATGCGCCGGTGTCATCGCCTTGTTGTTGTCCCACCAGACGGCCTTCTCGGTCGACGCATCGCGCACCACGAACTTGTCGCCGGCCGAGCGGCCCGTGTGGACTCCCGTGAGCACGACGATCGGCCCGTTCTTGGCGACATGGCCCTCGCCGCGACGAACGGCCTCCTCGTAAAGGGCTGGCGCCGACAAGTTCCAGTTGACCGCCTTCAGATTGCGGAAGCCCTGTTGCTCGAGCCCGTGCGCGCTCGCCTGAGACATGGATCGCTCCTCAAAAGATGCCCCACCGTTGCGTGCCATCAGGCCGCCGGCAGTTCTTGTGTGTCGATAAGGATAGGCCCGGCAAGGGCCCTGTCCAGCGCCATTCCCCTAAAGGGTTCCGGGAGAAAATCAAGGATTTCCGGCCATTTCGAACAGGACGGATTGGCTCAGGGCGGTTTTCAGGCCCTGTCTCCTGCCCTATGAGAAGCCATGGCCCTAACGGATGAAGAGGTCGAGCGCTACGCCCGCCACATCGTGCTGCGGGAGGTGGGCGGCGCCGGCCAGGCGCGCCTCAAGGCGGCCAAGGTGCTGGTGGTGGGAGCGGGAGGCCTCGGCAGCCCTGTGATCCTCTACCTGGCGGCGGCCGGCGTGGGCACCATCGGGGTCGTCGATTTCGACACCGTGTCGCTCTCCAACCTGCAGCGCCAGATCGCGCATCGGACTGCGGACATCGGCCGGCCCAAGACGGCATCGGCGGCGGATGCGGCTACGGCCATCAATCCGGATGTTTCGCTTGTGCCGCATCCAATGCGCCTGACGGCGGACAACGCGCTCGATCTCATCAGGCGCTACGACATCGTGGCAGACGGATCGGACAATTTCGCTACGCGATTCCTCGTCAACGATGCTTGCTTCTTTGCGGGCAAGACACTGGTCTCGGCAGCCGTCACGGAATTCGACGGGCAGCTCGCCACCTTCAAGCCGCGCGCCGGTGACTTTCCCTGCTACCGCTGCCTGTTTCCCGAACCGCCGCCGCCCGGCACCGCCCCCTCGTGCAGTGAAGCCGGAATCCTCGGCGCCGCAGCCGGCGTGATGGGCACCTTGCAGGCGCTCGAGGTGATGAAGGAGATCATCGGCCTGGGGGAAAGCCTCGCCGGCCACCTGGTGATTTACGAAGCGTTGACAACCCGCCTTCGCAACGTCCGTGTGCGGAAAGACCCGGCTTGCGCGCTGTGCGGCGAAAACCCGGCAATCCGGGAGCTGTCGGCCCACCATTGGCATCCTTAACCCCGGCTTAAAGCCATTCCTTCAATATTGGCGGTTCAGTTGGGGCCGCCTGTGTCGCTGGAAATCCACTACGAGATTTTTCGCCGCGCCGGTTCGAAGGGCGAGTGGGCGCTGCATGACATCGCGGCGCTTCGCGAAGGCGCGATTCAAATTGCCGAAAGCCTGATGGCCGAAGGCAAGACGACCGGCGTCAAGGTCGTGAAGGAAACCTATTACGACGATACCGGCGACTACACGTCGGTCAAGATCTTCGAAGAAGGTCACAACCAGGTAAAGACGAAGCCTGCCGCGGAAGATCTGCCGCACGCCCTTCCTTGCAGCAAGTCGGACGATCTCTACGCAGGCCCCGCGCGCGACACGATTGCGCGGCTTCTGTGCGAACACCTCGCGCGCAACAAGCTCACGGTGACGGAGTTCATTCATCGCGCCGATGCGCTCGAACAGTTCGAAGCGGCCGGCACGCTTTTCCAGTTTTCCGTGCAGAAGGTGGCAGTGGCGCAGGCGGCAAATACCGGCGCGCCCGTTCAGCACATCATCAAGACACTCAACGAACTGGTCACCAAGGCCATCCACCGGGTGTATCGCGACGAGAGGCGCGGGGCGTTCCCGGCGCTCAAGCGAGGCGATTTCGCCAAGGCGGCCGAGAAATTCGCCGGAAGGGGCGACGGCACCTACATCCTCAACGGTGCGATCGCCAAATATCTCAAGCCCGCCAAGGACTGGAACGACAAGGTCCTGCGGTTGCTCGCGCTGCTTGACGAAGCAGCGGGAGACTCTGCGGGCGCCAGGCTGCTTGGGGACTCTCTCGATGCGGTCGCAGCGGAAATCCTGCACAGCGCGGCAGCGTTGCACGAGTTGATCGGCCCGCATGAATGCCTCGGCGACGCCCTGGTCACGCTTGTTGATCTGTTTCTCGGCCAGACGTCGGAAAATGCACAAGACGGATTGCTGGCGCTCTGCCACCTGTTCGCGAACGACCAGCTTCCCGGAGCCCGCGCGACGGTTGCGAACCGCATTCTCGCCGAGATCAAGAGCGTGCGGCGGCTCTGTGCCGGTTCCCTGATCGACGAATTCGCGGTGCTGAAGCGTCTCGCAAGCAGACTCGTGCTCGGCACGGGCAAGTATCTGGGCCATGAGCAGTTGGTCGCTGCCTTTGCGCTTCGCTCCCGGCGCCTGGTGAGTGACGAACGCATCTACGAATATCTGCAGACCGCACCTTCCCCAGACGACAAGCTGGAATGCCTGTTGCGGGTGGAAGAGGAAATCGTCGGCACGGAGAACAGGCGGCAACTCGCCGGCTTCATCCTGCCGGTCGTTGCCTCGCCTTCGTTCCTGAGTCACTTCTTGTCCGGCAAGGCGCCGTTGCTGGCGCGCTTGCAGCGGCTGACGCAGCTTCAGGCGAGCGTGCTCAAATCCGGCTTCCAGGAGGAACAGCGCCGCGAGATTGCGGACGCTCTCGACCGCGTCGCCAACGAGCTGGAAACGCGCGGCAAATTCTTCGAGGGAATCGAATCGAAAGCGTGCGGTCCGGTGGAGATAGCGACGGCCATTCTGCGGCTGCTCGCAGGCGCCGCCTTGACGGAAGGACGGCTTTCGACGCGTGCCCGCGAACTGGTGGTTGCCCAGCTTGGCCGGCCCGGATTCCTCACGAGCTATGCGACCCAGCAGGCGCACGGCGCCGCTGCCAAGCCCGATCTGGAGGCAGCCATCGCGAACCTCATGCCGGTGTTGCAGAAGGCCGGTATCACGCCGGAGACGGGGCTGAAATCCATCGCTGCCTGAGTTAGATCATCGCAAATGGGCATCAGCTTCCTGAAGCGGCTGCGAGAGCCGATCGCGAATGGCGATATCACCTGCACAGTGCGCATCTGGCAGCGGCCGCAAGTGAAGATCGGCGGGCGCTATCAGATGGAGCACGGGTTTGTGCGCGTGACGCGCATGCGACCGATCACCCTCCGCGACATCACACCGGAACTGGCGCGCAAGTCGGGATTCGCCGGCGTCGTCGATCTGCTGAAGACCGCCAAGCACGGTCCGGGCGAGAAGGTCTACCTGATCGAGTTCGTGTATGAGGAATAGACGCAATCCGTCGTGACTTTATTTGAGTTCATTCAACATGACGCGCACGAATTTCGCGGCATCGAGGAAAGGCGTGTCGGCGGCGCAGGACACGGACAAATTGTCTCTGGTACAGGGATGAATGCTCACCATGAAGTTGGCGAGTGCCTGTGCCTGGGTGTCGTCGCTGACATAGCCGAAAACTTGCACCACGCCCCAACCCGTCTTGGGCTTGAAGTGCACGTCGAAATAGCGCGGCTTCGTTTTGGAGCCGACGACAATCTCTACTGTTCCCGAAGGACTTTCATATGTCTTGACCGTGGACGTCGTGCCGACGTCCTCCTGCTCCGAAAGGCCGAGGCCTTGATAGACCGTAATGTGCGCCGATTTTCCGAATTGAATTTCGTCAATCGAGAAGTCGATGACGATCTTGTGCGTCCAATTGTCATCATCGTTTATGTCGAAGCAGATGCTGCCACTGAATACCGCGCAATACACCTGTGACGGTTCCGCGATAGTGATTCCCGTACCTAGAACTAAAAAAATTAATGCGAGTGCAAATCGCTTCATCGCCAATCTTCCCTAGTGCGCTTCGTCCCAGTTCTGCGCGGCGCGGGCATCGACTTCGAGCGGCACCGATAGCGCAATGGCCGGCAACGACGCTTTCGCCATCACCGCGCTGGCGATCTCGCAGACCTTGTCCGTCTCGTTGTCCGGCGCTTCGAAGATCAGTTCGTCGTGCACCTGCAGCAGCATCTTGGCGCGCAAGTTTGCTGACGCCAGCGCATCCGGCATGCGCACCATGGCGCGGCGGATGATGTCGGCGGCCGTTCCCTGAA
>Ga0335085_10001758_pt1 | contig 43693 bp, 35 predicted proteins | sample Lox_Sample_45_FD_206712 | JGI IMG/M metagenome (GOLD analysis project Ga0335085, IMG submission 206712) | Soil microbial communities from Loxahatchee National Wildlife Refuge, Florida, United States - Lox_Sample_4.5 | ecosystem: Environmental > Terrestrial > Soil > Wetlands | place: USA... | reverse complement strand
TCTTCTGGGTCTATCTGGCGCTGCTGGTACCCGCGGTGATCGGGATCTGGGCGATGCCCGAACCGGTGAGGAGCACGAGCCGTCCACGCCTGCGGGCCAGGCTCCCGCGCGTTCCGTCCGGCCTGCGGCACGTCTTCGTGCGGGCAGCGCTCGCCGCCTTTGCCGGGTTCGCGGTGCTCGGGTTGTTCACCGCGGTCGCGCCCGCGTTCCTCGGGCAGGACCTCGGCGTCACGAACCGGGCCGCCGTCGGGCTTGTCGTGTTCTCGGTGTTTGCCGCCTCGACCGCAGGGCAGGCGATGGTCGCGCTTCTACCAGACGAGATGGCGCTCCCCGTGGGCTGTGCCGGCCTGATCGCCGGCATGGCGCTGCTAGTGCTGAGCCTGGCGATGTCGTCGCTGGCGCTGCTGGTGGCCGCGAGCGTGACGGCCGGCGTTGGCCACGGCTTGAGCTTCCGCGCCGGGCTGGCGGCGCTGAACGCGGGGTCGCCGGCCGTGCAGCGTGCCGAGGTGGCGTCCAGCTTCTTCGTCGTTGCCTACGTCGGCATTTCGCTGCCGGTGATCGGCGAGGGCGCCCTGGCCCAGGCAATCGGGCTGCGCTCGGCCGGACTCGCGTTTGCCGCCGCCGTGGCCACGCTCGCCGCGGTCGCGATGACGCTGCTCGCCAGCACCAGTCGCCACCGCTCCCGGCGCGCGAGCACTCCCGTCCTGCCTTCGGCGCGCGCCGCGTGAGCACCACTTTCGACGTAGGCGCAACAGCGCTCACCTAACCAAGCAAACCAAGGAGATACGATGCAGACAACGACACTGAAAACCACCCAGCTCGGCCGTACGGGCATGGAGATCACGCGCGTCGGATTCGGCGCCTGGGCGCTCGGCGGCGGCGACTGGGAACACGGCTGGGGCCCGCAGGACGACGATCAGTCTCTCGCCGCGATCCACCATGCGCTGGAGCTGGGGATCAACTGGATCGACACGGCCGCGGGCTACGGGTTCGGTCACTCCGAGCGGATCGTCGGGCGCGCGCTGGAGGGCCTCGCGCAGCGTCCGTACGTGTTCACGAAGGCATCGCTGCTAGAGGGCCCGGGCCGGCGGGTCGTGCACAGCCTGGGGCGCGACTCGATCCTGCGGGAAGCGCATGCCAGCCTCGAGCGGCTGGGCGTCGACGCGATCGATCTCTACCAGATCCACTGGCCGATCCCCGACGAGGACATCGAGGAGGGCTGGGCGACGTTTGCGGAGCTCAAGGAGCAGGGGCTCGTTCACCACATCGGTGTCTCGAACTTCGACGTCGAGCAGCTGCGGCGGATCCAGCAGATCGCACCCGTCGAGACGCTCCAGCCGCAGTACTCGCTGATCGAACGGGACATCGAGGCGGCAATCCTCCCCTACACCCACGAGCACGGGATCGGGGTGATCGCCTACTCCCCGATGGGCTCCGGAATGCTCACCGGCGCGATGACCCGCGAGCGCGTTGCGACGCTCCCCGAGAGCGATTGGCGAAAGCACGACCTGCGATTCAACGAGCCACAGCTCTCAAGGAACCTGGAGCTCGTCGACCGGCTGAGTGCGATCGCCGAGCGCCATGACACCACTCCCGGGGCGGTCGCGGCGGCCTGGACCCTTCACAACCCGGCCGTGGACGGCGCGATCGTCGGCTTCCGCTCACCGGAGCAGGTCGATCCGATCCTCGCCGCCGCCGGGCTCGAGTTGACCGGCGAGGAGATCGACGAGATCGAAGGAAAGACGCGATGAGCGCAATAAACGAGGCCGCGCCTGTGGCGGCCCGCCGAAGGCCGCTTCTGAAGCGGGCGATGGCGCGCCTCTGCGGTTGCGAGGAGCACGACTTCGTGCTTCAGATCGTGCAACCGTCGCTGGTCGGGATGATCGACGGCACGGTCTCGACCCTCGCGCCGATCTTCGCCGCGGCCGTGTCGAGCAACTCGCGAACCGCCCTTCTCGTCGGCCTGGCCACCGCGCTCGGCGCCGGGGTCAGCATGGGCTTCTCCGAGGCGCTCTCGGACACCGGCGAGCAGACCGGTCGAGGTTCGGGCGTCGTACGCGGAACGATCACCGGCGCCGCCACCGCGCTCGGCGGAGTGTTCCACTCGCTTCCGTTCATCATCAGCGACGTGAACCGGGCGCTCGTCGTGGCCGGCGTAGTCGTCGCCGTCGAGTTGGTCGTGATCGCCTGGGTGCGACACAAGTTCCTCCAGGTCACCATGCGCTCCTCCCTGATCGTGGTGACCCTCGGTGGGGCGATCGTCCTCGCAATCGGGGTGGCAATCGGCAATGCATAAATTCACTTCTCATGACACAGGAGACAACACCATGGAAAGCATCGGATTCATAGGCCTCGGAAAGATGGGCGGAAACATGGCCGCCCGGTACCTCGCCGCGGGTTACACCGTCTACGGCGAAGCCAGCGACCGGAGCGCCGCCCAGTGGCTGGTCGAGCAGGGCCTGCGTTGGGCCGACACCCCGCGCGCGGTCGCCCAGGCAGCGGATATCGTGATGACGTCGCTCCCGACCGACGACATCGTCGAGTCCGTCGCAGCGGGCCCCGACGGCCTTCTCGCCGGCCTGAGCACAGGAAAGATCTGGGTCGATCTGAGCACGATCAGCCCGCGGGTCAGCCGCAAGCTCGCGGCACGCGTGCGGGACGAGGGGCGTGGGGCGCAGATGCTCGACACGCCCGTATCTGGGAGCGTCCCGCAGGTACAGACTGGGACGCTCACGATCATGGTCGGCGGCGATGAAGACGCCTTCCGTCGCGTCGAGTCGATTCTGCGCGTACTGGGAACGCCCGAGTACGTCGGGGAGAACGGCCAGGGACTGGTGCTCAAGCTCGCGATCAACATCAGCCTCGCCGTTCAGATGCTGGCCTTCTCCGAAGGCCTGCTGCTCGCCGAACGCGACGGGATCGATCCCCGCCGCGCCGCGGAGATCATGACCGAGAGCCCGATCGGCTCGCCAATGCTCAAGGCCCGCCTCCCGCTCGTGCTGGACAAGCCTGACGAGACGTGGTTCGACGTAGAGCTGATGCACAAGGACATCCGACTCGCTCGCCAGGCCGGCGAAGAGCTCGCGACAGCGCTCCCGGCAGCCGCCGTAGCCGATGAGATCCTCAGCGCGGCGGACGAGCTCGGGTATGGCCGCCGGGACATCGCCGCCCTCCGCGAGGTGCTGGCGAACCTCTCCAAGGCCAGCACCGCCGCGGTCTGACCCGACGTTGAACCCCAGCGGACCCGGCGGCGCGGCGGCCGGGTCCGTTGGCATCCCGGAAGCGATGCAGCGTGGCAGGATGAAGCGTCCATGGTTGCCGCCACTCGCGACGAAACTGCCCCGTTAGTGGGTCGCGACCGAGAGCTGGGCCTCCTGCGATCACTGTTGGACGAGGTCTCGGCGCGGGGCCAGTCGCTTCTGCTTCGCGGCGAGCCAGGTGTCGGCAAGTCTCGGCTCCTGTCTGACACCGCCCTGGCCGCGCGGGAGCGTGGCATGTCGGTGCTCACCGCCACCGGCGTGCAGTCCGAGGCCCATCTGCCGTTCGCCGGGCTGCACCAGTTGCTCCGACCGGTGCGCGGGCGCGCGGCCGATCTGCCCGACGTCATGCGTGCCGCGCTGGATGCAGCGTTTGGCCTGACGCGCGAGGTGGCGCCAGAGCCCTATCGAATCGCGATGGCGGCACTCGAGCTTGTGTCCGAGTTGGCGACAGATGCGCCGCTTCTGCTGGTCGTCGAAGACGCGCAGTGGCTAGACCGGCCAACCTCGGACGTGCTCGCCTTCGTTGCGCGGCGAATCGAGTCGGACCCGATCATCCTGCTGGCCGCGATTCGTGACGGCTATACGTCGGTGCTCGAGGATGCCGGCCTACCGGAGCTGAGGCTGACGGGCCTCGACGACGCAACAGCCGGGGCGTTGCTCGACGCGTCAGCACCCCGGCTCTCGCTCGAGGCGCGCACGCGCGTCCTGCGCGAGGCGGCCGGAAACCCACTCGCGCTCCTGGAGTTGCCGGCTGCGCTGGGTAGGCTCGAGGACGACCGGTGGCTTCCGGGCAGTTTGCCGTTGAGTGAGAAACTCGAGCGTGCTTTTGCGGCCCGCGCATCCGATCTGCCCGAGGCGGCGCGAGCTGTCCTTCTGGTTGCCGCGCTGGACGACGAAGACGCGGTCGGCGAGATCCTCCAGGCGGCCGGCGTCGTCGCCGGAAGATGCCTGGATCTCGACGCGGCTGAGCCCGCCGCCGAGGCTGGCATCATCGACGTCGATCTGCGGGTGCTCCGCTTCCGGCATCCGCTCATTCGCTCGGCGGTCGCGCAGAGCGCGACCATCGGGGAGCGTCGGCGCGTTCATGAGGCATTGGCAAATGTGCTGGCGGATCAGCCGGACCGCCGCGCATGGCACCGTGCGGCTCTGCTCTCCGGCGAGCACGAGGACATCGCGCTCGAACTCGAGCAGGCGGGAGCGCGGGCGCGGCGACGGGGCGCGATCGCGGTCGCAGTGACCGCCCTGCGACGCGCCGCGGAACTCAGCGAGCCGCCAAGCCGGAGCAGGCGCCTGCTCGGCGCTGCCGGGCTCGCCGTCGAACTCGGACGGCGCGACGTCGTCGTGCCGCTGCTTCGGGAGGTCAACGAGCTGGAGCTCGGAGAGTTGGATCGGGCACGGGTCACCTGGGTCGAGGAAACGGCGCTGACACGACCGCTCGGCGCGCTCGAGCGGTTCACGTCGCTGATCGCGGCCGCGGAACGAGCAGGAGCAGCGGGCGACCACGAGCTGCACGTCGACCTGCTCTGGCTGGTTGCCTCACGCGCCTGGTGGGTCGATCCCGGCCCCCGAGCCAGACGCCTTCTCATCGACGCCTCTCGCCGGCTCGGAGGTGCAAATGCCGAGGACCCGCGCGTGTTCGCCATCCACGCGTACGCAGATCCGCTGGGTCACGCGCCCGGGGTTCTGGCGCGGCTACGGCACGCGGCAGAACATCAGCCTCTCGACACGGACGCCGCGCGGTTCTTCGGTCCTGCGGCACTTGTGGTCGGCGCCTTTGACATCGGCAGCGACTTCCTTGCCGCGGCAGTGGATGGGCTGCGGACGGAGGGGCGGCTCGGGCACCTGCCGCGGCTGTTGACCCTGTACTCGAGCATGGCCGCTCGCCTCGGCGCCTGGGACGTGGCGATTCCTTCGGCCGAAGAAGCCCGGCGCCTCGCCGAGGAGCTCGCCGAACCGCAGTGGGGAGCGGCGGCCGACACGGTTACCTCGCTGGTGGCCGCCATGCGTGGCGACGAACACAAGGCTGAGCTCCTCGCCGCCCGGGCTGAAACGGTCGCGGAGCCGGCGGGCGCGAACATCACGATGGCCTTCGCGCAGTTCGGCAGGGTCCTGGCCGCCCTTGCCAGCGGACGCCATGCCGACGCATTCGCATCCGCCGAGCGGCTGTTTGACCCGGCTGACTCGGCGTACCACCCCGTGATCTCGTCCTGGATCATCGCCGATCTCGCCGAGGCGGCACGAGCCGTGGACCGGGTCGACGCCACGCGGGCACGGGTGGGACAGGTCGAGGCGGCGGTTGGACAGCGGCCGGGAACGTGGATCGCCCTGGTGCTCGGACATGCACGAGCGCTGGTCGCGGAGTCAGCGGAGGCGGGCGAACGCTTCGACGAGGTTCTGGCAACCGACCTCACACGGTGGCCCTTCCAGCGCGCCAGGATTCAGCTCGCCTACGGCCAGTGGCTCAGACGGCGCCGACGCGTCGCCGAGTCACGCGCGGTCCTGCGTGCAGCGCGTGACACCTTCGACGTGCTCGGCGGCGTGCCGTGGAGCGAGGCAGCACGGCGCGAGCTCCGAGCGTCGGGCGAGCGCAGCCGCCGTCGCATCCCAGAGGCGCGAGACCAGCTGACCGCGCAGGAGCTGCAGATCGCGCAGCTCGCGGCAGACGGCCTATCAAACCGCGAAATCGGCCAGCGCCTGTACCTCTCACACCGCACCATCAGCACCCACTTGTACCGGGCGTTCCCCAAGCTCGGGATCACCTCGCGCGGCGAGCTGAGCGCGGCGCTCGGCCGCGGCTCAGCGGCCGCCTCCGACCGACGAGGTTGATCGGCGCCCGAGCGCGGCGCCCCTAGATCCGGTCCGACGTACGACACGCCCGAACCGGTTACGTAGCGCCCCGTCCGAAAGTGTCGTCACATGACGTACGCGCCCGCCTCGGCAGCCGCTTAGCGTGGCTGCTGACTATGTCGGCCTCACCCGAGGGCGGCAAACCAAAGGAGATCATCCATGACCGATGTCAAGAACGTCGTCCTCGTGCACGGAGGGTTCGTCGACGGATCCGGGTGGCGGGGCGTGTACGACCTGTTGACGGCGGACGGTTTCAACGTGAGCGTCGTGCAGAACCAGACGCTGTCGCTCGAAAGCGACGTCGAAACCACCCACAACGTGCTCGACCTCCAGGACGGCCCGGCGCTCCTCGTCGGCCACTCCTACGGCGGAGCGGTGATCACGGAAGCGGGCAATCACGAGCGCGTCGCCGGCCTCGTCTACATCACCGCGTTCGCACCCGACCAGGGTGAGTCCGTCAGCACCCTCCTCGGGACGTTCCCGCAGGACGGGCCCCAGCCGCCGATCCTGCCGCCCGTCGACGGGTTCCTGTTCCTCGACCGGGAGAAGTTCGCCGAGTCGTTCGCCGCCGACCTGCCCGCGGATGACGCAGCGTTCATGGCCGACTCCCAAGTCCCGTGGGGCGTCGAGGCGCTGGGCGGCGAGATCACCGAACCCGCCTGGCGGAGCAAGCCGAGCTGGTACCTGATCGCCACCGATGACCGGATGATCCCGCCCGCCGCCCAGCGCACGATGTCCGCGCGAATGGGCGCGACCATCGTCGAAGCGGCCGGTAGCCACTCGATCTACGTCTCGCAGCCGCGGGCGACGACGGAGCTGATCAAGCACGCCGCCCACCAGGCCCTCGTGCAGACCCCCCAGACGGTCGGTTAGCTCCACCATCTCATCGGCCGGCAGGGCCAACGGGTCCTGCCGGCTACCCCTGCGTTGCTTTCCCGCTTGCGTCGTGAGTGGTGATCAGAGAGGAACCGGGTGGGTGACCCCCGACCTGGACAGCTGACGAGAGCCATGGCGCCGATGCGGGTGCTGGTTGTCGGGGCCGGGATGGCGGCGCTCGAAACGGTGATGGCGCTGCACGCCCTGGCCGGGGATCGTGTCGCGATCGCGCTGATCGCTCCCGAGGCCGAGCTCGTCTACCACCCGATCGCGGCGAAACCTCCCTCGGAGACGATCTGCGCGATGTCGGCAGCACCAGGACCCATCGTCTCGGCGAGCGCCCCGGGGTCGTGGTCCAGCGTGTAGGCGCGGACAACCTGCATCCACGGCCAGTACGCCGGCGCGCCCTCGCCCTCATAGCAGCGGCCCCACAGCACCAGCGCGTCCCTGAGGTGGGCGTACGTCGTGAGCTCCTCAGCGAGGCGCGTCTTACCGATCCCCGGCTCGCCGGAGATCAGGACAAGCTGCCCGCGTCCGGCAAGCGCCAGATCCGTGGCTTCGCACAGCTCATCGACCTCGCGCTCCCGTCCGACGTGGACGCCGCCTGCCAGCCGATCGAGCGGGTTGACCGGCGTCTCGACGGTGCTCGGCCGCCCAGACCGGGGCGCGGCGAGCGCCGCAAGCGCCGCGCCCACCTCGGCGGCGCTCTGGGGCCGGTCACCCGGATCCTTCGCCAGCAGCCGCATGATCAGCGTTTCCAGCGGCTTGGGAACCTTCGGATTGCGCCATGCGGGTGCCACCGGCGGCGTCCGCAGATGCTGCGAGATGATCGCCAGCGCGTCGTCCCCGGCGAACGGCGGCCCGCCGGTGACGAGCTCGTACAGCACGGCACCGAGCGAATACAGGTCCGAGCACACCTCCGGCCCACGGCCGAGCGCCTGCTCGGGCGCCATGTACGGGATCGTGCCCACCATCATGCCCTCCCCGGTGATCCTGGCGAGCGTGCCGCTGCCGCTCTGGCGCAGAGCAGCGACCAGGCCAAAGTCCCCGAGCTTGGCGACGCCGTCTCCGCTCAGCCACACGTTCGAGGGCTTCACATCGCGGTGGACGACCTCGTATCGATGCGCGTGCTCCAGTGCTGCGCATACGTCCACCGCTATACGCACCGCCTGCTCCACGGGCAACGGCTGACCCGAGCCCCGCGCAAGCGCGTCGGCGAGGGTGCCGCCATCGACGTATTCCTCGACGATATACGGAGCGCCCGCCTCCTCCCCGGCATCGTAGACAGTGACGACATTCGGGTGCCCGGCGAGCTTGCCCATCGCCTTGGCCTCGAGGCGGACCCGGTCAGCCCGGCCGGTATCGAGCATCTCGGCTCTGATCAGCGCGAACGCGACCTCGCGGTCCAGCGTCGTGTCCCGGGCGAGGTACACCCGCTTGTACGCGCCCTCGCCGAGGAACCGCTCGACGCGGTAGCGACCACCGACGAACGCATCCGGTTGATCCCATGGCCTTAGAGGCAGTTGGAACACGCGCGTAAGCGCCGCCCCGCACCGGTCGCAGAACCGCTGCCCAACCGGGTTTGTCCGCCCGCAAGACGCGCACGCCGCCGTCGCGGCGAAGCTCCTTCCGCACTCGCCGCAGAACGTCGCATCGGGGCGATTCTCATGCCCGCAGTCCGGGCACCTCATGGTCGATCTCTAACCGTGATCGTCGCAGAAACCTCCGGCGAGTTCAGCACCCTCACGCACCTCGCCGGTCTCCCGAATCCTGCGTTGCGCACCTACACCCATGGCCCGCGCCGGTGAGCTCGCACGCCATGCTGCGGACCCCGCGTAGGATCCTGCACGAAGCGGCATCCCGGTGGCGCCCAACACCACGCGCAGCCCCGCGCCTCGCCGATCCCGCTCACTCGCCGGCCAAACCGCCGTCAGGCCCTCGTCGCGGAGAGCGCGCACGCACCCGAACAGCGGAAGCGCGCCCATCCTGCCCCGCCTCAACGCAAGTGGTGCGCGTCAATGCCCTCGGCAGTCGACCGCAGCAAGGATCAATCACGAGCCCCCGCCGCACCGCAGATCCACACCGCGCGGGACCGGTGTATGTCGTGCGATACGAACCTCCCGGGGGAGGCGAGCGGCCGGCGTCAAGCACCAGCGCTCGGCGATCGCGTCCAGGTCGGTCCGTGGCGTCGGCCCCTACCAGCCGCGCGGTCTGCTCCTCTGCGTGTGACATAGCAGGCACGTCCCCGTTTACCGGCGTCGCTGTCGCAAAGGAACGAACGCAGAAGCCCTGGGGATCGCGTCGGCCTACGGCTCGCACGCTGCTGAGATCGTTCCGAAGGAGCAGTCTCGGCGGCTCTGATTCGGTCGCCAGAGGCTGATGCTTCTAGCCCAAAGCGACTGTGCTTCCGTCCGGGTCGACGGGGCGCCCGGCATGGACGACTTCGGTCAGCGGATCTCGAGCACGACCTTTCCCCGCGCGCGGCGCTGCTCGATCAGCCGCAGCGCGTCAGGGCCGGCATCGAGCGGCAGGCGCGCGCCCACGAGGGGGCGGATCGCGCCGTCGCCGATGAGGCGCGTCACGATGTCACCGATCGTCCGGGCCGTGTCGGGCCGCTGGATGACCCACTCCGGCCAAGCCGCGCCGATGACTTCGGTGTTGTGCAGGAGCAGCCGGTTGACCTTCACCTGCGGGATTGAGCCGCCGGTGAACCCCACGACGACGACTCGACCGCCCGCCCGTAGCGCCCGCAGACTGTCGGTGAAGCGGTCTCTACCAACCGGGTCGATCACGACATCGACGCCTCCGCCGGTCAGTTCGCGCACCCGCGCGCGCCATTCGTCGTCAAAGAGCACGACGTCGTGCGCTCCGGCCTGACGCGCCACCCGGGCCTTCTCGTCGCTGGAAACAACCGCGATCGTCCGCGCCTCAAGACCGCGCGCCACCTGCAACGCTGCTGTGCCGATACCGCCCGCGGCGCCGTGGACCAAGACGTGATCGCCGGCCGACAGGCGTCCGCGCGTGATCAGCGCGAAAGCGGCGGTGTGGTAGTTCAACACGAGCCCCGCTCCCTGCGTGTAGTCCAGCGCTTGGGGCAGTCTGAATGCGAGGTGGGCGGGCGCGACTGCGACCTCCGCGAATCCCCCGAGCTGAGTGAACGCGGCAACGCGATCGCCCGGACGCAGCTCGCCGTTGGCGGGTGCAGCGCGCACGATGCCTGCGACCTCCATACCCGGCACGAAAGGCGGCTCGGGCTTCAGCTGGTACAGGCCCCGGCTCACCAAGACATCGGCGAACGTGACGCCGGCGGCATGCACCTCGATGACGACAGGATCGCCATGTGCCAGCGGATGCGACGCCGGTGGTTCGGGGACGTCGGCCATCACGACGGCGTCCGGTCCGCCGAACGCCGAGACCTGAAGAGCGCGCATGCGCTGCGGATACTATGCGCGCACCGCATGGCCCGCTGGATGCTCCGTCGGCGATGGCCGAGGATTCCTGGTCGACCTGAGACGACCCGAACCCTCACGCTGCCGCTTTGATCGACATCCACCAGTCTCGCCGCCGTTGCCGCTTCTGAGCAATCCAGGCAGCCTCGTCCACGATCGCGCGGATAGTGCCGCTCGCCCTGCGATTGCGCAAGAGCGACCGGACTTCGGGTGGCTGGCTGTGAGTGTGGTTGACAACCCACGGGAGTCGCTGGGCGAGCTCGCGAGGCCGAGCCGCTCAAGGCGTTGGGGATCGGCGCGTTCGTCCGCGGCGTCTCGATCCGTGACGTCGATTCGCTATGCGAGCCGGCAGGGCTGGGAAGCTTCCAAATCGACCGCCTCGCGGATGTGCGAGGAACTTCAAAAAGCGCTTTGAAGCGTGCCGTCAGCGCAGTCTCTACGACATGCGCCTGGTGGTGCTGTTATTCGACGCGACGTTCATCTCGCTGCGCCGGCCTCGAGTCGGCGGCCCCGGGTCATGCAGTCGTCGCGCCGTGACCTCGATCTCAATGCGCATTCGCGGATCGACGAGGCCGGCGATGAACGTTGTGTTCGCCGGCCGGATCTCCCCGAAACACTCGCGCAGGACGGGCCAGCAGTCGGGGAAGTCCTCGGCGCGCGGGAGCACGTAGACGGTGCGGACCACATCGGCCAGGGAGAATCCCGCAACCCGCAACGCGGAGCTGATGTTCTTGAGCGCCTGACGGGTCTGCTCACCGACATCGGGCGAGATCGTCATCGCGGCGTAATCGAATCCGGTGGTGCCAGAGACGAACGCCCAATCACCATCGACGACTGCGCGGGAGTAGCCGACCTCCCGCTCCCACTTCGATTGGGTCGAGATCAGGCGGCGTCTCAACTGCTCATCTTCCACGCCACGCCGCCGGTGTCATACGCGACCGGGCGCCAACATCGCTAAAGGTCAACTACCTGTGTCCGGGTCGATTTGGTCGAGAAACTCCTCGAGTCGTTCGGCGAAGACGTCGTTGTCGTCGCCGGCGACCATGTGTCCTGCTGCTTGTACGTCAACGGTTTGGGCGTGGGGCACTAGCTGCAGCATGTCTGCGAGTCCGGCGTTGCTGACGATGTCTGAGTGCGCTCCGCGCACGATCAGCGTGGGGATCGTCAGGTTTGACGCGGCGGTGCGCAATCGCCCACGGTCGATGCGCCGTTGGGGTTCGTCGCCGATACGCATGAACGCCGGGTCCCAGTGCCAGTACCAGCGGCCGTCGGCGTGCTGACGGACGTTCTTGCGCAGCCCATCGAGGGTCCGGGGGCGAGGGCGCAACGGGTTGTAGGCCGCGATCGTGTCGGCGACCTCTTCGAGCGACGAAAAGCCTTCGGGGCTCGCGTTCATGAAGTCGCGAATCCGCGCGACGCCATTCGGCTCGACGCGAACCACGACGTCCACGAGTACAAGCCCGCACGCGAGGCCCGGATGCTCTCCTGCGGCAACGAGCGACGTCATGCCTCCGAGCGACGCGCCGACCAGGACCGGTGGGCTCGGGAGGGTCGCCACATATTCGATGAGGTCATCGACGAACCCATCGAGCGAGTATTCATGGAGCGGGTGCCATTCGCTATCTCCGTGGCCGCGAGCGTCGAGCGCGATCGCGGTTCGGCCGCTGGCGGCGAGCCGCTCAGCCGTCCGCTTCCATGAGTGGCGCGTCTGACCGCCGCCATGCAACAACACTACGGCCGCGCCGCGCCCGTCGGTCGCCCACCGCTCCCCGCCCAGCCGAACGCCGACGCCGTCGAACTGAAAGAACTCAGGTGTCGCGGGCCTCCTCAAGGCCGGCAACCTAGCAACAGAATCGCCGCCAAAGCCGTTGCACATTGTGCTCGAACATGCCGGAGACGTAGTCGCAAGCGCTGAGCCGGGCGACGGAGGCTCAGCGCCAGTCGACGTAAGGCGCGCTCTGTGGCGCTCGAACCGACCGACCTGCCTCTCATAGAACTCCCGGCCGATCCGCAGGAATGTCCTGACGGCCCGCAGTTCTGCTGCGTCGTAACGGTATAGCCCGACGTACGCGGTCTCGACCGGCGCGTACGCGTCGACGAGGAGTGCCTTCGCGGCAGGCGCAAGAGCGATGCGCTCCTCGGCTCCCGCTACCAGCTCCACGTGGCCGAGTTCGCGCAGCCGCCACAGGGCCCGTTCGACTTCGGTGAGCGACCGGTTGGCGGCGCCCGCGATCTCGGTGGTCGTCATTCCATCCTCCGCCGCGCCGAGGGCTGTGAACCAACTCATGTCCTCTCGGTCGAGGCCGTAGTGGCGCGCCACACCGGTCTCGAACTCGACGGCGGCATCGAGCAGCCGCTGTAGCTCCTCCATCACCGAACCGGTCAGCGGATCCCGCTGTGATCGCTCCATTGCGTTTACGCCTCCCGCCAGAGCCAGTGCATGAAGGCCACGCCGATCTCGGGGGGGAGTCGTGGCGGTTGGCGGCGATCCGCCCGGCGCGCCCACCCCCCGGCGCGCCAAAAGCGACCCGTCAGGCTCGACCGTAGAGTGTGCTTGCACCCTCGGCTGGAGCGCCGCGGAGTCGGCCGCGTATAGGCCGAGACTGACTTGGTGGTTAGGCCCGCAACCGCCATCTCGCGACTAATCCTCACTCGCTTCGCCGCGCCAAGCGAGGGCGCCGCCGTCGACCAGGTAGACCGCGCCGGTGATGAACGCCGCGTCCTCGGAGGCCAGGAAGCACATCAGCTCGGCAGCCTCCTCCGGCCGGCCCAGCCGGTCGACGAACAGCGGTCCCGTGAGGACGTCCATGATGCCCTGCTTATTCTCGGCGGCCTCAATGGTGTTCGAGAGCGGCGCCGTGTTCGTGGCGCCCGGGCACACGCAGTTGCACCGGATGCCGTCGGCCGGCAGCTCCATCGTCGTCGCGTTCGTGAGCTGCGCGATGGCCCCTCGGTCGGCGAGTCGCAGAGGGACATGGGATAGCCCACGGACGAGGCGGCCGACACGGCGTTCACGATCGCGCCCGCGGTCGAGCGGCGCAGGTTGGGGGCGGCGTATCTGGTGCGCCGATCGCGCTGAGGGACGTCGCCCGGGATATAGCACGGCTTCCCGCCCGCCTTCTCGATCAGCCGAACGATCAGGCGAACGGTCTCGTGGCCCATGTCGAAGCTGACGCCGGATGCGAAACCGCTAGCGCCGCGGCGGGCCAGCTTGATCGCGAGGGCACGCCCGATGCCCTGGCCGGGAGCCGTGATCCCACAGACCTTGTCGACGAGCACGACGTCCTCTCTATGCTGCCGCTCGCGCACCTGCGAGCCGAGGGGGGAGGCGAACGCAGCTCAGCGCTACGCCAGCACCGATAAGGAGCGCGATCGCGGCGACCAGGCACGCTGCCTCCATCCCGTGCGCTATGCCGGCGCGGCCCGCAAGCAGCGCGCCGAACACGCCAACGCCGACCGTCGCCGCCACCTGGCGGAGGGCGTTCGCGATACCCGACGCGGTGCCACTGCGGTCCGCCGGGAGCGCGGCCAGGATCGCGACTGGAATGCCCGGGCCGGCGATGCCAGACCCGATGCCGATCGGGATCGTTGCCACCGCAACCTCCCAGACGGGGCTGCGCGCCTGGATGACGATGAGCGCGAGGAAGCCGCTGGCCATCCCGAAAGTCCCGACTGCCATGGGCAGGAACGGACTGGTGCGGCGGGTCCATCGCCCGGACGCCAGCGTCGCGGCCGAGATGAGGACGGTCATGGGCACGAACATCACGCCGGCCTGCACCGGCCCGTATTTCAGCACCTGCTGGAAGTAGAGCGAGAGCGTGAAGATGACGCCATAGAACGCTAGGTAGAGAGCGAAGCCGACACAGAGTGCCGCGCCGGCCTCCTTCGTCGCGAGCAGCCGGACCGGAATCGCCGCGTGCGGCGAGCGCCAGCCGCGGATCAGCAGGGCCGTCGCGGTTACGCCAAATAGGGCCAAGCCAGCGATGATCGGGGCCTGGTCGAAGCCGACGCGCCCGCCGTCGATCAGTGCAAAGGCGAAGAGCGTGAGCGCGACGACCGCGGCCACCTGGCCAAAGACATCGAGTCGGGCGTACCGTGCGGTGGAACGCGGGACGAAGCGCAACCCGAGTAGCGCAAGCCCGCCGATTGGCACGTTGATCAAGAACACTGCGGGCCAGCCGGGCCTGTGAGTCAGGAGTCCACCAACGATTGGCCCGGCGGCGACGGCGGCGCCGCCGGCCGCAGCCCAGATCGAGATGGCCCGCGTGCGGGCGCGCGGCTCTGTGAACGTCTGGCTAACCAGCGCGAGCGAGGAGGGGAGCATCACGGCGGCGAACGCGCCCTGGGCCGCGCGGGCCGCGACCAGCACGCCGAGGCTCGGCGCCAGGGCGCAGAGCGCTGAGCTGAGCGCAAAGCCAGCGGCGCCGAGCCCGAGACCGACGCTCGCCCCCATCCGGTCGGAAACGTGACCGCCGGAGAGGACGAACGCGCCGAACGTCAGGGTATACGCGTCGATGACCCACTGCGCACCGGCCACGCCGCCCCCGAGAGTGTGCTCGATCGCCGGGAGGGCAACATTCACCACCGTCGTGTCGAGTACCACCATGAAGAATGCCACGCAGGCGACGGTAAGTGAGAGTCGCGGGCGCACTACGCAGCGACCTACCGCGTCGCGGTTCGGACCGGACGGCACGTCCCCGCTTGGCGGGAGGTCGCCGCATAGTGGACTCGTGGAGACAGAGCGGCCCGCTCTGACCTGCTGAGGGCGGGGATCGCGAATCCCTTTAGGGGACGCCGGCCGATCGCCGCGAAGGCGTGTTCCGATGAGCTGGCGGCTTTCAAGTCCCAAGGCTTCAACGGTCTCCGGAAGACCCCGCATTAGCGAGGCACATCAACACGATTGTTGATGTAACTTACCGTGGCGCGACTCGGTTGTCAACCCTAACGTTGACGGATAGTCCGCTTGTACATCAACGCGTCAGTTGACGCAGCGTGGCGTCGCCGTTAGTGTGTATGAGCCTGCCGAAGGGCTACGGCGTCGTCGGCGTCTGCAACCCGTTCGTTCCGGGCGAGCCCGAGCGTAACGCGAGTCAGGAAGGTTATGTCACAGGGTGCGAATTATCGCGCCCGACTCCCGAGCGAGGAAGGAGAACCCGCATGAGCATCATCCCTGAGCAGCTCGAGCCGACGGACTGCGGACCGGAGTCCGAGGAGGAAACGGCGACCCAGCCGTCCGACGAGGACCTGGTCGTCGAGGATCTGCTGGTCGAGGATGTCTCGATCGATGGCATGTGCGGCGTCTACTGAGCCACGCGGCATGCTGGATCGAGGCTGGTGCGTCGCGCCGCAGGTCGCTGTGCGACCCGAGCCGTTCGGGGCGCTGGTCTACCACTTCGGCACGCGCCGGCTCACATTCCTGAAGAGTCGGCTGTTGCTCGACGTCGTGCGCGCGCTGGCCGACCACGAGAGCGCTCGCGACGCGTGCCGTGCCGCGGGCGTGAGCGAGGACGAGATGCCCAGCTACGAGAAGGCACTCGTGACGCTCGCCGACAGCGACATGATCACCTTGAGGGAGATGCGATGAGCGCGACGGCGACGCGTCTTCTCGACCAGCTCGTGACCAGCCCCAACGCGCCGATCTGTCTCACCTGGGAGCTGACCTACGCCGGCAACCTGGCCTGCGGGGACTGCCCGTCGAGCTCGGGCGGGCGCGATCCCCACGAGCTGACCACCGCTTATAAGCGAGGCCTATGGATGCCCTCGATACTTGGCCTTTGACTTATGAACTTCGGGATTCATAATGAGGGCAGCAGTACCTCTCCTCCCTCGAGGGCGCCCCGAGTCCGGCCTGATATCCCGCCGGCTCCGGGCGTTCTCACTTAACGGAGCCCGCTAAGCGTCATGTTCGAACTCGTCGTTTCGTGGCCCGCGGTCTGTCGCATCCCGCAAGGCTGTGCAACCGCCGGCCGAGGTGCTGCGGCGTCAGCCGGTAATGGCTGCTCAAGCCGGGGCTCCCGGAATATCGGTGCCGTATGGCTGGCTTATCCACTGCAAATATCGGTGTCAGTCAGGGTGCGGTGTGCACGTGCAGGGCTCGCCAGTTGAACTCTCACTCTCCGGGGGCGTTGCCGATATGCGCATCGCAGGAGCCATCGATCTCGAGTGGGCTCGGATGCTGCGCACCCACGCCGCCGCTCTGCGCGAACGTGACGACGTGCGCGTGGTCCGCATCTCGGGTGCGGGCCGTTTTTTCTGCCCAGGCGGGGATCTCAGTTGGATGGCCGACCAGACCGACCGCCAGACAGCCGTGCGGGAGCTCGCGGACACCCTTCACGCCGGCCTCCTCAATCTGGCGGCCCTCGATGCCCCGATCGTGGCCCAGGTGCACGGGGCCGCGGCCGGCGCCGGCGTATCGCTCGTGCTGGGTGCGGACATAGCGATCGCCGGAGATTCGGCGAAATTCTCGCTCGCCTACAGCGAGGTCGGTCTATCGCCGGACGGGGGCTCGTCGTGGCTGCTCCCGCGGATCGTCGGTTACCGGCGGGCGCTCGAGATCATGCTGCTGAACCCGACCGTCGATGCGCATGAGGCCGCGCGTTTTGGCCTGATCAACCGGGCCGTACCGGACGACGAGTTGTCCAACGCGGTGGACGACGTGGTCTCACAGCTCGCGGCCGGGCCGACCGCGGCGTTCGGCGCGGCGAAGCGACTCGCGAGGAGGTCGCTGGAGTCCACGTTCGAGGACCAGCTGGATGCGGAGGCAGGCTTGATCGCAAGGCTCGCCGGGTGCCCGACGGGGACTGAGGGCATCCGAGCGTTTATCGAGAAGCGACGCCCGGTGTTCTGAGCTCAACTTGGTAGCTGATCGATGACTGAGCCACGTGTCACCGGCAGCGTCAAGGTCGTGACTGGTGCCGGCCAAGGCGTTGGGCACGCGGCGCGCGATCGCGAGCGCCTTCGGTCGCCAGGGGGCGCGTCGTGGTCGACGATGGGCCGCCCGAGACGGGGAATCGGCTGGCGTCGCCTGAAAGGCTGCGGCGGTCGTCGCGCGCACGAGGGGATCGTCGTCGCCGGCCGGCGAGACATGGAGCTGGTGCCCGGCTGCGACCCATCAGAGGGCTGGTCGCCAGGGCTCGCCCATGACGCCCTGGGGCGGCACGGCGCGGTGACCGACCGCTTTGCGCCCTCCGTGGGATCCGATCTAGTTGTCGGTGTCCATGACCCCGCGATAGAGCAGCCATCCGTCGCGAACATTGACTTGCTTGTGGCAAACAAGTATGTTTCGCAGATGGTCGCCACTGCCCGCGCGTCGACGGGGCTGACCCAGCCCGAGCGCTCCGCTTTGTCGGATGCGCGGATGGCGGACGCGGCTGTGGCCTTGATCTGTGAGCGAGGGGCGGGCGCGACCACGCTTAAGGATGTGGGGCTGCGGGCCGGCTACAGCCGCGGACTGGCGTCCTACCGCTTCGGCTCCAAGGCTGGTCTCTGGGCATTCCTGATCCGGAGGATCGGCGAGGAGTGGCTCGGGGAGCTGCAGCGGGCCGTGACCGGCACGTCAGGCGTTGACACGATCCACGCCGCGGTCGACGCTCACTGTCGCTTCCTGCTCGACTCGCCGGAGCGGATTCGAGCCTTTTATATCCTGTGGTTCGAATCTGTCGGGCCCGACCCCGCGCTGCGCGAGGTGATTACCGGGGCCCACCAGCGGCGACAGCGTGACGTCGAGGAGTGGATCAGGGGCGGCATCGAGGCAGGCACCGCCCGTCCGGACGTCGACGTCCAAGCGGTCGCCGAGCAGTTCTGTGCGGCGATCATCGGGATCGTCTACGCGTGGTTGGTCTCCCCCATGGCCCACGCCGAGGTCAGGCAACTGCACCGCGGGCTCAAGCAGCAGATGACGGCGATGCTTGGCGCATGACCACCGAGACTCCCATTGCCCCCGATCTCGGGGAGGCGACCGCGCTCGCCACGCCGCTGCGGTTCGTGACGGTTGCCTCGCTGTTCGACGGGCACGACGCCGCGATCAACGTGATGCGGCGACTGATCCAGGACTGCAGCGCCGAGGTGGTTCATCTGGGCCACAACCGCGGCGTCTGGGACGTCGTGCGCGCGGCGATCCAGGAGGACGTCGACGGGATCGCGATCAGCTCCTACCAAGGTGGTCACGTCGAGTACTTCAAGTACGCGGTCGACATGCTCCGCGAGAACGGCGCCGACCACATCCGCGTGTTCGGCGGCGGCGGCGGCACCATCACGCCGGCCGAGATCGATGAGCTCGAGGCTTACGGCGTCGAGCGGATCTACCACCCCAACGACGGGATGGCGCTCGGGCTGACCGGGATGATCGAGGACCTCGTGGCCCGGACGGTCAAGGCGCGAACGGTGACGAGCGTTCCCCCGTCCGCCGCCCACTCGGAGCTCGACGATTTGACGATCGCGCGGATGCTGTCGGCGCTGGAGGACGGCGTGCTCGACGTCGCGGAGCTGTCGCGGCTGCGGGGCGAGTGGGAAGCGGCCGGCCTGAATATCCCGGTAGTCGGCATTACCGGCACAGGTGGCGCCGGAAAGAGCACGGTGACCGACGAGCTGCTGAGCCGGTTCATGGTGCAGTTCTCGGATCTGCGGGTCGCGGTGCTGGCCGTCGATCCGACAAGGCGGCGGACGGGTGGGGCGCTGCTGGGCGACCGGATCCGGATGAACAGCATGCGCAACGAGCGGATCTTCATGCGCTCGATGGCGACGCGGCGCCGGAACGCGTCGACGAGCGCGATGCTTTCCGATGCGCTGGCCTTCCTGCGCTCCGCCGGGTTTGACCTGGTGCTCGTAGAGACCGCCGGTATCGGGCAGAGCGATTCGGAGATCGTCGATCTCGTCGACCTTCCGGTGTACGTGATGACGAGCGAGTTCGGCGCGGCGAGTCAGCTCGAGAAGATCGACATGCTCGATCTCGCCGAGTTGATCGTGATCAACAAGTTCGACAAGCGGGGGGCGCTGGACGCGCTGCGCGACGTCCGCAAGCAGTGGAAGCGCAACCGCGTCGCCTTCGATCTCGACGACGACGACGACGTTCCGGTCTATCCGACGATCGCCAGTCAGTTCGACGATCCCGGCCTGTCCTGGATGTTCGTCAACCTGTGCCGTCGGATCGGGCAGATCCCGGGCGCCGACGCCGAGCGATGGGACCCGCGGCTTGAGCTGGCCTCGCACGAGCCGCTCGGGAACGTGCTGATACCGGGCAGCCGCGTCCGGTACCTCGCTGAGATCGCCGAGCAGGGGCGGGAGATCGGCGCGGAGGTCGAGCGCAAGGCTGAACTCGCCGCGGTCGCCCAGCATTGCTACGGGGCGCTGCGAGAGCTTGGGGACGCGGCCTTGCCGGACGCGCTCCAGCCTTACCCGAGCGTCGAGCTCGGAGCCGTCGCGCCGGGCGGTGATCCGGAAGCGCCGGCGCTGGACGCCCTGCGGGCCCGCTACAACGCCGCCCTCGAGGATCTGGGTGCGGAGGCACTCGGCCTGCTCCGCGGATGGGATGACCGGATAGCCGCGATCAGCGCCGAGACGTACAGCTACAGGGTGCGCGACCGGGAGGTGACGGGCGAGAACTACCGCCGCACGCTCAGCCAGCAGGTGGTCCCGAAGATCGCGCCGCCCCGGTTCGACGGATGGGGTGATCGGCTGCGGTTCCTGCTCAAGGAGAACCTGCCGGGGTCCTATCCGTACACCGGCGGCGTGTTTCCGTATCGGCGCGCGGGCGAGGACCCGACTCGGATGTTCGCCGGCGAGGGCACCCCAGAGCGGACCAACCGTCGCTTTCACTATCTCAGCCAGGGACAGCCGGCGGCGCGGCTGTCGACCGCGTTCGACTCGGTGACCCTGTACGGCGAGGACCCGGCCGAGCGGCCCGACATCTACGGCAAAGTCGGCAACTCGGGCGTCTCGATCGCGACGGTCGACGACGCCAAGAAGCTGTACTCCGGGTTTGACCTGTGCGCGCCGACGACGTCGGTGTCGATGACGATCAACGGTCCGGCGCCGATCATCCTCGCGTTCTTCATGAACGCCGCGATCGATCAGCAGGTCGAGAAGCACCTGCGGGCGACGGGCGGCTGGGACGCTGCCCAGGGCAAGCTCGATGCGTACTTTTCAGAGCACGGCGGCCGACCTGAATATGCGGGCGCTCTGCCGGATGGCAACGGCGGGCTCGGCCTCGGGCTGCTCGGCGCCTCGGGCGACATGGTGCTCGACCGCGAGGTCTACGAGCGGATCAAGGCCGACACGCTGAAAACCGTCCGTGGCACGGTCCAGGCCGACATCCTCAAGGAGGACCAGGCGCAGAACACGTGCATCTTCTCGACCGAGTTCGCGCTGAAGATGATGGGCGACGTCCAGCAGTACTTCGTCGATCACGAGGTCCGCAACTTCTACAGCGTCTCGATCAGCGGCTACCACATCGCCGAGGCCGGCGCGAACCCGATCTCCCAGCTGGCGTTCACACTCGCCAACGGCTTCACGATCGTCGAGTACTACCTCGGGCGCGGCATGGACATCGACGCGTTCGCCCCGAACCTCTCATTCTTCTTCTCCAATGGGATGGACCCCGAATACGCCGTCATCGGACGGGTCGCCCGGCGAATTTGGGCGCGGGCGATGCGCGAGCGATACGGCGCCTCGCCGCGCAGCCAGATGCTCAAGTACCACATCCAAACGTCGGGCCGGTCGCTGCACGCGCAGGAGATCAGCTTCAACGACATCCGCACCACGCTCCAGGCGATGTACGCGATCTTCGACAACTGCAACAGCCTGCACACCAACGCCTACGACGAGGCGATCACGACCCCCACCGAGGAATCCGTCCGGCGCGCCGTGGCCATCCAGCTGATCATCAATCGCGAGCTCGGGCTGAACTTCACCGAGAACCCGTGGCAGGGGTCGTTCATCATCAACGAGCTGACCGACCTGGTCGAAGCGGCGGTTTACGAGGAGTTCGACCGGATCTCCGAGCGCGGCGGCGTGCTCGGCGCGATGGACACGATGTACCAGCGCTCAAGGATCCAGGAGGAGAGCCTCTACTACGAACGTCTCAAGCACACGGGCGAGCTCCCGCTGATCGGGGTCAACACATTCCTCCCCAAGGACGGTCACGGCGAACAGATCGACAAGCTCGAGCTGATGCGCTCCACCGAGACCCAGAAGCAGGATCAGATCGCCAAGGTCCGCGCGTTCCAGGACCGCGCCGCCGAGCGGCGGCCACCCGTGCTCGCACGATTGCGGGATGTCGCACGCGCGCGCGGGAACGTCTTCGCGGCGCTGATGGACGCGGTCAAGGTCGCCTCCCTCGGCCAGATCTCCGAAGCGCTCTACGACGTCGGCGGCGAGTACCGTCGGAACATGTAGCGTCGCGCTCGATGGACGCGCGAATCGTCTGCCTGGTCCCGAGCATCACCGAGCTCGTGTGTGATCTCGGTCTGGCCGAGGACCTCGTCGGACGGACCGGCTTCTGCATCCATCCACGGGACACGGTCAGCAAGATCCCGAAGGTCGGCGGGACGAAGGACGTAAAGCTCGATCGAATCCGGGAGCTGGCCCCGACCCACGCGATCGTCAACGTCGACGAAAACCGGCGGGAAGACGCCGACGCGCTCGCCGAGTTCGTTCCCCACGTCGTCGTCACCCACCCCCTCGCACCGCTCGACAACCTCGACCTATACCGGCTGCTCGGCTCGATTTTCGGTCGGGAGGCGCAGGCCGAGCGACTCTGCGAGGAGTTTGAGCACGAGCTCGCCGCAGTGCGCGCGCACGCGTGGGCGCCCCAGGACGTCCTGTACATGATCTGGCGCGAGCCGTGGATGGCGGTCGCCCCGGAGACCTACATCGCGCAGATGCTCGCGCTCGTCGGTTGGCGCTCGCACCCGCTTCGGTCAGAGGACCGATACCCCGAGGTCGATCTCGAGCAGTACGCCGGCCGCGTGGATCGTGTGCTCCTGAGCAGCGAGCCATATCACTTCAAGGAACGTCATCTGCCCGAGGTGACGGCCAGCCTGCCGGACGCGCAGGTGTCGTTGATCGACGGCGAGATGGTCTCCTGGTATGGAAGCCGTGCGATCCAGGGCCTCCGCTACCTGGCCGACTACGCATCCGCGTGAGCGATCCCGTGACCGTGCGTCAGCCAAGCGCGCACGGCGGCCGAGAACGGATCAGCTCGCCGTGCGTTGGGGTCTGCGAGCTTGACCCCGGCGGCCACTGCCGCGGATGCCGGCGAACGCTGGCAGAGATCGCCGGATGGAGCAGCTACTCCACCGCCCAGCGCGACGCGATCATCGCCAACCTCGACCGCAGGAAGATCGATCAGACGCGAGCGGACGAATCAGAACGCTGACCATCCGCGCACCCAGACTTACGCGGCGCGGCGCCCGCGCCCGATCCCGACCTGCTCGGAGCGGGCCGCGATCGGGCCCCGGGCTCGGCCGCGGGGCGAGCCGCCGAACCGGGGATCAGGCGTCAAGGAGTTGGCGGCACTCTCCAGCGCTGAGATGTGGATCGTGCGCATCTCCCGCTTGAGGGTCTGCCAGGCCCCGTCTCGCCGGGCGAGCCCGACGGCGTGCCAGATGGCGCCGACCGGAATCTTGCCGCCGCTCGGCGCGCACGAACTTGACCACCTCCACTCGCGAGAAGACTCCCGGAGGGCATCCCTCCGCGCTCAACCGGCCATCGATGGCGAAGCGGGCGCCGAGCGCCTGGAGGTCGTCGTCGTCCGACGCAACGAAATACCGAACGACGAAACCGAGACGCTCGGCTCGATCCTCAAGACGTCGGATGCGCTCCTGCATGTCAGTCATGGCCTCTCTCTCTGTCCACAGCGACTCAGACCTTGTCCGTGAAGCCGGCATCGATCAGCAGGATCACCCGGCCGCTAGGCCTCGCGGCGTCGTCAACGTCGGCGTTGAGTCTAGCTTTTGATCGCGTGCGTGTCAACACCTCTGTTGATCAGGAACGAGCAACACCGGTGACCCGGGGATCGGCGGAATCCGACTGCCGGTGAGGCGCTTGCCGCATGGATGACGTAGAAGGCTTGTCTCGGAGCGCCGCCGGCTCGGAATCTGCGGTGTGCTCCACACAAGGGGAGGAATCGTCGATCTGACCAGCAGGTTGGTGCCCCTTCTGGACGACGTCGCCGGGGTCAGGATGGTCGAGCCGCGGCTCCGCGGAGTCGGCGTCGCGAGCCAACCGGACCAACAGTGCGGGCCGGCACACGAAGGCATGCTGACGCCCACCAGCGGACCAGCGCCGACGAGGAGTCCGTCTGCGCTCAGATCCTCGCTCGGCTGCTGGAAGGTCGCGTTTCCGAGACTGTGCGTGACGGCAGTCCGGATCGGTGTAAGCCGACCTCAGCGGCGGGGACGCGGGCGTGCGAGGGCGAACGGTTCGGCCAGGAGCGCGAAGCCGGCGAAACGGAGCACTTCGTTCTGAAATCTCCTCGCCGCGCCAACGTGCGCGTTGATTATCAGCACTAGTGTTGATAGGGTCGTCGTCTGGGCGTGTCGCAAGTCGTCGTAGCTGGCAAGTTGCCTCGAAAACGGGAAAGGAGAGCGAGCATGTCGAGCCACCGGACGACCGGCCTATCGTCGATAGAGTCGGCCATCGAAGCGATGCGTCGCGGTGAGATGGTCGTCGTGGTTGACGACCCGAATCGCGAGAACGAGGGCGATCTCGTCCTTGCCGCGAAATTCGTTACGCCTGAGGCGATCAACTTCATGGCCACGCACGGACGGGGGCTGATCTGCGTGCCGATGACCCGCAAGCGCCTCGACGAGCTCGATATACCGCCGATGGCGGCACGCTGCACCGACCCGAGGGGCACGGCGTTTCACGTGGGGGTCGATCTGCGCGAGCACGCCACCGGCATCTCGGCGGGTGAACGCGCCAACACGATTCGCGCACTCGCGGATCCGTCATCGGGCGCGGCGGACTTCACGCAGCCTGGCCACGTATTTCCACTCGCCTATCGCGAGGGCGGCGTACTCAAGCGTGCCGGCCACACCGAGGCATCGATCGACCTTGCAATCTTGGCCGAGGTCGGGGAAGCCGCTGTGATCTGCGAGATCGCGTCCTCGGACGGGGAGATGATGAGACTACCTGAGCTCCTCGCTTTCGCCGCCTTTCACGCACTCCCGGTCGTGACGATCACCGATCTGGTGACTTATCTGACCCGGCCCGAGAAGCTGGTCGCCCGGATCAGCGAGGCCCAGGTCCCCCTCAGTCAGGGTCCGTTCACGGTCGTGGGATACCGTGACTTGATCGACGGCCGCGAGCACCTCGCGGCGGTGTTCGGCGAGGTCGGCAGCCGGCCGGGGGTGCTGGTCCGCATCCATTCGGAATGCCTGACCGGAGACGTCTTCCATTCGCGCCGATGTGACTGCGGCCACCAGCTAGACCTCGCGCTCGAACTCGTGGCCGAGGCGGGCTCCGGGGTCGTCGTCTATCTGCGAGGTCACGAGGGGCGGGGCATCGGTCTGCTCGAGAAGCTCAACGCTTACCGGCTGCAGGATGGTGGGCTCGACACTGTCGACGCCAACGTCGCGCTGGGACACCCCGCGGACAGCCGCGACTACGTGATCGGCGCCCACATCCTCCGCGATCTAGGTGTCAACGACCTGCGGCTTCTGACGAACAACCCGGACAAGCGGGCCGGTTTGGAGTCCCACGGTCTGACCGTGCGCGAGTCCGTGCCGCTCGTGACCGTACCGACGGCCGAGAACGTCCGCTATCTCGATGCAAAGCGATCCCGAATGGGTCACACGCTAGAGGCGACGTCATCTCCGGCGAGCCCGGCGGGATGACGACACAGGCTGCAAGTCGGCCGCGGGAAACCAATCGCGACCCCGACCTCGAGCTGACCCAGCGGGCGGTCGACGTCGCAGACGGCAGCGAGCCGATCGGCGCCGTCCGGCTGCAGGCGCTCGCCGCATCCGGTTTGCGTGCGCTGCGACATGGAGATACGGCCCGCGGCGCCGCCCGGTTCACCCGCGAGACGGCACGGATAGTCCGGGGGACCTCGAAGCTCAGCGCGGAGAGGAAGGATTGGCGCTTCCGCGATCCGACCTGGCGGGAGAACCCAGGCTACCGGCGACTCATGCAGTTCTACCTGGCGTGGTCCGCGGAAGTGGAGCGCGTCGTGGAGGGGGCAGACCTCAACTGGCGCGACGCCGAACGAGCCCAATTCCTGGCCACCCTCATCACCTCGACCCTGGCTCCGACGAACACCCTGCCTGGCAACCCCGAAGCCCTGAAGCGGTTACTCGAGACCGGAGGCAGCAGCCTCAAGAAGGGCGCGGCAAACCTCATCCACGACATCCGTCACAACGGCGGCATGCCGTCGACGGTGAACGCCGGTGCCTTCACCGTTGGTAAGGATCTCGCCGCGACTCCAGGAAAGGTGATCCACCGCGACGAGATCTGCGAGGTCATCCAATACGCACCATCCACCCCGCACGTCCGCGCCCGACCGGTCGTGATGGTCGCGCCACAAATCAACAAGTACTACTTCATGGACCTCGCGCCAGGTCGCAGCTTCGTCGAGCACGCCGTCGCCCACGGAATTACGTTCTTCGCGATCAGCTGGCGCAACCCCGGCACGACTGAGCGCGCGTGGAACCTTGACACCTACGCGGCTGCGGTGCTGCGGGCGATTGATGTCGCACGAGACGTCACGGGAAGCGACGACGTCAATCTGCTGGCGTTGTGCGCCGGCGGCATCCTGACCACGACCGTGCTCAGTCACCTCGCTGCCATGGAGGACGAGCGAGTCCATTCGGCGAGCTTTGGCGTCACCCTGCTGGACTTCGAGGTGCCGGCACCGATCGGCATGTTCGACGCTCCACCGGTGATGTCGCTCGCGAGGTTTCGCTCACGCCGCGCCGGGGTGCTAGACGGACGCTCCCTCGGGTCGGTCTTCACCTGGTTGCGCCCGAACGACCTCGTCTGGAACTACTGGGTCAACAACTACCTCCTGGGCAACGACCCTCCGAACTTCGACATCCTCGCCTGGAACGCGGACGGCACGAATCTGACTGAGGCGCTGCACCGGCAGTTTCTGGACATCTTCAGCAACAACACGCTGGCCACCCCCGGAGCGCTGACTGTGCTCGGCACGCCGGTCGACCTGGGGAGCATCAACGTCGACATCTACGTCACCGGTGCGAGCACCGACCACCTCACTCCCTGGCGCGGGTGTTACCAGACCACCCAACTCCTTCCGGGCGAGAGCACCTTCATCCTCAGCAACGCTGGGCACATCGCCAGCCTGATCAACCCACCCGGGAACCCGAAGTCGCATTACCTGACAGGCCCGGTGCCCGACGGGAGCGCCGATCTGTGGCTGGAGGGGGCGGAGAAACAGTCCGGAACCTGGTGGGAGCATTGGGCCACATGGGTCCTCGCCCGCTCGGGCGAGGAACGCAAGGCGCCAACCCGGCAGGGCAATCGACGCCATCCCGTCGTCGAGGACGCGCCCGGCTTATACGTCCGCGGGCTAGAACCCATCTCCGCATGAGCGCACCCGAGTCGCCGCTCTGGCGGCCCACAGCCGATCGGCAGGCCCGCGCCACGATCACCCAATTTCTCGCCTGGCTAGGATCCGAGCACGGACTCTCGTTCGACGGATACCAGGACCTGTGGCAGTGGTCAGTCGACGAGCTCGCGGCCTTCTGGGCTTCAGTTTGGGACTTCTATGGCCTGAGGTCCGCCACGCTGGTGTCCTCACCACTCGGCGATCGACGCATGCCGGGGTGCGAGTGGTTCCGGGGAGCAACGCTCAACTATGCCGAGCACGTTCTCGACCGAGCCCCGCAGGATGGTCCTGCGATCGTCTCCGTCGGGGAGGGACGCCGGCGGCTCGAGATCTCGACGGACGAGCTCCGCGCTCGCGTCGGGGCACTGGCGCGGACGCTGCGCGATCTCGGGGTCGAGCCCGGCGATCGCGTTGCCGCCTACCTCCCGAATGTCCCCGAGGCGGTGATCGGAATGCTTGCCACGACGAGCCTCGGAGCGATCTGGGCGGCGTGCGCTCCCGATTTCGGCACCCGCAGCGTCATCGACCGGTTCGTGCAGATCGAGCCGAAGGTATTGCTGGCGGCGGACGGGTACTGCTTCAACGGCATCGACCACGATCGCAGCGCGGCGATCGCGGATTTGAAGGCGGCGCTCCCGTCGCTGCGCGCGACGATCGTCGTGCGGTTGCTCGACCATGACGCCCCGGCGCCCGGCGGCGCGCTGACCTTTGAGGAGACGACCGCCGCCTGGAGCGAGCCGACCTTCGAGCAAGTCCCATTCGATCACCCCTTGTGGATCCTCTTCAGCTCGGGCACGACCGGGCTGCCGAAGGGCATCGTGCACGGACACGGGGGCATCCTCGTCGAGCACCTCAAGTCACTCGGGCTCTGCCTCGACATCGGCTCCCGCGACCGATTCCTGTTCTACAGCTCGACAAGCTGGATGGCGTGGAACTATCTCATCGGGGGCCTGCTGCACGGTGCCACGATCGTCCTCTACGACGGATCTCCCGCACACCCGAGCCGCGGTGGTCTCTGGGAGATCGGGGCGGCAACCGGGGCGACGGTCCTGGGGATGGGTTCGGCGTACGTGATCGCTTGCCAGAAGCACGGGGTCGAGCTCGGACCGCCGCTCGAGCTCGGAGCGCTCCGCACGGTCATCCCCACGGGGTCCCCGCTTCCGCCGAGCGGGTGGCGATGGCTGCACGATCGACTCGGAGGCGACGTGCGCATCGACTCGATATGCGGCGGGACGGACGTGTGCACCGCGTTCTTCGGCGGCAGCGAGCTCCTGCCGGTGAACGCCGGGGAGATCTCCTGTCGCTGGCTGGGCGTCGATGCACACGCAGTCGATGCGGACGGGGAAGCGGTGATCGGTGAGCTGGGCGAGTTCGTACTCACCTCCCCGATGCCGTCGATGCCGATCGAGCTCTGGAACGATCCGGACGGCAGCCGGTATCGCCACGCGTACTTCGAGACTTTCCCGGGGGTGTGGCGCCAGGGCGACTGGATCACGATCTCCGCGACGGGAGCCGTGACCGTGGCCGGTCGATCCGACGCGACGCTCAACCGCGGGGGCGTTCGCATCGGCTCCGCCGAGATCTACAGCGCGGTCGAACGGCTTCCGGATATCGCCGATTCGCTCGTGGTGGGCGTCGAGCTCGATGACGGGGGCTACTACATGCCGCTGTTCGTCGTCTCGGAGTGTGAGGACCTCGAGGCGCTGAGGACCACCGTTCGAGCGGCAATCCGCCAGGAACTCTCACCGCGCCACCTACCCGATGAAATCGTGGTGGCGCCGGCGATCCCGAGAACCCTCACCGGGAAGAAGCTTGAGGTTCCGGTCAAACGGATCCTGGAAGGACGGGAGCCGGAACGGGTCGCCGCCGCTGGTTCGGTGGACCGGCCTGATCTCCTGCTCTGGTTCGCGCGCTTCGCGTCGGAGCGACGCGAGCGCCGGGCGGAGCCCGCCGAGACGCGCGGCTGATCTTGTGTGGGGCCGCGAGCAGGTAATCGATGTCGAAGGCCTGCCGCTGCGCGTCGTCCGCGCGGGAAGCGGGCCGCCGCTACTGCTCATCAACGGGATTGGCGCTCCTGCCGAGATGTGGGCGCCCATTGTCGCGCGACTAGACGGACATGAAGTCGTCGCTTTTGACCTCCCAGGCGCCGGCGCCAGTCCACCGCTCCGGCGGCCGACGCGGATGCGCGGACTCGCCGAGCTGGTGACCCGGCTGATAGACGCACTTGGCTATGAACGGATCGACGTTCTTGGCTACTCGTTCGGAGGGATCCTCGCCCAGGAACTGGCCCGCAGGAGCCCGGAGCGCGTCGACCGCCTCGTGCTGTGCGCAACCTGTCCGGGGTTAACCAGCGCTCCCCCACAGCCGCTGGCCGCTCTGCTGATGCTGACACCGGCCCGGTACTCCGGTCGATCGGTGGCCTCCCGCATCGTTCCGTTGATCGCCGGTGGTCGCACGCGGCGCGATCCGACTGCCCTGCGTGAGCACCTGGCCGAACGGCTGGCCCGGCCGCCGAGCACGCAGGGATACCTCCAGCAGCTCTACGCCGTGAGCGGCTGGAGCAGTTTGTGCTGGCTTAGCAGTATTGGCCACGAGACGCTGATCATGGTCGGCGACGAGGACCCGCTGATCCGCGTCATCAATGCCCGCTGCATGGCTGCCCTCATGCCGCGCTCCCGGCTGCGAGTTGTCCGGGGTGGTGGCCACCTTTTCCTGCTCGACGAACCTGGCTCGGTTGTCGCCGACCTCACGGGCTTCCTAGCCACGGCCTCGAGAGCGACCGAATGACCAATGATCAATGACCAGCTGGGCTTACCGCCCAAGAACGGATCGACACCATGCTCTACACAGCTTATGAGGCGCGACGCGCCCTTTCCGCCCCGATGCTGGCGATCGCAGGGTTGCAGTCCGCAGCCCTAAGTCGACTCCCGCAGTCGATCGCCGAGACCCGCTCGGTCCGCTCGATGCGGGCGGTGTGCGACACGGTGCGAGCACTCGAGATCACCCACCGCCGGCCGGCGTTCGGGATCGATGCAGTGGAGATCGCCGGTGAGTGGGTCAGCATCGAGGAGGAAGTCGTCAGCTCCACCCCATTCGGCACGCTGCTGCACTTCACCAAGAACGACCACTGGGGCCATCCCCGCGTGCTGGTCGTTCCGGGCCTGGCCGGCCACTATGGGACGCTGGTCCGCGGCACGATTCGAACGATGCTGCCCGACCATGACGTCTACGTCGCCGACTGGCACAACGCCCGCGACGTCGCAACGAGCCACGGTCGCTTCGGCCTCGACGAGTACATAACGCACCTGATCGACTTCCTCACGGAGATCGGTCCGGGCGCTCACCTCATGGCGGTTTGCCAACCCTGCGTCCCCGCACTGGCAGCGGCCGCGATCATGGCCGAAGATACTCATCCAGCGGAGCCGAGCAGCGTGATTCTGATGGCCGGGCCGGTAGATGCTCGGATCAACCCAGGATCGGTGAACGGCTACGCGACACGGACCTCGACTCGCCTCCTGGAGCACACCGTCATTCAGAAGGTGCCGCCGCCGTATCGCGGCGCCGGACGTCGGGTCTATCCGGGGTTCCTGCAGGTGTTGGGTTTCATGGGGATGGATCCTCGCCGCCACGCGGCGGCGTTCACTGGCCTGCTTCGCGACACGGCAAACGGCAACGATGCGGGTGCCGCCCGCACCAAGACGTTCTACGCGGAGTATTTCGCGGTCCTAGACATCACCGCTGAGTTCTACGTCGACACGCTGAAGGCAATTTTCACCGAGCATCACCTGGCTCGTGGCTGCCTCAAGTGGAACGGTCGCGATGTCGATCCGTCGGCGATCCGCACAGCGCTCCTCACGGTCGAGGCGGAGAACGACGAGTTGTGCCCGCCCGGCCAGACAAGTGCCGCGCACGGCCTCTGCACCGGTATCCCGGCGGCGCGCAAGCAGTATCACCTTCAGCCCGGCGTCGGTCACTACGGGGTCTTCAACGGCAGTCGCTTCGACCAGGAGATCTATCCCGTGATAAAGAGCTTCATTGCCGAGTCGGACTGAGGGCTTGATCGACGCGGGAGCGTCCGGCTACATGTCCATTCCGCCGTTGACGCCCCAGACCTGCCCGGTGATGTAGCCGGAGGCGTCGGCGGCGAGAAAGTGAACGACGCGCGCGACCTCTTCGGGTTGACAGAAACGGCCCAGCGGGATCTGCGCCTTGGCCCGCTCCATCGTCTTCTCGGGAATCGACCGGATCATCTCGGTCGCCGTGTAGCCGGGCGTCACAGTGTTGACGGTAATGCCGATGTCGTTCTGCTTCCCGGCACGTTTCAGGGCGTGAGCAGCCTCGAGGGCGAGCGATTTGGTGAGCCCGAACAGCCCCGCCTTCGACGACGAGTAGTTCACCTGGCCGATGTTGCCGGTCTCGCCGACCATGGAGGAGATGTTCACGATCCTGCCCGAGCCCCGCTCGAGCATGTGGGGTAGCACGGCCCGGGAGGTGAAGAAAGCACCCGAAAGATTTACGTCGATGACAGTGTGCCAGTCGTGATCGGTGAGATTGAGCACGGTTTTGTCGGAGGTGATTCCGGCGTTGTTGATCAAGATGTCGAGCCGCCCATGGCGCTCTATCACTTCACCCACGGTGCGACCGCAATCCTCGGAGGAACCGATGTTGCCTTGGTGGGCGGAAGCGGCGACACCGTAGGCCTCGAGGCGGCGGCACAGTTCGGCAGCCCGCTCAGCACCGGAGTGGTAGCCGGCGGCCACGGTTGCCCCTTGGGCGGCCAGACTGTGGCAGATCGCCGCGCCGATGCCCCGTGTCCCGCCGGTCACGAAGGCAACTCGTCCGCTCAGCTTTTCGCCGCTGCGCTTGGGTTCCGCGAGCGTTTCAATCGACACCTTGGGTCTCCTCCTGCATCGTGGTCATAACGTCGACTTCCGCCGGCTGGTCCCCCAGCTCATCGGGGAGAAGCGTCTCGCGCGGCCGCGTAGGCGGAAAACCAATCGAACGCCTTTGGATTTGCGAGCGAGTCGCGGCTGACGATCTCCGCCGCCGCGCTCCCCATCAGCAGCCGTTTGATCGGAACTTCGAGGACCTTACCGGACACTGTGCGTGGGATCTCGGGCACGGCGATCACCTCGTCGGGCACGTGCCTCGGGGAGCAAGCGCTGCGGATGCTCCGGCGGATAGACGTCACCAGGGTATCGGTGAGCGCTTCTCCGTCCGCCAGAACCACGAACAGCGGCATCCAAGCGTCTCCGGTGCCCAGCGGGTCCGGGACATCGACGACGAGCGCATCCTGGATCCCAGCCACTCCGAGTGCGGCTCGGTATATCTCGGCTGTACCCATCCGGATGCCCCCGCGGTTGATGGTGGAGTCCGAACGACCGGAGATCACAGCCCCACCGGCAGCCGTGATGCGGATCCAGTCTCCGTGCCGCCAGATTCCGGGGTAGACGTCGAAGTAGGCTTCCCGATAGCGAGAGCCGTCGACGTCTCCCCAGAAGCCCACGGGCATCGACGGCATCGGCTGAACGACCACGAGCTCGCCGACCTCGTCCACGAGCTCACGGCCGGCATCGTCGAAGGCTCGGACGTCCGCACCGAGGGCTCGCGCCTGCAGCTCACCGAGTCGCACCGGCAGGAGCGGCGTGCCGCCGACGAACGCCGAACACACATCACTTCCGCCGGACATGGAGAACAGCCACGTGTCGGATCCGAGCTGTTCGTAGACCCAGCGAAAGCCTTCCGCAGAGAGCGGCGAGCCAGTGGAACCGACCGACTTCAATGACGACATCTCACGACCGGCGGCGGGTTCGATCCCAGCCTTCATGCTCGCATGTATGAAGGCGGCGCTGGTCCCGAAGCACGTCGTCTGCGTACGCTCGGCCAGGTCCCAGAGCACAGTCATCCCGTCGTTGCCGGGATTACCGTCGTAGAGGACGACCCCTGCCGGCGTGAGCAGCGCTGAGACGAGGAAGTTCCACATCATCCAGCCAGTGGTGGTGAACCAGAAGATGCGGTCACCCGCCTGCGCGTTCAAATGCAGATGGAGCTGCTTGAGATGCTCGAGCAGGATTCCGCCATGGCCATGGACGATCGCCTTCGGCGGCCCCGTCGTACCCGATGAGAACAGGATCCAGAGTGGATGGGCGAACGGGACCCGCACAAACTCGAGCGGATCGTCCGTGGGCCCAAAGGCCTCGGCCCAATCGCCCTCGTCTCCCAGATATGGCAGCACGACGACGTGCTCGAGCGATGGCAACTCGGACTGCAGCCGGGTGACCACGTTGACCTTGGCAAAATCCTTGCCGCCGTAGCGGTATCCGTCCACTGCGAGCAGAACCTTCGGTTCGATTTGGGCGAACCGGTCAACGACGCTGCTCGCACCGAAGTCGGGGGAGCATGACGACCAGGTGGCTCCGAGCGATGAGGTGGCGAGGAACGCCGCGATCGTCTCAGGGAGGTTCGGCATGAACGCGACAACCCGGTCTCCGAGCCCCACGCCCAGTCCGGCCAGTCCGGCGCGGATGCGTGACACCTGCTCACGGAGATCTGCCCAGGTCCACGAGCCGGGATCCCGTAGTTCGCTCGCGTGCATGATCGCGACCTGGTCATCCGGCTTGCCCCGCATCACGTGCTCCGCATATGACAGTCGCGCGCCTGGGAACCAGCCTGCCCCGGGCATATGAGCCGACTCCAGCACGGGCCCGACCTCGCCGTCGGCGACGACATCGAAGAAGCGCCAGATCGCCCCCCAGAAGTCGGCAATGTCGCTCACCGACCACCGCCAGAGCTCTTCATAGGAGTGCATGCTCAACCCCCGATCCGACTCCAGCCAGCGCATGAACCCGGTCATCGTCGAGCTCTCGACGAGTGCCGCCTCGGGGCGCCACAGCACGGGCGCCACTGGATAGCCCATTGCGGATCAACCTCCGTTCGGTCTGCGGGCCCTTCGAATGGCAGCCTAACCGGGCGGCGCGGGCATGTCAACATCGAAGTTGACAAACTTCGAGCCCGCCGATAACGTGTGCGTCAACGCGGACGTTAGACCTATCACCGCTGCTGTAGACAAGGCCAGCCCGAAACGGCCGGCCGGCCCGGAGGGGCGAGAGATGACAACAGGTGACCCCACAGATGCAAGATGGTTCCGACAGGTTCTGGGTCAATACCCGACGGGGGTGTGCGTCGTGACGGCGGCGCAGCCGGAGGGCACGCGGGCCGGTTTTGTGGTCGGCTCGTTTACGTCGGTCTCGCTCGCGCCGCCCCTGATCGCTTTCTTCCCGGACCGAGGGTCGACCAGTTGGCCGAAGATCAAGCGTGTCGGGAGGTTTTGCGTGAACATCCTCGCGGCCGACCAGGAGGACGTTTGCCGGCGCTTCGCCTCGCGGGCGGCAGACAAGTTCGAAGGCATCCCCTGTCGCGAGGCTAGCTCAGGGGCACCGATCCTCGAGGGCGTCGTCGCGTGGCTCGACTGCACCCTTGAATCGGAGACCGAGGCCGGCGATCACTTCAGCGTGATGGGCCGAGTGCACGCGCTCGAACTTGAGTCGCCCGGTCTGCCCCTACTGTTCTTCCAAGGCGGTTACGGACGGTTCGCCCCCCTATCGCTTGCTGCGGCCAACAGCCGAGGTGCGCTGACGGAGCAGCTTCGCGACGTGGACCTGGTCCGGCCCGAGATGGAAGCGTTGGCGGACGCGCTGTCCGCGCGGTGCATCGCAGTGGCGCCGGTGGCGGACGAGCTGGTGGTCACGGCCAGCGCGGGTGGGGCGAACACCAGCTCCGCCGCGACCCTGGTCGGTCAGCACCTGCCGTTCGCCCCTCCGACCGGATCGGCGCTGGCAGCCTGGAAGGATGACGGTGAGATAGAGAAATGGCTCGAGCCGATCGATTCGCGAGAGGCGCGAGCCGACCAACGCGAACGACTCCGAGCGGTGCGCGGGCGCGGATACTCGGTTGGGCTCCTGAACGATGCGCAGCGGGCGTTCGCCTCGACGCTTGACCGGCTCGCGGCCGACCCCGGCGCCGTCGATCGCGACGACCTGCGCGGCCTGATCCGCGATCTGGCCTATGACCCGGTGGATCTCTCTTCCGAGGTGAAGCATGACATTCGCGTCATCACGGTACCCGTGTTCGGGACCGACGGCGAGGTGGCGCTCGCCTTGACCCTGTATGGGTTCTCCAAGCCGGAGGGCAACGGAGGGATCGATGCCTACATCAACCGCTTGCTGAGCGCATCCGCCCGAGCCACCGAGCGACTCGGCGGCAGAGCGCCCGCCATCGCCTGACCAATACCGACCACGCCACCACCACCGCTAGGAGAGCACATGTCCCATCACGTGTATTCAGTCAGCGAGATAGTCGGATCCTCCCCGGACGGAATTGAGGCTGCCGTCGCCAACGCCATCGCGCGGGCGAACAAGACCCTCCGTAACCTGGATTGGTTCGAGGTGATCGCCACCCGAGGTAATCTCAACAGTGACGGCACCGTGGGCCATTACCAAGTGACGCTCAAGCTCGGCTTCCGCATGGAGAACTGACGAGCCGCGGCCGCGATCCCGTAGCGAAATTCGGAGACCCCGATGACGGATTGGATCGAAACCTTGCCACTCGGCGATCTGCTGGTCCGCGCTGCGGCCCTGCACGCAGAGCGCGCCGCGCTCGTGTTCCCCGACGAACGCTTCAGCTACCGCGAGCTCCTGGATGGGGCCAGGCACATCGCGCGTGGTCTATCGGAACTTGGAGTACGCCCCGGCGAGCACGTCGGATTGCTGATGCCGAACTGTCAGGAGTTCGTCGAGGCGCTGTTCGGTGTCTCGCTGCTGGGGGCCGTGACGGTTCCGATCAACGCGCGCTACAAGCTGACCGAGCTCGGCTACGTGATCGAGAATGCGGACCTCGTAGCGATCCTTACCAGCAACGTAATCGAGGAGCACGTCGACTTCACCGAGGTGCTGCGAACCAGCCTCCCGGCGCTGGCGAGCTCCCCGGACCCGACCAAGCTCGATCTCCCCGAGGCCCCGCGCCTTCGGGCCGCCGTGACGCTCCGAGGTGAGGGCCAGCCTGGATTCCTGGGGCGCAAGGCCTTCGACGAATTCGCCGCGCGCGCTGACGCCGACGTCGTGGAGCGGCTGCGCCACCAGGTGCGTGTCCGAGACATAGCGACGATCCTCTACACCTCGGGAACGACATCTCACCCCAAGGGCTGCATGCTCACGCACGAGGCCCTGTCCCGAGGGTCAGTGCTGCGACTGCGCGAGCGCATTTTGGACTCGGACCACGATGTCTTTTGGTCCGCCGGGCCCCTGTTCCACATCGGCTCGTTGCAGCTCTTCCTCGGCTCGGTCGGAACGTTCGGCACCTATCTGGCGGACGCGCACTTCGACCCGGGTCGGGCGCTGGAGATGATGTCGCGCGAGGGGGTGACCTCCGCCTGGCCGTGGTTCCCAGCGATCATCCAATCCCTGCTGGGCGACCCGACTTTCACTCCGGAAATGCTCTCGACGCTGCGCACGATGATGTTGATTGGGCCGACGGCGCTGCTGGAACGCGTGCAAGCGCTGTTTCCGTGGGCACGACTGATCAACGGCTGTGGGATGACGGAGACGGCCGGCCTGTACGCGGTCAGCGAACCCGACGACTCCATCGAACAGCGGACCTCGACCGGGGGCACAGTGGTCCGAGGCGTCGAAATCCGCATCGTCGACACCGACACCGGTGAAGACCTTCCGCCTGGCGAGATCGGAGAGATCCTCGTCCGGGGCTACGTCACCATGTCCGGCTACTACCGCGATCCGGAAAAGACCGCGGATGCCCTCGACGCTGATGGATGGCTCCACACCCACGACCTGTACATACAGCGCAAGAGTGGCCACCTAACCTTCCAAGGTCGGGGCAAGGACATGCTGAAGGTGGGCGGTGAAAACGTCGCGGCGGTTGAGATCGAGGCGTTCCTGGCTGAGCACCCGGCAGTCAGGCTGGCCGAGGTGGTTGGCATCCCCGATCCGCGCCTGGACGAGGTGCCAGTCGCGTTCGTCGAGCTACATCCCGGGCAGGAGATCGCGACGGACGAGCTCATCAACTTCTGCCGGGGCCGGATCGCTGCCTGGAAGGTGCCACGGGCAGTCTACATCGTCGAGGCCGAGGACTGGCCGATGTCGGCCACCAAGGTGGACAAGGGCGCGTTGCGCACACGGCTGCTCGAGGCTACAGCGACGATCAAGGGCACCCTATGACTGGTCAGTAGCGTCAGCGTTGACGTTGACAAACTGGTAAAAACTCCGTAACGCCGAACAGGAGAACAAACTCCAAATGGACTCAGGACTCATTCATATCCCTTACGATCGCCCGACGCGGACAGCGCGCCAGACGTTCGACTGGGCCTACGACAACGCCATCCAGGCCGACCAGGCAGGTTTCACGGAGATGATGGTCGCGGAGCACGCCACGCAGGCGTGGGAGTGCATTCCGAATCCCGAGCTGGTCATCGCTGCGGCGGCGCGTGATACCACGCGGATCAAGTTCGGGCCGATGGCCCACCTGCTGCCGTATCACACCCCTGGGTCACTGGCGATTCAGGTCGGTTGGCTGTCACGGATCCTGGAAGGCCGGTATTTCCTCGGGATCGGCGGCGGCGCGTATCCCAATGACGCGATCCTGCGTGGTCTGCCGGCCGACCTATCCGAGAACCATGCCCGCGTCCGTGAATGCATGGAGATCATGACGCGCGTCTGGAAGCGCGAGCCATTTCATTATCAGGGAAAGTATCTGACCGGCGGCTACCCGGAGGAAGCCAAGTCCGAGCACGAAGGCGATGAGCAGCACAAGCTAGCGGACCACAGTCCTTGGGGCGGCAAGCTCGACATCGCGGTGACGGGCCTGAGCCCTGAGTCCCCTTCGATGAGGTTCGCCGGCGAGAATGGCTACATGCCGGTCTCGATCTTCTCGGGGTCGTCGACGCTCAAGCGGCACTGGGAGATCTACTCGGAGGCGGCCACCGCCAACGGCCATCCTGCGGATCGCAGCAAGTACCACGTCTCGCAGACCGTGCTCGTGGCTGACACTGACGAGGAGGCCAAGAAGCGGGCTCTCCAAGGTGGGATCGGATTCTGCTGGGAGCACTACCTGTGGCCTATCTGGGAGCGGTTCGACCTACTGTCGGGGTTCATTGCGGACAAGGGCGCTCACAAGTCAGACGTCACGATGGAGTGGCTCTGCGACAACGTGTGGATCGTCGGTTCTCCGGAGACGTGCATTCGGAAGCTCAACGATCTGTTCGAGTTCACCGGTGGCTGGGGAACGCTTCAAGTCGAAGCCCACGACTACATGGACGACCCGGCCCCCTGGTTCGAGTCGCTCAACCGGATCGCCCAGGAGGTGGCCCCGAACATCAAGTTGCCGGCGACCGTCACCGGGCAGCCGGCTGAGCCGGTGGCCGCTCGCACTGCGGAACTTCGATCCGTGCAAATGCGCCCCTGAGGGGCGCCGCCGGCTTGACCAATCGAACGGGAGAGAGATGAAGACGCACGGCGCAGTACTACGGGAGATTCCGGGCAGGTATGAGATCCTCGAGCTCGAGCTCGACGAGCCCCGTCAAGGCGAACTCATGGTGAAGGTCGCCGCCTCAGGCATGTGCCACTCGGACGATCACATCGCCACGGGTGACCTTCCGTCCCAAACGCTCCCAATGTGCACGGGCCACGAAGGTGCCGGCGTGGTCGTCCAGGTCGGTCCGAACACCCCGGGCTGGCACGAGGGCGATCATGTCGTCCTGTCCACGCTGCCGTCGTGCGGGCGGTGTCGCTGGTGCGCCACCGGCCAGGGCGCCCTCTGCAACCTCAGTGCGAACCTGCTCAAAGGTGCGCGGTTCGACGATCCCACGAGCTTCCGCATGTCGCTTGATGGCGTCCCGTGCGGTCAGTGGTGCGGGATCTCGACGTTCTCGGAATACACGACGGTAGGGGTGACCTCCGCCGTCAAGATCGATCCGTCGATTCCGCTCGAGTCGGCCTGCCTGGTCGGGTGCGCGGTCAACACCGGCTGGGGCTCCGCAGTAAACATCGCCGAGACGAAGCCGGGGGATACCGTCATCGTCATGGGAATGGGCGGCATCGGTGCGTTCGCTCTACAGGGGGCGCTGCACGCCGGCGCGAGTAACGTCATCGCCGTCGATCCGGTCGCCTGGAAGCTCGAGATGGCGTCGAGCCTCGGCGCGACGCATACCTGCGGACACATCGACGAGGCAGCCGATCTGGCTCGTAGCCTGACCAACGGTCAAGGCGCTGACAGCACGATCATCACCGTCGGACTGCTCGAGCTCAGCTACGTCACCCAAGCGTTCGCCTCGATTCGTAAGGCAGGGACCTGCGTGGTGACCTCGTTAGGCCCGTCGACCGACTTCGGGGTGCCGATCTCGCTCTTCGAGTTGACCCTCTACCAGAAGCGCCTGCTCGGCTCGATGTTCGGCGGCGTCGCCCCGATGTGGGACGTGGTGAAGATGCTCGATATGTACCAGGCCGGCCAGCTAAAGCTCGATGAGGTCATTACCACCAAGTACCGGCTCGATCAGGTCAACGAGGGCTACGCGGATATGCACGCCGGCAAGAACATCCGCGGCGTGATCATGTTCGATGAGGTGCCCGTGCCGCCCGCTCAGGGCTCGGCCGAGGCGACATTGCAGGCCTCCGGCGCCCGCTGAGCAGCATCGCGCCGAGGCAGGATCAAAGGATCATCGTTCAAGACTTGCCTCTTCCGCCAGCGAACCGAGCCTGCGCGTGAATCCGGGCGGGATGATTAGGTCGTCCGGGCTGAGGTCGGTGATCGACGAGCGTCCGAGGCCGAGGAGTGCGGAGTTGATGCCGTTGCGGAGGATATCGAGGACGTTTTCGACGCCGGGTTGTCCGGCGGCGGCGAGCCCCCATAGGTAGGCGCGGCCGATCATGACGGCGCGGGCGCCGAGCGCGAGCGCTTTGATGACGTCGCTGCCGCGGCGGATGCCGCCGTCGAGGAGGACCTCGATCTGGTCCCCGACGGCGTCGGCGATGGCTGGGAGGGCGCGGATCGGTGCGGGAGTGGTGTCGAGGTTGTTGCCGCCGTGGTTTGAGACCGAGATCGCGGTGAAGCCGGCGTCGACGGCGCGTCGGGCGTCGTCGACGCGCATTATGCCTTTGAGCATGAGCGGCCCGTGCCATTGCTCGCGCAGCCAGCGGAGGTCCTCCCAGGTCGCGGGCGGGGTCTGCATCCATTCGCCGTAGGCGCCAAAGAACGTCGGCGTTGGCTCGCCGGGCGCGGTCAGGTTTGGGACGGTCAGGTCGGGAGGGCCGCCGGCGCGGGTCCAGTCTGCGAACCACCGCGGCCGGGTCAGCGCCTCGGGCAGGAACCTGACGGCCGTGCGGAGGTCCATCTTCTCGGGGATCTTCGGGCTGCCCCAGTCGCGGCTGTGCGAGAACGTCCAATCGAGCGTGACGATCATCCCAACCGCGCCGGCGGCGCGGGCACGCTCGATCCGGGCGGCGATCTGCTCGCGCGAGCCGCACCAGTAGATCTGGAAGAACGTCTGGGGGTTGGCCGCGACCACGTCCTCGATCGGCTTTGACGCGAACGAGCTCAGCCCGATCGGCGTGCCGCGCGCGGCCGCGGCGCGCGCGACGGCGATCTCGCCGTCGGGATGGACCGATTGCACGCCGGTGGGGGAGATCAGCACGGGCAGCGAGATCGTCTGTCCCATCACGGTCGTGGTCATGTCCCGCGCGGGCGGGAGGTCGGCGACGTGGGGCGCGAACCCCAGCTCGCTGAACGCGGCGAGGTTGTCGGCGAGCGTGACCCCGGCTTCTGACCCGGCGATGAGCGCCGAGTACACGGATTTCGGCAGGTGCCGCTTGGCTCGCCGCTGGGCCACCGCGACCGACTCGAACCAGGTGTTGCGGCCGAACATCACGGCGACCTGAGGATCGCGAGCGGGCTCTCGTCGCAGGGGTGGGATGGGGGCTCGGTCCGCACGCGTCGAGGCGCCCTTCTGGACATGTCCACCGACGGCTTCGGGATCGGGGAGTCGCCCCGTTGGGCCAGGAGCCGCTCGCCGTGGCCGAGCACGCATTCGGGGTCAGGGCCGGCCAGCGGCAACCCGGTGAAGAACTTTGCCGCCATGCACCCCCCGCGGCACTTGTCGAACAGCCCGCAGCTCGCGCACGCGCCCGCGTGCTGGGGCCGGCGCAGCTCACAGAACAGCTCGGACTCGCGCCACACCGCTTCGAACCCGCCGGGGTCGCGAACGTTACCGGCGAGGAACTCGTCGTGGATCACGAACGGGCACGCATACACGTTTCCGATCGGATCGATCAGGCACACCACCCGCCCGGCGCCGCACAGGTTCAGGCCCGGCAGCGACGCTCCGTACCCGCCCAGGTGAAAGAACGAGTCACCGGTGAGCACGCTGTCACCGTGATTCAGCAGCCACTCGTACAGCTCCCGCTGCTGGGAGGCGGTCGGATGCAGCCGGTCCCACACTTCCGCGCCCCGCCCCGACGGCCGCAGGCGGGTCAGCCGCAGCTGCGCCCCGAACCCGTCCGCCAGCTCCTTGAACGCATCCAGCTGGGAAACGTTCTCGCGGGTCACGACGACCGACAGCTTGAACCCCTCAAAGCCGGCCCCAGCCAGGTTCTCCATCGCACCGATCGCGGTGGCATACGATCCGGGACCACGGACGCGGTCGTTCACCACAGCGGTCGCGCCGTCGAGCGAGACCTGCACGTCAACGTAATCGGTGCTGGCAATGCGGGCCGCGACTGTGGACGTGATCCGTGAGCCGTTGGTCGAGAACTTCACGCCGACACGATGCTCGACGGCGTAGTCGACCAGCTCCCAGAAGTCGCGTCTGACGGTCGGCTCGCCGCCACCGGCGTTCACGTAGAACACCTGCATCCGCTCGAGCTCATCGATCACCGCCATGCACTCGGCCGTCGTGAGCTCGCGCGGGTCGCGCCGGCCGGAGCTCGACAGGCAGTGGACACACGCCAGATTGCACGCGTAGGTCAGCTCCCAGGTCAGACAAATCGGCGCATCCAGCCCCTGTTGGAGGCGATCCACCAGCCGATCGGTGGCTACCGCCGACGCACTCACGGGTTGGCTGGGCAAAGGCATCAATAGACCCCAAACATTCCGTCGATCGAAACGTCTTCCAGAAGCAGATCGGTCTCCACCAGCGGCGGTGTCGGGACGAGGGGCTTGGACTGACCGACGGCGGACTGGCGCGCAGGGAGCTCCGACGCCGGCGATGCATCGTCAGCTGTAGCAGCGTTTTTAGAGATCACGGCTGCTTCTCGATGGACCGGCGGGTTGCGGAAAGACGGGGGTCATCGATCAAGTTCCCGCCGGGACAGGGTCGAACGCGATCCGGAGCTGGTGTGGCGCTCGGAACCAGATCCCGGTCTCCTTCGCCTCGAAGCCGTCGGCAAAGCGCGGCGGGCCGGACATGTTGTCGAAGATCGCGTTGGTGGCGATCTCGACCTCTTCACGCGCCAGCAGGTTGCCCACGCAGAAATGGCGGCCGTCAGCGAATGAGATGTGATCGGCCGACGCCCGGAAGGCTCGATCGGTGTTGTTGTCCTCACGGAAGATGTCGAACTGTTCGGGGGCCTTGAACTTTGCGTCGTCTCGGTTGGCCGCGGCGAGCACCATGCCGATCTTCGCCCCCTTGGGGATGCGCGCGCCGCCGACTTCGACATCGGCCGCGGCGATGCGCAGGATCATGTGCACCGGTGGAGCGAAACGCAGCTGCTCGGCGAACGCATCGCGGATCAGCCCGCGGTCGTTCCAAACGGCCGCCAGTTGCGCTGGATGCTCGATCAGCAGTTTGAACATGCTGGCGAGCGCGCTGTCGGTCGTCTCCCCGCCGGCGACGATGACCAGGCTGGTGAACGCGCAGATCTCCTCGTCGGTCAGCCGCAGGCCATCATCGTCGGCGCGCGCGACCAGCGAGATGAGATCCTGTTCGGCGCCCCGTCGACGCTCCTGGATCAGTGGCATCAGATACTCGCGGATCTCCTCGCGCGTCTGCATGCCGCGATCGTAAGGTTCCTGTGCTCCCTCGAGGTTCGAGATGGCGTCGGCAATGTTCCGGTACCAGCGCATCACCGTGTCGTGCATCTCGTCGGGAACGCCGAGCATCACACGGGTCACCGTGATCGGGTATACCGCGGTGAACTCGGAGACGAGATCGAACTCGCCGTGGGCTTGGGAACCGTTGCGGACTGCCTCGGATTCCCTTTGTGCAATTGATCCGGCTAGCATTTCGGAGACGCGCGCCGCCTCGCGCTTGGCGACGGGAACGATGATCGATTCGGCTGCGGACCGAATCTTGGGCACGAACTCCTCGAGCCCCGTGCTGCGCAGAAACGGGCTGAGCAGCCGACGGTGGGCGGCGTGCTCCTTGCCCTCCATCTCAATCAGCGTACGCCCGTGGAACTGACCGATTTGAAATTCATAGTTGTCTGAGGTGACGTCCTTGCGCTTGAAGAGCATGCGCAAATCGTCCATACGGCTGACCAGCCAGATGTCGGTCGATTCGTCGTGATGTACCGGATATCCCTCGCGCAAAATCCGGTAGGTCTCGTACGGGTTGCGCTCGTGCTCCTCAGAAAGGATCTGCGGGGGCGACGGATGGGTGAGACTCATGCATGCTCCCTCTGTTGGGCGTTGCTGACGAT
>Ga0335085_10001757_pt1 | contig 43715 bp, 40 predicted proteins | sample Lox_Sample_45_FD_206712 | JGI IMG/M metagenome (GOLD analysis project Ga0335085, IMG submission 206712) | Soil microbial communities from Loxahatchee National Wildlife Refuge, Florida, United States - Lox_Sample_4.5 | ecosystem: Environmental > Terrestrial > Soil > Wetlands | place: USA... | reverse complement strand
CGGCTGGAATGAAAGTCCGCCGACCGCGAACCATTTTTGCGCTCCTTTGGCGATGTGTCCCACGGCGAAGAGCGTCACCAAAAGTCCGATGGAAATGACGAATATCCAGGCGACGACCTTGGTCTTTTTCAGGAAACCGTAATCAAGCGTGCTCAAATAGAAAAAAACGAATATCGATATCAAAAGCCACGTGATCTGTTTGAGGGGCGACGTGTCATTGCCGGAAAATGACGCCATGGTCAGAAGTCCGAGAATGGAAATGACGATAACGGAAGCGAGCATGATCCAATCCACGTTGGTATCGGAAAACATGGAAAAGAGACCGGAAGCAGTGGTGCGTTTGACGGGCGGCATGTTATTGTTGCGGCAAAACCTGCGAAATGATCTCTATTTTGTATTCCTGTCCGGAAAACGGCGCCGGCCAGGTGAATGCGATGTCCGCATTCGCTCCGGAAGCGAGGGCATCCGTCACCGTTTTGGAAAATGCGATCGCATTGCCGTCCGCGTCATAGACGATCGCGACCGACTGGATGTTCGCAAGCGTGTTTGCCGTGGTGTTCTGGATCGTCGCGAGGATCTTCGGCGCAGTGTCGGCATTGAGCAATGTCTTGGACAGGACCGTGATACCCTGTTCAAGGTTCGGGACCTTTTGCCACACGATGCCGTTTGAAAATGCGAAGTCGATGCGCGCCGGCACTTTGTCGTGGATATCGATGCCGCTTTGGAAGACCACGAAATTATTGTTTGCCGGGATCGAAGCGTAGCTTACCGGAGAATTGTAGAGGAGGATATTGTTCGCATCATATATTTTGAAAGAATATGGGACGTTGAATGCGCCGACGCCGATGTTCGGATTCTCCGCGTACGCAAGGATGGTGTAGGTGGCGGAGCTTTGGATCTTTGCCCATCTGACCCAAAGGACGGTCGGGTTCACGTAGTTTGCCCGGCACAGCAGACTGCACGGTCCGCCGCAATCGATCCCCTGCTCCCCTTGGTTTTGGATGCCGTCAAAGCATGATGCCGGCTTGTGCACCACCGAAAAAGTGATGAAAAAAACCACGATCAAAACGATCGACAGAAAAACGAGAGTATAGATCGATTTCCTTCTGCTTGCCCAACTCATGATGAAGTACAGTATAGCAAAAAACTGCCGAAATGGCAGTTTTTGTTTCAAGGAGTTCAATTCTTTGTTCCGGCGCCTAGCTACTTTCCCCTTCAGAGAGAGTATCATCGCCTCAACGGGGCTTAACTGCTGAGTTCGGAATGAGATCAGGTGTGACACCCGCGACAAAGCACCAGAACAAAAAATTCAACTCGAACATTGTGAAAATCACTCAAAATATTTTTTGAATTCATTCCACATAACAGGTTAAAACATGCGAACGTGACTTTTTAAATTTCCTAATAAGAATCGGGTAATTAGTATTCATCGCCTGAACGCATTACTGCGCTTGCAGCTTGAACCTATCAACCTGGTCATCTCCCAGGGCCCTCAAACGAATTCTCATCTTGGGGACGGCTTCACTCTTAGATGCTTTCAGAGTTTATCCGTTCCGCACATAGCTACTCAGCGTTGCCCTTGGCAGGAACAGCTGATAGACCAGAGGTGCGTTCAACTTGGTCCTCTCGTACTAAAGTCAAATCCCCTCAAAATTCTACGCCTGCAGTAGATAGGAGACCAACCTGTCTCACGCATGTTCTCATCGATTGCTCGATGCATTGGACTATAGCTTGCTGAAAATGAATTTCAGCGCTGGTGTTTAGTCTCTACGGGCATACATATAATGTATTTCCCTCGGTATTGTCCCTTGCGGGATTCCACCGATATGAACCAGCTTGATCATCATATTTTTGAAATATGAGACCGCCGTGATGTGATTGTGTCTTCTTTCTATGTATACTCACAACAAAATTGCTTATCCTGTTGTAAGTTTTCTTTAAACGAAAATCCTCATGGGATTCAAACTGTCCAGAAAATAATTTTTACTTCCTGAACGGTTTGAACCCAGCTCGCGTATCTTTTTAATTGGCGAACAGCCAAACCCTTGGGAGCTTCTCCACCCCCAGGATAAGATGAGCCGACATCGAGGTGCCGAACTCCGCCGTCGATTTGAACTCTTAGGCGGAACTAGCCTGTTATCCCTAGGGTAGCTTTTGTCAGATAATCCCGGGCCGCGTCTAACACGTACCTTCGGTTCACTTTGCTCTGCTTTCGCACTTGCTCGACACTTACGTCTTGCAATCAAGCCGGCTTTTGCCAATATGCTATCGGCACGGTTTCCATTCGCGCCTAGCCGACCTTAATAGACTCCTCCGTTACTCTTTAGGAGGATAGCGCCCCACTAAAACTACCCGCCAGATACTGTTTCTATGAGTTTTTGCCCCAAAGATTAGAATATATATTCAAACAGAACGGTATTTCACTGTCGGATCCATCTACCCCGAAAGATAAACTTCAAATCCTCCCGTCTACGCTACGCAATCAAAACATATACTCAATACCAAGCTGTAGTAAAGCTCCTAGGGTCTTTTCGTCTAACTGCAGGTAACCGGCATCTTCACCGGTATTGCATTTTCACCGAGTTGATCTTCGAGACAGTTCACCACTCATTACACTATTCAAGCGCGTCTGAACTTACCAGACAAGGAATTTCGCTACCTTAGGACCGTTATAGTTACGGCCGACATTCACCAGGGCTTACAACAATCACCATATATATTGCTACATACAACGTCGTTGGTTGACCTTCTGGCATTGGTCAAGTGTCACCCCCTATACATCGTCTTGCGACTTCGCAGGGAGCTGTGTTTTTGATAAACAGTTGGCAGTGATGCTTTTGATGCTACCTGTATTGCTACAGGCGAGCCTTATCGCTAACTTACGGCTGCTATTTTGCCGAGTTCCTTGAAGATCTATCACTCGTTCACCTTACTCTACTCGAGCTAACCACCTGTGTCGGTTTGCGGTACGGTTTGTACATGTTTATGCTTAGGGAATTTTCTCGGAAGCTTGCTTTGGCATATTTTCCACGGCGAACCGCAGAATTTTCGCTTCGCTTTCGCTTACCATTCAAGGAAGTCCGGGGATTTACCTCCGGAGCGCGATCACGACACGAGCGCAAATCCAATAATGCGCATGCCATACTAACCTTCGTCCTCCCGTCGCAACATATACAAGTCATGGAATATTAACCATGTGTCCATCGGCTGCGGCTCTCGCCATTGCCTTAGGCCCGACTAACCCTTCGCTGATTGTCATCGCAAAGGAAACCTCGGTTTTTCGGTGTGCGGGGTTCTCACCCGCATTGTGGTTACTTGTGCCAACATTCTTACTTCAACACGCTCCACCATGGGTCACCCCTTTGGCTTCATCGCAGAGTTGAATACTCTCCTACCAATCTGCATGTCCGAAGACACGCATATTCCCAAGTTTCGGTACTATGTTTAACCCCGATTATCTGCGGCGCAAAATCTCTTAGTAAGTGAGCTGTTACGCTATCTTTAAAGGATGGCTGCCTCTAAGCCAACCTCCTTACTGTCTGAGAAAAATTACCACCTTTAGTGTACTGAACATAGATTTAGGGACCTTAAATATGGATGCGGGCTGTTTCCCTTTTGACCATGGGGCTTAGCCTCCACAGTCTCACTGCTCGATAATTGACTTCTCGGTATTCGGAGTTTGATAGGTCTTGCGGTATTTCTACCTGTCAAGACCTTCCAGTGCTCTACCCCCGGAAGGTACATCGAACGCTAACCCTAGAGCTATTTCGGAGAGAACCAGCTATTACCAGGCTCGATTAGCTTTTCACTTCTTGTCTCAAGTCATCCGATAGTATTGCACGGCTAAACAGTTCGGGCCTCCCCTCTGATTTCTCAAAGGTTCACCCTGCTCAAGACAAGCTCGCTCTGGCTTCGGGTCTGATCTATAAAATAAACGCGCTATTCACACTCGGTTTCCCTGTGGCTCCATCCGGCAAAGGACTTAGCCTACTTCATAGATCAACTCGTTGGCTCATTCTTCAATAGGCACGCCGTGACGGACAGCACACTATCGACAACAAAGGCGCGAAGCATGTGTGTTTTGAAAAGCCTTCGCAAGCGCGACGGCGCTGGAGAGAGAAATTTTTCAGCTGAAAAATTTCGTGCTTTTCAAAATACATATGCGAAGCGCTGTTGCAGACATTGTGCTGCCCGCTCCGACTCCTTGTAGGCATACGGTTTCAGGTCTATTTCACCGCCCTCACCGGGCTGCTTTTCACCTTTCCCTCACGGTACTAGTTCACTATCGATCTCTAACAATATTTAGCCTTACCGGTTAGTGCCGGCAGATTCCCTCAAGCTATTCATGTCCTGAGGTACTCAAGAATCAAAACAAAAAAGATATGTTATTTTCGCTTACGGGACTATTACCCCCTTGGGTTCTGCTTCCCAGCAGATTCTGCTAACAACATATTTTATAACTTTTTTCATCTATAAATAAATGACGTTCTGACCTTACTACACCGATCACAAACTCTATGCGGAAAAATTTCTGCGCAGAGTTTGTGATCGGTTTGGGCTGTTTCCTTTTCGCTCGCCGCTACTAGGGAAATGTTGATCTTGCGATCATTGTTTTCTATTCCTCCAGGTACTGAAATGTTTTACTTCCCTGGGTATGCAACATATCGAAACGATATGCTAGCCGATCGAATCGGCTGGGTTTCCCCATTCGGACATCTCCGGATCAAAGGTTGTTTGGCACCTCCCCGAAGCTTATCGCAGCTTTACTGCGTCCTTCATCGCTTATTAGAGTCAAGGCATCCACCGTACGCCCTTAAATTTCCCATTAGGAAATTTAAAAACCACAATTCTTCGTCGTCCGTCCTTGCGGGCGGACACGATATCATGTTTTAACCTGTTATATAAAATCAATTCTATATAACAGATCGCTCACCGGCTTGCGCCGATGAGTTTTAAGCCAGTGCAACTCTCTTCAAAAAAAGTTGCCTGACTCACCTGCCTGTCTCCCGCATCTATAAAAGACCCTTCGTATCCACTTATCATGGATAAAATTGGTGATGCGAGGACAGAATGAAATTGTCAATTTGCGATCGTTCGGGATTTAAAAAACCGCCTTTCGGCGGCCGGTAGAGACAACATCAAAAATGCTATCTATACAAGCCGCTTTAAAAATTGGTTCTTTGTTAACATAATTTCCGTGTCCAGAGAGTATATAGGAAATCAAAATAAAGTCAAGGAAATTGGGCTCTTTTTGGGGATTCCCTGTGGATGAAAGAATTTTTCCGATTTAAGGCTTATTTTATAAGGGTAAAATAAAAAACACCCCCGCCGAAACGAGGGTGTCATTTAAACCTTGAAACAGGACTATACCTTGCTTGTCAACGCGAATGCGTAACGGAACTTATCCAAATATTCCAACGCGATTGAAATATGAAGATTATCGCTTGTATCACGCAAACGGCCTTCGGCATCAATGCTCAAGTTCGGAAAGTCTTGTATCAGCGGAACGATATGGTTAAGCGTCATTGGACTTAAACCGCCGGCAACGCCAAGACCAATATCCATTTTGGTTTCCGTGAGAGCATCAAGATATTGTCTTGCCTTTTCCACGTCCAAAAGTTCTCCGTGTCCTCCTGACGGATCCAGAAGGACATAGTGAATAAGTCCGTCATATTCTTTCACTTTCGCTGACAACTGCTCAGGCGAATGATCGATCATCTGAAAAGCATGTTTCCCGATTTGCAGAACGATCTGCTTGTCGGGAAATACATGACGATACTTCTCGATAGCTCGTGGGTCCGGCCACGCAATATTGAGCTGGTACCCGTGAAGATTCATACCGCCCCATGAGTCAGTCAGCGCGACAAGCTGTTCGCAAAGCGTTTCTTTCTCATCCGTATTGTAATGAATGAGATTGAGCGCTGAATCATTGTTTGGAAAAATCTCAGCGATCTTATGCGGAACGGGATAACGGTTCGGGTACTTATTCGCAATTCCCCGTATCGTTTTCCAACTCACAAGAACACCGACCATGAGAAGCCTCTTTGCATGAGTCGGCATGATTTCCAAGATAGATTCGACTTCCGACCGAGACATGAAGCCAGTAATGCCAATATATGGTTTTTGCATGTTCCATCTCCTATTTTTAAGTTTCAAAGAAAAAAAGCGTCTGACCTCATGGTACAGCCGCTTTGTTCAAAAGGCAAATGGAAAAATTATTCCAGGATCCCTTCTAAATTCACATCATAGAGGATCTTTTCCTGGATATGATTGTAGTCGACGATATCGCTTTCCTTGAGCCAAAGCTTGATCTCGTCTTGCGCTTCTTTGACCGATCCGGAAGCATGGATGAGGTTTCTCACAGCGCGCTTATCAATATCCCCCATTTGATATGAATCAAGGACAAAGTCTCCGCGAATGGTACCGACATCGCTTGTCAGCGGCTCCGTTCCGCCAATGAGCTTCCTGACAATGGCGACTGCATGGGCGCCTTGCCAAACCATGGCCACAACCGGACCGCTCGACATATATTTTGAAAGCCCTGCGAGGGTCACCTTCGCTTGTTCGATCGGATCGGTGATCGGCGGCGTGATGCCTTTTTTGATATATCCCGCGATCGTCTTTTCTCCGTTCGTCCTGAACCAATTCGGGTCAAGGGTATAGTGCTTCTCCACAAGCTCGGCGCTCGGCAAGATCATCTTCATCGCCACAAGCTTGAGGCCGACGCGCTCAAACCTTCCGATGATTTCCCCAATGAGCGATCTCTGCACGCCGTCCGGCTTGACCATCACAAATGTTCGTTCGTTTTTCATTTCTCTTGTAAAAAATTAATAATTCGATCCTTATAGTTTCGGCATTGGTTCCGGTTTTTTGTATTTTGCCAAAATTTCTTCTTCAATTGCATTTCGATCCCGGCCGTAGGTAAGATACGAAATTTCCTTTATTTTATCAAGCAATATTTTGTTGCCGCGCGGCGGCAGGTTCGTCTCCATGGAGAACGGTTTGACCGGCCGGCCGTTCACGAGCAATTTCACATACGAATTGTGATTGTCGATGTTCATGAGGTCGCTTGCGGTAAAGACCGGCGAGAATTGTTTGACCAGATATTCCGAATCCTCGGAGCTGACGCGGAAGACCGCCATCGAGCCGACGTTGCCGAAGACGGAATTTTTTATTTTCTCGTCGAGCTGGGCGATGAACTGATGCGCCACGGTGAGCGCAAGCTTGTATTTTCTGGCTTCGGAAAGGATGGTCGAAATGGAATCCGTCGTGACATTTTGGAACTCGTCGATGTAGAGATAAAATGGCGGAAAATTCTCCCCGAACGAATCCGTACGGGAAAGGGCCGCCATCAAAAGTTTGCCGACAATGATGAGGCCGATGAGGTTTGCATTGATATCGCCGAGCCTGCCCTTTGCAAGGTTCACGAGCAGGATCTTTTTCTTGTCCATGATGTCGCGGAAATCGAATGCGGACTTCTCCTGCGAGACGATCGGCCGCATGATCTCGTTCGAGAGGAACACGTCGAACTTCGATGTGATGTACGGCACGATGTTGGCGAGCGAAGCTTCCCCGCCGGCCTTTTCGGCGATCTCTTTCCAAAACTGTATGACGATCGGGTTCTTGCATTTGGAAAGCTTGAGCGCTCGATACGCGCGGTCGGAAAGCACGCGCGAAACATCGAGGAGCGTCGAACCCGTCTCCGGGTCTTCGATCACGAGCATGACGGCATTCCTGAAATATTGCTCGAACATCGGGCCGCCTGCGGTCTTCATGTCGAAGAGTTTGTTGAAAATGGAAAGCATTTCGTTCACTACGAACGTCTTCTGCTCCGGGAATCTCCGGTCGTATTCGAGCATGTTGAGGCCCATAGGCCGCGCCGTGTAGCTCGGATCAAAATAAATGACATCCTGATACCGCTCGGGCGGGATGAACGAGAGCACTTCCTGGATGTCGGAGCCGTGCGGGTCGAGCATGCAAACACCCTCGCCATTCAAAATATCCTGGCGGATCATCGTCTTCAAAAGCGTCGTCTTGCCGGTGCCCGTCTGGCCAATGATATAGAAATGCCGCAAGCGATCCTCGGGAGCGATCCGCACCGGAGTCCTGACGTTGCGGTAGATATTGGTGCCGAGCAGAATGCCGTTTTGCGGCAAATCGAGCGGCGCGGGCGCAGTGTTTGCGGTCGCCTGTTTGAGCGTCGAGACATTACCGAAATCCACTTCCGGCAGATGCATCACCGTCGTCAATTCCTTGAGATTGACGCTGCAGGCATCCGATGGATCGAACATTCTGAACGAGAAATCCCGCGCCATCTTCAAGAGGTCCTTCCCCTCGATGCGGCTGAAGACAAATTTGTTGCCGTTCGTATTTTCAAATTGATTGAACGACGCCTCGATGTCGGCGAGGATCGCGGCGGCTTCCTCGCGCGTCCCGCTCGATGCCATGATGCGGATATTCACGCTGACGAGCGGACTTGCGATCTTCGCCTTGATGTTCTCGATCGGGGTTTGATTGGAAACGTTTTGTTCGAGCTTTTTGTCGTCTTTTTTCGCGCCGGAACCGAGGAGCTCTTTTCCGACCTGTTTGAACGCGTTGAAAAAAGATGAATCCGCTTTCTCGACCGCTTCTTTGAATTTCAGCCCCTTTTCCATTTCCTTGAGGATGCGTTTGTAGAAGCCCATCGTTTCAGCCGCTGCCGGTTTGACGAGTATCTGGATCGCCGCGCCTTCGCCGTCTTTGTCGACTTTGGAAAAACTGGAGAGAAGGATATTGAGCGGATCGTAGTCGTATTGCTCGTATGTCTTGATCGGAAAGATGTCATCGGTTCGCAATTCGACCTGCGAGCCGACATAATCCCCCGCTTCGTTGAAAATATTGTAGTCGTCGTTCTTTTCCACGATCTTGATGTCCGGGAAAATGGACTGCGCCTGGTTCTCAAAGAGCGATTTTTTCGCATCGGGGACGGCGATGTAAAAGATGATCTCGCTCGAATGGTTCGCGCTCGCAAGCTCGAGAGAAAAATATCCGGCGCCGTCGGTATCGTGCGCCTCGACGGAAAGCATGCCGGCGTAAAACTGTTCCATTTTGGAGATGAGCTCCCGCAAGTGTTTGCCTTTTTGGGTGTCATCTTTCGAGAGGCCGGGCAGCGACACTTCAAAGAGCGTCATGTGAAGGGCGCGCCATACCGGGCTTTTTTCATTGCTTTTGCCGATGGAAAAACCCGCTTTGATATACTGAACGAGAAAGCGGTGAAAATCGTCCTCGACGTGCGGATCCTTCAGTCCGTCCACGATCGCGAGCGTATTGAGCACGCCTTTTTCCTGGAGGATGGTGATGAGCTCGGCCATCTTTGCGTCATGCTCCTCGGGGGAAAGATCAAGGACGATCGCTTCGGCCTCGCGCTTCTTCAGCGCGTAATTCCTGTCCAGCACTTCGGTCTTCTCCCTTTCCGAATGCTCATGGATCGCGTGGCTCACGACCTCGTCTCGAAGCGGAGTTTCGTTGCGTTCGGCAATGGTCCTTTCGTGCTCGAGGACCCGCGCGCGCAAAAATGCGAGCTCTTCCTCGGGAGTTTTGAACTTTTGCTCTAGATTCTGGGGACCGAATTGCTCTGCCATTTCGTAGGATTATAGCATAGATATGATAAAATATTCACCATGAATTCCCGGGGAAAGATCATCGGTTCATCCATCGCCATTTTTGTTGTCGCTTTCGCCATCGGGTACGGAGCGAGCATGTTCTTTGCAACCGTGCGGACCAAACAGCTCATTGAAAACATCAAACCGATCAGAGAAAACAACTTTGATTACCAATTCATCTTTCCCCTGCTTCGCTACGATTTTGGCAATGCGAGAAATTATCTTGAAGACAAAACACTTGAGAACAAGCTCGCCGCATATGTCGCGAATGAATACGAAAATCAAAAAGCGCAAAGCATATCGGTCTATTTTTCGAGCCTGTCGGGCAACAGCTGGGCCGGAGTGAACGCCGATGCGGAATACCATCCAGGAAGCATGATGAAAGTGCTCATCATGATCGCCTACTATCGGGAATCACAGCTCGATCCGGCGATCCTCGATCAAAACTTCGTTTACACCAAGACCGTCGCCGATCAGGCGAACGCGATCGATTTCGATCTGCCTTCAAACATGGTCGTCGGAAGGTCCTACGGCGTCAAAGATCTGATCGCGAACATGATCGAGAACTCGGACAACGGCGCCGAAACCCTCCTGCTTGATAATTCAAATCAAAAGATCCTCAATGACATCTATCATGATCTGAACATCGAGGTGCCGACCGAAGTGCCGGATTTTACGATCTCACCGAGGAACTATTCCACGTTCCTGAAGATCTTATATAATGCAACCTATCTGAGCGACGCGGACTCGGAGGAAGTGCTCTCGCTTTTAAGCAAAACGACGTTTACAAGCGCACTCGCCGCCGGCGTTCCTTCAAATATCGTCGTGTCGCATAAATACGGCGAGCGGGTGGATACGAATGCGACAGGCACCGTCACCGCCACCGAGCTCCATGATTGCGGCATTGTGTATGCCGAAAACCCGTATCAGATCTGCGTCATGACAAAAGGATATCCGGACGCAAGCGAGGCGGACCTTGCGAGCATCATCAAAGATATTTCATCCATCGTGTATACTTACGAAAACGATGACAACAACTAGAGCTTCGTCAAGATCTCCGGCTCTCCGTTCGTGATCGCGATCGTATGCTCGAAGTGCGCGCTGCGGGAACCGTCCACGGTCTCGTAGGTATAGCCGTCCTCACCGAGAAAGACATTTTTCTCACCCTCGGTGAACATCGGCTCGATGGCAAGGACCATTCCCGGTTTCAGTTTGCCGCCGCCTCCCCGGTCGCCGTAGTTCGGCACGTACGGATCTTCGTGCACTTTGTAGCCGACGCCGTGGCCGCACAGGTCTTCGACGACGGAAAAATGATTCGCCTTGCCGGCGCGCTCGATCGCAAAACCGATATCGCCGATATGTTTGTCCCCTTTTGCCGACTTGATGCCGGCGTAGAGCGCCTCTTCGGTGACTGCGATCAATTTTTTCGCCTTGGCATCGACAGTGCCGACAGGCACGGTGATCGCCGAATCCGTGATGAGGCCTTTGTGCGTCAGACACATGTCGAAGGAGATCAGATCGCCGTCTTTGAGGATCTTCGGGTCTTCATTCGGGATCCCGTGCACGACCTCATTGTTGAGCGAGATGCAGACGGATGCCGGATACGGGCGCTTGGCTCCCCGCGGACGATAGCCGAGAAGCGAGGGAACGTCGCCCTTTTCTCTGGCCAATCTCTCCGCAAGCGCATTGAGATCGTCGGTCGAGACCCCGGGTTTTACGGCTTTTTTCAATTCCTGCAATATGAAAGCCAAGCGCTTGCCTCCTTCGCGCAATATCGCTATCTCTTCCTTTGTTTTTATGGTGACCATTTAGATGAGGTGGATCTTTCTCATGATCTCGTCGTGGATCGCCGGGGGCGTCTGCTCGCCGTTCACATCAAGGACGATGCAATCTTTATTGGTCTTGAAAAATTGGAGCGCCGGCAGGACATCGTGGTCGAACCAGTTCATCCGATTCTCGATCGCGGACGGCACATCGTCGCCGCGGCTGCGGGCGGTAAGCCGCGCGATGCAGGTCTCGCGCGACACATCGATGTTCAAGATCTTGTATTTTTGAATGTTCAAAAATTTCATGGTGCTGTCGAGGAAAACCGCTTCAACGAGCTTGCGCGGAGCGCCGTCAAAGATCAGCTGTTCCTTGCCGGTGAAATTGTTCACGATATAGTTGATCCACAGGCCGATGACGACCGGGTCCGGCGCAAGATTGCCCGCCTCGATCAGATGTTTGACGATCTTCTGCACATAGGAATCCCCTTTTGCATAGGCCCGGAGGAGCGCTCCCGTCTCCACATGGAGGAATTTGACGCCGTTTTTGGTGAATTCGTCCTTCAACAGTTGCACTTGAGTGCCCTTGCCGGAGCCGGATCTGCCGATGAAGACATACGCCATCGGCGGAAGATCGGCATACGCGGGATTTTGTTTTTTGAATAGTGACATGAAAAGAGTATAACAAAATAAGCAAAACATTCAAAACAAACACGGGCGGGAGCATTGTAAAAATATTATTCGAGAACTGTCTGAGCAGAGCGAGTTTTCGAGAAGAATATTTTTACAATACTCCCGCCCGAATAAAGCCTAGTATTCCCGCATCGTCACCTGCGCTTCGACTTTCTTGATCAAGTCGATGACCACTGATACGACGATGAGGAGAGCGGTGCCGCCGACGGCAAGAGATGCGATGCCGGTGATGGACCTGACGGCAAGCGGCAATACCGCAACGACCGAAAGGAAGACCGCTCCGAGGAATGTGATCCTGGTGAGGACCTTGCCGAGATATTCGGATGTCGCCTCTCCCGGCCTGACGCCCGGAATGAACGCCCCGCCCTGCTGGAGATTCTTCGATATCTGGTCCGGATCAAATGTGACCGCCGTATAAAAATACGTGAACAAAAAGACCAGGACAAAATACAGGATCCCGTAGATAAGCTGGTTTGACATCCAATTGTTCAAGGTCATCGCGAGGGATTTGATCGTCGGATTCGTCGCGATCTGCGCCGCATATTTGAATATCATCTGGGGAAACAAGAGGATGGACATGCCGAAGATGATCGGCATGACGCCCGCCTGGCTGACCCGAAGCGGCAAGTAAGTGGAGACCCCGCCGGAAACATTTCCTCCCCGGACGGTCTTGGCATACGTGACCGGCACCGGCCGCTCCGCTTCGGAAATGAAAACGATGCCGTAAATGACGAGAAGGGAAAACGCGGCAAAAAGCACGTACATCGGTATCTGCGAAACGCTGAATATCAAAGAGAGCTGGCTGATCGTGTTCGGCAAGTTCGCCACGATGCCCGCAAAGATAAGGAGCGAGACGCCGTTGCCCATGCCGAACTCGGTCATGAGCTCGCCAAGCCACATGAAGAGCATGGAACCTGCGGTGATGACGATCATGTTGACGATCAATTGGGTATGGCTCAGATTTGAAATGACCCCCGAGCTCGCAAGCAGGCTCAAAAATCCGAATGCCTGCACAAAAGCGATCGGCACCGTGATCACGCGCGATATCTGATTGAACTTCGCTCTGCCGGTCGCTCCCTCTTCCTGGTACATGGACTTCAGTTTGCCGGAGACCATGGTCAAAAGCTGCATGGCGACCGATGCAGTGATGTACGGGCTCACCCCGAGCATGACAATGGAAAGTCTGGACATCCCGCCGCCCGAAAAGATATTCAAAAAGCTGAAAAATTGGCTGCCAGAGAAGAATTCATTGAGCTTCGCCGCATCGATGCCCGGGATCGGGATCGTCGCAAACAATCGGGACACAAGAAGCGCAAACGCCACAAAGAGCAATCTGTTTCTCAGACCTTTGTCCTCCCAGATCATGTTGAGCTTGCTCCAAAAATTCATATGCGATTATTTTACCGATCCGCCCGCTTTCTCGATCTTTGTTTTCGCTTCCGCGGAAACGGCGCAGCCGGATACGATGAGTTTCTTTGAGAGATCGCCGAGTCCGAGTATCTTTATGAGCGGATTTTTGCCCGCTTTCATTTCCACAACGCCTTTTTCAATAAGGGTCTTCGGAGTGACCGCCGCCCCGCTTGCGAACGCCGTTTCCAGATCGATGATGTTCACGACCGTCGGCTTTTCCTGGTACGAGAAATTGCTGTTCTTTCCATGGCCGCGCATCTTCGGCATTCTCTTGATGATATCGCGCATCTCCGGTCGCGCTTTGTGTCCCGCGCGAGCGGTCTGGCCTTTGCCTCCCCGGCCGGATGTCTTGCCGCGCTTTCCTCCGCGTCCGATGAGCGGAAACTTCTTGTTCTTCGTCTTTCTTTTGAGTTCGTGTATTTTCATGGTCGTGCGTTATGCGTTGGTCTCTTTCGCGGTCTCCTCCTTTGCCTCGCCGTCTTTCTGCGGCATGGCAAACTTTCTCTTGTCAAAAGCCGAAAGGGCCATGACCGCCGCCCGGGAAATGTTCAATTTGTTCTTGGACGGAGAAAAGATCTTAGCGGTGACATCGTTGATGCCGGCAAGCTCTATGACATTCTTGACCGCAGAGCCTGCGGAAACTCCCCGTCCGGGAGCCGGCATGATGGTGACCCGTCCGCTCGAATATTTCGCCGAGACATCGTGCGGGATCGACATGGTTTTGGTCAGATTGAGCTGAACAATGTTTTTCTTCGCATTCCGATACGCTTTGTCGATCGCAGCCGAGGTGTCGTTCGCCTTTCCGGTGCCGACGCCGACGGAACCTTTTTTGTTTCCGACGACCATGGCAATGCTGAAGTTCATTCTCTTTCCGCCTTTGGTGACGCGAGTGACCCTTCGGATATTGAGGATCTTCTGGTCAAACTCCGGCTTGACCCTCTCCGGTCTTGCGGAATTTCCCCTGCGGTGATTCTTCACTCGATCATTCCCGCCTCGCGGCGCAAACGGTTTTCTGGCATCCATTGGCCGCGCAGTCGCAGCAGCTGCTTCGGTCGGGGCGACCGGCGCAGTTGTGGTATGTGTTTTTACTTCTGGTGTATCCATATCGTGTATTAAAATTGCAATCCGCCTTCGCGCGCGCCGTCGGCAAACGATTTGATCTTGCCGGTATAAATGAATCCGCCGCGGTCAAAGACGACTTTTTTGACGCCTTTCGCGATGGCGAGCTTGGCGATCTCCTTTCCGGCATTCTTTGACTTCTCAACCAGACCTTTTCCGGCCGCCTTGTCCGCCGAATATGCGGCGAGCGTCATGCCCTTGGTGTCGTCGATGATCTGGCCGTAGACGGACGTGTTCGATTTGTATACGGAAAATCTCGGCATCTCCGGGGTGCCCGAGATCTTGGCGCGGATCCGCGCGTGCCTCGTCTGTATCTTTGTAATTTTATTGTTGGCTCTTTTCATATGTTTTTCAAATCACGGTTTATGCGGTCTTCTTCCCTTCTTTCCTTCGGACAACCTCGCCCTCAAATCTGATGCCCTTGCCCTTGTACGGCTCCGGCTTCTTGATCGCCCGCAAACCTCCCGCGAAGCTCGTGACCAATTCTTTATTGATGCCGCTCACGACCAAAACGCCTTTGTCCAAGACGACTTTGAGGCCCTGCGGTATCGCAACCTTGACCGGATGGGAAAAACCGACCTTGAAGGTGATCTCTTTCGGGGTGACGTCGGCCTTGTAGCCGATGCCTTCGACGACCATGCGCTCGGCATACTCTTTGTTCACGCCCGCGATCATATTTTTGATGTGCGATGCGTACGTGCCCCAGAGCGCTTTGTTCTCGAGGCTATCTTTTGCCGGTTTGAGCTCGACGTTGCCACCCTCGACGGAAATAAGGATGTTCTTTTTGAACTCGCGCGAGAGCTCGCCGAGCGGACCTTTGACCGCGACAAGACCGCCCGTCACTTTGACCTCGGTCTTCGCTGGAATCGCTATTGGTTTTTTGCCTATTCGTGACATGGTGTGTATGAAAAAATAATTACCAGATGCGGAACATCACTTCCCCGCCGACCTTCTGCTTGAAAGCCTCTTTGCCGGAGAGTATCCCTTTTGGCGTGGAGAGGATGGTCGCGCCGAAGCCGTTCTTGAACGGCTTGATCTCGGCGACCGGCTTGTAGATCCTTCGGGACGGTTTGGAGATCCTCTGCACATCCTCGATACGAGGGGTCTTGTCGGCCTTGTACGCAAGCTCGATCTCAAGCATCTTGCCGTTCTTGCTCTTTGCGACCGATCTTACAAAACCGGCCCGGAGGAGCGCCTCGGCGACGGCGTATTTCAAATTCGAGGCATGCAAAGAGACCGATTCTTTCCCTTTGAGGTTCGCGTTCTTGATGCGTATGATCAGATCTGAGATTTTATCGGTTACCATGATGATTTCTTAACGCCCGGAATCTTTCCTTCGTTGGCGAACTCCCTGAAACAGATCCTGCACAGATCAAAGTCCCGCATGTAGCCGTGCTTGCGTCCGCAGCGGAAACATCGTCTCACCAGGCGTGAGGCGAATTTTGGCGTCTTTTTTGACCGTGCAATGACTGATTTTTTTGCCATAAATGAAATAAGCTTTGAAAAGCTCGTCCGGAAATACTAGCAAGAAGCGAAGGGAAAGTCAATAAATGAAACGTCCGCTTTCCGCGGACGCTTCGCTATCTTTTCTTTTTTCCTTCCTCCTCTTTCTTGAACGGAAAGCCGAGATAGTCGAGGAAGAGCTTGGCGGACTTTTTGTCCTTGGTGTTCGTGACGATGGTGACGCCCATGCCGAAAACATCTTTCAATTCTTCATCGGCGGTCTCCGGAAATACCGTATTGTCTTTGATGGCGATCGTGTAATTGCCCATGTTGTCGATGGCATTTGCCGAAAGTCCGCGGAAATCTTTCGTTCTCGGAAGGGCGATATAGACGAGCTTGTCGAGGAAGTCGAACATTCTCTGACCCCGCAAAGTGACCTGATATCCGACCGGGTCGCCTTGTCTGACCTTGAATGTTGCGACGGATTTCTTGGCGACTTTCAAGACGGCTTTCTGTCCGGTGACTTTTGCCAAGCGGTCATCGACGATCTTGTTTTTGTTCTTGTCCTTGAACGATCCCGTGCCGACGTTCACGACCACTTTCGTGATCTTTGGCGACTGCATCTTGTTCTTCAAACCCATGGTGCCTTTCAGGGATTCGAACGCCTTATTCTGTTTTTCTCGAAGTGATATCATATGGTTGCATTAAATTTCTTCTCCGGTCTTTTTGTTGATGCGGACGAATTTCTCGCCGATCAATTTCTTGCCGACACGCGCCTTCTTGCCTCCGTTGTGGACCATGACGTTTGAAACATGGATCGGCATCGCTTTCTCCACCACCTGGCCCTTCGAGCCGGATGTCCTCGCCTTCTGGTGCTTCTTGTGCATGTTCATGCCTTCGACGAGGACCATATCCTTCTTTGGATATGCCGCGAGCACTTTGGCTGTTTTGCCTTTGTCCTTGCCTGCGATGATCATGACATGGTCTCCCTTTTTTATTTTCATAAAAGTATTTTTAAACTATTTCCGGCGCAAGCGACGCGATCTTCTTGAAGCCCATCTCGGCGATCTCGCGCGGGATCGGACCGAAGATACGGCCCGCGATCGGCTCTTTCTTGCCCTTTTCAAGGACGACGACCGCATTCTCGTCGAAGCGGATGTACGAGCCGTCCTCGCGGCGATACGGCTTTCTCTGGCGGACGATGACGCCATAGAGGATATCTTTCTTTTTGACCTGCTTTCGCGGCTCGGCTTTCTGGACCGAAAAAACGACGATCTCGCCGATCTCCGCCCATCGCTTCTTTGAAGAACCGAGTATCTTGAAGATGCGGCCGATCTTGGCGCCTGAATTGTCGGTAACATGTACGAGTGATCTGTCTTGCAACATAGGTGTTATATTATTATTTCGCTCTTTCAAGCACGGTGAACCGCTTGTTCTTCGAGATCGGCCGGCTCTCGATGATTTCGATCACCTCGCCCTCCTTGTGCTTATTGCCGGCATCATGCGCCATGATCTTGTTCTGGCTCTTGATGAACTTGCCGTATTTCGGATGCTTCTTGAACGAATCGATGGAAACGACGACGGTGTCTTTCATCTTCGCCGAGACGATCGTCCCCTTCAAGATCTTTCCAATATTCTTTTGTGCTGTTTTCTTTTCCATATGCAAATTTATGCTTTCGCCGCCTTGGCCTCCGTAAGGAGCGTGTGAATGCGGGCGATCTCTTTCCTCAGATTTTTGCCGTTCTTCACATTTTTCACCGCGCTCTTCGAAATGCCGAGCCTGAAGCTTGAAAGCAATTCGACCTTTTCTTTGAGCTCCTTTTCCAATTCGCTCGTATTCTTTTTTCGCAGATCTTTCAATTTCATGATGATGTATTACAATCTGGCGACGACCTTCGTGTTGACCGGAAGCTTCGTGCCGCCTTTGCGCAAGATCTCTCTTGCGGTCGTCTCATCGACGCCGTCAACCTCAAAGAGCACTCTTCCCGGCTTGACGATCGCGACATAGCCTTGGAGCTCGCCCTTTCCTTTGCCCATTTTGACCTCGGCAGGCTTCTGCGTATACGGATGATCGGGAAAGATCCTGGTCCAGATCTTGCCTGACTTCGACATCGAGTGAGCGATCGCTTTTCTCGCGGATTCGATCTGGTTCGACTTGATCCGCCCCGCGTCGAGGGTCTTCAAGCCGAAAGAACCGAAGGAAACTTTCGTTCCCCGCGACTCCACGCCGACTTTTTCGGCATTCTCCCGGAAGGTGTGGGCTTTTCTAAATTTTACTTTTTTCGGTACCAACATGTTCGTGAATTATTTTTTATCCTTGGCAAAGATCTCGCCCTTGTAGATCCAGACCTTGATGCCGATGTCCCCGTAGGTCATATGGGCCTTCTCCTGGGCGTAGTCGATGTCGGCGCGGAGCGTCTGAAGCGGGATCCGGCCCTTTTTGAGCTCTTCCGAACGCGCGATCTCGGAACCGGCAAGTCTGCCGCCGCAGTAAACACGGACGCCTTTGACGTCGCGGTTCGCCATGACCTTCTCGATCGTCTGTTTCATGACGCGTCGGAACGGCAACCGCTTCTCGAGGCCCTCGGCGACCATTTGCGCGACAATGGCAGCATTCGACTCGGGTGATCGAACTTCCTCGATGTCCAGCTTGAAATCGGCCGGAATGGAAAGCTTGTGCTTCGCGGCGAATTTCAAAATATCTTTTCTCAAATTGACGGATCCTTCCCCGCTCCGGCCGATGATGACACCCGGTCTCGATGTTTTCACGATCAGTCTGAAGGTCTTGTCGTTGCGCTCCATTTCGATGGAAGCGACATACTGGCCGCGCATCTTTTTTTCCAAATATTCCCGGAGGGTCATGTCGGCCTTCAAAAATTCCTTGTACTTTTTGCCAGATGAAAACCATCGGGATTTCCAATCTCTGATGACGCCAAGTCTGTGCGAATATGGATGGACGGTGTGTGACATGTTATTTCTTTGGTGATTTTGCGGCTTGCGCAGATCGTACGGCCGCATGCTTTGCTTTTTTGGAAAGCGGCATATTGTCCGTGGTATCAAGCTCCAAAAAGACGTGGCTGGTCCGCTTGTTGATCGGATATGCCATGCCTCGCGCTCGCGGCCTGCGCCTCTTGAGGACCATGCCTTCGTCGACGCGGAAGCTTTTTACAAAAAGTTTGTCCGAGGTGATGTTGAAATTGTGCTCGGCGTTTGCGACCGCGGAATTGAGCAAATCGAGGAGGGGCTTGGATGCCCGCTTGACCAAAAAGTTCAAAGAGTTCCTCGCTTCTGCGACGGTCTTGCCGCGAACGAGATCGACGACGAGTCGAACTTTTCTGGGCGCCTGTCTATAATCGCTGAGTCTTGCGGTGATCATAATTATTTTTTAGCTTCGGTCGATGCCTTTGCTGCTTTTGCCGCATTCGCTTCGGATTCTTTGGCCGCCGCATCGATCTCTTTCTGCATCTTGCCTCCGTGTCTTGTGAACTTCCTCGTCGGCGAAAATTCGCCGAGCCGGTGCCCGACCATGTCTTCGGTGACCAACACCTCAAGGTGGGACCTGCCGTTGTGGACGCCGAAGTTGAACCCGACCATCTCGGGCGAGATCTGACTTCTGCGGGACCAGGTCTTGATGACGCCGGTCTCAATGGGCTTTTTGCCTTCTATTTTCTTGAGAAGTTTTTCGTCGATATATGGGCCTTTTTTAAGCGATCGCGCCATGGTTTGTATTGAAACAAAATAAATAAGCTCTTGAAAGCTTTGAGCTTAGATAGTAGCAAAATCCGCGGGAATGTCAACAGTCATCCCCTCCCGTTCTACGGGCGGACATTGGCGCCGCCGGCAAAATGCATGACGAGCAGGCTCAGTCCGATGATGAGGATAAAAACGGCCAGAAACTTGAAAAATGTTGAATCGAACATACCCGTGACGTGCCCGTATTTTACCATATCAGGGACGCCGATGAAAATTACAGATGAAAGAATCTGGCTATACGGCCCCAAAGGCCGGTTGAAGATGCCGGAGAGGAAACCGAGCTTTCCCCGGCCGCCGCTGCCTCTGAAGCGTTCGGAACCGGAGCGTTCTGAAGAGCGGCGGTCGTTGTCGATCGCGCAAACGAGAGCGCCCGCTGTTTTTTCAAAATCGAGACCAGCGCTTCGGCCTTTTCTATCGTCATACCCGCATCTTGCGCCGCCGCCGTGCCTGTCGCATCCGTCAGAGACGATGGGATAAAATGCGTTGAAGCGACTTCCCCGCCCGACGGGTCGATGAGAGAAACGGTGCCGGATGCATTCTCGGGGATCTGAGTGTTGGTGTGCGAAAGCACGACGCTCGAACTTGCGAGAATGATGGTGTCCGGCGGAAAGGCGAACTCGCCAAATGCGCCGGCGAGCTTCCATGATCCGAGGTTGACCTCGGTCGCGGCATTGTTCGTCACCAAAAGATCGGCGCTCGATGTTGCGGCAAGTGTGATGTCCGGAACATATACATGCGCGATCGTGCGGGAAACGGCATCAACGCCGTTCTCCGTGCCGTTCAATATGACCGCGTAGTCTCCCGGGTGGACATACGTGTGCGACACGGACCTGCCCAAGGCAGACGTCCCGTCCCCAAACGACCAACGGAATGTCGGGGCGTAGCCGGCAAGATTTTGCCATGCCGTGTATTGCGCCGAAAACTCCACCGGCACACCGGTATAGGTCAGACGCTCCCTGCCGGCAGAGATGCAAAATGCCTGATCATCCTGCCAATTGCTGATGTCTTCGGGATTCGAGTGGCTGGAAATATAGATAGTCCTCGTGATGATGGTCGTGGTTGCGGTCGAGGTTGCGGTCTCGGACGTATCGGTCGCATCGCCGGCATCCGAAGGAGGAGTGTCTGAATCCCCCGAGATCGTCATTTCTTGGCTTGCGGAGAAAGCGAGACCGGTCGTCCGACCGACGATCTTCGCGGTGATCGTCGCCCCGCCGATCGCCGAATCTTTGTAATAAAAATTCTTGTTTGCGGTATTTTTGCTCATGGTGAGCTCGGTCACCGGCTGCCACGTGGCGGCATTTGAGGAAAACTGCCCCGTCGGAGATGTGGATGTGAGGAAGAGATCATTCGTTTCGTCTATCTGTTCGCGCTTCCGGACGCATTTTGCGACTGTATCGATATCACATCGGAGGCGGCATTTGCCGGAATGGTCTGCGGAGACGTGGTAAAGACGATCTGGACGATATTGGCGCTCGCCGCAAACGACTGCGCGCCAAAGAACAAACTCAAAGAACAAACCGCCGCGCAAAGCGCGGGGAAAAAATATGTATGTTTCATGACTGCGCGACATTTTATCAGCAAACGATCCATTTTCCTATCATCCGTGTGGATAACTTTCAAAAGAAAAAGGGCGGCTCGCTATGCGAGCCGCCCTTTTTCTTTTTCAGACAAAACAAAAACCCCTCTTTCGAGGGGTTTTTGTAACCATCAAACATTAACCGAAGTTAGTGTCTGACCACAAGTGGTTAGTTGCTTGCTGTGTGAACGTCTGTTGGGTAGTTTGCCAACGAAGCACCTGTCAAAGCAGATTCTGCCGAACCGCCGTTGATATCAGTCCACTTCAAGAATGAAGCTGAACCAAGCTGGGTTCCGATTGACAATGTACCCGCAGTTCCTGAATAACCCGTTGGGTTCGCAAAGACTTTGAATGTCTGCGAAGTACCCGCTGGGATCCTGTAACCGGTTGTAACACCGTTCAAGAAGCTGACTGACGTGGTAGCCGTAGCACCTGTACCGACAGTGAATGTGCTTGTGGTTGCTGTCGAGATCACGTTGTTGTTCGCGTCTTTGATGACGAGAATTTGAGCCGGGATCTGCAAGCTACCGCCGTTCGTGGTGACTGAGATTGGCAACGAATCAAGATTGATGTCGCCAGCCGGATCAGCCGATACGGTGATGTCAATAAGTTCCGTTGAACCGCCCAAGGTTACCGATGAACCCGGGTTTGCAACGACGACCGTCGGCTTTGAGGCGACAAGGGTCATTGCATTCGATGAGATCGAAAGCGGAGACAACGTAGCAATTGCATTGTTACCGTTCTGCGATTTGACAAGGGTCAAGGTCAGAGTGCTTGAAAGGCCATCTGTCGAAAGACCGTTTTGTCCGACCGTATTGTAGGTAACCGAGACCGGAATGTTCGCACCAGCGAATCCTGACGGAACGTTGATGGCGAGACCGGTGACAATCGCCGTTCCAGAGACGACCGGGGCAGTAACGCCGCCGACCGTGACCGAGGAAATGGTGCTGTTCGTCGTGGTGAAGTCCATTTCCGTGATCGTTGAATTTCCAACGGACGATGTCGCGTTGTAGATAACGACCGGGAAGGTGGAACCTCCGACAACAAACTGAGCGACCGGTGACGTGTTCACGATGGCCGAGCTGACACCGAGGGCGCCGCTCGTAACCGTGATCGTCTGACCGACTGCATTGTTACCCGTAATGGTAAGCGTTGAGTGGCTCGTCTGACCTTGAGCTATCGCTGACAATGTCGTAACGACAGTCGCGCTTGTAGCTGTGGTTGAAGAACCGCCAGTCAAAGCTGCACCAGACGCGGTGAGTGTACCTCCTGTTGCACCCACGCTTGTAGTAAGCGTGTAGTTTGAGCTCGATCCACCTACCAATGATGTCAACGTAAGAACCGTTGAAGTCGACTGGTTGTTGATCGAAACAGAAACTGGCGATGTCGAGGAACCAGTGATCGCTGAAGCCAACTGGCTTGCAACGAAGGCATAGTTCGTGGTCGTCGCCGTAACAGTGTAGGTGAACACCTGGCCGTTCACTGTGATTGAGATCGGGTTCGATCCCGCACCAGCATTGAACGTACCGCTTACCGTAACCGTACCGCTACCCTTTGTAAGGGTCGGGCTTGATGGGATCTGGCCGACATCCGCGAAGATATCGATCTCTCGCGCAGTGTTTGCCGGGATGATATCGTTCACCGAGAAGGTGTTCGTAGAAGCAACGCTAACCGGCGTCGTATTCTCCGATGTTCTCAAGTTTGACAAGCTGGTGAGCGGAAGGGTGCTTGAAGAAGCAAAACCGACCGCAATGCTCGTCAACTGAGTATTCTCGCTTGAACCTGCCTGCAATACGAACGAACCGATCTTCTGATTTGGCGTGTTAGCCAAGATGGACTGGTTCGAGTATGCGACGTTCTTTGCGAGCGTGATCGTTCCGGTACCAAGGGACAAAGCATTGCTGATAACAGTCGTTGAAGGGACCGTTGAGAGCACGTTTGAAACCAAACCTTGAGCATTGTTCGTCGTACCGCCGAGAGTGACAGTCAAGCTGCCTCCGGTGTAGTTCTGATATGTCGAGGTGATGGTGTCAGCTTTGACGGTCAAGGTGACCGACTGACCAGACTGAACGGTCAATGAAGAACCAAGGTTGAATGTCATCGTGCCGCCCGTCCAGTTCTGAAGAGAACCGACCTGCGCGCCGTTGACATACAAACCGACGTTGTTCAAAGACAATGTCGTCGTGGCTACTCCAGCGACAAATGCGCTTGTGATAGCCGGAGTGACAGTGATCTGTGAGATCTTCACACCTTCAGAGTAATCCGTAAGAACGAACTGGGCGATGGCAACGTTCGTTGAACCGCCAGTAAGCTGTGTCGGAGTAAATGAAGGATCCTGAGCGACCGTGATCGAACCAGCTGAAATGCTGATCGTGCCAGCGGCGTTCTGTGAGAACGTGCTGTTTGATTGGTTGGTGATCGCGGCAACATAGACACCCTGAAGCTGAGAATCGGCAAGCATGATGTCTGCCTGATTCTGGAGCGTGAAGGATCCAGTGTAGCCTGCGCCGCCAACGACGTCCGCATGGACCTCGATCGTGTGACCTCCTGTCGTCAAGCTGAATGGCGAGGATGAAAGATCAAAGACAGCAAAATCGTTGCTGTTGATCGTTGCAGTTCCCACCTTTGAACCGTCGACATAGAGGGTCAAGTTCTGGAATGAAGATGCCGGGGCTGAACCGATGTATTTCAACGTCAAAGCGTCAAGATAGACGGATCGTGTCGAAACAGTGACCGGAACCGACCAAACATTGTAGTTCACCGTACCAGCGTTGATCGAAGCTGCTGCAACGTTGTTGGTGTTTGAACCGCCGCCGAGGAGCACTCCTGCTGGATTACCGCTTGCCGCAACTGTCTGGTTTGAACCCGCAACATTCACGTTGACCGCTGCTGCTGCACCGGCTGTCGTGAGCGAGATCAAAGATACACCAACTGTCGCACCCTGAGCGCCGCTTGCGATATCAGCTCTGACAGAAATCGTCATTGAGCCGTTTACCGTGAAGAGTCCGTTCGGGTTGTTGAAGCTGATGACACCGTTTGCAACCGAAGCCGCATCAGTCAGTCTGGTTGCGCCGTTGTACAAGTACACATTATTGAGTGTATTGTCCGATGACACGCCAGTTCTCTGAAGGACGACGTTGTTCACTTGGCCAGAACCCGTGAAGGTGTACTGGGCAAGGAGAGCGGTTGCTGAAGGTGATACCACCGTGCTGTTAACAGGTGATGTCGGCGCAAGAGCGACCGAGATCGAACCCGCTGAAGCCATGGTTCCACCATTGACCGGTGTAACTGAAACGCCACCGCCCATTCCGTTTACAAACGCTCTGGTCTTCGGACCAAAGTATCCTGCTGCCGGGCTAATGCCGTTTGCAGCTTGGAATTTTGCGAGAGCAGACTGTGTCAATGTTCCAAAGTATCCCATCGCTACGCCTGCTGGCATAACGAGGTCTCCCTGGGCCACGAGCATATTCTGCAATGCGGTGACGGCTGCACCCTTGCTTCCGATCGTGAGATCTGAAGTGAAGGTGTAACCTGATGATGTCATCATTGTGGATGAACCACCGATCGACGTCATAAGAGCCGCAGCTTGTGATGCCGAAATGATTCCGGCGCTCTGAAGCATCGTGATATCAGATGCGGTCAAAGCATAAGCTGTGGTTCCGAGGACCAATGAAAGCACCGTTGCCAATGAGGCGACGAATACTGACAATGATCTGAATTTTTTTGCTATCATATTATAATTTGTAATCTTGTGTTAAAGAAACCCTTCCCCGCACTTAACTAATAAAAACTAATAAGGTCGGAAAGGATCCCTTGATTTGTTCGCCGGCGAAACTTGCGATCGATGTGACTCGATGGCAAGCAAGATAAAAAACTTCGACTAAGAACCTCTTATCTTTGAACCGACGATCGTCTCTACTTCCGGATCATTGAAATGACCTTTCAAAAAATCCGGAATACCGCGCGGCCGACAAATTGCGCGCGCGACTGCTACTACTATTCCCCTCTCCCATATTCTCAAACGCATTTTCATTTTGAGAAAAATGAAAAGTATCTTTCGATGCGCGAATGAGTTCGACACGAGAAAGCGGATTAGCTGACATGAACAAAACTGACTTTCTGTAATTCCGAGTATTCGATTGTCAAAGTTCTCGACCACTGACAACAGGGCTTGAGCGTGCCCGAAACAGTGTTTCTGTATATGGCGGTGCTCGCGCATCGCCGAAACCAGACAAGTGTTTTCACGCCTGTCTTGGTCTGAGATACGAGCGGCACCTTGAATAAAATGCAACTCGCGCCTCAAAAACCATTATATATCGTGCCAGAAAAACAAGCAAAATATATAACTGTGGATAACTGAAAAAGGCTGCAATTCAGGCTTTCATGCGACCCCGATACCGGGATGCAGGAAATACCCGAAACGCAACCTTTATGAGCAGTTAAACCACATGAGGGCCATACTCGCACAAAGCAACCAAAAAAACAAGGGCGGCGCACTTCGTGCGCCGCCCTTGTTTTTTCATCTATATTAAGCCAAAAAATATTTTGACCATCTCCTCTCGCCTTCTTTCTTGAGAAGGCCTTTCGAAACGAGAGTGATCAATTCTCTTTGGATCGTTTTATCCGAGCAGTCCTTTATGTTCTTTGCAAAATCCTTTATGGTGAGCTTCGCGCCGCCTTTCAGCATGGCCAAAATGATCTCTTGTCTGTTGTTTTTGTCCTTTACAACTTTCTGCGCCGGCTCTGATTTTGTAACAGACATTTTTTCTGCTGTAGTATTTTTTTCAATGTCCTTTACACTGTTTTGTCCTTGATAAAGATCGGAAACTTCCGGAGAAGCTTTCAACGGCATCTCCGCAGGTTTCGCTTGATATGTCTGTTCAGGGGCATACGAATAGTTTCCGTCGAACATGCCGGCCGGAAAAGCGATCTTTGCGGATGAATAATTGGATGATGATTCAAGAAGGAAAGTGAGCAATTTTTTCAATTCGTCCGTGATGATCTGATAGTTCATTTTTGACATCATCTGAGCGGTCAGAGCGACATCAAAAAGGACCGACATTTCGCAGAGCGCGCTTGAGAGATTTTTCTGGTAGGTTTCCTCTCCCCAAACTCTCTCGGACATCATGAGCGCATTCGAAAGCGTCTCAGTCGCCAGACTTCGCAGTTTTTCTTTCATCGGCTCTTTATCGGACATGAGGCCGGTCAGGAGGTAAACGGCGGTAACTATCTTTTCTGTCTTTTTGAAAACAAAAAGACCATACGAGTCACCGGAAAAAAGGACGGCAATATCAGTTTTTGTTATTGGGCTATTTTTGGTTTCCAAACCAGTCAGATTGTTTTTTTTCTGATCTCCTTCCATATGTGTGTCTTTTTAAAAATGTCTTATAAATATGAATCTTTTCAGAGTTTTGTCCTTTTCAATATTTTCTGTTTTATTAAGGACAGTTGAACTTTTCAAGGACATTATATTATGTCCTTTATAATATGTCAAGCATAAAATACCGTTGGAAAACAAGCGGGAGGCGTGCGCAAGATGGCGCGAAAAAATATGACCGCCTGTCTGAACAAAATCCGATTTTAAAATCCTCCTTCCCCATGCGGACTGTTTTTCTTTTTCTCATTTGATTTTCGCCTATGAACAGGAAATTCCGCTTCGCATTTGCTATAATGGGCGGACATATGGCAGGAAAACAAAAAGAAAAACCGGCAAAGAGATCGGACCCGAAAACCAGCTCCTGGGACAAAGTAAAAAGCGAGACCAAACAAGCCATCATCGCCATCACCTTCCTTGTCCTGTTCGTCATCTTTCTCCTCTCGGCATTCAGCAAGGCGGGCATGGTGGGCGACCAGATCTACTATTATCTTTCCATCGTTCTGGGCATCGGCTACTACCTTATTCCCCTCTTCTTCCTCCTGCTCTCGATCTCATTCTTCCGCTCCGAGGAAAAGGAGTTCAACCGCATCAAGGTCGCTGGCGGTCTTTTGTTCTTCGTTTCCGGTCTCGGACTGATCGACCTGATCTCGAGAACATATTGGACGGCGGAGGGCGGCTGGCTTGGACACATCATTTCCACCCCGCTCTTGAAACTTTTCAGCTTCGTCGCAAGCGCGATCATCTTGCTTGCGCTCATCATCATTGCCTGCCTCATCCTCTTTGAGACCCGGCTCACGGTGGAGTCACTTTTCTTTTGGAGAAAATGGCAGAAAAAAGACGAGAAAGAGCCCGTCCCCGACGTCATAAAGATTGTCGGTGAAAAAGAGGAAGAAAAACCGGCACCGATAAAGCCGATCGAGGACAAACCGATCGACATCAAAGAGAAAAAAACAAAAGGCCTTTTCATCAAAAAAGACGAGGAGGAGCTCAAGGTTTCCGGGCAGATCATGCGGAGCGCAAACTATGTCCCTCCTCCGCTCTCTTTGCTCGAGGATGACAAAGGCAAGATCGTCTCGGGAGATGTCAAAGCGAATGCAAACATCATCAAGCGGACGCTCGCAAACTTCGGCATCGATGTTGAGATGGACGAGGTCTCGATCGGACCGTCCGTCACCCGCTACGCGCTCAAACCCGCGGAGGGCATGAAGATCTCCCGCATCCTCGGATTGCAAAACGATCTCGCGCTCGCGCTCGCCGCGCATCCGCTCCGCATCGAAGCGCCGATCCCGGGCAAATCGCTTGTCGGCATCGAGATCCCAAACTCGGTCAAATCGACCGTCGGTCTTCGCACGCTTCTCGGCGCGGATGAGTTCCAAAAGTCCGACAAGCCGCTCCTCATTACCCTCGGCAAAGGCATCTCCGGCAAATCGCATTACGCGAACCTGGCAAAGATGCCGCACGTGCTCGTCGCCGGCGCGACCGGAAGCGGCAAGTCCGTCACCATTCATGCGATCATCACTTCCCTCCTGTATCGCAACTCTCCCGAAAATCTGCGGTTCATCATGATCGACCCGAAGCGCGTCGAGCTCACGCTCTACAACAAGATCCCGCACCTCCTGACGCCGGTCATCACCGATGCGAAGAAAACGATCCTCGCGCTCAAATGGGCGACCAAAGAAATGGACCGCCGGTACGACGTGCTCGAGTCAAAAGCGGTCAAAGATATCGACTCGTACCATAAAAATGTCCTCGCTCCGGGCGTCAAAAAGATCGAGGAATTGAAAAAGAGCGGCAAATATAATCCGGAGAAGGATATCGCTCCCGAGCCGATGCCGTTCATCGTCATCGTCATCGACGAACTCGCCGACATCATGATGGCCTACCCGCGGGAACTCGAGGCCGGCATTGTCCGCCTTGCCCAAATGTCCCGCGCCGTCGGTATCCACCTCATCCTTTCCACGCAGAGACCGAGCGTCAACGTCATTACCGGCATCATCAAAGCGAACATTCCGACAAGGATCGCCCTTCAGGTCGTCTCGCAGATAGATTCGAGGACCATTTTGGATACCCCGGGCGCGGAAAAGCTCCTCGGCGCCGGAGACATGCTCTATGTCGGCGGCGAAATGTCAAAGCCGGTTCGTATCCAGTCCGCATTCGTTTCCGAAAAAGAAGTTAAAGACGTGGCAAAATATCTGGCAAACGCGTACAAAGAAGAGTTGATCGGCGGCGAGATCGACCTCGGATCGATCGGCGGAGGCGATGAGAACGGCGGCTTCGGCGCGTCATTCGACGATGATGGAGAGGATGATGAGCTCTACAACCAGGCAAAGGAGGAAGTTCTCAAGGCCGGCAAAGCATCCACCTCGTACATCCAAAGGAAATTGCGAGTCGGCTACGCCCGGGCCGCGCGGCTTGTCGATCTTTTGGAACAGCGCGGCGTCATCGGTCCGGGCGACGGCGCCAAGCCGCGCGAAGTGATCGGCGCGGGAACAAGCGGCGAAAAGAGCGACGCGGAGAAGGCGGCCGACGAGCTGCATGAGGACGGAGACTATATATAGTGCGCATCAATGACCGAACGACACAAGACCAGGAAGAATATCCGGATCGCCATGATCGTCCTTTTGCTGTTGCTCGTCGTCGGCTATACATCGTACGAGACCGAACGCCTAATCACGGGACCGAGCATCGCCGTCTCCTCCCCCGCAAATGGAGAGACAGTGTCGACCTCGACCATCGAGGTGACCGGAGTAGCAAAAAATATCAATGCGATCAGTTTGGACGACCGGAACATATTCATCGACGAAAAAGGAAATTTTAAGGAAGAGCTGCTTCTCTCCGAAGGGTACAATGTGATCACCCTCAAGGCAAACGACAAGTTCGGCAGCGAAACGGAAAAAACCCTTGAAGTAATCTACAAACCCGCTATGATATAAGCATGACAATTTTATCCATCGTAAAAGCAAACTCATGAAAAAACAAAAAGAAAAGAAAGCGGAGGCGAAAGAAACAGCGGCGACCGGGGAAATTTCCGCCAAAGGCGGCGCGCACTCCATTGAAAGCGCCATGAAAGCGATCCAGACCAAGTTCGGCGACGAGTCGATCATGATGCTCGGCGAAAAGCCGAAGGTGAACGTCAACGTCATCCCGACGGGCTCGATCGGTCTTGACGCGGCGCTCGGCGTCGGCGGCTTCCCTCGCGGCAGGATCATCGAGATCTTCGGACCGGAATCGAGCGGCAAGACGACGCTTGCCCTCCACGCAGTCGCTGAGGCCCAGAAAATGGGCGGTGTTGCCGCATATATAGACGCGGAGCATGCCATGGACCCGGAATACGCAAAGAAACTCGGCGTCAAGATCGACCAGCTCCTCATCTCACAGCCGGACACCGGCGAGCAGGCGCTCGATATCGTGGACTCGCTCGTGCGGAGCGGCAGCATGGACGTGATCGTCATTGACTCTGTCGCCGCGCTCACGCCAAAGGACGAGATCGAGGGCGACATGGGCGCGTACCATGTCGGCAAGCAGGCGCGGCTCATGTCACAAGCTTTGAGAAAACTCACCGCGATCGTGGCAAAGTCAAAGACGGTCGTCATTTTCATCAACCAGATCCGCATGCAGATCGGCGTGATGTTCGGCAATCCGGAAACGACGCCGGGAGGAAAAGCGTTGAAATTCTATACATCGGTCAGGCTTGATATCCGCAGGATCGCGCAGATCAAGAAAGGCGAGGAGATCATGGGCGGACGCGTGCGAGTCAAAGTCGTCAAAAACAAAGTTGCCGCGCCGTTCAAGCAGACCGAGTTCGACCTCATGTACAACGAAGGCATTTCAAAAGAAGGCGAAATGCTCGCGCTCGGCGAGAAAATGGACATCATCAAAAAATCCGGCTCATCATACGAATACCTGCCTGCGCAGGCAGGCAATGGCGAGGCTATTAAACTCGGCCGCGGCTATGATTCTGCGCGGACATTTTTGAAAGAAAATCCAAAGGTCGCGAATGACATATTGAAAGTTATCAGGGCAAAATTAAAAGAGATCTAACATGAGGCAAATCTGGTGGGCGATCCTTATCATACTCGGTGTCGTCATGATCTATGATCCGAAGATCAACTTTACCCTTTCCCTTGCCGAGCTTCTCATCGTCGTCGGCATTTTCGGACTGATCAAAAGCTTGTTCAGCAACTGAAAATAAAAAGGGCGGCTCGCTTCGCGAGCCGCCCTTTTTGGGATAGTAGATAATTTATTTCTTCGCCCGCTCCACGTAATCCCCCGTTTCGGTGTTCACGGTGATCATTTCGCCTTCAACGATGAAAAGCGGAGCATTGATGATGGCGCCCGTCTCGAGCGTGACCTGCTTGGTCGCATTGCCTGACGTATTTCCTTTCACCGCGGGAGCGGCTTCGGTGACTTTGAGATCCACCTTGATCGGCAAGTGCACGCCGATGATCTTCTCGTTGAAAATGGCCATCTCAACGATGGAATTGGCTTTCATGAATTTGGCCGGCGTGCCGATGGCTTCCTCGGTAAGGCTGAACCTGTTTTTCGGATCATTCGGATCGGAGAACCAATACAGGTCCTTGTTGTCCTTGTATAAAAATTTCGCGTCTTTGTATTCGATCTCCGCTTCCTCGACGCGCTCGGACTGATGGAACGTGATCTCCATCACTTTGCCGCTGATCAGGTGTTTGAGCTTGGTGACATTGACCGCTTTGTAGCCGCCTTTTGAGCCGATCTGGCTTGCCACGACCTCATACGGTTCCCCCTCGTAGAGGATCGTCGTGCGCGGTTTGATCTCGTTGTAGTTCAGGGTCGCCATGGGAACAAGAACTATTTGGCGACGAACGGGAGGAGCGCCATAAAACGAGCGCGCTTGACCGCGGTCGCAAGCTGTCGTTGGCTCTTGGCGTTCACGAAGGTCTTCTTTTTGCCGAGAACGCGCGCATGCGGATTGAGGAATTGCTTGAGGAGTGCAATGTCCTTGTAGTCGACGTATTTGATATTATTCTGCGAGAAAAAACACTGTTTCATATTGGAAGTCCGATACTACTATACTTTGCGGCGTTTTGCAACTAGAACGGGATGTCATCCGGATTGATCTCCTCGGTCGGATATTCAATGGTGTCCATCTCCGGCATCTTCCCTTTTGCGGCTGGAGCGTCCGTCGGAGCGGATGAAGTTCCGGAAAATGTTCCACCCTTCATGCTCGGACCGAATTGGAAGTTCTCAAGGATGACCTCGGAGCGATATTTCTTGGTGCCGTCTTTGTCGTCCCATGAACGGTTCGCGATCCTGCCCTCCACGAACATGCTGCTCCCCTTTTTCACGTACTGCGCGATGACCTCCGCCTGCTTGCCGAATGCCACGACATTGTGAAAGGTCACGTCTTCCTGTTTCGCGCCGTTCTTGTCCTTCCAGGTCCGATTCGTCGCAATGCCAAACGAGGCGACCTTCGTGCCGCTTGGAAGCGATTTCAGTTCCGGGTCTCTCGTCAAATTGCCGAACAAAAATGCTTTGTTGATGTTCATGCCCAAAGTATACTATATTTCCTCTTTGGAGATAAGGGCATCGATCCCCGCATCGATCTCCTCTGCAGATGCAGATGTTTCCGCCACTTTTTCTATCTTCTCCGCTTTTGCCGGCAGCTTGATCTTGGCCTCTTTGTCCGAGAATACGGTGATCTTCGGAGAATACATGGTGTTTTCGCGGACGGTCTTCACGACGATGTAGCGGAGCACGCTCGGATTCGCCTTCATTTTCTCATCGATCTTGGTAATGTCGCCGCTTTCCGGCAATGCAAATTTGATGAAGCCGAAATAGGCCTTGTCGAACGTCTTGTAGGCGCCGCCGAATGCCTTTTTGATGGTGTATGCAAGCGGGCGGAGCATCGGGACTTCTTCGGAGATGATAACGGCCTTTTCCGCCGCCAAATACTCTTTGATCTTTGCCACCTCGGACGGAATGTTCTCTTCCGCGACAGACGAAATGATATGATATCCGACTTCGTATATCTTCTCTCCACTCACTTTTGGCGCTCCCGCTTTTTTACTCATAGACACAGAGATTAGCACACCGCATACCAAAAATCAAATGGGACAATCAGAATTTCAGGACATCCAGGAACTCCTTTTTTTCTTTGAATTTCCCCACGATCGCGAGATTCAGTCCTTCATTCCTGAAGATCCGCTCCGCGACAAACTTTATTTCTGCCGCCGTCACCGCCTTGATTTCCTTCACAATGTCTTCCGGCGTCTTGAGCTTCTCCTTCAATATTTCCTGGGAACCGTAGAAATCCGCCTGGGAGTCGGAGGATTCAAGGCCGAGGTGCAGATTGCCGATCAGGCATTGTTTCACTTTTTCCAGCTCATCTTTTCCGACAAGTTCGGTTTTCAACCGTCGCAATTCTTCAAGGATCGCCTTGATAGCTTCTTTCACCCGCTTGCTATCCACGCCGGCGGAAACGACAAATGCCCCGTGGTCGGTGAACGTGTCATGCTCGGCGCGGACATAATAACAAATGCCCATTTCATCCCGGAGTTTTTTGAACAATCTGCCGCTCATTCCCGCCGAGAGCACGCCGCCAAGAACGCGGACGATCGGATTGTATCGGCTGTAAATATTGAACGATCTCGTCCCCAAAATGATATGCGTTTGGTCGGTGTCCTTGTAAAAAACGGCGACCTCCGGGGCCACTTGCGATTCAAGCACCTTTCTCTTTTCTTCCTTTTTCCACATGCCCACATTCTTGAACGCCTGGGTGACCTTTTTCAACGTTTCTTTTTCATTGATCCTGCCGGCAACGATCACGGTCGTCGCGCTCGCGACATAATGGCGATTGCGATAATCGATGAAATCCTTCCTTTGCATTTTCTGGATGTTCTCCTTCGGTCCCGCCGTCGTCCATCCTGCCGGCTGGTCGCCGTGAAGCAATTTGATGAACTGCTCATAGACAATCCTTGACGGCGTATCATTGTACATATTGATCTCCTCAATGATGACCCCGCGTTCTTTTTCTATCTCGCCTTCCGGCAACGTCGGATTCAGGTACATATCCGCCACAATGTCGAGGATCTTCCCTTCATTCTTGTAATCCGCTTTTGCGTAATAACCCGTATATTCAAAGGACGTGAAAGCATTATATGCCGATCCGATGCCATCAAGCTCTTCGGAAATTGCAGCCGCAGTCGGCCGCTTGACCGTGCCCTTGAAACACATGTGCTCGAGGAAGTGCGAAATGCCGTTGTTCTCTTTGTTCTCGTATTTGGAGCCAGCTTCCACGAGGACGAGGACGGTCACGGTCGGATTGCTCTTCATCGGCACCGTAATGATCCGCAGACCATTTTTCAAAACTTTCTTAGTGTATTGCATATTTACAATGCTTTTTTGAAGTGATTGAGCAAGTCTTCTATCTTTACCCGCTCCTGGTTGCCCGTGTCGCGGTCGCGCACCGTCACGCAGTTGTCCTTCTCGATCGTCTCGAAATCCACGGTCACACAGTACGGCGTGCCGATCTCGTCCTGCCTGCGGTACCGCTTGCCGATATTGCCGTTGTCGTCAAACATCACCGCGCCGAATTCTTTTTTGAGAGCCGCGTACACTTCCCTCGCCTTTTTGACAAGCTCCGGCTTGTTTTTCAAAAGCGGAAAGACGGCAACCTTCACGGGAGCGAGAGCCGGTTTGAACTTCATGAAAATTCTTTTTTCTCCGCCGAGCTCGTCCTCGGTGTACGCCTCGCAGATGACCGCGAGAATGCTGCGATCTACGCCAAAGGTCGGCTCGACGCAATGCGGAGTGAAACGCTCTTTCGCCTCTTCGTCGAGATAGTCGAGAGTGACGCCGCTCGCCTCGCTATGGTTCTTCAGATCAAAATCGGTCCGGTACGCGAGACCGTAGAGCTCGTTGAGTCCGAACGGGAAATCATATTCGAAATCGATCGTTCTTTTTGAATAGTGTGCGAGCTTCTCCGCCGGAACCTCAAGCTCGTGAATGTGGTTCTTGGACAAACCGAGCGATTCCATCCATGCCCACATTTGTTTACGCCAATATTCAAACACCTCCTTCCAATCCGCGCCTTTCAAAAAATATTCGATCTCCATCTGCTCGAATTCGCGCGAGCGGAAGGTGAAATCTCTCGGCGCGATCTCGTTCCTGAACGCCTTGCCGATCTGCGCGAGACCGAACGGGAGCTTCGGATGAAAGCTGTCCATCACATTTTTGTAGTTCACGAACATGCCTTGTGCGGTCTCCGGTCGCAGATATGAGATGGATTCGTCGTTTTGCACCGGACCGACATGGGTCTGGAACATCATGTTGAACTGGCGCGCTTCGCCGAGCTCGCCGCCGCATTCCGGGCATTTTTTGTCATTCTCAAGCTGGTCGGCGCGGAAACGCTTCTTGCATTTTTTGCATTCGACAAGCGGATCGGAAAAGGTCGCGACATGGCCGGATGCTTTCCATACTTTTTGGTTCATGAGGATCGCCGCGTCGATGCCGTACATGTCCTCGCGGTCGGTCACGAATGTCTTCCACCAAAGATTTCTGATGTTGTTTTTGAGCGTGATGCCGAGCGGGCCGTAATCCCACGTGCCGGCGAGTCCGCCGTAGATCTCGGAACCCTGATAGATGAATCCCCTTCTCTTGCACAAAGAGATGATGTCCTCCATTTTTGCGTTCGTTTCCTTTTTCGCCATATTTTTCGATTATACATGGGCGCCGAGTTTTGGCAAAGCCAAAACTCGGCGCATTCTTTATTTTTTATTGCGTCACTACGCCGATGCCGCCTTGATACGCCGGGTCCGATGTGATATCGGTCGTGATCGCTGGATCGGTCGCGGTCATGCTCTCCCCCGAATACATATCGGTGCCCGTGATCGTCGTCTCGTTGAGGAGCGTGATCGTGGAGCCGACCTGGGTGATCGACGGCGTCACCGCGACTTGGAACGAAACCTCGCGCGGTTCCGAATTGACCCCGGTATTCGCCGGCATGTTGCCGATGTTCCAGACGATATTCCCGCTCGTTTGATCGTAGTGGATCTGCTCGCTTGCGGGGCTTGTGAAGCCGGTCCAGGTGACGTTTGACGGCAGCGTGGTCGTCACCTGTGCATTGCTGACATTGTTGAACGAATTCGTCGCGGTCAGGGTGATGGTGTACGTGGTCTGATTATCCACCTTCGGCGGGAACGGTCCGCTGTTCTCAAACGGCCCGACCGTCCTGAAACCGCGCGCGAGCAGATCAAGGCCGGAGGACAGCTTGAGGATCTTTGTCCCGGAATACAGTGTCTGCACGGAATTGTCCCCGCCTGCCGGCGTGCCGGAAACCGTCGTATCCACCCGTATCTGCGAGCCGGCAAACGGAATGCTCGGATTGAGGGACGGCAGAAGCGTGGCAAAATCGAACGTCATGTTGCCTTGATCGCCCGGATTGACCGTATCAAGGGCGGGAACGTCGCTCCGATCGAAAGTGATCGAATTGTCGGAGGAATTGTAGAATCCGTTGTCCGCATTGACCGACTGCTTGTCGAGCACGAGTCCGGTGAATTCCACTTTCACCGTCATATTGTATATCTGCTCCGGCAAATTGTTCTGCCAGGTGATGATGGCATTCGTTTTCGCGCCCGGATCGATCGCGACCGGACTGTCCGAATTGCCGTTTATGGAAAGGGTCAGTCCCACTGACGGTTTCTTGATCGACACATCCATCGAATAGACCGCAAATGGCGTGTTCACCGCGGTATTGTCCGGGGTCGGCGTGCCGACGGTGAATTTCAGGACGCGCTGTTCGCCGTCTTGGCCGTCGATCGATCCTGCGATATCGATCGTTTTGCTTGCCCCCGGCGCAAGGTCGCCCACGGCAAAGACGCTGTCGTCGAGCGAGGACGGCGCCGGAGTCGCCGAAGTGAAATTGAATCCGAACGGGTAGTCGACCTTCAAGATCATGCTTTTGACGGTCGAAAGCGAGTTCGAGGTGACCGTGACGGCAAAATTCGTCTGCTGGTTTGCATTCACCTCCGAGTCGCCCGCGACCGCAATATTGATCGGCGAGGAGCTGATGACCAGGTTGTAATCCTTCTCTTTATTGAAAATGGCATTCGAGCCCGCGATCTGATACTGGACCGTGATCTTCACGACCTCCGGCGTATTTTCCTGCCCGTAGATGGACGCTTTCACGATCCGATCGATATTTTTGCCGACGCCGATATCGCCGATCGTCTCGCTGTATCGCGGCATGGCGACCGACGAATCGTTCGGGTCGCGCGTGCCGTCCGGATACTCGACGAGCATGCTGACATTTGAGAGCGCAGCGCTGTTATCGTTCTCCACCTTGATATCGAGCGGGAACACTTCTCCGCCCGACACCGAAACGGGACCGGAGACGAGGATGTTGATGTTGTTGCCGGAGACGGTGTTCGATCCGCCGAAAAATTTATAGAACGCGAAACCGACGGCGATGATGAAAAAAATGAACGCTCCGATGAGGATCTTGGTGAACGGGATATGCGGACCGCCTTCCGACCGTTCGGGTTCTTCCGCCCACGCCGAGGGGACGCTTCCCTCCTCCGGTCTTGTCGAGAGCTCGTGGCGTTTTTTTGAGAAAAGTCCGCCGCTGTTCCGCGAATACAGGGCGCTTTGTATCTCCTCTATTTTGCTTTTTTTCTCCGATGGCTCGTCCATAGCGACTAAGACATAGTATACCACAGCAAAAATGCAATCAGAGGTTGGTGTGTTCAAGCGCTTCGTTGATCTCCCGCACCGCCATTTTCTTTTTCTTCTCGATGGCTGAAAGCATGTCCGCCGATATCGCATGGTCTGAGATAAATGGCGAAACATCGGACGACCCCTTGAGATATCCGAGCTCGTGCAATACGCGAAGGACGGTGAGGACCTCGAGGTCTTTTAATTGCTCTCCTGCGAGCGTCTGCTCGGAGAGAAATTGATGGAAAGAGTCGACGCGGTCGAAAAGCGCCTCATTCTTCTCCTCGCCGTGGAGCAAGCGCAGGAGGAGGGAGAAAATATTCCTCGCAACCGGAAGTTTTTCGGCATCTTTCACAAAATCATTCCGCCGCAGGGTTTCGACGCTCGTCACGCGCCACCATTCCTTGCCTTTGACGAGCGAGATCGACACTTCGGAGAGGTCTTCCAAATGCCCTTTGAGCTTGGATCTGTCGAGACGCACGCTCTGGGCGGACGCTTTGATGAAGCCGAGGTCCTTGGTCAGAAGAAAATACACTTTGTTCGCCTCGCCGGCCGGCAAGCTTTTGATGACGATCGCTTTGGTCGTATAGATATGGTGCATGCAAAATAATCATAGCATACGCAAAAGGCCGGTTTTGCGGAGCAAAACCGGCCTTTTGATCGTTTCCAAAATAGTATTTATGCCTCCACCATTGCCCCGTCCTCATGCTCGACAAGCTTTGCTATCTCCTCCGCGACATCCTTCTGCACCTTGAATTCCGCTTTGAGATCCTCGAGCTTTCCAAACCCGTCCTTGTCTTTGATCCTGTCCGCAAGATCTTTCAGTCCGGTTTCCAGTCTTCCTATTCTCGCCATGACATCGTAGCCGGCGACCAACGGGTTTTCGTTTTTCTTCTCTATCTTTTGGCACTCTTCGATCGCCTTTTCGATCTGAAAAACCAAACCCTTTATGATGAGCGGACTGTGCCAATTGTTCTCATTGAGGCTTTCAACGACCCTGTCCGCCGTTTTGATGTAATTTCTACTTGTCGGAGCATTCTTGAGACTGAATATTTGCTTAAAATCATTCTCAATAACATTCCCTTCGTGTTGTGATTTATATTTTTCCATGCCTTTATTTTACCACATATTTATTTTATGGCAAGTTTAAATTTTACGGCTTCAAATATAAGCTCTTCGCCATCCGCTGCCCTTTCAAAAACCAGTTTTTTCACCCCCGCGGCCTTAGATATCTCCTTCTCAAATCTGTTCAAAAATGCCTTTCCGGCTTCATCCGTTTCCGCCATAAGCTCTATCTGATCTCCCGGTTTCAACTGGTTGCCCTTTCGCAATTCCTGGATCGCCCGCACGATGTCGCGGACCATTCCCTCTTCCTTCAATTCTTGCGTGATGTTCAGATCAAGCTCGACGTTGTTTGCGATCGACGGATCAAAAATAATTTCTTTCACATTGATCTCGTCTTGTATCAATTCCACATATTCCGGCTTACCTTTCAACGCCGGACTCTTCACTTTCAAGCTCGCAAGTGGCTGGCGGACCTTCATGCCGGATTTTGCGCGCATTTCAAGGCCAAGCGAAACTATGGACCGGGTCTCCTTCATGTCCTCAATGATTTTTTTCTCATCTTCCGTCAGTTCCCGCACCAAATGTTCCGGCCAATCCTCCAAATGCACGCTTTCCTTCTCCATGCCGCCCGTGATCTTGCCGTAGAGATCCTCGGCGATGAACGGCATGGATGGAGCAAGCAATTTTGAAAGTTCAAAGATGACCGTGCGTGTCGTTCGCATCGCGGCGTTTCTGTCCTCCGCGTCTTCGGATTTGAACCGATCGCGCGATCGCCGCAAAAACCACGTGGAAATATCATCTACCAAGTCCGCGATCGGCCGCGTTGCCCGGTCAAGTTCGTATTTGTCGGTCGCTCTCGTGATCTCGGTCGCCGTTTCCGCAAGTCGGACGAGGACCCATTTGTCCAAAATATTCTTTGACTCATTTTTTTTATCTGCATCTGCATCAAATCCTCCATACATCTCAAAGAATGCGTAGACGTTCGAGAGCCGCATGATGACCTTTTTCAAAACCTCGTCCACGCCGCGGTCAGAAAATTTCAGATCCTCGGCTCTGACGGCCGGCGAGGACAACAGATAATACCTGAGCGCGTCAGCGCCGTATTTGTCCACAAGGAGCATCGGGTCCGTGTAATTTTTCAATTTTTTCGCCATCTTCAACCCGTCCTCGGCGAGCACGATGCCGTTTGCGATGACGTGCCGGTAGGACGGCTCGCCGAAAAGCGCGACCGAAACAACGAGCATCGAGTAGAACCATCCGCGCGTCTGGTCGATGCCCTCGGCGATGAAATCCGCCGGAAAACCGAGATGCTTTTTCGGATCAAACTTGCTCCCTGCTTCGAACGGATAATGCATCTCGCCATAGGGCATGGAGCCGGACTCGAACCAGCAGTCGAACACTTCCGGAATTCTTTTCATGACACCGCCGCATTTCGCGCAGGTCAGGGTGACTTCGTCGATGAACGGCCGGTGCAGATCGAGCTCGTAGTTCCTGTTGTGCGGGATCGGCGCAAATGGCAGCTCGCGGATCTCGGAGTTCTCGATGAAATTCGGTTTGGTCCGCGTCGCGACCGTCTGCTTTTGGTCAAGTCCCGCCGCGCCGGAAAAAAGCAGCCAGATCGGCGTATTGTGCCCGACGATCAGGATGTGCTTGCCCTCATATTTTGCATTGATGTCATACAGGCACTCGGTGATCCTGTTTTTGACCCCGGTGTAATTCTCCCCGCCTTCCGGCGTCTTCCAGAACTTTTCGAACCGCGAGCCGAAGAACGCTTGATACTCCGCATCGGATTTGCCGTCAAAGACGCCGCCGTAGATCTCGTGCAACCGTTCGTCATAAATGATCTTATCCTTCGGGTAGCCGATTTTTTCCGCAATGATATCCGCCGTTTCGCGCGTTCGCATGAACGGCGAACAATAGATGACGTCGATCTTCTTGCCTTTCAGATTTTTTGCCGCCTCGACCGCGTGTTCGCGGCCGTTTTCCGTCAAATGATTGATCGATTTCGGGTTCGAGCTCAAGATCTTCTTCACATTGCTCTCCGCTTCCCCGTGCCGGACGACAAAAAAAGTATTGTTCCTGGTCGTATGCTTTTTGATCTCGTCCACCGAGCCGATGAACTCCTTCTCGCCGCACTTCTCATTTCCGCATCGCCAAACCGGCATCGGCGCGCCCCAAAAACGGCTTCGCGAGATCGCCCAGTCCGGCGCGGATTCCAAAAGTTTCCCGAACCTGCCTTCGCCGAGGTCGAATGGCACCCACGTGATCTTCTTGTTGGCTTCAAGCAACTGGTGTTTGAACTTTGCGATCTCGACGAACCATGAGCTCGCCGCGTAGTTGAGAAGCGGCGTGTCGCAGCGGTAGCAATGCGGATAGGAGTGGGTGAATTTTTCCTTCGCAAAGAGCGTCCCCTTGCCCGCAAGGTACTTGATGATCTCGATGTCGGCCGCCTGCGGATTCTCGATCGGTTTCACTTTTTGTCCCGCAAAATCCTTCACTTCCGGTTTGAATCTGCCGTCCGTGCCGACATGCTGGATGAACGGAAGCTTCTTTTCGCGGCCGAGCTTCATGTCGTCCTCGCCGAATGCCGGCGCGATATGGACGATGCCGGTGCCATCCTCGGTCGTCACGAAATCCGCCCCGTACACCTTCCAGCCGTTCTCTTTATCCTTGATCTCGACATTTTTGTAATAATCAAAAAGCGGTTTGTATGAAATGCCGACGAGCGCTTTGCCAGGAATTTTTTCTAACTCTTCATATTTTTCTTTCACAACACCAAGCCTTGATTCGGCTAAAATAAATTTCTCATTGCCGATCTTGATCTTTACATAATCCGTATCCGGATTGACCGCAAGCGCGACGTTGCCTGGCAATGTCCACGGCGTCGTCGTCCATGCGAGAAAATAGGTGCCCGGCTCGTCTGTCATTTCAAATTTGCCGATCACCGAAATATCCGTGATATCTTTGTATCCCTGGCTCACCTCAAAATTTGAAAGTGTCGTGCCGCAGTGCGGGCAGAGATGCATCGCCTTGAAGCCTTCATAGACCAGGCCTTTTTTGTGAAGCTCCTTGAAGACCCACCAGACGCTTTCGGTGAACGTCGGATTCATGGTCCGGTAATCGTTCTCCATATCGACGAAGCGGCCCATGCGCGGAATGATCTTTTTCCAATCATCCGCATAGGTCATGACCTTCGAGCGCGCCATGTCGTTGAACTTCTCAAGGCCGAAATCTTCGATGTCTTTTTTTGATTTCAGGCCGAGCTCGCGCTCGACGATATTTTCCACCGGCAATCCGTGGCAATCCCAGCCCCAGCGCCTCGGCACATGCTTGCCCTTCATCGTCTGATACCTGCCGACATAGTCCTTCATCGTGCCGGCGAGAATATGCCCGTAATGCGGCAGACCGGTCGCAAACGGCGGTCCGTCATAGAAGATGAACTCGCCTTTCGGATGCTTCTCGCTATCGATGGTCTTCTTGAAGATGTCCCTTTCCTGCCAAAACTTGAGTATTTCTTCTTCCCGTTCGGCGATCTTGCTCTTCATTATAGGGTTTTTCTGCTCTTTTTCAGCCATATTTTTGCATTTTCATTGTATCACATCCGCTCCGGCGCCTGGATGCCGAGCAAATTCAGACCGTTTTTCAAAACAATGGAGAACGACTCTGTCAGCGCGACTTTGTACGGGGAGAAAATATCCTTTTCATCCACGATCTTATTTTTCGCATAAAAAGCGTTGAACGACGATGCAAGCTCGATCAGATATGTGGCGATATAGTGCGGCGAATATTCGCTTCCCGCTCGTTCCACCACTTCTGGAAATCGGTACAGCATTTTTTCCAGCTCCGTCATTTCTTTTTTCTCTCCGGATTTCATTTTCATATTTCCTTTTATTCTTGCCTCTTTCGCCTTTCGCAAAATGGATCTCGCCCGGGCATACGAATATTGCAGATACGGTCCCGAGTCGCCTTCAAACGAGAGCGACTTGTCAAAATCAAAGATGATGTCCTTGCCGGTCACTTGCCGCAGGATGGAATATTTGAGCGCGCCGACCGCCACCTCTTCGGCGACCTTTTTCTTCTCGCTATCGGTCATTTCCCGATCGGTCATTTTTTCCGCGACTTTCGCTTCAATATCATTGAGAAGAGAAACCGCGGTGATGACATCTCCCGTTCGCGAAGACATTTTCCCTTCCGGCAGGCGGAGCATGCCGTGCGACACGTGGCTCGTCTTTGCCGCAAGATCGGGAAAGATCAAGCTCATCGCTTTGAGGAGCACCTTGAAATACTCGTTGATCTCATTGCCGGTAATGATGATGGATCTGTCGTATTTGGTCTTGTCATATTTGATCTTTGAGAGACCGAGTTCCTTCGCCTCGTAGGTCGGGATCCCCTCGGAGTTGATGAACACGCGAGTGTGCAAACCGTAATTCTCCCCTTTGAAAATGATCGAATTATTGTCGCCTTTTTCAAAAACTTTGCCGATATTTTTCTCCACGATCTCCTTGCCAAACGGTCCCGCTTTGCTTTCAAAAAAATATTCGTCGAACTTCGTTCCGAGAATTTTATATATCTCCTCAAAATAATCTAATGATTTCTTTCTTCCATTTTTATACCAACCTTCTACAGAAAGTGCTGGATATTCTTTTTTCGGATCGATAGAATAAATTTTCTTATTAATCTCAATTATTTCATTTTTTGCTTTTTCATCGTTTCTGTATGCTGAATCTCCTTGTGCATATGCCTGACCTAATTCAAAAGCATCCCGAGGACTGTAAATAAGCCCTGACATGGTGGCGGAATAAGTATTTGTCTTTTTTGTCATTGCCCAAACAGCTTTCGCCACATGCAGCCCGACGTCGCCCTGGTAGCAAGCGCGGATGACCTTTGCGCCGTTTGCTTCGACGATCCGCGAGATGGATTCCCCGATCGCATTGCTCATCAAGTGTCCGATATGGAATTCCTTGAACGGGTTCGGATCGGTGTATTCGATGACCGTTTTCGCGCCTTTCAATTTTTTGTTCGCGCCGAATTTTTCTTTTTCTTTCAAGATCTCGCCAACACTTTTTATAAAATACTCTTCAGACAGATAAAAATTGATGAAACCCGGACCGGCAACCTCCACTTTGGAAACTTCCTTGGGCAGATTCTTGTTTATTTTTTCTACCAGATTTTGAGCAATAATCTTT
>Ga0335085_10001756_pt1 | contig 43731 bp, 40 predicted proteins | sample Lox_Sample_45_FD_206712 | JGI IMG/M metagenome (GOLD analysis project Ga0335085, IMG submission 206712) | Soil microbial communities from Loxahatchee National Wildlife Refuge, Florida, United States - Lox_Sample_4.5 | ecosystem: Environmental > Terrestrial > Soil > Wetlands | place: USA... | reverse complement strand
TAGGAGCCAAAGGCTCTGTCATACATGATGGCGCGTTCGAATACATCGCCGCTGTACCAGGCCGTGAAGGCTTCCATGATGTAGCCGTAGATGACCATCCAGCCCGTGGCGAACATGACGCACGCCATGTTGTTGAGCGTGCGTTCGGTGATGAGATTTTGCAGGCCGTAGATGCGGCGGATGGGAATGATCAAATTCAGGACCATGGCAAAGCCGGAATAAATGGCGCCGGCGACGAAGTAGGGCGGGAAAATGGTCGAATGCCAGCCGGGGAGTTGCGCGACGGAGAAATCGAAGCTGACAACACTGTGGACGGAGAGCACGAGTGGCGTGGCGAGGCCGCCAAGAAGGAGATACGCGGTCTGGTGGCGTTGCCAGTGAATTGCCGAGCCGCGCCAGCCCAGGGCGCTCATTCCGTAGACGATTTTTTTCCAGCGCGTTTTTGCCTTGTCGCGAACGGTCGCCAGGTCCGGCACCACGCCGAGATACCAAAACATGAGGGACACTAAAAAATAAGTGCTCACGGCGAAGACGTCCCACACGAGCGGACTGCGGAATTGCGGCCAGAGGGTCATTGTGTCCGGATACGGGAGGAGCCAGTAGAAAACCCATGGACGACCGAGATGGAGCAGGGGAAACAATCCGGCGCACATGACGGCGAAGAGCGTCATCGCTTCCGTGAAGCGGTTGATTGTCGTGCGCCATTTTTGAAACAGCAGGAGCAGGATGGCCGAGATAAAAGTGCCGGCGTGGCCAATCCCAATCCACCATACGAAGTTCGTGATCGCAAAACCCCAGGCCACGGGAATCTGAATGCCCCAAATGCCCACGCCTCGATAGAGGAGATACGTGACCGCCGTGCAGAAGACCAGGAACAGCGAAAAGGAGAGGGTAAAACCAATGAACCAGAACTTTGGGTTCGGGTGCTTGAGGGGGATGCCTGCGATTTGCTCACTCACCCCCGCGTACGTTTCCTGCGGGCCGATCATTTCCGCGGGGTAGCCCAGAGTCGTCACCGGATACGGCTTCCCTGAATTGGGCATGCGCGGTTCGGAGCCTTGGATGGTTTCCATGGTTTACGCAGGTGGATTGGTTTCGAGTTGCGGGTTAGGGTTCCCGAGTTTTGCGAGGTACGTCGTGCGCGGGCGCGTATTGAGTTCGCCGAGCATGGAGTAATCCAGCGGATGCTGTTTCAAGGCGGCCACTTTGCTGTTGGGCGCATTGAGATCGCCAAAGACGATGGCGCGCGCCGGGCACGCCTGCTGGCAGGCGGTTTGCACTTCATCTTCGCGAATGCGGCGATTTTCCTTTTCGGCGGTGATCCGCGCGCGGCTGATGCGCTGGATGCAATAGGTGCATTTCTCCATCACGCCGCGCCAGCGCACGGTGACTTCCGGGTTGTACAGCAGCTTCAAGCTCGGGGTGTGATAATCGGCGTATTGCAAGAAATTGAAGCGACGGACTTTGTAGGGGCAATTGTTCGAGCAGAAACGCGTGCCGACACAGCGATTGTAAATCTGCAGGTTCAGGCCTTCGTGGTCGTGCACCGTGGCGGCCACGGGACAAACGAGTTCGCACGGCGCGTGTTCGCACTGCATGCAAGGCACCGGCATGTGTTTGAAATCAGGCGCATCGAGCGAGCCCTGAAAATAGGTGTCGATCCGTATCCAATACATCTCGCGGTGCCGGTCCACCTGTTCCTTCCCGACGACGGGAATGTTGTTTTCGACGTTGCAGGCGAGGAGGCAGGCGTTGCATCCAATGCAGGCGTTCAAGTCAATCGACATTGCCCATTTATAGCCGTCGTATTTGAATTCGTTTTCGTCGTACAGGGTGTCTTCCTTTGCGGGCAATTCGACGGAAGTTTTCAGAAACTGTTCGTTGTTCCTGAACTGGTTCAAAGTCCCCTCCCGGTAAACCTGGCGCTCCGGACCATGGAGATTGTGATGTATTTGCGCGGCGACGAGATGATAGCTGGCGCCGGTCTTTTTTATTTCCGCGCCCGAGGCCTGCCAAAATGAGTCAGACGTGCGCAATGCGCAGGCGTTGAAGCCGGCGCCTTTGCTGACGCGTCCAAGCTTTTCCCTGCCATAACCGAGGTGCAGAGTAATGGTGTTCGATGCCTGCCCGGGCTGAATCCAAATCGGGCCGCGAATTGTGCGGCCATTCGCACTGACTTCAACCACGTCATCGTTTTCCAATTGAAGTCGCCCCGCCAAGGCAGGACTGACGATTACGGCATTATCCCAGGTTAATGAGCTGGCGGGCCGGGCGCATTCCTGAAGCCAGCCGTTGTTGGCGAAGCATCCATCCCAGACGCTTGGGTCGGGGCGGAAGATAACTTCAAGGTTTGATGCGGCCTGCCCGGCGTTTGAGGATTGAAGAATTTCCTTCAGTGCGCCTGCCCGGAGTTGAACGCGCTTTTCGGGGGCGGCGCTGTTGGCAACCAGGCCGTCGTGCAACGCGCGGCGCCATCCCTTCTCAAAATCCGGCCAGGGATTTTGGGCGCGCCAATAATCGCGGACGATGCTGTAATCATCCCGGGCGGTATGTTGTTGTGAGAAGCCATCGAGGAGTTCGTGGGCGGTTTTGCCATTATAGAGAGGCGCGATGAGTGGTTGGATCAAGGATGCCGTGCCGTCGAATGACCGCGCGTCGCTCCACGATTCAAGATAGTGCGCTTCCGCAACGTGCCAGGTGGACGAAAGCGCTGTTTCGTCGAAGTAAAGGCCAAGATGAATTGAGCGTTTTATTTTCGCGAGAAGATTCGCGAATTCCAGGTCGGCGGGGGCGGAGTAGGCCGGGTTGCCACCAAGCAGCACGAGGCTTTGCACGCGTCCGGCGTTGATGTCATTGGCGAGTTCGCGCAGTGAGTCCAATTGGTTTGAAGATTGCGCTTCGGCGGTGTCGGTGCAGAAAACGGTGTTTCCGACGTTGCCCAGGGAGTCGTTGAGCAGGTGCGCCAGGGCGTGGACCTGGGGTGGCTGGCATTCACCGGCAATCACGATGCTTTTGCCGCGGTGGTCCCGAAGATCCGCCACGAGCGCCTGTGTCCATGCGGCTTGTGGACCCGATTGCGGAGGGCTTGCGGAATTTCCATCCAATTGTTGAGCGATGGTGCGGGCGAGATTTGCGATGTCACCGCTGGCCAAAGCAAGGCGGTGATCGGCCATCATTCCGGTAACCGTCGGGGTGCTTTCGACCGCGTAGAGACGGTTCATCGTTTTGCCACCGTTACTAACCCGGCGTGCATCAATGAATTCCCGCGTGTAACGAAGGCGCTGTGGATGCGTGAAGAGAAAATCCGATTCCAGCGACAGAATTATTTCCGCGCGATCAAATCGATAATGCGTTTCGACTAATTCGCCGAAGGCCAATCGCGCGCCTTCGTGCACGTTGTCCCGCGAGATGGGGTCGAATGAATGCCATTTCGCCTGCGGAAATTTCTTGAGCAGGCCGCGCAATTGTGCCGCGAGCGTTGGCGACGTGACGGTTTCGGTCAAAAAACGCAATCCTTCGCCGCTGTTTGCCTCATGCTCACGAACGAGTTGATTCAAATCATCAAGGAAGGACGCCCAGGTGCTGATTTCACCCTGGTGGACTACTGCCTGGGAGCGGTCGGGATCGTAAAGGTCCAGGATGGAGGCCTGCATCCAAAGGCTGGAGCCGCCGAGCGAGGCGGAATGTTCGGAGTTGCCGTCCACTTTAATGGGATGGCCTTCGCGGTTTTTCACGAGCACGCCTGTGGCGTAACCGCCGAGGATCATGGAGGTGGCATAATAAAGCGGCTCACCGAGGACCAATTCCTGCGGCTGATTGACGTAAGGAAAAATGGCGTGCGGCGGTTGCTTGGTGCAGGCGCTCAAACCAGCCAGCGCCAGCGCCGCCGCGGCCATCTTGAGAAAGCTTCGGCGATTTAAATCAGGGGACCATTCCGACGCGCCTTTCGGGAATTCGCGATGGAGCATTTCCTGGAACTCGGGCGACTCGGCCAATTCATTGAGACTGCGCCAGTATTGCCGCCCTTGCGCGCCGTTGAGCTTCGCGCGGATGGCGGCCAGGTTCAGACGGCCGCCGGGGCCCGGATCGGATTGTTTTTTTGTATTCATCGATGGCACATGCTGCAATCGCGAAGTTGCGCGAGTCGGTTGGTGCTGACGTGGTAATCCGCGAGCAGTTGCTGTCCGCGTTCGAGTTGGTCGGGCGGAGGTTCCCATGCCATGTTGAAAATCTGGTCGCGCGGCCGCAGAAATTTTTGAGGCGCATCATGGCAATCCAGGCACCAGCGCATGTACAGTGAGTGCGCTTTCCAGGTGATCGGCATTTCATCCACCCGGCCGTGGCAGGTGGAGCAGCCGACGCCTTTTTGCACGTGGATGCTGTGATTGAAATAGACAAAGCCGGGCAGTTGGTTGACGCGTTTCCAGTGGAGCGGTTGCTGCGTGGCGAAACTTTGCCGAACCGGCGCGAGCATCGGCGCTTCGGTCCACAGCCGCGAATGGCACGTCATGCACGTTTCGGTGGGTGGTATGCCGGCGAAGGCCGAGGTTTCAACGGAGACGTGGCAGTAACGGCAATCAATGCCGAGGCCCGAGACGTGATGTTCATGGCTGAAAGGAACCTGCTGGGCCAGGGGGATGTCCTGCTCAGTCGTATAGGGTGAGCGGTACACTGCATACCCCAACCCCCAAATTATAAAGAACCCGAAAAACGCCGCCGCAAGCGCTATTCGGGAAAAGCTATTGCTGCTTTTTCCAAAAATTTGAGCCATCAGTCAGACCCATCCGACGAGCGAATTTTAAAGAAGCTGTGTGCTGCAGGACCCTGAGCGGGCGCAGCATTCGAGCTAAGTGGTGCCAACTCTGGTTCAGAAATGCTTATAGTGTTTCACGAGGAGCGAGAACCGGGAATAGGGTCTGCTCCCCAAAAATTGCAGACGACGACGCCAAAAACAGGAATTCGTGCCAAGCTCGCCCCACTTTCATTTCCACACGGCGTTTGCCGAAATTGTGGCAGCGAAATATGCCCGCAAATATGCGCGAGGAAAAAGAGGAGTTGGAGGCCGAGGAGCGAAGTTCGCCAAGCGGCATGGTCGTCCACCAAGCCATACTCAAAGAAGGCGTTGACGAATTGGCCCGCGTGGGTCGCGCATTTGGATATCGCGTTCAGTCCGGAAGTGCAAAATCAGTTCGCCGAGATCGGCGAACGCGCGATGGAAGGTTCCTTCGCCTCGCACGTCGTGCGTGCGGTGTTGGCGGGTTGGTTAATTGCGTTGATGGTGTGGGTTCTGCGGTTTGCGGAAAGCGCGCGATTCTGGGTCATGATCGTCTTAAGTTATGTGCAGGTATCGTGGTCGGCGGTGTTTTTGAATTATTTCGTTCCGACTTTTGTGGGAAATATTAATGGTGGAGTGGCGCTGGTGGCTGCCATCAACCATGCCCAGGTTTTTTCAGGCAAGAAGGGAAAAATTTGAGGCAAACACCCCATTCATTGGCGCGCACAATCCATGAGAACGTATTGCCAGTCCACAGTTCAGGTCATAAACAGCGAAAGGAATTTGGTTTATGCAGAATGACAAAAAGCCGCCGGAGCCTGTTCACGTTCCAGGAATGCATAAAGGGGAAGAACTCGCGCTCGAAAGTCATGAAGCTGGCCGCGGCGGCACGCAATATAGAGTCGCGCGCGATTCGACCGGCATCAATCCTGAGCATCACAAGCCGATTCATCCGGCGATGCCAAATATCCCTCCGGCATAGAGTCTCAATGGCGAACGTGTGACGCGCTATGAATTCTTTTGCTATACCTCGGCGGGCAAATCCGATTGCCACGTTGCGGCGCATGGCGAAACGACAGCAAGCGCAGGATGTTGAGCAATGTGAGTTTTGCAGTTTGCCATTAAGTCCGGATCATCGGCATCTGCTGGAGATCGCCAGCCATAAGATAGTTTGCGCGTGCGATCCGTGCGCGATGCGTTTCGAAAACGTGATCGGGCGCTGGAAATTGATTCCACGCGATGCCCGAGCGTTGCCCGATTTTCGTATAACGGAGGCGCAATGGAACGCACTCTCGCTGCCGATTCTTCTGGCTTTTTTGTTCCACAGCACGCCGGCGGGCAAGGCGGTGGCCATGTATCCAAGTCCCGCCGGGGCAATGCAGTCGCTGCTGCCGCTGACGAGTTGGGAGACGATGATGGTGGAAAATGCAGCGCTCGCGGAAATGCAGCCTGATGTGGAAGCGCTGCTGATAAACCGGCTGGAAGGAGCAGGGGAATATTATATAGCCCCGATTGATATTTGTTTTGAATTGTCCGGCTTGATTCGCCTGCATTGGCGCGGTTTGTCGGGCGGAGAAAAGGTTTGGGGCGAAATCAGGAGTTTTTTCGAACGATTGAAGTCGCAGAGTATGCCTTTGGAAATGGAGGCGAGCCGTGCCTGATCTTGATTTCAAGGTGGTGGGGGTGGGAGCGGCGACTCGGGGGCTGACGCCGCTGCTGCATTTCAAACTGGAGGTTGTCACGTCGTCGCCGGAGCCAATCCAGGCGGTGCTGCTCAATGCGCAAATCCAAATTCAGCCGCCGCAACGAAGTTACACCCCTGGCGAGAAGGAAAAACTGGTGGAGCTGTTTGGAACGCCGGAGCGCTGGGGCCAGACGTTGCGCAACCGTCTTTGGACGCACGCCAATGTCACCGTTGGCAATTTCACACACCAGACTGAGGCGGTCCTGGCTGTTCCGTGCAGCTACGATTTAAATCTGGCCGCCGCGAAATATTTTTATGCTTTGGATGGGGGAGATATTCCTCTGCTCTTTCTTTTCAGCGGCTCCATTTTTTACATGACGGCGGAAGGTCGTCTCCAGATCGAGCGTGTGTCCTGGAACAAGGAATGTGCGCATCGGCTGCCGGTACCGGTCTGGAAGGATTTGATGGAGCATCACTATCCGAATAGTGAGTGGCTTTACTTGCAGCGCGAAACTTTCGACCAGCTCTGGGCGTATAAACGCCGGAATGGATTGGCGACCTGGGAACAGACGATGGAACATTTGCTTTCCGCGGTCGCGGCTGCGCCGGAAGGCGCCCCGCTGACGCAGGAGGTGCCGGCATGAACCGCGCGCTTCTGGATCAGGTCGTAGATGCGACGCTTTACGAAGGATATATTTTGTATCCTTACCGCGCGTCCTCCAAAAAGAATGCGCGCGAACGTTTCACTTTCGGACGCGTTTATCCAGAAGCTTACAGCGAGGCTCAGAAAGGCGCTGAATCTTTCATGGCGCAGACGGAATGCCTGGTTAAAACATCGGGGCCGGCTTCGACTCTGAATATCAGCGCGCGCTTTTTGCATCCGATGGCGCGCGAAATCGGTGCGTTGCGCAAACCCATTGCGGGCTTGAACGGAGTGGAGCCCGAATTCGACGTCGTCCGCGAATTGCATGTAGGCGGGGAGCGGTATCAGAGCTGGGTGGAGGCCGTGGAGCGCGAAGTTGTTTTGCCGGCCATTTCGCTATCGGGAAATGCAGAGCAAAATCTGCCGTTTCGTTTTTTTGCTTCGCGCGAATTGGAGCCTCTCCGGGACGAAAAGGACGTGGTGGCTCTCACCATTCGTCGTCAGGAAAGGATCGACGGGATAATTTTCGCCACAGTCAGCCAATTGGAGAACGGCCTTTATAAAATCTCGGTTCGTGTCGTGAATCAATCCGCGCTGACGGTGAATGAATTAAACGATGACGAAGACGTGATGCTTCGGCTTTTTGCTTCAACGCACATTATTCTCTGTGGTGAGGGCGCGGAATTCATTTCGTTATCCGATCCGCCCGCCGAATTGGAGGAGGTTGCCGTTTCCTGCAAGAACGTCGGCGTCTGGCCGGTTCTGGTGGGAGATGAAGCCAAAGGCGAGCGCGACATGATATTGTCTTCGCCGATCATCCTTTACGACTACCCGAAAATCGCCCCGGAGAGCGCAGGCTCATTGTTCGATGGAACTGAGATCGATGAGATTCTTACGCTTCGCATTCTGACAATGACGGATGAGGAGAAGCGCGAGATGCGGCGCGTGGACGAGCAGGCGCGGCGGCTGCTGGAGCGCACCGAGGCGTTGCCGCATGGCAGCCTTATGAAAATGCACGGCACATTGCGCGAGCCTGAAACACCGAAGCTCGCGGTGGAGTTTGATGATTTTTTCGTCGCGAGCACACGATTGAACGGCGTTACGATTGGAAACAATTATCTGCAGCCGGGCGACCGCGTCCGTCTGCGGCCCAAATGCCGCGCTGATGCGATCGATATGCTGATGGCGGGGCGCACGGCAATCATTGAAGCGGTGGAACAGGATATGGAGCGCCGGATTTACCTGGCTGTGGTCCTCGAAAATGATCCGGGAAAAGACCTGGGGATGATGCGCCAGTCCGGACATCGTTTTTTTTATGGCGTGGACGAAGTAGAACCGCTGCAAGAGGCAACTCCATGAAAGAAATTCTCATAGCCGGAATCGGAAATATTTTTTTGGGCGACGACGCTTTTGGATGTGAGGTTGTGAGTGAGTTGTCGCGCCGGGAGCTTCCACCTGAGGTGCGGGTGGTTGATTTTGGCATTCGCGGCTACGATCTGGCGTTCGCACTCACGGAGGGGTGCGAGATGGCCATCCTGGTGGACGCCATGCCTCGCGGGGGATTGCCGGGGACGGTTTACCTGGTTGAGCCGGATTTGCAAGAAATCGAGAAGTTGGCGCCAACCGCACCGGATGCTCACAGCCTTAACCCGGTGAGTGTGCTCCAGCTGACCAAGTCGATCGGCGGCTTCACGGGAAAACTGCTGCTGGCAGGCTGCGAGCCATTGGTCCTTGGAGAGGGCGATGGCGAAATGGGCTTGAGCAAGCCTGTGCGCGAGGCGGTGCCACAAGCGGTCGCGATGATTGAATCATTGCTCCGCGATTCACTCGATTTAACCGCCACAACAACAGACGCCGGCCATGTGCCGGTTTGAAAGGAGAGATATGAACAACATTAGTGCCGGGGGAAAAGCATGGATCATTTTTGGGGGATTGATCGTGATCGGACTTATTGTGATGACGCTGCGCGAGTTGCCTGCACTTCGTCGCGAGGCGCGCATTCTTAGAATGTAATGCAAAACGAAGGATTTTTATGGAAACGCCAAAGATAATTGCCGATCGGCCGCCGGATGTGAAAGAAATCCACATCGTCTGGATGACGACGGGGCTGAGCTGTGACGGCGATTCGGTTTCGGTGACGGCTGCGTCTTTGCCCAGCATTGAAGACGTGGTGCTGGGCGCGATTCCGGGTCTGCCCAAAGTGCATTTGCACAATCCGGTGCTCGCGTACGAAGTCGGCGATGATTTCATGCAGTACTGGTTCAAGGCCGCCGAGGGGAATCTTGAACCATTCGTGCTGGTGCTTGAAGGTTCTGTTCCGAACGAAAGCATTAAAAATGAGGGTTACTGGGCGGCCATGGGCACCGATCCGAACACGGGCCAGCCGATCACGACGAGCGAATGGATTGATCGTCTCGCACCGAAGGCGACGGCGGTCATCGCGGCGGGCACTTGTGCCACGTACGGCGGCATTCACGCGATGCAGGGAAATCCCACCGGTGCGATGGGGCTGGCGGATTATCTGGGCTGGGAATGGCGATCGAAGGCCGGGTTGCCGGTCGTGAATGTTCCCGGTTGCCCGGTTCAGCCGGACAATATGATGGAGACCCTGTTGTATCTTCTTTATCAGGTTGCCGGTCTTGCTCCGATGATTCCATTGGATGAACAACTCCGTCCCACGTGGCTTTTCGGCAAGACGGTTCATGAGGGTTGCGATCGCGGCTCTTATTACGAGCAAGGCGATTTCGCCCATGAGTACGGCTCGCCGAAATGTCTCGTGAAAATCGGTTGTTGGGGACCGGTGGTGAATTGCAACGTCACCAAGCGTGGCTGGATGGACGGCATCGGTGGCTGCCCGAATGTTGGCGGCATTTGCATCGGCTGCACCATGCCCGGATTTCCGGACAAGTTCATGCCCTTTATGGATGAACCGCCGGGCGCGACTTTTTCGACCATGTTGACCGGGAAGTATGGCGCGTTGATACGGGGTTTGCGGGCGATCACCAACCGGACCCTCGACAAGGAACCGAAGTGGCGGCATACGGGCCGTGAACTGACCACGGGCTATGAACCGGAATTTTACGGCAACGGGAACGGCCATGTTCGCGCCTCCCGCCAAAGCCATCAACACGTGACGTCTGAATAGGAGGATTTATGGCAGAAGCAGTATTGACCGAAGCGGCGCCTTCAAAGCCCGGGAGCAAAGGCAATCTCGTCGAGATGAGTTGGGATCCCATCACCCGCATCGTCGGAAGTTTGGGGATTTACACGAAGATTGATTTTGAGCAGAAAAAAATCGCCGAGTGCCACAGCACATCTTCGATTTTTCGCGGTTACTCGATCTTCATGAAGAACAAGGATCCACGGGATGCGCATTTCATCACGAGCCGTATCTGCGGCATTTGCGGTGACAATCACGCGACGTGCTCCGTGTATGCGCAGAACATGGCTTACGGCATCAAGACGCCGCCGCTGGGCGAATGGATTTTAAACCTGGGCGAGGCGGCGGAATACATGTTCGACCACTGCATCTTTCAGGACAATCTCGTGGGAGTGGATTACTGCGAAATGATGGTCCGCGAAACCAATCCCAGTGTCTGGGAGAAGGCAAAACAAACTGAGGCGCCGCAGGCGAAGGATCACGGCTATCGCACGATAGCGGACATCATGACGGCGTTGAATCCCTTTGAGGGTGAGTTCTATCGCGAAGCACTCGTGATGAGCCGGCTCACGCGCGAGATGTTTTGCCTGATGGAAGGACGGCACGTGCATCCTTCCACGCTGTATCCCGGCGGTGTCGGCACGGTCCCGTCGATCCAGGTATTCACTGATTTTCTGGTGCGCCTGACGAAATACGCCGAGTTCATGAAGCGGGTGATTCCACTGCATGATGATCTGTTTAACTTTTTCTACGAGGCATTGCCTGGCTACGAAGAAGTGGGGCGCCGGCGCATTCTTCTTGGATGTTGGGGTTCGTTCCAGGACCCGAACGTCTGCGATTACCGCTATGCCACCATGGAAAAATGGGGCCGTGCAATGTATGTCACGCCGGGGATTGTCGTGGATGGCCAACTGGTCACCACCAGCCTTGTCGACATCAATCTCGGCATCCGAATTCTTCTCGGCTCGTCTTTCTATGAGGATTGGGCGGAGAACGGGAACGTTGAAACGTTCGTAAAGACGGATCCGCTGGGCAATCCGGTGGATAAAAAACATCCCTGGAACCAAACCACGATTCCCAAGCCGCAGAAGCGCGACTTCGACGGCAATTACACCTGGGTCATGTCGCCGCGCTGGCTGGACAAGCGAACCGGTGATCATCTTGCGCTCGATACCGGCGGCGGGCCAATTGCGCGACTGTGGACCACAGCGCTGGCGGGCCTCGTCGATCTCGGCTATGTGAAGGCGCCCGGCGACAAAACCGTGCGCATTCGGCTGCCGAAGACGGCGACGAAGCCGGAGAAGGAATTCGTTTGGAGAATTCCGCAGTGGAGCAATGCGATCGAACGCAATCGTGCGCGCAGTTATTTCCAGGCTTACGCGGCGGCGGTGGCGTTTTATTGTTGTGAGCAGGCGATGAAGGAAGTTCACGCCGGGCGCACGCAAACGTTCACGCCATTCAAAGTGCCGGATGAAGCAATTGGTTGCGGCTTCCACGAAGCCGTGCGCGGCGTGCTGTCGCATCACCTGGTCATTCGCAACGGCAAGATTGCCAACTATCATCCGTATCCGCCCACGCCGTGGAACGCAAGTCCGCGAGATATTTACGGCACACCCGGGCCTTACGAGGACGCCGTGCAGAACACGCCCATCTTCGAGGAGAATGTCCCGGATAAATTCAAGGGCATCGACATCATGCGCGCTGTGCGGAGTTTTGATCCGTGCCTGCCGTGCGGTGTCCACATGTATCTCGGTCCGGGGAAAGTCCTTCAGCAAATGCACACGCCCACCGCACTCATGGGGCTGGGAAAGAAATAATGAGATAAAACTATGACACCGATCATCGAAGCCGTTCCGGAAGAAATCTACGACATTGAACTCGAACACAGCCTGCTCGAAGCCAACGCGAAAATCGCGCGCGAAAACCGGGCTGTGCTCAATCAACACGGCATCACCGCCGTGGACGTCATGGGTGCGATTGGTTCCGGGAAGACGACGTTGATCACGCGGCTCGTCGAACGGTTGAAGCCGAAATACGGCGTCGCGGTCTTCAATGGCGATGCGACCACGGCTGATGACACCGCACAGATTGCCAGCCAGAATGTGCCTGTCGTGCAAATCGCGACGGTGAATGGGTGTCATCTCGACGCAAACCTCGTCGGCAAGGCGCTCAAGCGCGTGGATCTCGACAAGCTCGATCTCATTCTCATCGAGAACATCGGCAATCTGATTTGTCCGGCGGAATTCCCGCTGGGTTCGCGAAGTCGGGTGGTGGTTGTCAGCGTGACCGAAGGCCCGTGGATGGTGAAAAAGCATCCGCACATGTTCCGTGGAGCTGATGTGGTGGTCATCAACAAGACGGACCTGGCGGATGTGATGGGCGTGTCCGTGGAGCAACTGATTCAGGATGTTCACAGGTTGAAACCGGACATTCAAGTGGTTCCCGCGAGTTGCAAAAGCGGCGGGGGATTGGATGAAATCGCCGAGCTGCTCGCCCCGAAGGCAGCGAATGCCAATGCATGAGCTTTCCATTGCTGCGTCCCTTGTGGAAAGCGTTCTCGAAATTGTGGAGAGCCGTCACATTAGCAGCGTGCTGACAGTTCGCCTGGCCGTCGGCGAACTGACGTGCGTGCAGGCGGAGCAATTGAAGTTTTGTTACGAGTCCGTTGCGAAAGAAACTGCCATTTGCGATTCGACACTGGAAATCGAAGAAGTTCCGGCGCGTGTGGAATGCGGGCACTGCGGTTATAGCGGTCCGCCGAAGTATTGGATGGATTCGCTGAACGACCGACCGGTGGCGACGCTGCAATGTCCGCAATGCGGCAAGTCCGCCGGCGCCGCGCAAGGCCACGAGTGCGATATTAAATCAATTCAATATGTCGCCTGATTCAAAAACCCAATCCACAGTTCCACAATTCGCCGAATGCATTTCGCCTGACAACGGCGATCCGAAGGCCCCGAAGGATTCGCGGGAGATTGGGAGGCGATTGCAGGAATTAATCGAGCAAATGCAAACGCAGCCGAATCCCTCAGCGCGCGCGCTCTTGCAGGAGTGCCTGCAGTCTCTGCTCGCCTTTTATGGAGAGGGTTTGTCGCGAATGCTGGATCAAATCCACGCCGCCGGTTCTGAGGGAAAGAAAATTCTTGATCGTTTGTTGAAGGACCCGGCGATTAGCGGGCTGTTGCTCATCCACGGCTTGCATCCGGTCCCCCTGGAAACGCGATTGCGCGGCGCACTGGAAAAAGTCCGGCCTTACATGCAAAGCCACGGTGGAAACATCGAATTGTTGAGCCTCGAAAATGATGTTGCGCAAATCAGATTGGAGGGCACGTGCAAAAGCTGCCCGTCTTCCGCGGTGACGCTCGAACTCGCGGTGCGGCGGGCGGTGGAAGAGGCGTGCCCGGATCTGGCCGGCTTCGAAGTGCTGTCCGACGCGCCGGAACCCGCGGCGGTCGCCAAATAAATGAAATTGAGACGATCCAGAATTGATGTGCAAGGCGCCGTTCAGGGCGTCGGCTTTCGTCCGTTTGTGTATCGTCTCGCAAACGAACTGGGCCTTGGGGGCTGGGTTTTGAATTCGCCGCACGGCGTTCGCATTGAGGTGGAAGGAGACGAGGAAAATGTCGGCCGATTCAAAACGCGGCTGGAACTCGAGAAGCCGAGGGTTGCCACGATTACCGGCCTGAAAATTTCATCGCTCAAGCCGGCGCGCTGCGATCGTTTCGAAATTCGTGAGAGCGTGGCGGAAGGCGAGAAGGAGGCGTTGATACTGCCGGACCTGGCAACGTGTGAAGATTGTTTGCGCGAGCTTTTCGATCCGAACAATCGGCGTTACCGGTATCCGTTTATTAACTGCACCAATTGCGGCCCGCGTTTCAGCATCATTGAAGCCCTGCCATACGATCGCCCCAAAACGTCGATGAAGAAGTTTGCGATGTGTTCGGAGTGCGAGCGGGAATATCATGATCCGGCGGATCGCCGGTTTCACGCGCAACCCAATGCGTGCCCAAAATGCGGACCGCAAATAGAGTCCTGGGATTCCGCGGGTCGTGTGCTTTATCGCGAATTCGAGGCTTTGGCACAAAACGTCAATGCGATTCGCACTGGAAAGATAGTCGCAATTAAAGGCATCGGTGGTTTCCAATTGATGGTGGATGCGCGCAATGAATGCGCGGTGCGCCGTTTGCGGGAGCGGAAGCATCGAAAGGAAAAGCCGTTCGCGCTGATGTTTCCATCAATTCATACCGTCGAAGAACATTGCCGCCTCACCGGGTTGGAAAGACAGTTGCTGCTCTCGTTTCGATCGCCGATTGTATTGCTGGAAAAATTATCGGGCGGCGCCGCAGCACTCGCGCGATCGCTCGCGCCCGGCAATCCATATTTGGGCGTCATGATGCCGTACTCGCCGTTGCACCATTTGCTTCTTCATGAGCTCGGATTCCCAGTTGTGGCCACCAGCGGAAATCTCAGCGATGAACCGATTTGCACCGACGAACGCGAGGCGCTCGAAAGGCTTGGTGAAATCGCAGATCTGTTTCTGGTGCATAACCGCCCAATCGTGCGGCACATGGATGACTCGATCACGCGCGTGATGGCTGGGCGTGAAATGGTGTTGCGGGCCGCGCGCGGGTATGCGCCGGTGGCAATTTCGGTTGAAGGCCTGAATAATTCGGAAACCGTTTTGGCTGTTGGTGGACAATTGAAAAACACCGTGGCGTTGAAAGCAGGCGGCCGGGTGTTCATCAGCCAGCACATTGGAGATCTCGAAACGGAACAGGCGCTGGCGGCTTTTCAAAATTCCGCGGCGGATTTGCCTCGACTGTACGATGCAAAGGCGGACGTTATCGCCTGCGATCTGCATCCGGAATATCTCTCCACGAAATTCGCGCAAAATAAACTGGAATCCGACGACAAGGTTCGAAGCATCCGTGTGCAACATCATTACGCGCACATTCTGTCATGCCTGGCCGAAAATAACTTGAGCGCTCCCGCACTGGGAATTTGTTGGGACGGTACGGGCCATGGTTTGGACGGCACGATTTGGGGTGGGGAATTTCTATTTGTTGGAAAGGACGGCTTTGATCGAGTTGCAACGTTCCGGCAATTCCGGCTGCCTGGGGGCGACAGGGCCGTGAAACAGCCGCGTCGAGCCGCACTTGGGTTATTGCATGAAATTTTCGGAGCGGCGCTGTTCGGGCGAAAAGATTTGCTGTCGTTCGCCAATTTTTCGACTGCCGAGCTGGAAATGTTCCAGAAAATGCTCCGCACGGGCGCCAATTCGCCGGTCACCTCCAGCGTGGGCCGGCTGTTTGATGCTGTTGCTTCGTTATTGGGTCTGCGCCACGCTGTGGATTTTGAGGGGCAGGCTGCGATGGACCTTGAATTTGCCATCGAGCCGGGCGCCGCTGGAGTTTACAATTTTGCACTTCGAGGCTTGCGACCTACGATCATCGATTGGGAGCCGATGATTTGCGAGATTCTTGAAGAACAGCGAGCGGGAAAATGGATAGGGCAAATCGCGCTGAAGTTTCATCACACACTCGTGGAGATCATGGCGGCGATTGCGCGCGCGACGCGGGCGGAGAAAGTGGCGCTCTCGGGCGGTTGTTTCCAAAACAAATATCTATTGGAGTGGACGGTGCGACGGCTGCGCGAGGATGGTTTTGTTCCGTATTGGCACCAAAACGTGCCTCCGAACGACGGCGGCATTGCGCTGGGGCAGGTGATGGGGGCGCTTCGAGCAGGGCGCCCGCAGAGTGTTCCAACAAATGAGATTTGCACGGCATGAATCTTTTATACGGAGAAATTGTGGAAGTCTTTGCGGCGGATGGTTTGCCGGCGGCGAAATTGCGCGCGGGCGGAGCCTTCAAAGATATTTCACTGGCGCTTGTGGCCGATGCAGAGCCGGGCGATGTTGTTTTAGTTTGTGACGGCATGGCCATCGGCAAAGTTGAGAATGAACGAAAGGAAACCAATGTGCCTCGCAATTCCAGGCAAGGTTCTCGAAATCCAGCAGGACGCGCAGGGTGTGCGCATGGGGCGGACCAATTTCGGCGGCGTGGTCAAGCAGGTGTGCCTTGAGTACACGCCCGAAGTTCAATGCGGCGATTACGTGCTGGTGCACGTGGGTTTTGCGTTGAGCAAAGTCGATGAAGACGAGGCCGAGCGCACCTACCAGGCGCTCGAAGCCATGAAACAATTGGGCGAATTGGACACGCCGGAGTTTGAAGCAAGCGACGCCGCCCAATCTGGAGGTTCACCATGAAGTTTCTCGATGAATATCGCGATCAGGCCCTGGCCGAAAAAATCATCAGCGAAATCCGCCGGACGGTGACGCGACAGTGGGTGTTGATGGAAGTCTGCGGCGGGCAAACCCACAGCATCGTCAAATATGGCCTGGATTATTTATTGCCGAAGGAACTCGAACTCGTCCATGGACCGGGATGCCCGGTGTGTGTCACATCGCTCGAGATGATTGACAAAGCGCTGGCGATCGCCGCGCGGCCAGACGTGATCTTTTGCTCGTTCGGCGACATGTTGCGCGTGCCGGGGTCGGAGGCGGATTTGCTCATTCTGAAATCGCGCGGTGCGGATATTCGAGTGGTCTATTCGCCAATGGATTGCCTGAAAATCGCGCGGGCGAATCCTGACAAAAAAGTCGTGTTCTTCGCCATCGGTTTTGAAACCACCGCACCTGCGAATGCGATGTCCGTGTGGCAGGCGCGGCAGCAGGGCGTGAAAAATTTTTCCATCCTGGTTTCTCACGTGCTCGTTCCCCCGGCCATGGCATCTCTTCTGCAATCACCCCTGAATCGCGTGCAGGGCTTTCTTGGCCCCGGGCACGTGTGCGCGGTGATGGGCTATCGGGAATATGAGCCCATCGCAGCGCGGTTTCATGTGCCGATTGTCATTACCGGCTTTGAGCCGCTCGATTTGCTGGAAGGAACATTGATGACTGTGCGGCAATTGGAGCAGGGGCGCGCGGAAGTGGAGAATCAATACTCGCGCATCGTGCAGCGAGAGGGCAATCGCGTCGCGCAGGATCTGGTGAACAAGGTCTTCGAGGTGTGCGATCGAAAGTGGCGCGGCGTGGGCTCAATTCCAAAAAGCGGCTACAAACTACGCTGGGAATTTCGCGAGCACGACGCGGAGCGGATTTTCGACGTGAAGGAGATTGATACCAAAGAGCCGGAAATGTGCATCAGCGGCCTGGTGCTGAAAGGTGTAAAAAAACCCCACAATTGCCCGGCGTTTGGCAAACAATGCACCCCCGAACATCCGTTGGGCGCCACGATGGTATCAGCAGAAGGCGCCTGCGCCGCGTATTACGCCTATGGCCGCCACCTGCAAAACCAGAAGCGCCAACCCGCACAGGAACCGGAGCCAGCCCGATGAAAAGCGACGCGCCTGTACTCGAAAAATCCACGGAAACGTTCCGCGATAAAATTTTGCGCAAATGCGGCGAGAGCATGGAGATGAAAGAAAAGTTTTTCTCCAAATATGCCGGGCAAATCGAAGCGATGGCGCGCGAGATGGCGGAGCGCTTTCGGGCTGGAAAAAAATTGCTCGTCATGGGCAACGGCGGCAGCCTTTGTGATGCGCTGCATTTCAGCGTGGAGTTTACGCATCCGATCATTGAAAAACGCCGCGCATTTCCGGTCGTTCCATTGATGACGGATATTTGCACGATGACGGCGATCGGAAACGATTTGGATTACTCGCGGATTTTTGTGAACCAGTTGCAGCTTCTCGGGCTCCCGGGAGACATGGCGCTGGCCGTGAGCACGAGTGGCAAGTCGCCCAATCTGATCTACGCTCTTGAAGCGGCGCGCGAGAAACAAATGCTGACCATCGCCTGGCTCGGCAAGGACGGCGGGCGCCTCGCGGAGATGGCGGACTATAGTTTTATCGTTCCCTCTTACAGCATCCATCGGATTCAGGAAGTCCATGCGACGCTCGTTCATGTGGCATGGGACCTGATTCATATCGCATTGGGAGAAGACGATGTCATCTGAACTGCTGGAAAAAAACGGCGAACACGTGAACGAAGCGCCGGCTCTTTCTGCTTCATGCCCGCTTCCCATTTCCGATCACAAGGAAATCGTTCTCGCTCATGGCAGTGGCGGCAAAATGACGCACCGGCTGATCGAAAAAATGATTTTGCCGGCCTTCAGCAATCCGTTGCTCGCGCCGTTGCACGATGGCGCGGTATTTTCGATTGGCGGCGCAAAGCTCGCCTTTAGTACGGATTCCTACGTCGTTAAGCCCATTTTCTTTCCGGGCGGCGATATAGGGAAGCTGGCCGTGCACGGTACCGTCAACGACCTCGCGATGTGCGGCGCCAGGCCGCTTTATCTGTCCGCCGCTTTCATTATCGAGGAAGGTTTTCCCATGCAGGATTTCTGGCGCGTTGTCCAATCCATGCGCGACGCCGCCAACACCGCTGGCGTTTCGCTCGTGACGGGGGATACCAAAGTCGTGGATCGCGGCAAAGGCGACCAGATTTTCATTAACACCTCCGGCGTGGGAATCGTGGACCAAGGCGTGGATATCCGCCCGTCCCGGGCGCAGGTCGGCGATAAAATCATTGTCAGTGGCGAAATCGCCACGCACGGCATTGCGATCATGTCGGTCCGCGAAGGATTGGAATTCGAAACGGAAATTGCGAGCGATACGGCGCCCTTGAACGGAATGGTGGAGGCAATTTTCGGCGTGAGCAAAAATGTCCACGTCCTCCGCGATCCGACTCGTGGCGGCGTGACCAGCGCATTGGCCGAAATTGCCGAATCCGCCAGGGTCGGCATCCGCCTGGATCAACATTCCCTCCCCATCAGCCAGGAAGTGCAGGGCGCCTGCGAAATTCTTGGCCTGGACCCTCTTTATGTTGCGAACGAGGGAAAACTTTTAGCCATCGTGGCCAAAGACGACGCCGATAATATTCTGTCTGCGATGCGCCAGCACCCGCTCGGCAAAAAGGCAGCGATAATCGGTGAAGTTGTGGACGCCCATCCGGGAATGGTCACGATGAAGACGGACATCGGAGGCTCTCGCGTGGTGGATATGCTTTCCGGCGAACAATTGCCGCGGATTTGCTGATGACGCATTACTTCTCGCGCCCCCGCGAATGCTTCGCGTCGTCTTGCCGAAAACGCCGATGACCCTCCTCAATCAACCGGTGGGCTTCCTTGACGTCCTTCCAACCTTTGACCTCCGTGCGTTTTCCCTCCAGTTCTTTATATACGGAAAAGAAGTGTTCGATTTCACGCAACACATGAGGCGCAAGATCGGTGTGGTTCTTGATTTGCGCGTGCGTGGGACTCGCTTTGGCCACGGCTAAAATTTTCTGATCAGCCTTGCCCTGATCGATCATTTCAAGCACGCCGACCGGTCGCGCCTCCAAGAGACACCCGGGAAAAGTGGAATGCGTCACCAGAATGATGATATCCAGCGCGTCGCCATCCGCGCTCAGGGTGCTCGGAATAAAACCATACTCGCCCGGGTAATGAACCGAGGCGTAGAGCGGCCTGTCGAGACGGATTACGTGCAGCGTTTTGTCATATTCGTATTTGTTGGCGCAACCGTAGGGCACTTCTACGAACGCATTTACGGTTTTCGGAACGTCGTCGCCGATGGGAAAGTCGAGATAATTCATGGCGTAAACGTCTTCTGCTCTTGCGTAGCAAAACTGTCGGTGCGGAAATCGAGATTCACAATTAGGGTCTATCCTCCGGCGTTGACGGCCGGATACGACATCTGTCGTATAGGCTCCCACGCTTGTTCTGCTAAAGTGCTCACAAATCCACTTTCACATTCGAAACGCCGCCTGATGTTAAACAATTCTTCCGGCGCGGACTTCAGAAGGAAGCAGAATGCATGAAACCGAATTGTGTTGAACCATATCGCCAGTGTGATTAGATAATCCTCAAGGAGAGCGAGCATGAAAGAAAAAGGCCGAAGGGAAATTGAATGCAAACAGCAAAGCCCCACCACGACTCCAATCGGTGACACCGCGAAGAGGCCGTTTTGGGCCCAGGTTGAAGTAAGTTGAACCAGGTTGAACCAAATTGAACCAAGTTGAACCAAGTTGAAGTACCCCCCGGGTATGGTCTCAATGCAACCTTGCAAATTCTCGAAAATCGGACAGCCGGTTTCCAAATCGCAACGGAGAACGCATTTTTCGCGTTCCGAAATCAGCGTTCCGAGATTCCATAAGTCGTTGGTTCCGCTGACTTTTGCGGTTTTCCGTCCTCTGATTCCTGTTTTAATTTTGATGATTGGTCTCGCCTGCTCCATCGTTTCCAGTCGCGCCGCCGCAGTGGTGGCGTTCGAAGCTGAATCCGGCGCCCTCGGGCGGATTGGGCGGTGAGCAACAGCACCAGCCCGGTCTACATCACGATTACTTCCAACGGCGCAGGGAGCAATCCGGGCACTGCGGCGCGCGTAGCGACTTACTCCATCACCTTTTCCGCCGCCGGAGTCTACCAACTCTACGCGCGCATCCGCGTCGGGCCGGGCGCCTTCAACGACGACAGCCTGTTTTATGCGAGCAGTTTTGGAACGAAGTCTCCAACCTTGAATTCGGATTGGATTCTCGTGAACGGATTGGCTGCCGCGGGTTTCAGCAACAGCACGGACGTGGTGACCGGCGGTGGCACTCTCGGCAGCGGCATGTGGAAATGGATCAATCTTTCAGTGTTCGCCGGACAACCCGCCGGGTTCACTGTCAACGCGGGCAGTCTGACGCAGACATTTCAAATCGGCGCGCGCGAGGATGGATTGGACATGGATCAATTTGCGTTTGGCACCACGGGGACGTCTTTCACGGTTTCCAATCTCGATACCGGAACCGTTCCCGGTTCAATCACGCTCACAAACACTTTCACCGGCCCGGACGGAGTGGCACTGCATCGATTCAATCCCTTGAGCGGCGGCCTCAATCTTGACGGCGCGAATCCGGCGGCTGGCCTGGCGTTGTTTGGCAATGTGTTATGCGGAACGACACTAAATGGGGGAGTGCAGGGCGCAGGTGTGGCCTTTTACATGAGCCTCGATGGAACCAATTTCAATGCATTTCGTCCTTTCACGAATGCGCCAGACGCGGGCAATTCTCTGGGAAACCTTGCCGTTTTCGGTGGGAATCTCTTTGGCACAACCATCGCCGGCGGAAGCAACGGCGTCGGGACAGTTTTTGCGATGGACACGAATGGAAATCTCTCCGTGCTGAAAAGTTTTTCCACTGTCTCGCCGGACGAAGCCACCAATTCCGGAGGCGCGAGCCCAAGCGCGCTCCTCGCCTTGTCGGGCGGCACACTTTTTGGGACGACAACTGCCGGAGGCACCGGAGCGAACGGAACCATTTTCTCGTTGTCGACCGGCGGTTCCGCGTTTGCCGTGTTGCATGATTTTACGGCTGTGGATTCGAATACCGGGACCAACAGTGACGGTGCGTTGCCGTATGGAGGCCTGATTGTCGTTGGTGATACGCTTTATGGAACTGCTTCCGGCGGTGGCGCAGGTGGTGCGGGAGTGATTTTTTCCATCGGCACAAACGGCGGCGATTTTACCATACTTCACCATTTCACGACGGTGGAGACCGTGGCGGGCACGAATTCTGACGGCGCGTTTCCGTCTGGCGGGCTTGTTTTGTGGAATGGCGGGCTTTACGGGACAACCATCGCCGGTGGGGCGAGTGGCAAAGGCGTGATTTTCTCCATAAGCACGAACGGGCTCGGCTTCACTGTTTTGCACCATTTTTCCCCGACGGATTTGGTGGCCGGATCCAATTTTGACGGGAGTTCACCTTGCTCGGCATTGGCGGTTTACGGCAATTTCATTTACGGCACTGCCTCCGCTGGAGGTGCGAACGCAAGTGGCGCCGTTTTTCGTCTCAGCATCGACGGAACGCAATTCCAAACGATTTACCCTTTCACCGCGGTCGATCCTTCGACGGGGACGAATCGTGATGGCGCGTTTCCGGTAGCGGGAGTTCTGCCGGTGGGAAATTCGCTTTATGGCACGACGTTTGGCGGCGGCCCAGGGGGCGTTGGAACCGTGTTTGGCCTGGCGATTCCATCTTTGCAAGCGGTCGTGACCAATGTCGTCCGCGAATCCAATGGGGAGGTGAATTTATATTTTCTCGGCGTGGCGAATTCAACCAACGTGATTCAAGCTGCGACGAATCTCGCCTCGCCACTCTGGCAAAATGTTTCTACGAATGCCGCGGACGGAAACGGCGCCTGGCAATTCACCGACACGAACGCCACGCAATTGCCGGCACGCTTTTACCGTTCCTTTTCATTTTAGCTTTTTGTTTTATGGGAAAGAAATTTATCTCGCGCGTCATTTTTCTCACGGCACTCGGCATGACGCCAAGCTTCCTTGCCGCGGATGCCCACTGGGTCGGCACGTGGGGCTGCGGACCGCAATTGACCGAACCGAGCAATTTGCCGCCCGCACCGCTGGCCAACAGCACGCTCCGTCAATTTGTCCACGTCACCATTGGAGGGAATCATTTGCGCGTCCGCCTGTCCAATGCCTACGGGACGAATTCAGTTGCCATTAATTCTGCGCACGTGGCCCTTGCCTCAGGCGCGGGAAGCGGCGGAACGGGAACCATTGACCCGGCGGCTGAAAAGACGCTCACATTTCGTGGTGCGCCGGCGGTTGTGATTCCCGCGGGCGAAGTGGTTTGGTCCGACCCGTTTGATTATCATTTGCCGGCGCTGACAAACCTCGCCATCAGCATTTATTTTGGAAATATTTCGGCCACGACCATCAATGGTCATCCGGGCTCGCGCACCACGTCGTTCATCATCGCCAGTAACGTCGTTTCGTCGGCGAGCATGGCGGGCGCGGCGACGACGCAACACTGGTATATTATCACGGGCGTGGATGCGCTGGTCGATACTGCCAGCCACGCGGTGGTCACGCTCGGCGATTCCATCACCGACGGTCGCGGTTCGGACACGGACGGGAATGACCGGTGGCCTGACGATTTTGCGGCGCGTCTCCTGGCGAATCCCGCGACGACAAACGTGGCCGTTATTAATATGGGCATCGGCGGCGGCGGCATCTACGCTGGGCTCGGACCATCGGCGAACGCGCGTTTCGACCGCGACGTGCTCAATCAAAGCGGCGCGCGTTGGGTGATTGTTTTTGAAGGTGTGAATGACATCGGGGGTGGCACCACCGCGGCCAGCCTCATCACCGCATATCAACAATACGTGGCAAAAGCGCATGCTCAAAACATCCGTGTTTACGGGGCGACGATCACACCGTTTGGCGGCAACGGCTATTTTACCCCGGCGCATGAAACGGAGCGACAGGCGGCCAATGCATGGATTCGCACCAACGCTCTTTACGATGCCGTGATTGATTTTGATGCCGTCGTGCGCGACCCGGTGACGTTGACGAATCTCTACGCGCCCTACGATTCCGGCGATCACCTGCACTTGACCCCTGCTGGCTATGAGGCAATGGCCGGCTCCATCAACCTCAACCTGTTTTCGCCATAGCGTTTTAATCGCGGCGGGGTGTTCAACAACCTCAACCAAAGTGTAATGGCGCGGCTTCACCCTCCGTGTTAGCTAACTCCGTTGGCTTGTTGACCTGGATGGGGTGATCAAAGGAGCCTTCCAAACCTGGTGACAGGCCTCTTTATGTCCCATCACAGAAACGGAACTTATGGCCAACGACGAACGGCCCAAGGACGAAGGCGGGCTTGCGGGAAAGAAAATTGACAAGGAAGAGCAGGGCCATGAAACGACTGCGGCCCGGCTGACAGTTGAACGCGAAGATGGTCTTTTACAGATCGGGTTGGCCGGGGATTGGCTTGCCCAGACTGGAATTCCGGGCTTCGGTCCAGTGGAAAAGGGTTTCGTGGCGGGTGGGCCGAGTCCCGTTAGAGCGATGGAATTCCGGACGGGCAGCCTTGGCCGATGGGACAGCGGCCTTATGACTTTTGTTCTCAAGTGCTTCGATCTCTGCGCGCAAAACAAGGCGGAGTTCCGATCTCAAACCCTCCCTTCCGGTGTGGCTGCATTGCTCCGGTTGTCCCAGGCTGTGCCGGAGGAAAAGGACGCCATGCGCGGCGATGCAAAACCGCCGTTTTTTGAGCGGCTTGGCCTCTTGACGATTGCCGGTGTCCGTGAAGCGCGGAGCATGTTGACGTTTGCGGGAGAGAACGTGCTGGCGTTTTTTAAATTGTTGAGGGGAAAAGCGCAATTTCGGTGGGTGGACACGTTTCTCGTCATGCAGGAGTGCGGGCCGAAGGCGCTCGGAATTGTCGCGCTCATAAACTTTCTCATCGGTTTGATTCTCGCATTCATCGGCGCCACTGAACTGCGCCGGTTCGGCGCTTCCATTTACACCGCTGACCTTGTGGCGATCGCCACCGTGCGTGAGATGGGGTGCATCATGACAGGCATCATCATGTGCGGCCGCACCGGGGCGGCGTTTGCAGCTCAGCTGGGTACGATGAAGGTAAACCAGGAAATTGAAGCCTTTCAAACATTCGGCTTCAATCCGATTGAGTTCCTGGTGTTACCTCGAATGCTCGCTCTGATCGTGATGATGCCCGTGCTCGTTTTATTCGCGGATTTAATATCCATCCTCGGCGGATTTCTGGTTTCCACATTGATGCTCCATATCACGCCGGCGCTCTACATCAACCGCACGGTGCATACCATCACGGTGACGTCATTTCTACTGGGCGTTTTTAAGGGAACGTATTTCGGGATTGTTGTGGCGCTCACCGGCTGCCTGCGTGGCATGCAGTGCGGCACGAACGCCGCCGCCGTCGGCCTGGCCACCACTTCCGCGGTCGTCACGGGCATTACGGTCATCATCGCTTCTGACGGAATATTCGCCGTCATTTGCAACGCGTTGAGGATATGAGCCGAATTAAAGACCATATCAAGATCGAGATTCGTGACCTGACGATGGCCTTTGGCTCATTCGTCGTGATGCGCGACATCAACGCAAAAATTCACGAGGCGGAAATTTTTGTCATCATGGGCGGGAGCGGCTGCGGCAAGAGCACTTTGCTGCGCCACCTGATAGGACTGAAAAGCCCGGCCAAAGGGGACATCTTCTACGACGGCGAATCGTTCTGGCATTTGAGCGAGGAAGCGCGACAACAGCGGCTGCGCTCCTTCGGCGTTCTGTTTCAAAGCGGCGCGTTGTGGAGTTCGCTGACTCTCACCGAAAATGTCAGTCTTCCTTTGGGCGAATTCACCTCGCTTTCGCCGGCGGAAATCGAGGACCTGGCACGGTTGAAATTGTCGCTGGTCGGCCTCAAGGGATTCGAGGAGTTTTATCCTGCCGAAATTTCGGGCGGCATGTGCAAGCGCGCCGGTCTGGCCCGGGCGATGGCGTTGGATCCGGACATTCTTTTCTTTGATGAACCATCGGCGGGCCTTGACCCGATCAGTTCCCGCAACCTGGATCAGTTGATTCTCGAATTGCGCGACAGCCTGGGTGCCACGTTCGTGGTGGTCACTCACGAGTTGAACAGCATCTTCGCCATCGCCGATAATTCCGTCTTTCTCGACACGCATACCCGCACCATGCGAGCCGAAGGCGATCCCCGGGAAATGCTGAAGAATTCGACCGACCCCTACGTGCGCGAGTTTTTGACTCGCGGTGAATCCACTGCAAGCAAACCCGCGGAGACGGAGAAATGCTGACGCTTATGAGCAAAAAGGCCAACCCGACCGCCATCGGCATCTTCATTTTCCTGGGCCTGGTGTTGCTTGTTGGCGGACTGTTGCTTTTCACGTCATCAAAACTTTTTTCGCGGACGGCGAAATTCATCGTTTATTTCGACAACACCCTCAGCGGTTTGAATGAGGGCGCACCGGTGAAATTCCGGGGCGTTACGATCGGTTCCGTTTCGCAGGTGATGATTCGCTACAACCAGGCGACGAACGATGAAGCCATGCCGGTGATCATAGAAGTGCAAGAGGACCTGGTCCGGAGGAGACTTGTTGGCCCGACGATTTTCAAGAACATTCAAAGTGTTGATAAGGAGATAAGCCATGGCCTGCGCGCCAAGCTGGAAACCGAGAGTCTGGTTACAGGCGTGCTTTACGTGGAACTCGAAAACGATCCCTCCGCCCCGCCGGCCGTCTATCATCAATTAGTGCCCGTTTACGTGGAAATACCTTCTCGCCCCACGGACATACAACGGTTGATGCAGAACCTCGCAAAAATCGACCTTCCGGATCTGCAGCAAAGACTGGATTCCCTCATTTCGAGGGCCGACTCGGTTCTTGCCGGCATAAAGATGGATGAAATCAACAGAGACCTGACGAATCTTCTGATTTCTGCAAATCAAGTCGTGAAGGCGCCGGATATCACCAACGCTTTCACGAGCCTGAAAACCGCCCTCGACCAATACCGCGCGCTGGGAGCGAACGTAAACACCAACACACTCGTGGAACTTAACCGCGCGTTGGAACAGGTCCGCGGTGGCATGCAGAACTTTCGCGACACGCTATCAGCCGATTCCTCGTTGCGAAATGAATTGGGGACCACGCTCGAACAATTGACGGATGCGGCGCAGTCCGTTTCCGCCCTCGCCGACTACCTTCGCAATCATCCGAATGGAATCCTGACTGGTCGCAAACCGATTTCCGAAATGAACAAATGAATTCACTGCCGTCTTGTCATCGTCTCATCGCCGCCTGCATTGCGGGTGCATGCCTGGTTGGATGCAGCTTTTTGAAACCGTCGGGCATCACGCCCCGCACATTTGTTCTCACGCCGATTAAATCCGGACCCGCATCTCCTTCGGCGTGGTTGACAAATATTGTCGTCGGCATGAAAACGGTTAACGTCCCGGGCTATTTGTCGGGAAAAGGTTTTGCCATGCGCAAGGGAAGCAACGAGATCGTTTACCTGGAAGGGGCGGAATGGGCCGAACGAATCGACACTGCGCTGCAGCGCACGGTGGCTGCGAATCTCTGCTCACTCATTCCCACGGACCAGGTGCGCCTTTCCTTGTGGGATGCGGGAACAGTCTCGGTCCAGGTGGAGATCAATGTGGAACAGTTTGATGTGGACGCCAGCGGCGAGGCTGTGCTCAAGATATGGTGGCGGATATTGTCGGGCAAAGGGGATTCCATCGATTCCGGCCGCTTTTCCGAAGCGCGAAAAGGTCCGTCGCCGAAAATGGACACCGGCGGAGCGGCAGCTTCCATGAGCGCCCTGGTGACCGACTTTTCGAAAATGCTGGCGCAGGACATCCAGCAGGGGAAAAACTGAATCTTATTCCGATTTCCATTCCTCCCGGCAGTAGGGGGTGCTTCGATTTACTTCGCGATTTCTTTGTTGTCTCGCCGGTTTGAGTTGTGTGCTGGCGGATATCCGCGTAAAATGCCGCAAAAGCGTGGCAAGATAATCGCGGCCTATTCGATAGTAAAGGCTCTTAAGATTTGAGTCTATGAAGTTCAATATGACACACTGTTGCGGGAATGAAATGTCTTGCTGTGCCTGGAAAAATTTGCTCAACCGCGCAAGCGTTTCAGCAGCGACTCGATATGCGGACCGACTCTGCGCAATTGTTCCTTGTGCGCGGTGGAAAGTTTTTCAAGCATCCGGCCGCCGCGCGCGGTTAAGGCGAGACGAACCTGCCGGCGGTCCGCGCCGTCGTGCTTGCGCGTGACGAAATCCTTCAACACCAGCCGGTCTGCCAATCCCACCGCGCTGTGGTGGCGAATCTGCAATCGTTCGGCCAGGTCGCCAATCGTGATGTTTTTGCCTTCGGGAAATCCCTTGATAGCCAATAGCGCCTGATGTTGCTGGGGCGTGAGGCCGGCATTTTGCGCCGCCTCCTCGCTGAAGCGCAAAAATTGGCGCAACGAATAACGGAATTCCGCAAGCGCTTCGTATTCGGTTTGGGTGACTTCCGCGATTTCGTCACATCGACGGGACTTGGGTGTTACAGCATTTATATTCAAGAATGTGGTTGAATTATATCGTAATACGATACATTATCAAGTGCGCCCTTTTTCGGGCGATGGCCGCGCGCGCGGCGCCAAATGAATCGCAAATAAAATATGACGGATTCCTTGAGAGATTTTCGGACGGACAGGCGGGTGCTGGTGCTTTCGGCGATGGCAGTGCCGATTGGGGCCATGAGCGCGGTGGTGGCCAAGGCACTGATCTGGCTGATTGCGCTGATCACAAACATTGCGTTCTTTCAGCGCTTCACCGTGGATGCCGTGACGCCTCAGGAGAGCCATTTGGGTTATTGGGTCATTGTGGTGCCGATTATCGGCGCTTTGATCATCGGACTCATGGCGCGGTATGGCTCGGAGAAAATTCGCGGCCATGGGATTCCTGAAGCGCTGGAGGCGATTCTTCTGGGACGCAGCCTGATGCAGCCCAAGGTGGCCATGCTCAAACCCCTTTCATCCGCGATTTCCATCGGCACCGGCGGGCCGTTTGGAGCCGAAGGGCCAATCATCATGACCGGTGGCGCGTTTGGCTCCCTTTTTGCACAGCTCTTTCACCTGACATCGGCGGAACGCAAAACATTACTGGTGGCCGGTGCTGCCGGCGGCATGTCGGCCATCTTTGCAACTCCGGTCGCAGCGGTGTTGCTGGGCATTGAATTGCTGTTGTTTGAATGGAAGCCAAGAAGTTTTATTCCGGTAGCCGTGGCGTCCATCGTGGCCTCGGTGCTGCGCGTTCCGCTGCTGGGGAGCGGGCCAATTTTTCCTGTCGTTCCGCACGCCGAATTGGGAATGGCGGCGTTGGGGGCAGCTCTGCTGGTGGGAATGCTCACGGGGCTCGTTTCCGGCGTGGTCACAGGATTTGTCTACGGGTGCGAAGACCTGTTTAAACGCCTGCCCATCCATTGGATGTGGTGGCCGGCGATTGGCGCAATCGTGATCGGCGTGGGTGGCGTGATTGACCCGCGTGTGCTTGGCGTGGGTTATGACACCATTCACGCGCTGATGCTTGGGAAATTGGTTGGCGCTGCCGTCGTCGGCCTTTTGATTGCGAAAGCGATTGTCTGGGCCGTGGCGCTTGGCTCAGGCACGTCCGGCGGCGTGCTCGCGCCTTTGCTCATCATCGGCGGCGCATTTGGGGCGTTGATTGGGCATTGGATTCCAGTCGGCGATCCCGGGCTTTGGGCCATGATTGGAATGGCCGCAATGATGGGCGGCACAATGCAGGCGCCCTTGACGGGCATGGTGTTCGTGCTGGAACTGTCTCATGATCTCAACGCATTTCCGGCGCTGCTGGTCGGCTCGGTTGCGTCGCTCGGCGTCACGGTGCTGGTGCTGAAACGTTCCATCCTGACGGAAAAACTTGCGCGGCGCGGCCAGCATATCGCGCGCGAATACAGCGTCGATTATTTTGAACTGACACGCGTCGGGGAGGCCATGGACAAGGAAATCCCCGCTGTTTTATCGACGATCACCGTTTCCGATCTTTACAGCCGGATTGTGAGCGGAGACCCGGTACTCTCGCGCCGGCAAGGCACGTTGATTTTGGACAAGGATAATCGCCTCGTGGGAATCATGACGCGGGGGGACATCCTTAGGACGCTGCGGAGCGATCCCTCGGGAAGCATGACGGTTCTCCAGGCGGCCGGGACGAATTTGATTGTGGCGCATGCCGACGAATCGCTTCAGGACGCCATCGCGCGCATGTTGAAACACAATGTCGGGAGATTGCCCGTGGTGGACCGGCAGGACGCGCGGAAAGTGGTGGGGTATTTGGGGCGCTCGGGGATTTTGAGCGCGCGCGCTCGTTTTCATGACGAAGAAGAAATTCGCGCGCGAGGGCCCATCGTTCCTTCCAGGGCGGCAGGAAGGGCGGGCAACAGTTCAGTCGCCGGGCAGAATTCTGTTTGATTCAGAATCGGGTGCGTCGAGGCATGCCTGAAGGTGCTTTGCGAGTTCGTCCACTTGTGGCGTCAAAAACAACCGGCTGCGTGTGCCTGAGAGCATGACCGTGCGCATCTCGCGGGCGTACTGGCCAATGAGAGGCCGGCGGTCTTCCAAACGGAACTGCGTGTCTTTCGTCATCATCACTGTGACTGTGCCAGGATAAGGCTCCGGACGATAGCGACGGGTCGCTCGCCCGGTCATCTCGGCGACGAAGTGTCGATAGGCGGGAAGCCGTTGCACGCTGATTTTAAATCCGCATGCTCGAAAAATTCCCCATCGCAACATTCGCAAGGCGTCGCGCAAGGGGTCGAGAATCATTTCGTGCGATCGTGAGCGGCGCCCGCTGTAAGGAGCGGTTGGCGAATCCATCAGCGCTAGCAGGGCGACCTTGCGGTTTATGCGGACCAATCGTTGCGCCAGTTCGAACGCCACCATCCCGCCCATGCATGTGCCGGCCAGGAGATACGGCCCCGTCGGGTCTTTTTCGAGAATCTCCTGCAGATAGCGCTCCGCCATTTTGGGAATGCTCGTTAACGGCCAGCTTTCTCCCTGGATGCCGATCGCCTGCAGGCCGTAGACCGGCCGTGCGGCAATGCGCCGGGCAAGCAGGCCGTAAGTCACGACATCACCTTGTCCGCTGTGGATGAAAAATAACGGCCTGCCGCTTTGCTCTTCGCGTAAGACGACCAACGGCCTCGGTGAATTCATGACCGCGTGCCTGGACAACAATGACGCGAGCCGTTCCACCGTGCCATGGCCCATCAACGTGGAAGGGGGCAGGGCGACGTTAAAAATCTCCTCAATAGCCGCCATCGCCGAAACTGATTGGAGGGAGGTGCCACCGAGATCGAAAAAATCATCCGTCCGGCTCACTGGTGAAACGGCGAGAGTGGATTCGAAAATTTTGACGAGGTTTCTTTCGGTGACATCCCGGGGCGGCCATATTTCGCGGTCGGAAGCGGTCGGCGGAGGCAGCGCCTGCCGGTCAACCTTGCCCTGCGGCGTAAGCGGAAATTTATCGAGGAAAACAAAAGCGCCCGGGACCATATAATTGGGAAGCAGCGCGAATAATTTGCGGCGCAGCTCCGAGGCCGAGCGTGCCGCGCCGGGCCGCAGCACGGCGTATGCAACCAATTTTGTTTCGCCGTTTTCCGTGGCTTGCGCGGAAACCAGAGCCTGCTCCACTTCTGCTAATCCATTCAGTGCCTCTTCCACTTCGGAAATCTCGACGCGATAACCGCGGACTTTTACGCGATTGTCTTTGCGATCCATGAAGAACAACGCGCCGTTCGTGTCGCGCCGTCCAAAATCTCCCGTGCGGAATCGTCGCAAGCCGGGTTGGCCCGGCACGTCGGAAAATCGTTCCGCGGTCAGCGATTCGTTGCGCCAATAACCGGGCGAGAGATGGCGGCTCTGAACGATGATCTCGCCGACTTCGTCCGTCTCCACTTCCTTGCCGTTTTCGTCCAGCAAAAGAATCTCCATTCCTGTCGCGGGCCGGCCCACTGGCAATTTTCCCCGCACCGTTTCGTCGTGGTGAAAAAGATGCTGAGTGACATTGCCGGTTTCGGACGACGACAGGGAGTTCACGAAAACGGATTCCTTCGGAAAATGCTTTTGATACGCTGCAAAATCGGCGGCGGTGGCTTTTTCCGCGCCGAGACGCACTGCGCGAACGCCGGGAACAATTTCAGACTCCGCGAGGCTTTTGGTGAAATGCCGGAAGAGGGAAACGGAGGAGATGTAGATGCTGATTTTGTGTTCGGTAATCCAGTTTTTGAGGTTGCCGCTGCCTTCCTCGTTTACGGCGAATGGGCACAACGCCGCGCCATTGAGCAACGCGCACAAAAGCGTGGACAGTCCCTGACCGCCGGCAGGCGACGCTAGAAACGTGATCTTGTCAGCCGCTGTGATGCCCAGTCCGCGCGAAAGCCGCAACGCGTTGTGCAACGCGCCGCAATGGGATTTCATGACGCCTTTCGGCCGTCCGGTGGTGCCGGAAGTGTAAATGAGGAACGCGAGACTCGACGGTGCGATTTCCAAATTTAAATTTTCCAGCGAGCCGCTGCGAGGCTCGTCGAAACGAACAATTCCAAATCGACCTTGGGAAGTATTTTTTGCCAACTCGCCGCAGGCCGCATCCGTGAGCAACAGCCGGGGTTCCGCGTCAGCGCAGATTTGTTCCAACCGTGTCACAGGGTCATTCGGTTGCAGCACGACAACCACGCCGCGCGCCTTGGCGACGGCGAGGATCCCCGCGATCAGCGGGGCATCGTGGCGCATGAGAATGGCAACACGCTCGCCGAGCGCGACGCCGCGTGAAAGGAGCTCGCGGGCCAGTGAATTGGCTGTCGCATTCAGCTCGGCGTAGGTGGGCTGCCATTTGCCCGAGCCGATGGCTGTTCTGTCGGGATAGCGTTGCGCGACCTGTTCGAAAAACGCGGGAATGGATTGCTCCGCGCCCAAATCATCCAGGGAAGCCCGGTGATTTGGGGGCGGCTCCATTTTTTCTTCAACGGCAAGTGGTGTCCGCACGCTAGGTTGGTTTGGCCGGCGCTATTTCTGCGAAATCCGCGAGCATTTTGGCTTTGTAATGCTCAATCCACGGCTCGTTTTCAGTGAGCAACAACTGGTCGCCGTGTTTGTGATACAGCGACGGGTTTTGCACACCCGGCGGCAGGCTGCGGTCCTGCTGCAACTGTTTCGCCGCATTTATCAAGCGTCGCCGCATCCAGACGATGGCGGCGTCCGATGCGCCCAAATGCTCTTTGGTGCGGTCGACAATCGGCCCCATGCTTTCCTGCATGGCGGCGTCCTGAATGGGCGTGACATTTTCGAGGCCGCTGAAATTCAGATTTTTTTGCCGTTCGCGATCCAGGAGAAAATCATTTTCGGCACGGGCGGTGAATCTTGCCTTGCCCAGCCACTGCTCCGTGTCCGGCAAAAATCCGCTCGGCGCCACGCGGTCTTTCCATCCTTTTTGCTCGTCGGCGGACAATTCCCGCGTGGAGGACCAATGGGGTTCCCAGACCATGGTATGTTCGTCGTCGAGGGGTACCCAGATTTTGTCGCGATTCTTGCCGCCGAAACTCGGCACGCTCGTGTAGAACGGCAGCATGAACTGCGTCACGCGCCAATAGAATTTGCCGGCATCCGCCTCGCGCCGAGCGCCGTACATTACGCCCACATCAGTTTCCTGCACGTCGAGCAGCGGTTGTTTGTCCATGCGCGCGATGTTGCGGTAATATTCGATACCGGCTTTTTGATCGTGCGCGGTGTTTTGAAGTTTCGGATCAAAGGCGAGATGCAGAAAACTCAAGTGCGAGGAATCGAAATCTCCTTCCATGGCCTGAAGCCAGTTGCAGGCGCGTTGGTAACGGAGCGCGCCGCGGCGGCACGGTTCCACGAGAGCCCAGCCCGGTTCCGGCAGCGGCGGCGGGTTCTCACGATGCGGCCCCATGTAAGTCCAGATGATGCCGTTCTTCTCGACGCACGGATAGGCGGTGATGCGGATTTGTTCGTTGAACTTGCTGCCCGGCGGTTCATTGGGCACGTCGACGCAGCGGCCTTCGATGTCGAATTTCCAGCCGTGATAAAGGCAGCGCAGGCCGTTTTCTTCATTGCGTCCGAAAAAAAGGGACGCGCAACGGTGCGCGCAGGCGTGGTCGATCAAGCCGACCTTGCCATCTGAATTGCGAAAGGCAACGAGGTTCTCGCACAGCAACCGCACCCGCAACGGCGCGCCGTCTGGCTGGGGCAAATCAGTGGATTGAAGAGCGGGAATCCAGTATTGGCGGAGGAGATTGCCCATGGGTGTGCCGGGCCCAACACGGGTAAGGAATTGATTCTCTGATTCGGTCACCTTGGCTGCATTGTTCGAAAACCGGGGCCAAAAGTCTAGTTCTCTTGGGGAATAATCACTTGACGGGCCGGAGGCTTTTGAGGTGCATTGGCGGCTCCGATGGACATCATTTCAGACTGGGCATTCCGGATACGAAGGCAAATCGTCGGCCCGCTCAAGACCCGGCGCGTGCGGCTTTATGGCGTGGGAACCGCCAAGAGCGGCACGCATTCGATTTGCTCCATGTTTTCGAAAAATGTCCGGGCCGGGCACGAAAAACAGGCGCTGCGACAGATCGACATTTTCTTTCAATGGCGCGAAGGCCGCCTGAGCGATGCGAAGTTGACGGATTGGATTCATGGCCGAGACACCGACCTCGCGCTGGAAGTGGACGCCTCGTGGTTTAATGTGTTGTTCATCGATTTTCTCGTGCGCCAATTCCCGGAGGCGCGTTTTGTGTGGACGATCCGCGATTGTTATTCCTGGCTCAATTCCGAGTTCAAGCGTGTGCTCCACATTCCCAGCCGGCATCCGCTGCGCATCAAGATGAGAGAATTCCTTCACGATCCTCACAATGCTGTTCATGCGCCTGAAGAAGCTGTTCTCAAAGAGAATGGCATCTTCACGATCGACGGCTATCTGTCTCATTGGGCTGCGCATAACGAAAAAATTCTTGCGGCTGTGCCGGAGAAACAGTTGCTCGTTGTGCGCACCGGGCAAATTGGCGCGCGCGCGTATGAAATTGCGGATTTTGCCGGGCTGCCGCGTTACGCGGTTCATTTGAATCGGACGCACGAATACCGAAATCCGGTGAAGCGGGATATCATCAAGGAAATCGATCGGAATTTCCTGGAGAAAAAAGTGGAGCAATATTGCCGGCCTTTGATGAACCGATTTTTTCCGGAGGTCAAAAGTCTGGATGAGGCGACGATTTGAAGCGGGTTTTGAGCCCCGCGCTGAACGCGCGTCACCAGATAATGGGTCGGCGCGGCAGCTCCCGCCTTAGCCATCGAGGTAATCGCTCGCGCCGTAAACTGCCTGCGGACGGGTGTAGAAATGAAAATCGCTGTCTCCGTGTTCGGGCGGGCCGAGGCCGGAAGCTTTCCAGCCGCCGAAGGGGAGTGTCACATTTACTCCCGCGGTGGCGCTGTTCAATTTCAGGATTCCGGCGCGGGATTCTGAGAGAAATCTTTTTTGGAGTTGTTTGTCGTGGCTGAACAGGGAGGCGATCAATCCGTGGCGCACGCCATTGCTCAAAGCGAGGGCATGTTCAAAATCCCTGGCCTGCTGCACGACCAGCAGCGGCGCCATGGTCTCTTCCTGTACGAGGATATGCGCGGGTTGGTCGCAACACACGATGACCGGCTGGGCATAGGCGCCGGCTTTTGCCCAGGCTTCGCCGGCTTGTTTTGAAAACGGACGAATCACCCGCTGGGCTGCGCCTTCGCTTTGCGCGTTGGCGACCAATCGCTCCAGTTCGTCGCGTTTTCCGGCGTTGAGCACCGGGCCGATTTCTGTTTCGGGGTGCAGGGGATCGCCCCAGGGCAATTTTGCCGTTGCTGCAGTTACTTCGCGCAAAAACTCTTCGAGCTTCGCAGCGGAAACGATCGCGCGTCGATTGGCGGTGCAACGCTGGCCCGCGAAGGCAAAGGCGCCCCAGGCAATTTGCGCGGCGGCGGAAGCGATGTTGGTGTCATCCCAAACGATCGCCGCGTTGTTGCCGCTCAATTCCGCCTGCAGCGGCACGGGGCGGCGTGCGCAGATTTCCTGGATGGCATGGCCCGCGGCGAGTGAGCCCGTGAGTGTGACGGCGTCCACGTTTTCATCCGCGGCAACTGATTGCGCCGTGACGTGATCGCCTTCGACCATGTGCAGAACATCGGGCGGCAAATTGGCTTCGCAAAAAAGGCGCAAAAGAATTTTTGTGATTCTGGCTGATGCCGGCGCCGGCTTCCAAAGCACCGTATTTCCATAGATGAGCGCCGGCGCGATTTTCCCCAATGGTATCGCGACCGGATTGTTCCAGGCGGAAATAATTCCAACAACGCCCAACGATTCGTGGCACACGAGTCCGGCGGCTTCGCGTTTCGGGCGGCTCAACATTTCGGCGCGACGAATGACGTCGCGGACATTTGCGGCAGCGCGCTGAATTTCTTCGCGCGCGTGGCGAATGGGTTTTCCAAGGTCGATGGCTATTTGCTTCGCCAATTCGTCGGAGGCGGCTTCGAGTTTGGTCGCGATGCTCTCGAGGAATTTTTGGCGGGCGGGGAGGGGCTTTCGGCGCCAGAGTGTCCAGGCAGCACGCGCTGATTTGCCGAAAACCCTGATTTCTTTGGGGGTTGCGTTTTCGACTTCGAAAAGGATTTCGCCAGAATCGCGTGGCGAGCGATGTGCCCAGCGCGAAGCTTTTGTTTCCGACGAAGAATAGTCGAGCGCATCGAATGGCGCGAATGTCACGGACCGGTCTACCAGCCATCGCCGTGTGGCGGCGGCATGGATGGGGTCGTTGCTGGCCACAGCGTCTTCGGCGATCATGACCCGAAGATTTCGTTCCAGGCTTTCCACCGCCGCAGTGCGGACGCAGGCGTGGAGGTGCAGGCCGGTCAGGATGACCGAATCGCACCCGAGCACACTGAGGCATTTATCAAGTTCGCTGCTGGAAAAGGCGTTGAAGCCGGTTTTATGGACAATGTGTTCGCCCGGCAGTGGACGCAAGGCCTCCGGCGTTTTATGGCCGGGCGTTCCCGCGACGCACATCCAGCGGTTCGCTTTGCGCCAATGCGGCAGGCGCCGATCATTTTCGCGTTCCACCGTGGTCCAGATATGGACGATGGGAATCTGCTTTTCCCGACAGACGTGCAAAACGCGCGCCGCCCGAGTGACCAGGAGCGTCGCCGGAGGTTGGAGATTTGCCGGGTCGAGGAAGTCCTGCTGCAGGTCAATCAGCAGCAACGCGGGTTTCATGGCCGGGTTTTTCGGCGAGGCGAAGAATTTGTTGAACGATCTTTTCCGACATCGCGCGCGTGCCCAGGACGGAACAGCCGGGTTCGGCGACATCGACGGTGCGGCAGCCTTCGCGCCAGGTGGCGGCCAGCGCGTTTTCTATGAGCGCGGCGGCGTGGGGCAGGGCGAAGCTTTCGCGCAACATCATGGCGAGCGAGAGAATTTGCCCGGCCGGGTTCGCCGCATCCGTGCCGGTGAGATCATGCGCGCAACCGTGGTTTGTCTGGTAGACGCCACGTCCCTGGCCGTCGTAGTTTCCCGAGAATGTCACGCCGCGTGAGCCGAGCAATGCGCCGGTGATGTCCACGAGAATGTCGCCGAATAAATTTGGCGTCAGCACGACATCGAATCGCAGCGGGTTGCGAATGAATTCGTAAGCGGCCAGGTCCACGTTCATGAAGAGCACCTCGACGCCATGTTGTTTGGCCACGGCCACACTGACTGCGCGCCAGAGATCGCTGATGGAGGGAACGCCGCCATCCTTGATGATGACATGCATCTTGCCGCTGCGAGTTGCCGCGGCGCGAGCGGCGACCTGCGCGATGCGCTGCACTTGTTGTTCGGTATAACTGAAAGTGTGTTCGGCGACGGTTCCCGCGGTTGTTTTGTTTGTCTTCCATTGGCCCTGGTAAACGCCGCCGTCATTGTCGCGGACGATGAGCATGTCCAGCTTGCGAAGATTGTCGGTGCCGATTTGCGTTTCGCGCGCAAGTTCCGGCCAGGGACGCACCGGCGCGAATTTGCAGAACAAATCAAAGCGCCGGCGCAGGTCATAAACAAAGCGGCCGCCACCGGGGCCGTTCAGGATGGCGCCGCCGCGGTTGAAAATATCGGCAAAAAACTGCGCCGTGGATTCCGGCAGTCCGGTGCCGAAGAGCTTTTCCGCTTCGTCGCCAATGGGGCCGCCGTGGTGCAGTTCGAATTTCAGGCCGGTGGCCTGTTCGACTGCTTTCAACACTCGCAACGCAGCGCCGATGACTTCCGGCCCGATGCCACAGCCTTCAATAACGCCGATGAGGAGTTCTCGTTTGGCCGGGAGGGTTTGTGGGTGGAATAGGTCCGTTAAAGTCTCAGGTTCGTTGTTCTTGGGCGTTGTGGGCAGAGGTTTCCTGTGTTTTTTCAAGTCCTGTTTCTGATTTGTAACATAACAAAGCGCGCGCCTTTATTGCGTGCTGCTTTCGCTCTGTTGATGCTTGGTCCTGCCCCCATGTTCCAAATGAAGCCGGGGGAATGCAAGAAAGATTAGGCTTCGAACATTTCAGTAAGACTACGGAACACGACTTCGGGAGGAATGGTGGCCATGCAGGGCGAGGAGCTCGCGCAATCGTGGGCGGCCTGGGGGCAGGTGCAATTTTCCGCGCGCAAGACACGGACTTTTTCGCCGAATGGCGACCATTTGATGGGGGAGGTGGGTCCGAACAATGCGATCACCGGTACATCCAAAGCGGCCGCAAAGTGCATCGGTCCGGTGTCGTTGGAGATGAGGCCGCGCGCCTGTTTCAGCACGGCGAGAAATTCGGCCAGTTTGAGTGGCGGGAGGACTTTTGCCTCCGGTAAAAGAGCCTTCAAATTTTTAAAGAGAGTTTCCTCGCGCCGTGCCTGGCAGTGGCTGAAAACGAGATTCCAGCCGGCCGCGATTGCCCGATGATAGAGCGCGGCCCAATGGGTGGCGGGCCATTGTTTTTTGGATATGGCCGCGCCGCTGTGGCAGATGATGGCGTTGTTTAGGAGGATGGCACCGGCGATCTTTTGGAGAGATGGGTCTGTATATAGTGAAGGTTTGACGGAGGGTGGGCTGGGGATGCCCCAGGCGGAAAGGATGCCGAGCGAGCGAAGGGTTTCGTGTTGGTCGTTTGGCGCCGGGGCGATTGTTTGCGTGTAGCACAAATGCCTGCCAAAAAATCCGCCCGGGCTCGCCACGCCCAATCGTGAGCGCGCTCCGCACAATAAACTCAGAATGGCGCCGCGATCGTTTCCAGCAAAATCGACGGAGCGGTCAAACTGCTCGGCTCGCAGGGCCCGCACAATCGGCCAATTGGATTTTATCCGCGCCTTGCCGCGCACTCGGGGAATGGTCCATACGCGGGTCAGGCAGGGATGGTGGTGCAGCAGCGGGGCGGCGGCTTCTGATACCAGCGCGTGCAATTCGTATTGTGGGAAGCGCTCGCGGAGGGCTTCCAATGAGGGGACCAAAAGGAGGCAATCCCCCAGCGATTTGAACTGAATGGCGAGGATTTTGCGCGGTGAAGTCACTGTAATCCGAGTTTGCGAAACGAGCCGAAAATCTGTTTGAGGCGGTAATGCAGACGCGCGCGTGGATTCGTAGCGGGGCAATCGATGCTTCCATGCGCGTGCACGCGGCAAAACTCGAATGAAGTGAGATCGACCGTGTGCAACCGGAGTTGGCGGGCGTACCACGAGAGAAATCTTTCCGCGTGAAACGGTTTTCGTGTTTCCTCGCAACAGTGCACGGCGAGCTGCCGTCTGCGCCCGTATTTGAGCATGGTCGGCTGGTCGCCCATCGCGAACCGGTCGTTCAATCCCCGATATTTATCGAACCAAGGCGTGTAAAGTGTTTTGGCGCCTATTCTTCGCGGGATAACCAACGGACTGGTGAAGTGCAGGTCCACTCGCGTGTAGATGACGACGTCGAATCGCCGGCCGGATTCCTCCAGCACCTTTGTCACGCGCTCCAGTGAGTGAAGTTGACGCAGGCAATTCCGCAGGGAGTGAAAATTATCGTTCCAACTATCCCCAAACTGTTTCAACCGCCCGAACGTCTCCTGAAAATGAGGATCGCAATCCAGACTCTCCTGAAACGTGCTGTCGATGATTTCGCAATCGAGAGATTCCTTGTCTTTCTGGTCGATGGGGACGTTGTTTTCACGACTGCGTGGGTTGGTGACTGCATCCAGAATGTTAAAATGACCGAATTGTTTATGGGAAGGATCCAGCCTGGTGACGGGGCCGAGCAACATTTCGTGAATGGAACTGTTTGTATGCCGGCGGAAATTCCGGGTGATTCCAAAAAAGCAAATGGCCACTCTGGGAGTGGTGATCCGATTTGTTGCGACAGGAGTCAGGATTTGCCTGAAAATGGATTTTTGGTGGCGTGTCACACCGTTTTGACTGGCGCATTGGAAATCCACTCGAACTTTGGATTGTTTATGACAATTGCGAAATGGCTGTGAATTAAGGGAATCCGTGGTTTTCAATGACTTGTGTGTCCGGCGATGACAAAAGTTTCATTTCCAGTTCATCCAGTTCATCCAGGTTCCGGAAATCGGGGAAACACGTGGTGAAGAGGAATTGGGAGTGTCAAGATTTGCGCGAGCCGCGGCAAAATCGCGAAAGGCGCCGCTTTAAATTTCTCATTTACGGGAAAATTTGATTCTTGGCGGTTAAGCGTTAATATGGAGATATTCACGGCCCCTGAATGCAAGTTCGGCTCATTGGAGAACGATGAGTCGGCTTTTTGGCGCTTAGAGGTTGTGGGCCTGTCGTCTGGAGGGTGATTCGTTTTCGGGTTTGCACAGCCTGGTTTCGAGAGAAAAGGAAAGCGGAACTGTCGCGGTTTCGTGCGGAAAAGATGAACGATAACAAAAGGACCAATCATGAGTACAATGGCGACAAAGGACGGCACGCAGATTTATTACAATGACTGGGGTACGGGACAGCCGGTGGTTTTCAGCCATGGCTGGCCGCTCAGTGCGGATGCGTTTGAAGACCAGATGTTTTTTTTGGCCTCACGCGGCTATCGGTGCATCGCGCACGATCGCCGGGGTCACGGGCGTTCGAGCCAGCCCTGGCAGGGCAATGACATGGATACTTACGCCGATGATTTGGCGGCGCTGGCCGAGAAGCTCGATTTAAAAAAAGCGATTCACGTCGGGCATTCCACCGGGGGCGGGGAAGTCGCCCGCTACATTGGCCGGCACGGCACCAAGCGTGTGGCCAAGGCGGTATTGATTAGCGCCGTCCCGCCCGTGATGCTCAAAAGTGCGTCCAATCCCGGTGGTTTGCCCATGGAGGCGTTTGACCAAATTCGCGGTGCCGTGCTGGCGGATCGTTCCCAATTCTGGAAGGACCTCAGCATGGCGTTTTACGGGTACAATCGGCCCGGCGCAAAAATCTCCGAAGGCGTCCGTGAATCGTTTTGGCTGCAGGGAATGATGGCCGGGTTGCCAGCCTCGTATTTTTGCATCAAGGCTTTTTCCGAAACAGACATGACGGAGGATTTGAAGAGGTTTGACGTGCCGACCCTGATCCTGCACGGCGACGATGATCAGATCGTCCCCATCGCGGATTCGGCCATGCTCTCTTCCAAAATAGTCAAGAACGCCATACTCAAAGTCTACAAAGGCGCTCCGCACGGCATGTGCACGACTCTGAAGGACAAGGTGAATGAAGAATTGCTGGCGTTCATTAAATCGTAAAATTCAAAAGTTAACCCCTTTGTGACGAGCTTTACGCGGAATCTCCATTTTTGTTCAAACCATATCGTTCAACCAAACCAAGAAAGAATGCTAAAATGAAAAACGGAAATCGTACTAAAACAGCGGAATCGCCCATCGTGTATGAAACCGAAAATGACATGTCAAAGGACGTGCGGGCACCAGTGATCGACCTGCTCAATGAGCGCCTAGCTGATGTGATCGATCTGGATACCCAAATCAAGCAGGCGCATTGGAATGTGAAAGGCCCTCATTTCATTGGCCTGCACGAATTGTTCGACGACATCGCGGAAGCCGTGGAGGATTACTCGGACATGATTGCTGAGCGCGCCGTGCAATTGGGTGGCATCGCGTACGGCACCGTTCGGGTTTCGGCTGAGAAATCGAACCTGGAGCAATATCCGCTCGACATTGCTGACGGTTACAATCACGTCGAGGCCGTGGCCCGGGCACTTTCAACGTTCGGCCGCCTGGCGCGCATGGCCATTGATGAAGCCGATAAACTGGGGGACGCGGATACGGCGGATTTGTTCACCGAAGTTTCGCGCGGCATCGACAAATGGCTCTGGTTTGTGGAAGCCCACAATCAGGCATCGAAATAATCCGAGTCGCATGAACCCCAACGCGATTTCTCCGCGCGCCGAAGCAGCGGCGCGCGGATCGACTGCTCTGCCTGCCGGGACGCCGGCTCCGGATTTCGCGCTTCACAGCACGCCGGACCAGAAGGTGAAATTGAGCGAATTCCGCGGGCGCCCGGTCGTGCTGGCTTTTTATCCCGCGGACTGGAGCCCGGTTTGCGGGGACCAAATGGCGCTGTATAACGAAATGCTCTCGGAATTTCGGGAATACGGCGCGGAGTTGATGGGCATTTCGGTGGATGGCGTTTGGTGCCATGCCGCGTTTTGCCAGGAGCGCAAACTCCATTTTCCGTTGCTCTCGGATTTTGAGCCCAAGGGAGAAGTGGCTCGTCGTTACGGAGTTTACCGGGAGGGTGATGGCACCACTGAACGCGCGCTTTTTGTGATTAATGCGGAAGGCGTTATTCATTGGAGTTACGTTTCGCCGGTGGGCGTGAATCCGGGCGCGGCGGGGATTTTCTCGGCGTTGGAAGAACTTCAGAATAATGAAAAGTAAATCAGCCGGATTACAGCCACCCACGCCGGTGGATGGGCGGGATCATATTCAAGGTCCGATCGACGCGCCGTTCAAGCTCGTCGAATACGGCGATTACCAATGCCCATTTTGCGGCGAGGCGTATCCGATCGTGAAGGCGATTCAGGAGCGGCTCGGAAAGCGGCTGTGTTTCGCCTTTCGCAATTTTCCGCTCGCCAACATGCATCCCTATGCGGAGCACGCCGCGGAAGCGGCCGAGGCCGCCGCTGCGCAGGGTCGGTTCTGGGAGATGCATGATATCCTCTTTGAAAACCAAAATGCGCTGGAAGACGATGACATCGCCGAATACGCCGCGGATCTGGGTCTCGATGCGAAACGACTCGTTGATGAGGTCGAAAATGAAGCTTATGCAGCGCGTGTGAAGGAGGATTTTCGAGGCGGGGTTCGCAACGGCGTGAACGGAACACCCACATTTTTCATTAACGGCGTCCGATACGATGGCGGACTGGATGCAGCCGCTCTCTTCGCAGCAATTACGGAACAAGAGTCATGAAAGCAGTTTATCTTGAGAAAAAGGCCGGGGCGGAATCCCTGGTGGCTGGTGAAATCCCGCGACCGGACCCGAAGCCCGATGAAGTGCTCGTGAAAGTTTATGCGACGGCCGTCATGCCGACAGAACTGAGTTGGATGCCAACGTTCAGCCAGCCAGACGGCGAACCGCGCCCGTTTCCGATTGTGTTGAGCCATGAATTTTCCGGCGTGGTCGAATTGGTCGGGGCGAACGTTAAGCATTTCAAACCCGGTGATGAGGTCTTTGGCGTGAATGATTGGTTCACCAACGGAGCGCAGGCGGAATACTGCGTCGTGGCAGCCAGAGCGCTCGCGCCCAAGCCAAAATCGCTTCGGCATACGGAAGCGGCGATCGTGCCTATTTCCGCGTTGACTGCGTGGCAGGCGCTGATTGAAAAGGGGAAATTGGAGCGCAAGCAACGTCTGCTCATTCATGGCGGGTCCGGCGGCGTGGGCACGTTTGCGGTGCAAATGGGCCGCTGGCGCGGGGCGTATGTGATCGCGACAGCGTCGGCTCAAAACATGGATTTCGTCCGCGCTCTGGGCGCGGATCAGGTGATTGATTATCGCGGAGCCAAATTCGAA
>Ga0335085_10001755_pt1 | contig 43738 bp, 37 predicted proteins | sample Lox_Sample_45_FD_206712 | JGI IMG/M metagenome (GOLD analysis project Ga0335085, IMG submission 206712) | Soil microbial communities from Loxahatchee National Wildlife Refuge, Florida, United States - Lox_Sample_4.5 | ecosystem: Environmental > Terrestrial > Soil > Wetlands | place: USA... | reverse complement strand
GCATCCACGTCGACAAGGGCTATCGCGGCCACAGCCACCCACTGAAGTTCCGCGTCTGGATCAGCGGCCAGGCCCGCCGCGTCACCGCTGCCATCCGCCGCGAGATGAAGCGCAGAGCCGCGGTCGAGCCCGTGATCGGCCACCTGAAGGCCGAGCACCGCATGGACCGCAACCACCTCAAGGGTTACGAGGGCGACCGCAGCAACGCCGTCCTCGCCGCCGCCGGCTACAACTTCGGTCTGCTGCTGCGCTGGCTGGCGGCGCTTTTGCGCGCCTTGATCCAGGCGCTCAGTCCCGGCGCCCGGAGTACCCAAATCGCTTAAATCAGGCGCCGCACGGGTTCTTCACGGACGACTAAGTCCCTCTCCCGCGGAACGCGGGAGAGGGTTGGGGCCCGCGCGAAGCGCGGGAGGGTGAGGGTCAGGCCGGGAGATATCTCCGCCGCAGGTGATCCTCATAGATCCGCGCATCGAGCGCCGATCCCGTCGCCTCCATGAGAAGCTCGCGCGTCGTCAGCAGCGAGCCTTTGCCGTGGACATTCGCTCGAAGCCAGGCGAAGAGCGGCGCGAAATCCCCCTTGGCGATCCCCGGCAGAATCGCCCCGTCCGCGCGCGTCGCGGCGGCGAAGAGCTGCGCTGCGGTCATCGCGCCCAAGGTGTAGGTCGGGAAATAGCCCCAGGCGCCGTCGTACCAATGGATGTCCTGGAGGCAGCCCTCGCGGTCCGTTGGCGGCGCCACGCCGATGAGCTCGCGCATTCCCGCGTTCCACGCCGCCGGGAGGTCGTCGAGCCCGAGCTCGCCCGCCACCATCGCCTTCTCCAGGCGATAGCGGAGGATGATGTGCGCGGGATACGTGACTTCGTCGGCATCGACGCGGATGAGGCTGCGCTCGACGCGCGTATAGAGCCGGTAGAGGTTCTCGGCCTCCCAGGCGGGCCCCCTGCCGTGAAAGGCCTCGCCGAGGATCGGCGCGGCGAACTCCAGGAACTCGCGGCTGCGGCAGGCCTGCATTTCCACCAGAAGCGACTGGCTCTCGTGGACGCTCATGCCGCGTGCCTCGCCCACGGGCTGCCGCCGCCAGGCCGAGGGCAGGCCGCGCTCGTACATGGCGTGGCCGGTCTCGTGCAGCACGCCCATGAGCGCGCGCGTGAAATTCGCCTCGTCGTATCGCGTGGTGATGCGCACGTCGTCGGGCGTGCCGCCGCAGAAGGGATGGAGGCTCACGTCGAGCCTTCCGTGCTCGAAGTCGAAACCCAGGCGCTTCATCAGCTCGGCGCCCACCGCGCGCTGCGTCTCCGCCGGGAAGGGTCCATCGAGCGGCAGCGGTGCGCGCTGACGCGCGATCGCGCTCTCGACGAGCGCGGGCAGCATCGCCGCGAGATCGTCGAAGAGCCGGTCGATCTCCGCGGTGCTGCCATCGGGCTCGAACTCGTCGAGGAGCGCCTCGTAGGGTGTCTTGCCGAGGCGTGCCGCCTTCGCAGCACCCGATTGGCGGACAAGGTCCAGCACCTTCTGCAGATGAGGCTTCACCGAAGCCCAGTCGTTGGCGGGACGCGCCTTGCGCCAGACCATCTCGCAGGCGGAGCAGGCCTTGGTGAGAGCCTCGATCAGATCGGGCGGCACCGCGGTCGCATGCAGCCAGCGCCGGTGCATTTCCCGGACATTCGCGCGCTGCCAGCGGTCGAGATCGTTCTGCGCCTCGGCGGCGGCGAGGAGGTCGCCGGTATCGGGCTGGGTCAGGATCTCGTGCGACATGACCTTGAGCGTCGCCATCTGCTCCGCGCGCGCCGCGGCGGAGCCGATGGGCATCAAGGTCGCGGCATCCCATTGCAGCAGGGCCGCGGCCTCGCCGAGCGTACCGAGGCGATTGAAGCGGGCTTCGAGCGTCCGATAGGGCGTCATGGCTTTCCTGTGCTGGCGCGTTCGCGGCGGAGCAGCAAGAGATAGATCACCGCGAGCGCCGCGGCGAGACAATACCAGGTGATCGCATACTGCAGATGCTCGTTCCGGAGCTCCGTGTTCGCCTGTCCGCCCAGCGGATATCCGCCGGGATTGGGGGCGGGTCCGGTCTCGAGGTAGAAGGGCAGCGCCTCCGGCACGCCCGCTGCCCGCGCCATCGCCGCGAGGTCGACGTAGAACCACTCGTTCTTCCCGGGGTCGTTGTCGGGCACGAACCAGCTCGGCCGACCCTCCGGCGCGAACCGGAGGATGCCATCGATCGTGACCTCTCCCGCTGAGCCGCCCTCCGCGCTCCGCGCGCGATCGCGGAACGCCGGCGGAATCCAACCGCGCTCGACCAGCACGACGCCGCCCGAGGCGAGCCGCATGGGCGTCATCGCGAGATAACCGGCCTCGCCCTTCGCACGCTCGATCGCGTGCACGAAGATCGTGCGGTCGTAGAGAAAGGTTCCGGTCGCGCGTACACGATGGAATTCGAGCCCGCGCGCGGCATCGGCGCTTCCCGGGAGATCGATCGGTGCCACGGCAAGCGCGGCATTGCGCGCGGCGATCAAGCCCTCTTTCCACTCCCGGCGCTCAAGTTGCCAGGTTCCAAGGCCGATGAGGACCAAGAACATCCCAAATGCCGCGATAAAGAGAATGACGGGCTGGCGGTGCATGCCCGCGACCCTATCGGAACGTCGCTTCGCTGCCGAGCGGGTTCTCCATCCGCCTTTTGTGCGTCTGGAGCGAGCCTATATACTGCCTCGAAAAGCTGGGTGCTCTCGGATCTCTTCGGATGAAAAGTGTACACATTGACCGCACGAAGCGACTCAGGCAGGAGCCGCACACCGGCCACAATCGATGGCATCCGGACATTCCTCCGATTCTCGAGGTGTCGGCAGGCGAGGAGCTGGTCCTGGGAACACGCGATGCGCGCGATGGCCAAATAAATTCCACTACGACTGTCGCCGATCTCGCAAAGCAGGATCGGAAATCCGGCCACCCCTTGACCGGCCCTATCTACGTCAAGGGTGCGCAACCCGGCGATCTCCTGGAAATTGAATATCTCGACATCGTCCCGCAGCCATACGGCTGGACGCGCTTTTATCCCGGCATGGGGTTCCTGCGCGATCTATACCCACGTTCCTTCCTCGTGCACTGGCAAATCCGCGATGGATGGGCGACATCGCGCGAGATTCCGGGTATCCGGATCCCCGGCAATTCCTTCATGGGAACCGCTGGACTGGCGCCGTCGCACGCGCAGCTCGTGGAATGGACACGCCGGGAAGCCGAGCTCCGCGCACGCGGGGGCGTCGCCAATCCGCCCGATCCCGAGGACGCGGTTCCCGCGCTCGAGCCCATTGCTTCCACCGGGCTTCGCACGACCCCGCCGCGCGAGAACGGCGGGAACATCGATGCCAAGCAGCTCACGGTGGGCTCGAGGCTTTTGATTCCCGTCAACGTTCCGGGGGCACTCTATTCCGTCGGCGACGGCCATTTCGCGCAAGGCGACGGCGAGGCCTGCGTCAGCGCGATCGAAATGGGCGCGACGGTAGCCGTGCGCTTCCGCATCCATTCGGGCGAGGCGTCACGACACGGCATCCGCTGGCCGCGTTTTGCCCATCCCGGCTATTTCGCTGCGCCGGAATGGGCGGCGCCGCGCAATTTCGTCGCGACCATGGGGATGCCCGTGCGCGAGGACGGGACGCAGGAGGGGGAGAACCTCACGCTTGCCGCGCGCAACGCCCTCATCGAGATGATTCGCCTGCTCCAGGAGCGCGGGTTCTCCGCCGACCAGGCCTACATCATCTGCAGCGTCGCGGTCGATCTCCGGATCAGCAACGTCGTCGACCTCCCGAACGTCACCGTATCCGCGTTCCTGCCCGAGGCGATCTTCGGCTGATCTCCTGCCTCCGCGCGGTCGCGGTGCATCACTGCGCGGGCTTTGCGTCCATCGCGTGCGTGAGTTCGTCCGTACGCGGGATGAAACTCAGACCGGCGCGCGTCGCCCAGACATTGACCTGATAGTAAAGCGGGATCAACCCGAGCTCCTCGCCGATCGCGATCTCCGTCGCGCGCTGCAGCAGCGCCTCGCGCTTTCGATCATCGATCGTACGCAAGGCTTCCCCGAGAAGCTGATCGTACTGCGCATTCGAGAACCGGCCGCGATTGCCGGCCCCCATGCCCTTCTCCTTGTCATAGGTCGCGAGGAGATAAGTCATGTCGTCGGAGGCCTCGTTCGTCGCGGGCGCGCTCCCAATGAACATGAAGCTGAATTCGAGCTTCGCCGCGCGGCCAAAGAAGACGGCCTTCGGCAGGGTCTCGACGCTCGTCTTGATTCCCGCACGCGTCAGCATCTGCGCGACGGCCTGAGCGATCTTCGCATCGTTCAGATACCTGTCGTTTGGGCCATGGATGGTGAGGCCGAAGCCTTTGGGATAACCCGCCTCCGCAAGAAGCTGCTTCGCCCCTTGGAGGTCGTACTGCTCCGGCTTCAGATTGGGAGTGTGACCGAAGAAGCCCTCCGGCAGGAATTGGTCCGCGGTCATCGCCACGCCTTCCATGATCTCCTTCACCAGCGCATCGCGATTGATCGCCTTGGAAATCGCGCGCCGCACCTTGACGTCCTTGAGAGGGTTCTTGCCCAGCGGCTTGCCGTCGAGATCGGTGACGAACGGCGAGCTGTCGCGGTTCACGTCGGGAACCACGTACATCACGCGATTGCCCACGACCTGCCAGAGCTTGAATTTCGGATCGGCCTTGAGCTTCGCGATGTCGGCGCTTGGGACGTAATTGATGAGGTCCACGTCTCCCGCGAGCAGCGCGGCCATTCGCGCCGGCGAGCTCGGAATCGGCTTGAAGATCACGCGATCCCAGGCGGGACGCTCGCCCCAATAGGCCTCGTTCCGCGCAAGGACGAGGCGGTCGCCCGGCACGAATTCCACGAGCTTGAAAGGACCGGTGCCGATCGCAGCCTTTCCTGAATTGAAATCCTGCACCGTGACGCCCTCGCCGACCTTGCGCGTGAGGATCGCAATCTGCGCGAGCTCGCGGAGCAGATTGGGGAACGGCGAGTCCGTCTTCACCACCACGGTGAAATCGTCAGGGGTCTCTACCTGAGTGATGCGGATGAAATGCCGCGAGTAGCTGTCGGGGCTGTCCGTAGGCTTGCGGGCGCGGGCGAAGGTGAAGGCCACGTCGGCCGAGGTGAAAGGTGAGCCATCGTGGAACGTTACCCCGTGCCGCAAGGTGAAACGCCAGGTCGTCTCGTCGATCGGCGTCCAGGATGTCGCCAAGCCGGGAATGAGACGCCCCTGCGCGTCGAAGGACAGGAGGTAATCGTAGATGTGATCGTCGACCTCCATGTTGGGATTGAGGTTGTAGTAGTGAGGATCGAGCGTGGTCGCCTCGGCACCCAGACCGATCCGCAAATCGGTGGCGCTCGCGGAATACGAAGTGCCGACCAACAGCGCCGCGGCAACGGCCGCGGTCCCGAAAAGGCCGCTCAATATCCGCCCGACCATGTTTGCTCCCCTCCCCTTACATCCCGGCGTCATCCAGGTGATCGCGTCATGCAGAAGCCGTGGACGCCAATTTCAAACATACGTTTTATTGAAAACTCAGCCCTCGGTCAAATCGCTCCCACCGGCACACCGCGCCTTGCCGCTCAATGGCGGCTAAGGCTGTTCTTGCCCCGTTTCTGGGACGGCGGATGCGAATTCAATCGTCGCCTCAATGCGGTATTCCAGGCGATGCACCGCCATCGGCTGCGGGTCGAGCGCTCGTATGGTGGCACTGGGAGATCGGGGAAGCGCCGCATCGGCCCGAGGCAGGCCCCCGCCGCAGACATCGACTGCTTTGCCGCGACCGCATCGAGCGATGTCCGCGGCGCTCAAGCGCGGCTCGACGCCTTTCTATCGCGCCCGCTCCTGCTCCAGCAGGTGATGCCGGTACTGCTGCGCGATGAGCCAGGACTTGAGCGCACGGAGGAGAAGCACCGTGCCCGCGAAGGTCACGGGAATCCAGACGAGGAGATGCACCCAGATCGGCGGCTCTACCTTCGTCTCGAGCAGGACAGCGCCGAGGACGACGATGGCGCCGAGCACCAGGATCACCAGCGCCGCAGGCCCGTCGCCGACGTCCTCGCCGCGGAGATCCAGGCCGCAAACCCCGCATCGCGGCGCGACCGCGAGCCAGCCCTCCAAGACCTTGCCCTTGCCGCAGCGGGGACAGCGGCAGCGAAGCGCGGCAGCGAGCGGCGATACCGGCGCGTAGCCCTCGCTCATCGCGCCCGGCGAGGCCTCAGCCCGCGTAAGTGGCGCCGGCGCCGCCCCACCAGTAGACGCAGACGAAGAGGAAGAGCCAGACCACGTCGACGAAGTGCCAGTACCAGGCCGCGGCCTCGAAGCCGAAATGATGGTCCGGTGTGAAGTGACCCTTGATCGCGCGGCCCAGATTCACCGCGAGGAAGGTGGTCCCGATCATCACGTGGAAGCCGTGGAAGCCCGTCGCCATGAAGAAGGTCGAGGGGTAGATGCCGCCTTTGAAGCTGAAGGCGGCGTGGCTGTACTCGTAGGCCTGGAGCGAGGTGAAGCAGACGCCGAGGAAGACCGTGACGGCGAGACCCTGGATGAGGCCCTTGCGGTCGTTCTCGAGGAGGCAGTGATGCGCCCAGGTGACGGTGGTGCCCGAGAGCAGCAGGATCAGCGTGTTGAGGAACGGCACCTCGAAGGGATCGAAGGGCCGGATCCCCGCGGGCGGCCAGACGCCGCCCACCGGGAAGAGCGAGGCGTTGAAGAAGGCCCAGAAGAAGGCCGCGAAGAACATCACCTCCGAGGCGATGAAGAGCGCCATGCCGTAGCGCAGGCCGATCTGCACGACCGGGGTGTGGTAGCCCCCGCGCATGGCCTCCCAGATCACGTCGCGCCACCAGACCGCCATGATCGCGAGGATGCCCAGGATGCCGACCGCCATCACCCAGGGACCGGGGATGCCGAAGAGCGTGTCGCCGTGCATGTAGAGCACGGTGCCGCCGAACATGGTGCCCGCGAAGAGCGCGCCGATGATCGGCCACGGGCTCGGATCGACGAGGTGATAGGGGTGCTTGTGTCCGGCGGGGCTCGTGCTCATGGCGTTCTTCTCGCGGGATGCGGCTTCGAGGCCTATTTGGGTTGGACGAATGCCTGGTTCTGCGTGTGCGTGACGGCGCTGGGATCGTTCTGATCGGGCGCGCGGAACATCGTGTAGGAGAGCGTGATGGTGTCGACGTCGCGCGTGCCGGGGTCGGTCAGGATGTCGGGATCGACGAAGAAGCTCACCCAGAGATCGGCGCTCTCGCCGGGCGCGAGCTTCTGCTTGGTGAAGCAGAAGCACTGGATCTTGTCGAAGTAGACGCCGGCCTTTGCGGGCGTCACGTTGTAGGTCGCGGTGCCGATGACGGGCGTGCGGTTCTCGTTGACGGCGCGATACGCGACGCGCTTCTCCTCGCCGGGATGGACCTGGACCGAGAGGACCTCGGGCTCGAAGCGCCAGCCGAGATCGTCCGAGGTGATGGCGTTGAAGCGCACGGTGATGAGGCGCGCGCCCTCGCTCCCGGGCGCGCTCGCCGCGCGCTGCGTCGTCCCGCCATAGCCCGTGACGGCACAAAAGAGGCGATAGAGCGGCACTGCCGCCACATCGAGCCCGACCATGACGCCGAGAACGCCGAGGAGCGCCAGCACCGTCACGCGCTTGCGGCGGCCGAGATCGCTCCGCATCAGAAGCCCCCGAGCTTCACGAGGGTGACGAGATAGATGAGCGCGACGAAGCCCATGAGGAGCGCGAAGATCGCCCAGTTCCGCGCCCGCTGCCGTCGCCGCCGCTCGTCCACCGTCCCTCCGTCAGCGACCGGTGCCGCGCTCATCTCAGGCCAGTCCCGGCGCCGAAGGATCCATCACCAGCAGCGCGAACAGGAGGAAGAGATAGAGGATCGAGAAGGCGAACATGCCGCGAGCGGCGGCGTCGCCCCGGTCGCGCCAGACCGCGACCGCAAATCCCGTGAAGAGGAGGCTCAAGCCGAGTGCCGCCCCGCCGTAGATCGGGCCCGCCAGTCCGAGGAAATAGGGCGCGAGCGCGCAGGGCCAGAGCAGCAGCGTGTAAAGCAGCATCTGCTTCTTGGTCTCTCGCGCGCCCGCCACGACCGGCAGCATGGGGACACCGGCCTTGGCGTAGTCGCCGGTCTTGTAGAGCGCGAGCGCCCAGAAATGCGGCGGGGTCCAGAAGAAGATGAGCGCGAAGAGCGCGAGCGGCGCGAGGCTCACGTCGCCGGTGACGGCGGCCCAGCCGACGACCGGCGGGAGCGCGCCCGCGGCGCCGCCGATCACGATGTTCTGCGGCGTCCGGCGCTTCAGCCAGGCGGTGTAGACGAAGATGTAGAAGGCGATCGTGAAGGCGAGGAGCGCCGCGGCCACCCAATTGATGACAAGCCCCATGAGCACGACGGAGCTGCCCGCGAGGAAGCAGCCGAAGCCCAGCGCATCGCCGGGTGCCATGCGCCCCGCGGGCAACGGCCGGTCCGCGGTGCGGCGCATGAGCGCGTCGATGTCGCGGTCGTACCACATGTTGATGGCGCCCGACGCGCCCGCGCCCACGGCGATGCAGAGTACCGCCACTGCCGCCAGTACCGGGTGGAGATGGCCCGGCGCCAGGTGGAGCCCGACGAAGCCCGTGAACACCACCAGCGACATCACCTGCGGCTTCAGCAACGCCGCGAAATCGGCGACGCTGGCGCCAGCCTCGGGCAGAGCGCCGTTGCGGCTCGGTGCGGGAAGCGAGAAATCGGTCACGGCGGCATGCGTTTCCGGAGCACGGCGCTCAGTGGCCGCCGCCCGGTCCGATCACCGGCAGCTCCTCGTAGCTGTGGAAGGGCGGCGGGGAGGAGACCGTCCATTCGAGAGTTGTCGCGCCCGGGCCCCAGGGATTGGCGCCGATGCGCTTACCCGCGAGCAGCGTCTGCAGGACGATGAAGACGAAGAGGAGCGCCGCCGCGCCGGAGATGTAGCTGCCGATCGAGGCCACCATGTTCCAGCCGGCAAAGGCCTCGGGATAGTCGCTGATCCGCCGCGGCATGCCCGCGAGCCCCAGGAAGTGCATGGGGAAGAAGGTCAGGTTGACGCCGATGAAGGTCAGCCAGAAATGCAGCTTGCCGAGCGTCTCGTTGTACTGCCTGCCGCACATCTTGCCGAACCAGTAGTAGAAGCCCGCGAAGAGCGAGAAGACCGCTCCCATCGAGAGCACGTAGTGGAAGTGCGCCACGACGTAATAGGTGTTGTGCAGCGAGAAGTCGACGCCGGCGTTGGCGAGCACGACGCCGGTGACGCCGCCGATGGTGAAGAGGAAGAGGAAGCCGAAGGCCCACAGCATTGGCGTCTTGAACTCGATCGAGCCGCCCCACATGGTCGCGATCCAGGAGAAGATCTTGATGCCCGTAGGCACCGCGATCACCATCGTCGCGAGCGTGAAGTAGGCGCGGGTATCGACGGAGATGCCCGTGGTGAACATGTGGTGCGCCCAGACCACGAAGCCGATGACGCCGATCGCGACCATGGCGTAGGCCATGCCGAGATAGCCGAAGATCGGCTTCTTGGAGAAGGTCGAGACGACCTGCGAGATCATGCCGAAGCCCGGCAGGATCATGATGTAGACCTCGGGGTGGCCGAAGAACCAGAAGAGGTGCAGGAAGAGGAGCGGGTCGCCGCCGCCCGCGGGATCGAAGAAGGTCGTCCCGAAATTGCGGTCGGTGAGCAGCATCGTGATGGCGCCGCCGAGCACGGGGAGCGCCAGCAGCAGGAGGAAGGCGGTCACCAGGATCGACCACACGAAGAGCGGCATCTTGTGCATGGTCATGCCGGGCGCGCGCATGTTGAAGATCGTGGTGATGAAATTGATGGCGCCGAGGATCGAGGAGGCGCCGGCCAGATGCAGCGAGAAGATCGCCATGTCGACCGACGGCCCCGATTGGTATGTGGCGTTCGAGAGCGGGACGTAGACGGTCCAGCCGACGCCGGCGCCCTCGCCGACGAAGGCCGAGCCCATCAGCAGGCAGAAGGACGGCACCAGGAGCCAGAAGCTGATGTTGTTGAGGCGCGGGAAGGCCATGTCGGGCGCGCCGATCATGAGCGGCACGAACCAGTTGCCAAATCCGCCGATCATCGCGGGCATCACCATGAAGAACACCATGATGAGGCCGTGCGCGGTGATCATGACGTTGAAGAGCTGGTGATTGCCGTGCAGGAGATGATCGCCGGGTTGCATCAGCTCGATGCGCATGAGCACGGAAATGAGGCCGCCGATGATGCCCGCGCAAATCGCGAAGAGCAGGTAGAGCGTCCCGATGTCCTTGTGGTTCGTCGAGAAGAGCCAGCGCGTGACGAAGCCGGGGCGATGATCGCCGTGCTCCTCGGCGTGAGCGTGTTCCTGAGCCATGGTCTGTGTCCTCGTCCTCGGACGACTGCGTTGCGACGGTCTAGCGGGCGGCGATCGTCGCCGGGCCCGCGCCCTTTTCGGCGGCCTTCTTCTGCTTCTCTACCCAGGCCGCGAACTCCTGCTTGGAGACCGCGTGGATCTCGATCGGCATGAAGGGATGGTTGACGCCGCAGATCTGGTTGCATTGGCCGTAGAAGGTCCCCTCGCGATCGATCCTCACCCAGCTCTCGTTCACGCGGCCGACGACGGAGTACTCCTGGACGCCGAAGGCGGGAACGAACCAGCTATGGATCACGTCGGTCCCGGAGACGAGGATGCGGATCGTGGTGCCGACCGGAAGGAAGACGGGGTTGTCCGTCTGCAGCAGGCGCGGATTGCCCGCGGGCTCGCCTTTGTCGTCGGTCACGACCCGGCTGTCGAAGGCGAGGTTGCCGTTGTCGGGGTATTCGTAGCTCCAGTACCACTGATGCCCCGTCACCTTGAGCGTCATCTCCGCCTTCTCGGCCTTGTCCATGAAATAGAGGAGGCGGAAGGAGGGAATGGCGATCGCCACCAGGATCAGCACGGGGATGAGCGTCCAGCCGATCTCCAGCACGGTGTTGTGCGTGATCTTCGAGGGCACGGGATTGCGCTTCGCGTTGAAGCGCACCATCACCCAGAGCAGAAGGGCCAATACGAAGACCGTGATCGCCGTGATGATGATCAGGAGCTCGTTGTGCAGGGAGTCGATGCGGTCCCGCACTTCCGAGGCGGCGGGCTGCATGCCGAGCTGCCAATCGTAGGCCTGCTCCGCGAGCGCCGCGGGCGCCGTCGCCGCGAGCATCGCCATTGCGCCGAGCGCGCCCGAGACCGTTGGAAATTTTCTGGTGATCGTGGCCAATCCCATGCCTCTTTGAGCCCCTCGTCTCCGATAACGCGGCGATCCGCCGGACGCTGCCGCCCGAACGTCCTCAATGCTCCGCCGGATGGGCGTTGCACCCCTGATGCCGCAGTCTTGCCGCCGGGCGGCGGCGAACGCGGCCGGACCCTACACCAAAGCCGCTACCCCCCACAACAGCGTGCCGCGGCGCGAAATCCTGCGCCCGTCATAGCCGCGGCAGCCGCCGGATGCCAACGGTTCCTTTGCGACCTTATGACGCATAAATGCAACCCAGTCCTTGGAAAATTAGCTACGATGACCTGCATCAGGCAGGGCCCAGGCGGACCTCCGCGCACCGGGCCAAAGGAGGCGCCATGAGCCCGTTCCGAGGAGTGTTTGGGTGCGCGGCGGGTGCGCTCGCGGCCGTCTCTTTCGTCCATGCCGCGTGTGCCCAGGCGCCGTTGCCGCCGATAGGGAAATCCGTCTCGGGCCAGAGCACGTCGACCTTCTCCTACGAGTTCAAGCCCGATGAGCAGACCATCACGATCAACAACGTGACCTACGATCTGGTCCAGCCCTATGTGCCCGGCAAGCCCACGGATTTACTGGTCCTGCGGGTCACGACGAAGTCGAAGCAGGTGATGGGCGATATCGGAATGGAGGGATCGGTCACCGTCGATGCGTGGCCGCTCGGCACCGATTTCGCGGAGAAGCCGCGCTACTCCGTCACTCTCGACGGCGCCGGCGTCACGACCGTGCGCTATTCGGTCCTGGTCTTCGATCGGGCGCTCGAGGAGGTGCAGTGGTGGTCGGTGCACGCCCTCGTCAACGGCCAGCACCTCTTCGACACCTATGTGCAGCCGGTGGAGTTCTCGATCTCGCGCGAGTCCGACACGCCGCGCTTCGTAGGCTTGGAGGTCCCGCCCGACGACACCAAGGATGCGCGCCTCAAGGACCCGCATGTGGTGGCGGTCCTGAGCTATGCCTCGGCCGAGCGCCTCGTACGCGAGGCGCTTCTCACCTGCGACGACCCCAAGCGCGCGGAGCTCTATCGCTCGTTCGCGGACGAGGAGCGCAAGCTCGAATACGTGGAAGGGCCGATGCCGCCGGCCCAGGGCAAGACACAGGCGGAGCCGACGCGCGGCATCAAGATCACCTGGAGCCAATCCTTCCCCTCCCCGCCCAGCCCGGTCTCGGCGCAAATTCCCGTCGCGGCCGACGATCTCGACCTCGCGCATGCGAAGCTCCCGGCCTGTATGCACGTCGCGGTCTTCAAACGTTGAAACCCCGCCCGATACTGGAATAGCGCCAAGCCACCCCCATATCTGGCATTGCCCGCGCCGGGCGTGATAGCTTCGCCCGCGCCGCTTGCCTCCAATGGAGTTCCCGAGATGACCGACCTCGCCCGCCTCGATTCCCTATTTTTCGAGCGCACCGGCATGAACAGCGGCCGGGTCGAGCGCCTCGTCGGCGAGGCGCTCAGGGGCATGGACGACGGCGAGCTCTTCCTCGAGTATTGCCAGAGCGAGAGCGTCTCCCTCGACGACGGCCGCATCAAGATCGCGACCTTCGACACCACCCAGGGATTCGGGCTGCGCGGCGTCTCCGGCGAGGCCGCGGGCTATGCGCACGCCTCCGAGCTTTCCGAGGACGCGATCAAGCGCGCGGGAGAGACGGTCCGCGCGGTGCGCACCGGCTCCGGCGGCGTCTTCGCGGCGCCGCCTCCGGGCACCAACCGCAGCCTCTACACCGACGTCAACCCACTGGCACGCGTCGATTTCACCGCCAAGACCTCCCTGCTCCAGGAGATCGACACCTATGCGCGCGCCAAGGATCCGCGCGTCCGCCAGGTGATGGCGACGCTCATGGGCGTCTGGCAGGCGGTTGAGATCGTGCGGCCCGACGGCAACCGCGTCGGCGACATCCGCCCGCTCGTCCGCCTCAACGTCTCCGTGGTCGTGGGCGAGGGCGAGCGGATGGAGCACGGCTCCTACGGCGCCGGCGGCCGTATCGAATACGACCGCTACCTCGATCCACGGCAGTGGAAGAAGCACGTCGACGAGGCGCTGCGCCAGGCTCTGGTCAATCTGAGCGCGGTGCCCGCTCCCGCGGGCGAGATGCCGGTGGTGCTGGGTCCCGGCTGGCCCGGGATCATGCTGCACGAGGCGGTGGGGCACGGGCTCGAAGGCGACTTCAACCGCAAGAAGACCTCGGCCTTCGCGGGGCTCATCGGCCAGCGCGTGGCGTCGCCCGGCGTCACTGTCGTCGACGACGGCACCATGCAGGACCGCCGCGGCTCGATCACGGTCGACGACGAGGGCACGCCCTCCTCGCGCTCGGTGCTGATCGAGGACGGCATCCTCAAGGGCTACATGCAGGACCGCCTCAATGCGCGGCTCATGGGCGTGAAGCCCACGGGGAACGGCCGGCGCCAGAGCTTCGGCCACGCGCCGATGCCGCGCATGACCAACACCTGCATGCTCGCCGGCGACAAGGACCAGAAGGAGATCATCGCCTCGGTGAAGCGCGGCCTCTACGCCGTCAATTTCGGCGGCGGCCAGGTCGACATCACCTCCGGCAAGTTCGTCTTCTCCGCCTCCGAGGCCTATCTGATCGAGGACGGCAAGATCGGCCCTGCGGTCAAGGGTGCGACCCTCATCGGCAACGGGCCCGACGCGCTCACCAAGGTCACGATGATCGGAAACGACCTCAAGCTCGACGACGGCGTCGGCACCTGCGGCAAGGACGGGCAGAGCGTCCCCGTCGGCGTGGGCATGCCCACGGTACGCATGGACGGCCTGACGGTCGGCGGCACTGCCGCATGAGATTGCCGCTACCGGGCGGCGCTCTCGCACTCGCGGCGCTGCTGCTGCTGCTTTGCAGCGGGGCTCGCGCCTGCGACTTCGAGCACGCGCCCTCGACGCGCTGGAGCAAGGCACGCGACGCCGACGGCACGCACTGGCTCGTGACGCCCTGCGGCGACAGGCTCTTCTCGATCGGGGTCAACGTCGTCGACGGCGGCGCCTCGGGCGCGAAGCTGCAGCGTCCGCACTATGCCTGGCAGCAGATCGCGCCGAGCCTCGATGCCTGGACCGCCGATGCGCGCAAGCGCCTCCTCGGCTGGGGGTTCAATTCCGCCGGCGCCTGGTCGCTCCCGCCGCAGCAGCTGCGCCTCCCCACCGCGATCGATCTCGAGCTCGGGCGGAACGCGCGCTTCCACTGGTTCGATCCCTTCGACCCCGCCATGCCCGAGCGCATGCGCGAGACCGCGGAGCGCCTCACCGCCCCTTATCGCGGCACGCCCTATCGCCTGGGATATTTCTCGGACAACGAGGTCGGCTGGTGGGGCGGAGCGCTCTTCACCTTCTACTCCGCGAAGCCCGCCGCGAATTTCACCAAGCAGCGCTGGCTCGCGGAGCTGCGCCAATTCTACCGCGACGACTGGCAGCGCTTCACCGCGGATTTCGTGCCGCCGGAGGGTGCGGCCTCGTGGGACGCGCTGCTCGGCGCCGAAAGCTTCACGCGTCTGCGTCCGGGCGGGAGCGGCGCCGCGGCGGTGCGGCATTGGACCGAGGTGGTGGCCGAGCACTATTACGATCTCGCTGCGCAGGCGATCCATGCCGCCGATCCCGGCGCGCTCTTCCTGGGCGACCGTCTCCCGATCTACTACGATCCGATGGCGCTCCGCGCGGAAGGGCGCCACGTCGACGTGATCGCCACCAACTACAATGTCGACAGCCCAGAGGGCTGGATCGCGCGCTACTATTTCGACGGCATCAGGCGGCTCGCGCCGGAAAAGCCCGTGCTGATCTCGGAGTGGTTCTATGCCGCGCACGAGAACCGCACCGGCAATCGCAACAACGGCCACCTCATGACCGTCGATACGCAGGCCGAGCGCGCCCTCGGCGCCGCCGCCGCCGCGCGGAGCTTAGCGGCGCTCCCCGAGCTCGTGGGTCTCCATTGGTTCCAGTACTACGACTATCCCGTGGGCGGTCGCGCCGACGCCGAGGACTACAACTTCGGCCTCGTCGACATCCGCGACGAGCCCTATCGGCGCCTGACCGAGCAGCTTGCCGCGGCCAATCGGGCGCTGCCGGAAATCCACGCCGTCGATCCTCCGCCCGACGCATCGCGCCCGATCATGTTCCTGGCGCCCCGCGCGACGATCGATCCCGCGCACCGCTCGCTGATCGACTGGCCGAAGCCAGCCTCGCTGCTGCCCCCGCTCCTGCCCGGCGACGGCGAGACCGCCTTCGGCGAGGCCTATCTCTCCTGGAGCGATCGGGGATTGGCGCTCGCGACCATCGGCCAGGACTATTACGACCTCGACCTCCTCGCCTATGACGGCGATTTCCCGCTGAGCGAGGCCTACCGCATCGAGCTCGACGTGGACGCAGGCGCCGGTCCCAAGCGCTTCACCGTCTATTTCATTCCCCCGCGGACCAAGGTGAAGGATCACCCGCCGATGGCGCCGCTGCTCTGCGAGGGGAGTGCCATCTCCGCGGGTCCCAACCGGTGCCCGCCGGTCGCTGGCGGAGAGGTCCTCTATTTCGGCGCCGACCAGCCGCGCATCGTCGGCGAGGCGCTGTTGCCGTGGTCTGCGCTCGGCCTCTCGGGGCCGCCGCAGGACGGCATGCTCAAGCTCGAAGTCTCGGCCTCGCCCTGGTTCCGCTCGCGCTGGATGTCCCTCTCGGGCCTCTCACCGGCCGACGGCAGCGCGCATCCCGAGCGTTGGCTCCCCGTGCGGCTTGAGGGCCTCGACGCGACGCGCTGAGGCGGCCTAGCCGCTCAGACCGCGGTCCCCAAAATTCAGGAATGCCGCCGATCCGAAGCCTTCTGCTTTGCTGCCGAGAGCGGCCATTCTTCACCCGTCGCGGAAGGTCACGGAAGTGCCATGAACAGACGCCGCCTCATCAATAACCGAACAGTCCGCGGGAATGTTGTGGGCATATGTAGCGCAGAGACCCCAGACGTCACTTCCATGGTTATGGCATTGCCGGTGAATGCCCCACCCATTAGATTTCGCGAGCGGACATGATCGACAAGCTCGAATATCTAATTGCGCTCGCGAACGAGCGGCATTTCGGCCGCGCGGCAGAGGCCTGTCGCGTGACGCAGCCAACGTTCTCTGCGGGTATCAAGCAGCTCGAGGACACGCTCGGCGTATTGCTGGTGCAGCGCGGCTCGCGCTTTTACAGCTTTACGCCCGAGGGCGAGCGCGTTCTTGACTGGGCGCGCCGCATCGTTGGGGATTCCCGAACCATGCAGCAGGAGATCCGGGCGCTCAAGAAGGGCCTTGCCGGCCACATCAAGATTGCCGCGGTACCGACTGCGCTCGCGATGGTGGCGCAGCTGACGACGCCGTTTCGCAAACGCCATCCCGACGTCGCCTTTACGATCTGGTCCCGCACCTCGATCGAGATCCTGGGCATGCTCGAGAATCTCGAGATCGATGCGGGTCTTAGCTATCTCGACAATGAGCCCGTCGGTCGCGTGCGCGTGGTACCGCTCTATCGCGAGCGCTATCGCCTCCTCACCGCCGCCGACAGCCCGCTCGGCGACCGCGATGCCGTGAGTTGGGCCGAGGTCGGAAAGATCCCGCTTTGCTTGCTGACGCCGGATATGCAGAACCGCCGGATTATCGACCGCTATCTCCGCGGCGCCGGTTGCGAGCCTGCGCCGACGCTCGAATCCGATTCCATGATCGTGCTGTTCTCCCACGTTCGCACCGGACGCTGGGCGAGCGTCATGCCCGCGAAGCTCGCGGAGACGCTGGGCCTCATGGATACGATCCGCGCCATTCCGATCGAGGGGCCTGAGCCATACCCGACGATCGGCCTCATCGTGCCCTACCGCGAGCCGATGACACCACTCACCGCCGCTTTGGTGAGCGAGGCCAAGCGCTTGGTTCCCAGCCTGGAGCCGTGAAAACCGCTCGATAGAAATTCTCTATCGCAGCACCGGACCGCTTTATTGATTGCGCCGCATGGCCTGCCAAGGTGCGGCGATGGCGAGCTGGAGCAAGGAGCGAGCCGAGGAAATTGTTGCGGCGCACCGCGGGATAGAGGGCGCGGCGCTGCCGATGCTGCATGCGCTCCAGGCTGAGTTCGGCTGGATCCCGCAAGAGACCGTCCCCATGGTCGCGGCGGCGCTCAATCTTTCCCGCGCGGAAGTGCACGGAATCGTCACCTTCTATCACGACTTCCGGCATGAGCCGCCGGGGCGGCATGTGCTGAAGCTTTGCCGGGCCGAGGCGTGCCAGTCCATGGGCGCGGACTCGCTGGCGGCGGCGGCGCGCGCCAAGCTGCAGGTCGAGTGGGGCGGCACGAGCGCCGACGGCCGCGTCACGTTGGAGCCGGTCTTCTGCCTCGGCCTCTGCGCCTGCGCGCCGGCCGCGATGCTCGACGGCAAGGTCGTGGGCGCGCTCGACAACGCGCGGCTCGATGCGCTTCTGGACCGGGCGAGACAATCGTGACGCCGCCGCGCATTTTCGTGCCGCGCGACGCCGGCGCCTTGGCGCTGGGCTCGGACGAGGTCGAGCGCGCGATCGTCGCGGCGGAATGCCGCCGCGGACTCAAGGTCGAGATCGTGCGCACGGGATCGCGCGGCCTCTTCTGGCTCGAGCCGATGATCGAGGTAGCAACGGCACAGGGCCGGATCGCTTACGGGCCGGTACGTGCCGAGGATGTCGAGAGTCTGTTTGACGCCGGTTGGCTCGACGGCGGCGCGCATGCGCTGCGCCTCGGGCCGCCCGGCGACATTCCATTTCTCAAGCGTCAGACTCGCCTTACCTTCTCGCGCTGCGGCGTGATCGACCGGCTCTCGCTCGACGACTACCGCGCCCAGGGCGGCTGGCTCGGACTCGCGTGGGCGCTCGCGCTCGGCCCCGAAGGGACAGTCGAGGAAATCGTCAATTCCGGCCTGCGAGGCCGTGGCGGCGCCGGATTTCCCAAGGGCATCAAATGGCGCACTACGGCGCAGGCAAAGGCGCCGCAGAAATACATCGTCTGCAACGCGGACGAAGGCGATTCCGGCACATTCGCCGATCGCATGCTCATGGAAGGCGATCCCTTCGTCCTCATCGAGGGCATGACGATCGCAGGCATCGCCGTGGGCGCTACCAAGGGCTACGTCTACATCCGCTCGGAGTATCCGCACGCGATCGAGATCCTCGGACGCGCCATCGAGATTGCCCGGCAGGAGCGATATTTGGGGCCGAGCGTCGCCGGCTCCGCCCATGCCTTCGATATCGAGATTCGCGTGGGCGCTGGCGCCTATGTCTGCGGCGAGGAAACCGCGCTTCTCGATAGCCTCGAGGGCAAACGTGGGCAGGTGCGCGCGAAGCCGCCGCTGCCCGCGCATAAGGGCCTCTTCGGCCGCCCGACCGTGGTCAACAACGTGATCTCATTGGCGTCCGTGCCGGTGATCCTCGCGGAGGGCGCCGAAGCCTACCGCGATCTCGGCCTCGGCCGATCCCGCGGCACCATGCCGATCCAACTCGCGGGCAACTTGCGCTACCGCGGTCTATTCGAGGCGGCTTTCGGCCTCAGCCTCGGCGACCTCGTAGACGAAATCGGTGGAGGCGCCGCGAGCGGGCGGCCCGTGCGCGCGGTGCAAGTAGGCGGACCGCTCGGCGCCTATTTCCCGCGCGCGCTCTTCGATACGCCCTTCGACTACGAGGCCTTCACCGCGAAAAGTGGACTCATCGGCCACGGCGGCGTGGTCGTGTTCGACGACACCGTGGACATGGCGCGCCAGGCGCGCTTTGCCATGGAGTTCTGCTCGATCGAATCCTGCGGCAAGTGCACGCCCTGCCGTATCGGCTCGACGCGCGGCGTCGAGGTGATCGACAGGATTGTCAGGGGCGAGCGTCGCGACGCGAATACGACGCTGCTCACCGAGCTCTGCGAGACCATGAAACTCGGCTCGCTCTGCGCGCTCGGCGGTTTCGTGCCCTACCCCGTGATGTCCGCGCTCACCTACTTCCCCGAGGATTTCGGCCTCGACCCCAAACGCGCGGCTGCCGCAGCCTAGGAGACGCCTTATGTCCCTCGTCAGCGAGATCGACTACGGCACGCCGCGCTCGCGCGCGGAGAAGACCGTCACCCTTACCATCGATGGTTTCGCGGTGAAGGTCCCGGAGGGCACTTCCGTCATGCGCGCCGCGATGGAGGCCGGCATCAAGGTGCCGAAGCTCTGCGCCTACGACATGGTGGACGCATTCGGCTCCTGCCGGCTCTGCCTCGTGGAGATCGAGGGCCGCGCGGGCACGCCGGCCTCCTGCACTACGCCCGCCGCCGAAGGCATGGTGGTGCATACGCAGAACCAGCGCCTCGCCAAGCTCCGCCGCAACGTGATGGAGCTTTACATCTCCGATCACCCGCTCGACTGCCTCACCTGCTCCGCGAACGGCAACTGCGAGCTTCAGGACATGGCGGGCGCGGTGGGATTGCGCGAGGTGCGCTACGGTTACGGCGGCGCCAATCACCTCGAGGCCGAGAAGGACGCATCGAATCCCTACTTCACTTTCGATCCATCGAAATGCATCGTCTGCTCGCGCTGTGTGCGCGCCTGCGAGGAGGTGCAGGGCACCTTCGCCCTCACCATCGACGGCCGCGGATTCGCCTCGCATGTGGCGGCAGGCATGGACGAGGGTTTTCTCGGTTCCGAATGCGTCTCCTGCGGCGCCTGCGTGCAGGCCTGCCCCACCGCGACGCTGATGGAGAAGTCGGTCATCGAGACCGGCCAGCCCGAGCATTCCGTCGTGACCACCTGCGCCTATTGCGGCGTCGGATGCAGCTTCAAGGCGGAAATGCGCGGCGACCAGCTCGTGCGCATGGTTCCGTGGAAGGACGGCAAGGCCAATCACGGGCACTCTTGCGTGAAGGGCCGCTTCGCCTGGGGCTATGCCAATCACCAGGACCGCATCCTGAAGCCGATGGTTCGCGGGAAGATCACCGATCCCTGGCGCGAGGTGTCCTGGGAGGAAGCGATCGGCCACGCGGCCTCGGAGTTCAAGCGCATCCAGGCGCAGTTCGGACGCGGCTCCATCGGCGGCATCACTTCTTCGCGCTGCACGGACGAGGAGACATATCTGGTTCAGAAGCTCGTCCGCGCGGTCTTCGGCAATAACAACGTCGACACCTGCGCTCGCGTCTGTCATTCGCCGACAGGATACGGACTCAGCAAGACCTTCGGGACATCGGCGGGTACGCAAGATTTCGACTCTGTCGAGCAAGCCGACGTGATCGTGGTCATTGGCGCCAATCCCACGGACGCGCATCCCGTCTTCGCTTCGCACATGAAGAAGCGGCTGCGTCAGGGCGCGAAACTGATTGTGATCGACCCGCGCCGCACCGATCTCGTTCGCTCTCCGCACGTCGAGGCGGCCTATCACCTGCCACTGCGTCCCGGCACGAACGTCGCGATCCTGAATGCGTTCGCCCACGTGATCGTCACCGAAGGGCTCGCGAACACGAACTTCGTGCATGAACGCTGCGACGGCGATGCCTTCGCCGATTGGGCGGCGTTCGTCAGCCGGCCCGAGAATAGTCCCGAGACCGCCGCGAACCATACCGGCGTTTCCGCGGAGTCGATCCGCGCGGCGGCGCGGCTCTATGCAACCGGCGGGAACGGCGCGATTTATTACGGACTCGGCGTCACCGAACACAGCCAAGGCACGACCGCCGTGATGGGCATGGCGAACCTCGCCATGGCAACCGGCAATATCGGCCGACGCGGAGTCGGCGTGAATCCCCTCCGCGGCCAGAACAACGTGCAGGGCTCCTGCGACATGGGATCGTTCCCGCACGAGCTTCCAGGCTATCGCCACATCTCGGACGCAGCGACCCGCGCGCTCTTCGAGAGGGATTGGGGCGTCAGCCTGGAGTCCGAACCCGGTCTCCGCATCCCCAACATGCTCGACGCCGCCTGCGATGGGTCCTTTAAGGGCATTTACATTCAAGGCGAGGATATTCTGCAATCCGACCCCGACACGCATCACGTCGCGGCGGGGCTCGCAGCGATGGAATGCGTGGTCGTTCAGGACCTCTTCCTCAATGAGACGGCGCGCTATGCGCACGTGTTCCTGCCGGGCTCTACCTTCCTCGAGAAGGACGGCACCTTCATCAATGCGGAGCGCCGGATCGGCCGCGTGCGCAAGGTGATGAAGCCGCGTGCTGGCCTTGCCGACTGGGAGATCACGCTGGCGCTCGCCAAGGCGATGAGTGTGGAGATGAGCTACTCCCACCCCTCCGAGGTCATGGATGAGATCGCGCGGCTGACGCCGACCTTTGCCGGTGTCTCTTACGAGAAACTGGACCGGGAGGGTTCCGTGCAATGGCCCTGCAATGAAAAAGCGCCGCAAGGCACGCCGATCATGCATGTCGGCGGCTTCGTGCGGGGCAGGGGCAATTTTCTAATCACCGAATACGTGCCCACCGATGAGAAGACCGGCCCGCGCTTCCCGCTGTTGCTCACCACCGGCCGCATCCTCAGCCAATACAACGTGGGAGCGCAGACGCGGCGCACCGAGAACGTCGTCTGGCACGATGAAGATCGGCTGGAAATCCATCCGCACGATGCCGAGCAGCGCGGCATCCGCGACGGCGACTGGGTGCGGCTCGCGAGCCGCGCGGGCGAGACCGGCCTGCGCGCACGGATCACCGATCGGGTCGCCCCCGGCGTGGTCTATACGACCTTCCATCATCCGAACACACAGGCGAACGTCGTAACCACGGATTACTCCGACTGGGCCACGAACTGCCCCGAGTACAAAGTGACGGCGGTACAGGTCTCGCCTTCCAACGGCCCGAGCCAATGGCAGGAGAGCTACCGCGAGCTCTCCGAGCGGACCCGGCGCATTGCGGCGCCATCGGAGGCCGCGGAGTGAGCCTGCCGCCTCCCACTCGACGGATTGCGCGGACTGCCTGGCGCGGCACCGGCGGCATCGCCGGTGAGCGCATCATCCCCGAGGAGACCGCCATCGCCTTCACCTACAACCGCCTCTCGCACGCGGTGATGATGGCGACACCCACGGATCTCGAGGACTTCGCGGTGGGCTTCAGCATCTCGGAAGGGATCGTGACGTCACCGCGAGACATCGAGGCGCTCGACGTGGTGCCGCAGGAGGCCGGCATCGAGCTTCGGATGTCGATCGCGGAGCCGCGGACCGATGCTTTCTATGAGCGTCGGCGATACCTCGCGGGACCCACGGGCTGCGGTCTCTGCGGCATCGAGAGCCTCGGTGAGGCGATGCGGCCGCCGCCGGCGGTTGCGAGCGGTTTCCGGATCTCCGCGGCCGGAATCGCGGCGGCGCTCTCGGCACTCGCTCCGCGCCAGGCGCTCAATCGGCTCACTCACGCGGCTCACGCCGCTGCCTATTGGGAGCCGGGGGCGGGTCTCCTCGCCTTGCGCGAGGATGTCGGACGGCACAATGCGCTCGACAAGCTCGCGGGCGCGCTAACGCGAGCTGGGATTTCCGCGGCACGCGGCATCGTCGTCCTCACCAGCCGCGTCTCCGTCGAAATGGTGCAGAAGGCCGCGGTCATGGGCGCGCCGATAATTGTGGCGATCTCTGCTCCGACCGCCCTTGCCGTGCGAGTTGCGGATACGGCCGGCATCACGTTGGTCGCAGTGGCGCGCGACGACGGTTTCGAGGTTTTCACCCACGGCGCTCGGATCGAGACATCCGAGGTGCATCGTGTCGCCTGAAAAGCTCGTCTATATGGCGAACCAGATCGGCAGGTTCTTTGCCAATCAGGGTGAGGACAAGGCCGTTCCCGCCATTGCCGACCATCTTCGGAAATTCTGGGAGCCGCGCATGCGCTCGGCGATTCTCGTCCACCTTGCTGCCGGGGGCCGCGGCCTCGATCCCTTCGTCAAAAAGGCAGTCGAGAGCCTGATTGGGGTCACGGCGCCCCAGTGAACTGTCCACAGCAAGGTCGCCTTTGGGTCACGAGCGGAATGGCGACCGATTACCGTTCATGTCTACTTTTCCTCCTGAGCGGGACCTCGACTCGCCGACGCCTGATGTCGGAGAAGCGCCAATTCGAGACCTTCCGTCTCTCCGCAGCGGTCGGATTGTGCGATAGCCACTGATGGCCGGAGCCGCGGTGAAGAGGCTGTCATCCCTTGAGGGTTTGCGGGCGCCGACCTTCGAAGAGGTCGAGGTCCGCAGTGATGACATCGGCAATGAATTCGGCGAAGAGGCTTACGCGGGAGACGCCGCGTACGTCGGGGTGGTGGAGAATCCAGAGGTCCGGCGTGCCTTCGGTCAAGGGCTCGGGCAAGGCCCGGCGGAGAGCGGGGTCGAGATCGGCCCTGTAGCAGGGCAGAACGGCAATACCCAAGCCATGTCTCGCCATCGATTGCATCGCGGCCATGCTATCGACGCGGCACTTGATACGTGCCTCGGGAAATGCGCTGGTAATGAGCATGCGATTGTAAAACTCGTCATGCCAGCCGATCCAATCGCAGGCTTCCAGGCTCGAGCGATTCCCTGAATTGCCGGGCTCTCCATTTCTTGCATAGACGCCGAAAGCGGTCTTGGCGAGGCGACGGCCAATTAGCGTCGCCGGCGGCCGCGCAGTAAATCGGATTGCGACATCAGCGTCGCGCCGGCTCAAGCTCAAATGCGCATCAGTACAGATGACGCCGAACTCTATTGCCGGGTGCCTATCGAGAAAGCGCCAGAGATGCGGCGCCAGGTAGCCGTTCAACAGAGCTTCGGTGCAGGTGACCCTGAGGCTTCCGGTCAGCCGTAGGTCCTTGCCGAAAATCTTGCGCTCGGTATCGCCGAGGTCTTCGCCTACTCGCTCGACGGTCTCGTAAATATCCATTGCAGCCGGCGTCATCATGTAGCCGCGCTGAGTCCTGTCGAACAATCTGACATTGAGCCGCGCCTCCATGGTCTCCAGGCGCCGCGAGACCGTCGGTTGGCTGACGCCGAGCGCGCGGCTGGCACCCGTGAGCGAGCCAGCGCGGGCGATCGCGAGGAAATAGCGATAGTCGTCCCAGTCCATGGCCATTCATTTCTGAATGGTGATTATGGGACTCTAGCTATGGCCCTTCAAAAAGCTAGTGGCGTAGCCTGCGATCTCAATAGGGAGCGCCTGGTGCCGCCTGCATCGTGACCGAAGGAGACGCACCATGAACCCTGCGGCAAAGATCGACCGACTTGCCCTGTCCCCGCTTGGGGGCAGCTTCTCGGGACGTCTGCTGTTGCCCGGCGACGAGGGCTACGAGGCAGCGCGGCGCGTGCACAACGGCATGATCGATCGGCGCCCCTCGATCATCGCGTGCTGCTCGCGAGCGACGGACGTCGTGAATGCGCTCGATTTCGCGATCGAGCAAGACCTCGAAATCGCGGTGCGCGGCGGCGGCCATAACGTCGCCGGACGGGCGGTCGTCGATGACGGCATGATGATCGACCTCAGTCCGATGAAGGGAATCCACGTCGATCCGATGGCCCGCAGCGTTCGCGTCGAGGCCGGCGTCACCTGGGGAGAATTCAATCGGAAGACCCAGCTGCACGGATTGGCCACCACCGGCGGGGCGGTCTCCAGTACCGGGGTCGCAGGCCTGACACTCGGCGGCGGCTTCGGCTTCCTGATGGGCCGACACGGCTTCACCATCGATAACCTGAGCGCCGTCGAAGTGGTGACTGCGGAAGGGAAACTTCTGCGTGCCTCAGAGCATGAGAACAGCGAGCTCTTCTGGGGACTGCGTGGCGGCGGCGGCAACTTCGGCATCGCGACATCGTTCGAGTTCAGGCTCCACGCAATCGGGCCCACAGTGCACGGCGGAGCTATCGCCTACCCGTTCGACCGGTCGAAGGACGTGCTGCGCTTCTACCGCGAGCTCACCAGTGCCGCGCCCGAGGAGTTGACGGCGGCAGCGAGCCTCACGCACAGCGCCGATGGGTCGAGACAGAAGTTAGTGGCAATGCTCGCTTGTCACTGCGGCCCAGCGGACGAGGCGATGGCGGCGTTGCATCCGATCAAGGCTTTCGGTTCCCCGGTCCTCGATCGCCTCGGGCCGTTTTCCTACACCTCGCTCAACGAGATGCTGGACTCGAGCTTCCCGAGCCTCGCGCTCAACTACTGGAAATCGTGCTTCATCGGCGATTTGAGCGACAACCTCGTCGGCGTGCTGTGCGAGCAGTTCGCGCGTTGCCCATCGCCCATGAGCAAGCTCATCCTCGAGCACATTCACGGCGCAGCGCTAACGCCTAAGCCCTCGGACACGGCCTTTCCGCACCGCGATCCCGGCTACAGCGTCTTGATCATCGCCCAATGGTCCGATCCCAGGGAAAATACAGCCAACATGGCATGGGCGAAGGAGACTTTCACCGCGCTTGAGCCGTTCGCCCTCCGTGGTGCCTACAGCAACTACATGGCTGACGACGAGCGGCTGTCCGGTATAAAGCGCGCCTATGAGGGAAACCTCCCTCGCTTACAAAGGCTCAAGAGCCTTTACGACCCGGACAATCTGTTCCGCAACAACCAGAACATTCCGCCGTCAACCTCTCACTAAGCCTTGCAGTACCTAGCAACCATCGCATTGCCATGTGGCGATGGGGCTCATCGGTTCCTGGTGAAACACCGAATTGGGTCAATGGCGTCGATTTTGCCCTCCCGCGGCTAGCCCGGCTAACGGATAATTCCGGAACTGCGGGCTCGGTCCTACGGGCATCGCGACGGGCGTGATTCAGGCTCGGATCCATGCGGATTTAGCTCCGCAGCTACGAGCCCGCGTCCTAATACGCCTGCTCCCGATAGACGGGATCGACGCTCTCGTGCCAGCGCGTGCGGTAGGCCTCGAGGAGATCGTCGGCGGGCGTGCGGCCCTTGTCCGCGATCGCGCGCAGCGGCTCCAAGTAGAGCGTCTCGTCCTCGCCGCTCGAATCGCGCTTGGCGCGGCGACGGAGGCCGGCGCTCGCGATCTCCAGCACCTCCTTCGCGAGCGCCGCTAGCGGGCGGCCCCGGAATTGCGCGCGGAGACCGTGCCGGGGCGCCGCCGCACGCATCTGCTCGCGCTCCTCGGCGGTCCAGTCCTTGATGAGCTCCGCAGCGGCGTCGAGGGCGACGGAATCGTAGAGGAGCCCGGTCCAAAGCGCCGGCAATGCACAGAGCCGGCCCCAGGGGCCGCCGTCGGCGCCGCGCATCTCCAGGATGCGCTTCATGCGGACCTCGGGGAATGCGGTGGTGAGGTGATCGCTCCAGTCATTGATGCGCGGCAGCTCGCCCGGCAGGGCCGGAAGCTTGCCCGCGAGGAAGTCGCGGAAGGATTGGCCGGCCACGTCGATGTAGCGGCCGTCGCGATAGACGAAATACATGGGCACGTCGAGCATGTAGTCGACGTAGCGCTCGAAGCCGAAGCCCCGCTCGAAGACGAAGGGGAGCATGCCGCAGCGATCGGGATCGGTGTCGGTCCAGACGTGGCTGCGGAAGCTCACGAAGCCCGTGGGCCTGCCCTCGAGGAAGGGCGAGTTCGCGAAGAGCGCCACCGCCACCGGCTGCAAGGCGAGGCCGACGCGGAACTTGCGGATCATGTCGGCCTCGGAGGCGAAATCGAGATTCACCTGGACCGTACAGGTCCGCAGCATCATGTCGAGGCCGAGACTGCCCTTGGTCGGCATGTAGCGGCGCATGATCGCGTAGCGACCCTTCGGCATCCACGGCACGTCCTCGCGGCCCCATTTGGGATCGAAGCCGAGGCCCATCATGCCGAGCTTCAGCTCCTGACAGACCGTCCGCACCTGATGCAGATGCTCGTGCACCTCGGCGCAGGTCTGATGGAGCGTTTCCAGCGGCGCGCCCGAGAGCTCGAACTGCCCGCCGGGCTCGAGCGAGATCGAGTAGCTGCCGTTGCTGAGCGCGATGGGATTTCCGTTCTCGAGCACGGGCTCCCAGCCGAAGCGGCGCAGCCCCTCGAGGAGCGCGCGGATGCCGTCCGGCCCCTCATAGGGCACGCGGCGCAGATTCGAGAGGCGGAAGACGAATTTCTCGTGCTCAGTCCCGATGCGCCAGCGCTCGGGCGGCTTGCAGCCGGCCTCGATGTACTCGACGAGCTGGCGCCGGTCGGTGACGACCGCGCCCACGGATTGGTTAGGACCCGACATGTGCCGAAACGATTCCCCGCGAGCCTTCGCTCAGAAAGAGATGGTGATGCCCCCGGCCGGTTGCTACCCCCGCCGCCGTGCCCAATCGCCGAGCAGCGCCTGGAACACGGCAAGAGCCGCGAGCGCAGCCGTATCCGCACGGAGCACTCGCGGCCCTAAACCGACGGCGCAAACAAAGGGAAGTTTGCGCAGGAGGTCAAGCTCCCTTTGCGCGAATCCGCCCTCGGGTCCGATGAGCAATGCCCAGGCGCCCCGCGCCTCGGTCGCGAGGGCCGCGGCGATATCCGGGGATTCGCCGGTCTCGTCGCAGAAGAGGAGCCGGCGTCCCCAGGGCCAGCTCGCGAGCAGGCGATCGAGCGCCGCCGGCGCGCGCACTTCCGGGAGGGTGAGGCGTTCGGTCTGCTCCGCCGCCTCCATGACGTTCGCGCGCAGGCGGTCGAGATTGACGCGCTCGACCTGCGTGCGCTCGGTCATTACGGGCTGGAGCACGCTCGCGCCGAGCTCCGTCGCCTTCTCCACGAGGAAGTCGATGCGCGCGCGCTTCACCGGCGCGAAGACGAGCCAGAGATCGCCCTCCTCCTGCTGCGCTCGCAGCCGCTCGCCCACAGTGACGGAGCACGAGCCTTTGCCGAAGGCGTCGATGGTCGCGGACCACTCGCCATCGCGTCCGTTGAAGAGCGCGAGCGCCGCCCCCGGCGCCCTACGCAGCACGCTCTTGAGGTAGTGCGCCTGCTCCCGAGAGAGGCCGATGCTCGCGCCCGCCGCGAGATCGGAGGCGACGTAAAGACGGGTGCGCGGCTCATAGGCCATGGCTCTTGTGCGATCCCCCGAGCGGGCGGCACACTCGCCGCCATGAGCGAGACTAGCTCAGGACACAGCGCCTCACCATGAGCGACATCCGCGCCGGCGATTGGACCGACCGCTACGCGCCGGCGGGCGTGCGGCCTTACATCCGCTTGGCACGGCTCGACCGGCCCATCGGCACCTGGCTGCTGCTCTTCCCGGGCTGGTGGGCGATCGCGATGGCGGCGGAAGGCTGGCCAAATTGGCTCCTGCTCGCGCTCTTCGGAATCGGAGCCGTAGCGATGCGCGGCGCCGGCTGCACGCTCAACGATCTCGTCGATCGCGATTTCGATGCGCAGGTCGCGCGCACGCGCACGCGGCCGCTGCCGAGCGGCGCGGTGACGCCGCGCCAAGCCGTCGTCTTCCTGGCCTTGCAGCTCGCGATCGGCGCCGCCGTGCTCTTCAGCTTCAACCGCTTCGCGATCGCGGTGGGCCTCGCGGTGCTCGTGCTGATCGCGACCTACCCCTTCATGAAGCGCATCACCTATTGGCCGCAGCTCTTCCTCGGCCTCAACTTCAATTGGGGCGCGCTCTTGGGCTGGGCGGCGGTGCGCGGCGAGCTCGCGCTCGCACCCGCTCTCCTCTATGCGGGCGGCATCGCCTGGACGCTCGGCTACGACACGATCTACGCGCATCAGGACAAGGAGGACGACGTCCGCATCGGCGTCAAATCCTCGGCGCTCGCGCTCGGCGCGAGCACGCGGCCGTTCCTCTTCGTCTTCTACGGAGCGGCGGCCGCGCTCTGGGCAGCCGCGGGCCTGAGCGCGGGGCTCGCCTGGCCCTTCTATCTCGGCGTCGCTCTCGCGGCGATGCAGATGGGTTGGCAGGCCGCCCGCATCGACATCGACGATCCCGAGGACTGCCTCGCCTGGTTCCGCTCGAACCGGCTCGTCGGCTGGGCGCTCCTCTTGGGCGCGATTGCCGCCCAGCGCATCGGCAGTGCCTGAGCCCGCGGAGTCCGAGGCTTTCGTCCGCGCGAACACCGTCGTCGCGGCACCGCCGCTGGTGCCCGAAATCGAGCTCCATCTCGCGAGCGAGATCGTGCCGCTCTGGCACGCGACCGAGGCGAGCATGGCGAAGATCCAGCTTCCGCCGCCCTATTGGGCTTTCGCCTGGGCGGGCGGCCAGGCGCTCGCGCGCTTTCTGCTCGATCACCCCGAGCACGCCCGCGGCAAGCGCGCGCTCGACTTCGGCGCAGGCTCAGGTCTCGTCGCCATCGCCGCGGCCCGCGCGGGCGCGATCGTCACGGCCGCCGAGATCGACCCCTATGCCCGCGCGGCGATCCGCCTCAACGCGGTGCGCAACGGCGTCTCGGTCGAGATCGAATCCTCCGACGTCATCGGGCACGCGGATGCGCCGTGGCGGCTCATCCTCGTCGGCGACATGTGCTACGAGCGGCCCCTCGCCGAGCGTCTCACGGCATGGCTGCGGAGCCTTGCGCGGGAGGGCGCCGAGGTCCTCCTCGGCGACCCCGGCCGCGCCTATCTCCCGAAACGCGGCCTCGAAGCCCTCGCCTGCTACGACGTGCCGACCACGCGCGAGCTCGAGGACCGCGAGAGCCGCGAGGGTGTTGTGTGGCGGCTCACCGCCTAGGCGGCGGGAATCTGCGCCTGGAGAAGCTTGAAATAGGTCCCGGCGTGATGCTCGAAGAAGCCGTCCTTGCATTCATCGCCCGAGCAGGGCGTTCCGATGAGCGCAATCTCGCTGCCTGCGTTGACGAAGTTGAGCGACGGCAAGATCTTCAGCGATGGACTGCCCGCAACCGCCGTCAGCGGCCTGCCCCGCGCGAAGAGAAGTCGAATCGCGGGATCGAGCCGCTCCAGCACAATTTCCTGGACGTGCTCGCGGAGCGTGCCGATCACACTGGAAGCCGAGGTGAACGTGAACTTCATCGCGCGCAGAGTCAGCGATTGGTCGAACCATGCGCTCAGGAGGTTCGGCTCGTTGATGTCGCCCAGAAGCTCGATCGTGAAGGGCACCTGCGGCACCCAGTCGAGCGAGTTCGTGATGCGGAAGCCGCAGCCGGAGTTCGAGAACCGGCTCTCGAAGTCCGCGGCGTAATGATCGTTCCCGGGCTTGGGCTGAGCGAAAACGTAGGTCTTGTAGCCGTAGCCGTCGGGTCGGTCAGAATTGGGATATTGGAGATAGGATCGCAGCAGCGTCGCCATGGCCGCGCCCTGACTGTGGCCGGTGACGTAGATCTCGCCGCCGGCGGGAACGCGCGCCTTGAGTTGAGTGAGAATGCCGTTCGCCGAATCCTTCAGGAGAAGCAGCGTGCCCAGCGCGAAGCCCAAATGGACGCCGGCCTGAGGCTCATCGGCAAACTGGTAATTGGCGCTCTCCGCTCCCACGGCGATCGTTCCCTTCCCCGCGATCATCACGGAGATGAGGTCTTCGATCACGCTGCCGGCCTTGGGTACCGTTCCGCGGAGCACGACGGCGAAACGGCCCGTCCTGTCCTGCTTCCAAAGCTGCCAGAGATTGTCGAAGGGGCCGATCACCGGCGACGAGAATATGAGGCTCCACCCCGGCGGCGGGTTGGGCACGTCCGTCGTGGCAGGGTTTTCCGAGATCCCCGAAAGCGCCAATAGGTCGAGCGCCTCCTGCGGATCGAAGCCGCGAGTGAATGCCATGGCGTGCCCCCTCTATGCTGCGCAATCTCAAGCTAGCGCTCGCGAGGCAGCCGGCAATGCGGAGAATAAAGAATCAGTCGTCTTCCTCGAGTAGCAGCCGGAGATAACGCTCGGGGGGATCGAGGAAGCTCTTGAGGCGGCGGTAATGGCTGGTCTCGCGGAACTCGATCGGCCGGATCGGGTCGGCGTCGAGCGAGAGGATGACCGCCTCCGGCCGCTGGGAACGATGCGAGAGCCGATGCTCGCTGTGTCCGCCATGCGGGCTGAATCCGCACTGCGCGGCGATCGCTTCGAGCAGCGTCGACTTGCCGCTGCCGTTCTCGCCGACGAGGAAGGTGATGGGGCGCTCGAAGTCGAGCCGGAATTCGCCGCTCGCAAGGCAAGGTGAAGGGAAACCGGCCCGGCGCCGCGCGCTCCGGCAATAGCGCGATCCATCTCAGGAAGGGCGCGGAAAGTGCGGATGTCGTTCTCATGCGGCGTCGCGGTTGCGGGTTCTGCGGGGCGCATCATCGATAGAGCAGCGGCCAGAACATTTCAAGAACGAATGGCAAGCCCCGAGCCGGACGCCTATAGTCCGGCGTCTCCAACGCGACCGGCCACTCATGCCTTACGCCTCTCTCCGCGATTTCATGGCGCGCCTCGAGTCCGAGCGGAAGCTCGTGCGGGTGACGGCGCCGGTCTCGCCTTTCCTGGAGATGACGGAGATCCAGACCCGGCTCCTCGCGGAAGAAGGGCCGGCGGCGCTCTTCGAGAACGTCGCGCGCGCGTCGGGCGGGCGCTATGGGATGCCGGTGCTGGTCAACCTCTTCGGCACGGTCGAGCGCGTGGCGCTCGGCATGGACCGCGCGCCGGACCGGCTCCGCGAGGTCGGCGAGACGCTCGCCTTCCTGAAGCAGCCGGAGCCGCCGGGCGGCTGGCGCGAGGCGCTGGAGATGCTGCCGCTTCTGCGCACGGTCCTCGCGATGAAGCCGCGCACCGTCGCCTCGGCGCCCTGCCAGGAGATCGTGCTCCGCGGGAGCGAGATCGATCTCGGCCACTTTCCGATCCAGACCTGCTGGCCGGGCGAGCCCGCGCCACTCATCACCTGGCCTCTCGTCGTGACGAAGGGGCCCGGAGAGGCGCGCGAGGACGGCTACAATCTCGGCATCTACCGCATGCAGGTGACGGGGCGCGACAGCACCCTCATGCGCTGGCTCAAGCATCGCGGCGGCGCGCAGCACCACCGGCGCTGGGCGGAGACGAAGCGCGAGCCGCTCCCCGCCGCCGCCGTCATCGGCGCCGATCCCGGTACCATCCTCGCGGCGGTGACGCCGGTCCCGGACACGCTATCGGAATACCAGTTCGCGGGCCTCCTGCGCGGGCGGAAGGTGGAGCTCGTGGAATGCAAGACCGTGCCCCTCAAGGTGCCCGCGGAGGCGGAGATCGTGCTCGAGGGACACGTCTCGCTCGACGAGACCGGCGAGGAAGGTCCCTTCGGCGATCACACCGGCTACTACAATTCCGTCGAGCGCTTCCCGGTCTTTCGCATCTCCGCGGTCACGATGCGGGACAATCCCATTTACCTCTCGACCTTCACGGGCCGGCCGCCCGACGAGCCCTCGGTGCTGGGCCGGGCGCTCAACGAGGTCTTCATCCCGCTCCTGCAGCAGCAGTTTCCGGAGATCGTCGATTTCTGGCTTCCGCCCGAGGGCTGCTCCTACCGGATCGCCGTCGTCTCCATGCGCAAGGCCTATGCGGGCCACGCCAAGCGCGTGATGATGGGCGTGTGGTCCTTCCTGCGGCAGTTCATCTATACGAAGTTCGTCATCGTCGTGGACGACGACATCGACGCCCGCGACTGGAAGGACGTGATGTGGGCGGTGGCGACGCGCATGGACCCCGCGCGCGACATCACCGTCGTCGAGAACACGCCCATCGACTACCTCGATTTCGCCTCGCCGGAGTCGGGGCTCGGCGGCAAGATCGGCCTCGACGCCACCACCAAGCTCCCGCCGGAGACGCACCGCGATTGGGGCCGCAAGATCCGCATGAGCGACGAGGTGATCGAGGCGGTGACGCGGAAATGGCCGAGCCTCGGGCTCCCGGGCTCGGGCAAGCCGATCTGGAAATAGCTAGCCCCGCCGCTCGCGCTTGAGCTCGAGGCGCGCGCTCACGCGCGAGAGGCCGAAGCAGACCGCCCAATAGACGAGGCCCGCGAAGAGATAGGCGCTGTCGCGCACCTGATCGCCCAGCAGCCATTTGGGATCGGCGAGGCCGGCCTGAATCTGATTCAGGAAATCGATGAGGCCGATGATCAGGATGACCGTCGTCTCCTTGACGATCGCGATCGCGACGTTGAGGAGGCCGGGCGTCACGATCGCGATCGCCTGCGGCAGGATGACGAGCGCCATGGTCATGGCGCCGGAGAGGCCGAGGCTGCGGGCGGCCTCGAACTGGCCCTTGGGGATCGCCTGCAGGCCGCCCCGGAACACCTCCGCCATTCCCGCGCTGTTGAAGAGGATGAAGGCGACGATGGCGCGCGGCAGCAGCGGCAGGTCGGCTCCCGGCGGCAGCAGCAGCGGCAGGATCGACATCACCAGGAAGAGCAGCGGCACCAGCGGCACGCCGCGCAGGAACTCGATGTAGCCGATGGCGAGCACGCGGATGACCGGCATGCTCGAGCGCCGGCAGAGCGCCACCGCAAGCCCGAGCGGCAGCGAGCCCGCGAGCGCCGCGCCCGCGAGCGTCACCGTCAGCATGAGCCCGCCCCAGCGCGAGACCGGCACCTCCGGCAGCCCCAGGACCCCGCCCGCGAGCAGCACGCCCGCAACGGGCGGCGCCACCAGGATCAGCAGGAGGCCGATCAGTCCCTTGCTCTTGACGCGGCGGCTCAAGAGCGCGATCCCCGCCGCGAGCACCATCGCGAAGACCGTGTCGACCCGCCAATGCTCGCTCTCGGGATAGGGACCGTAGACGAGCTGGGTCCAGCGCGAGCCGACGAAGGCCCAGCAGGCGCCCGCTCTCTGCTTGCCGTCGATGGGCGCGCAGGCGTCGGGACCGCCGCTCCAATGCCCCTGCACGATGGTCCACTCCAGGAGCGGCGGCAGCGCGTAGGCGGCGAGCAGGACTAGCGCCAGCGTCATGGCGATGTTGCCGGGCGAGGAGATGCAGCCATGAAGGAGCCGGCTCGCGCGCGCGCCGATGCCGGGCTGGAGCGGAGTCTCGGCCGCGGTCATCGCTGCACCGTCGCGATCCGCCGGTTGTACCAGTTGATGAGGGCGGAGACGCTTCCGTTGATCGCGAGGTAGACCGCGCAGAGGATGAGCATCACCTCGAAGGCTTGAGCGGTCTGATTGAGCACGGTGCCGCCGAAGACCATCGTGAGGTCGGGGTACCCGATCGCCGCCGCGAGCGTCGTGTTCCGGAAGAGGCGGAGGTATTCGTTGCCGAGCGGCGGCACGATTACGCGGAGCGCCTGCGGCACCACGATCTTGCCGTTGACCGTCACGGGCTTGAGGCCGAGCGCGCGCGCCGCCTCGATTTGTCCCCGCGGCACCGCGTCGAGACCGGCGCGGACGATCTCGGCGATGTAGGCGGCGGAGTAAAGCGAGAGCGCGAGCGCCATCGCGACGAGCTCCGGCTGTACCGCGAGCCCGCCCTGGTAGTTGAAACCCTGGAGGTGCGGGAGGTCCCAGTGGATCGGTAGGCCCGTCGCGAGCGCCGCGATGAGCGCGGGCCCGATCGCGAGCGCCAGCACGACCGGCGCCGCGCGCGGCGCGTCGCCCGTGCGCTCGCGCCGGCGCGCGAGCATTCGTGCCGCGAGCGCCGCGAGCGCAATGCCCGCGGCGAGCGCGGCGAGCACCGCGCCGGAGCCCTCGTCCGCGACCGGCATCGGCAGAAAGAGCCCGCGGGCGTTGAGCGCCACCGCGCCCAGCAGCGTCAGGCTCTGCCGCGGCGGCGGCAGCGGCCGCAGCAGCGCGAAATACCAGAAGAAGAGCTGCAGCAGCAGCGGGACGTTGCGCAGGAGCTCGACGTAACCGGTCGATACGCCGCGCACGAGTCCGTTGGCGGAGCGCCGGCCGAGCCCGATCGCGAATCCCACGGGCGTCGCGACCGCGATCGAGACCCCCGCGAGCACGACGGTGTTGAGCGCGGCGACAGCGAGCGCCGCGAGATAGGGCGAGCTCTCGCTATAGGGGATCAGCGTCTGCGAGATCGCGAAGCCCGCGGGACGCCAGAGGAATCCGAACCCCGTGTTGATGCCGAGCCGCGTCAGATTGGCGACGGCATTGCTCGCGGCGAGCCAGACGACCGCGCCGAGGACGATCAGCACCGCCGCCTGGATCGCGACGGCGCCGATGTCCCGGGACGACGACGGCGAGCGGCTCGAATTCCTCATCGCCGCCCAGCGACGCACTCCTCAGCGGAAGGGCGGCGAGTAGATGAGGCCGCCGTCCTTCCAGAGCTTGTTGATCCCGCGCTCGAGTCCGATCGGCGTCTTCGGCCCGATGTTGCGCTCGTAGATCTCGCCGTAATTGCCGACGGCCTTGATGGCGTTGTAGGCCCAGTCGTTGGAGATGCCGTTCTTCGCGCCGAACTCGTCGGTGACGCCCAGGAGGCGCTTGATCTCGGGATTGGGCGAGTTCTTCTTCATGTCGTCGACGTTCGCCTGCGTCACGCCGAGCTCCTCGGCGGTGATGAGCGCGAAGAAGGTCCAGCGCGCGATGTCCGCCCATTGCGCCTCGCCCTTGCGCACGACGGGGCCGATCGGCTCCTTCGAGATGGTCTCCGGCAGGATGACGTGATCGGCGCGGACCTTGAGCGCGAGGCCGCGCGCGGCGAGGCTGCCGCGGTCGTTCGACCAGGCATCGCAGCGCCCGTCCTCATAGGCGCGCCGCGCCTCGTCGAGATCGGCGAAGCTCACGATCTTGTATTGCATGTTGTGGGCGCGGAAATAATCCGCGATGTTGAGCTCGGTCGTCGTGCCCTGGCCGATGCAGATGGAGGCGCCGTTCAATTCGAGCGCGCTCTTCACGCCGGAGGCCTTCTTCACCATGAACCCCTGGCCATCGTACTCGTAGACCATCAGGAATTGCATGCCCGCGCCGTTGTCTCGGGTGTAGGTCCAGGTGAAGCGATGCGTGAGGATGTCGACGCCGCCGTTCTGGATCTGAGCGAAGGCGTCGCGGGGTGGCAGCGGCTTCAGCTCGACCTTGGCGGGATCGCCCAGCACCGCCGCCGCGAGCGCGTGGCAGTGATCGACGTCGAAGCCGCGGATCACGCCCTTGTCGTCGGCGAAGGCGAAGCCCGGGATGTTGGGACCGACGCCGCAGACGAGCTTCCCGCGCTGCTTGACGTCGTCGAGCACCGCAGCGCAAGCAGCGCCCGCCATGGCCGTGCCCAGCACGAGCACCGCGAACGCACCGAGATACTTCCGCATTTTGGACCTCCCCTGGATTTTCCCGAGCGCGCGCCGCGCGGGCGCGGCGGCGCGATTGGCGCCTATAGTCGTAGCGATGCGTGGCCTAGCGCAAGGGGAAACCGGCTTTCCAAAAAAACCGCCTACGCTCGGTTCGCTTGTTTCCGAGAAAGCCGCCGTGATAGCGTGCGCCCCCTCGAAAACCCCGCCGAAAGTCGCGCTTCCGGACAGAGGACACATTCATGCCCGTCATCGACGTTCACACCCATATGCTCAACAAAGACTGGCTCGAGCTGCTGCGCCGGCACGGCAAGCCGCGCTACGAGGTCAGGAAGAGCATGGACGCGCCCGAGGGCATCTTCCTCGACGGCGCGCCCTTCATGACGCCGATGCCCGGACACTTCGACTACGACGAGCGCATCAAGCGGATGGACGAGGCGCGCGTCGACATGGCGATCCTGTCGCTGACCTGCCCCAACGTCTACTGGGGCGGACCCGAGGTGAGCCTCGAGGCCGCGAGGATCGTCAACGACGACATGGCGCGCGCGCAGACTGCTTACCCCTCGCGCATCCGCTTCATGGCCTCGATCCCCTGGGAGTATCCGGAGATCGCGGTCGGCGAGCTCAAGCGCGCCTGCGACAAGGGCGCGGTCGGCGTGATGGTGCTCGCGAACATCGGCGGCAAGTCGCTCACCGATCCGCATTTCGCGCCGATCTGGCAGGAGATCGACCGCCGCGGCCTGCCGGTCCTGGTGCATCCGACGGCGCCTCCGGGCACGCCCGATCTCGACATGCGCGTCTACAACCTGATCGCCTCGATCGGATTCATGTTCGATACCTCCCTCTCGGTCGCGCGCATGATCTTCGACGGGTTCTTCGACCGCTATCCGAGCCTCAAGATCATCGCCGCGCACGGCGGCGCGACGCTCCCCTATCTCGCGGGACGGCTCGAGATCTGCTTCAACAACATGAACGCCGCGCGCGTCAAGATCTCGCGCCCGCCCAGCGAGTATCTCCGCCACATCTATTACGACGCCGTCGTCTATCGCCAGGAGGCCCTGCAGCTCTGCATCGGCGTGGGCGGGGTCGATCACGTCATGTACGGCTCCGACTACCCTCACAACATCGGCGACATGAAGGGCTGCCTCGCCCGCGTCGACGCGCTTCCCGCCGCCGACCGCGAGAAGGTCCGGGGCCAGAACGCCCAGAGGATATTCAAGATCTGAGGCCGCGAGAACGGAGCCGCCGATGAAATCCTCCGCCGACGCGTTCGATGTCCTGACGACGCTGATCGCCAAGGCGAAGCGCCTCGGAGCCGACGCGGCCGACGCCGTGCTGCACGAGGGCGCGGGCATCTCGCACATCCGCCGCCTCGGCGCGGTCGAGAAGCTCGAGCGCGCGGAGAGCTACGACCTGGGCCTCCGCGTCCTCCTCGGCAAGCGCCAAGCGACCGTCTCGTCGAACGACCGCAGCGCCCCCGCCCTCGACGAGCTCGCGGAGCGGGCGCTCGCCATGGCGAGGGTCGTGCCGGAGGACCCCTATTGCGGCCTCGCCGATCGGAGCGAGCTCGCACGGAGCTTTCCGACGCTCGACATCTGCGATCCCGTCGAGCCCGCGGCCGAGGCGCTGCTCGAGCGCGCCGCCGCCGCCGAGGAGACCGCGCGCGCGGTGCCGGGCATCACCAACTCCGAGGGTGCCGAGGCCTCCTGGGGCCGCTCTCGCGTGGCGCTCGCGGCCTCGAACGGCTTCGCCGGCAGCTACGAGAGCTCCGGCCATCAGATCAGCGTCGTCGTGATCGCCGGCGACGGCACGGGAATGGAGCGCGACTACGAATTCTCCGCCGCGGTCTATGCGGAGGACCTCGAGGACGCCGCGGGGCTCGGCAAGCGCGCGGGCGAGCGCGCGGTCAGTCGCCTCAAGCCGCGCAAGGTCGCCTCGCAGAAGGTGCCGATCGTCTTCGACCCGCGCGTCGCGCGCGGGATGCTCGGCCATCTCGTCGGAGCCATCAACGGCGCAGCGGTCGCCCGCGGCACCAGCTTCCTCAAGGACAAGCTTGGACAACGCATCTTCGCGCCAGGAATCGTCGTGATCGACGACCCGCACCGGCAGCGCGGCCTCCGCTCCAAGCCCTTCGACGGCGAGGGGCTTCCCAACCGGCGCATGGCGTTCGTCGAGGACGGGGTCCTCGCGACCTGGATCCTGGACCTGCGCTCGGCGCGCCAGCTCGGCCTCAAGAGCACGGGCCACGCCGCGCGCGGGACTGCGGCGCCGCCGAGCGCCTCGCCGACCAATCTCTGGCTCGAGCGCGGAAAACTCACCCCTCGGGAATTGATGGCGGACATAAAGCAGGGCTTTTACGTCGCCGATCTCATGGGCATGGGCGTCAACGGCATCACCGGCGACTACAGCCGCGGCGCCGCCGGCTTCTGGATCGAGAACGGCGCCGTGGCATATCCCGTGAGCGAGGTGACCGTGGCGGGCAACCTCAAGGACATGTTCCTCAACCTCACACCCGCCTCCGATCTCGAGTTCAAAGTCGGGATGGACGCTCCCACCATCCGCATCGAGGGCATGACCGTCGCCGGGACCTGAGGCCGCGGCGAATTCCCCCAAGCGCATGTTTTGCTTGCCAAAATGCGCCGCCTCCGGCAGCTAGGCGGCGTTCGTGGGTTGCTCCTCCCGCCTATGATAGGATGGCGCATGAACCGTCGAGTCGGACTTATATGAGCGCGGCGCCCGGGCCGGCCGGCGATGCCGAGCGCGCGCGGACGACCGCGCTGCTGCGCCGCCTTATCCGCGAATGCCTCCGGCCGCAATGGCCGCGGATCGCGCTGGCACTCCTCGCCATGGCTGTCGCGGCGGGCGCCACGGCGGCGAACGCATGGCTGATGCAGCCGGTGCTCGACAACGTCTTCTTCGAGCGCGAGAGGTCGCTGCTTTGGGCCGTGGCGGGCGCGATCGTCGTCCTCGCGTTCGTGAAGGGCTTCGCGAGCTATTCGCAATCTGTGCTGATGTTCAAGGTCGGTCAGGGCCTCATCTCGGACATCCAGCGCAGGCTCTTCCGCCATCTCATCGGGGCCGATCTCGCCTTCTTCCACGCCAATCCCACGGGGACGCTGGTCTCGCGCTTCACGAACGACGCAACGCTGCTGCGCAACGCCTCCGCCAACGTGCTCGTCGGCATCGGCAAGGATGCCGTCACCGTCGTCTTCCTGGTGGGCCTCATGCTCTACCAGGATTGGGCGCTGGCGCTTGCCTCCTTCGTCGTCTTTCCGCTGGCGGTCCGGCCGCTCGCGAGCGTCGGCCGGCGCATGCGCCGCGCCTCCGACAACACGCAGCGCGAGTTCGGCGCCTTCACCACGCTGCTGAGCCAGACCTTCCAGGGCGCACGGCACGTCAAGGCCTACGGCATGGAGGCCTATGAGACCGAGCGCGCCGACCGCATCGTTCAGAGCATGTCTCGCCTCCTCAACCGCGCCGCGCGGATCCGCTCGGCGGTATCGCCGCTGATGGAGGCGCTCGGCGGACTCGCGGTGGCGGTGGTGATCCTCTATGGCGGCTATCAGACCATCGCGGGGACGCGCACCCCCGGCACCTTCTTCTCCTTCATCACCGCGCTCCTGCTCGCCTATCAGCCGATGAAGAGCCTCGCCAATCTGAGCGCGAGCCTGCAGGAGGGGTTGGCGGCGGCGCAACGGCTCTTCGCCGTGCTCGACATCGAGCCCGAGATCCGCGATGCGCCCGACGCGCGACCGCTGGAGGTCGGCGGCGGCGAGGTCCGCTTCGAGGCCGTGCGCTTCTCCTATCCCAACGGCACCACCGCCTTGAGCGGCATCGACCTTGTCGTCCCCGCCGGCAAGACGGTGGCGCTCGTGGGCCCGTCGGGCTCCGGCAAATCGACCGTCCTCAATCTCATCCCGCGGTTCTACGACGTGAGTTCCGGCCGGGTGCTGATCGGCGGCGTCGACGTCCGCCATGCCACCCTCGCCTCGCTGCGCGCCGCGATCGCGATCGTGAGCCAGGAAGTGAGCCTCTTCGACGACACCGTCCGCGCCAACATCGCCTATGGAAGGTTCGGCGCCGGTGAGGCGGAGATCGCGGGGGCGGCGAAGGCCGCGGCGGCCGACGGCTTCATCCGCAAGCTGCCGCAGGGCTACGATACGCTCGTGGGCGAGATGGGCGTCAAGCTCTCCGGCGGGCAGCGGCAGCGGATCGCGATCGCGCGCGCCATGCTCAAGAACGCGCCGATCCTGCTCCTGGACGAGGCCACCTCGTCCCTCGACACGGAATCCGAGCGTCAGGTGCAGGCGGCGCTCAAGGTCCTCATGCGCGGGCGCACCACGCTGGTGATCGCCCATCGCCTCTCCACCGTGCTCGACGCAGATCTCATCTACGTCCTCGATCACGGCCGCGTCGTCGAATCCGGAACCCACGGAGAATTGCTCGCGCGCGGCGGCCTCTATCGGCGGCTCTATACGCTCCAGTTCGCCGAGGAGAAGCCGGCGCTGGCACAGCCTGGCCCGCGCGCCGCCAACGCCTGAGCGAGGTCGGGCCTGATGCTCTCGTGGAAGCGCCTACGCCGGTCCGACTGGGTCGTGGCAACGGTGTGCTGGGTCATCCATCTCTATACCCGCATCGTCTACGGCACCGGCCGCTGGAGCGTGATCGGCTGGGACTACCCCGCGCGACTCTTGGCCGAGAAGCGCTCGTTCGTCGTGACGTTCTGGCACGGCCGCCTGCTGATGATGCCGATGGTCTGGAAGCGCGCGGGTCCCCTGCACATGCTGATTTCCGCTCACCCCGACGGCCGGATCATCGCGGGAGCCGTCAGCTACTTCGGCATCGATTGGGTCAAGGGCTCCTCGAGCGACGGCGGCCTCGCAGCGCTCCGGCAGATGGTGAAGCTGCTGCGCGGCGGCGCCTGCGTGGGAATCACGCCCGACGGACCGCACGGCCCCTACATGCGGGCCAGCGAGGGCGCCGTTGCGGTCGCGCGTCTCGCGCGCGTCCCCATCATCCCGCTCACCTACGCGACGGCGCGGCGCCGGATTCTCCGCACCTGGGATCGCTTCCACCTCCCCATCCCGCCGACCCCCGGCATCTTCATCTGGGGCGAGCCGATCGAAGTGCCGGCCGATGCCGACAAGGCGGCGCTCGAGGTGATACGGCTCCTGGTCGAGACCCGCATGAACGCCATCACCGCCGAGGCCGATCGGCGCATGGGCAATGAGGCCGTGAGCGTGGAGCCCGTCGATGCCGCGGAGCCTGCGACGGGCGACGCGGGCGCGGGCGGCGGCGGCCGATGACGCTCGTCCCGATCTATCGCGGCCTCACGACCCTTCTGGGGCCCGTCGTCGACCTCTATCTGAGCCGGCGGGTCGCGCGCGGAAAGGAGGACCCGCTGCGCATCGGCGAGCGCATGGGCCGCACGCGGCGCCCGCGCCGTCCCGGTCCCCTGATCTGGATTCACGCCGCGAGCATCGGCGAGGCCGTCTCCACCCTCGCCCTCATCGACCGCATCGCCGCGGAGCGCCCCGCCATCAACATGCTCGTCACGACGGGCACGGTGACCTCAGCGCATCTGCTGGAGACCAGGCTCCCGACCGGGTTCGCCTGGCATCAATACGTCCCGATCGACCGTCTCGCCTATGTGCGCCGGTTTCTCGACCACTGGCGGCCGGATCTGGCGCTGTGGATCGAGTCCGAGCTCTGGCCCAACCTCATCATCGAGAGCCACCGGAGGGGGATTCCGCTCATCCTCCTGAACGGCCGCATGTCGCAGGGCTCGTTCCGCCGCTGGCAGCGCCTGCCGGCGCTGGCGCGTCCGATGCTCGGCGCCTTCGCTCTCTGCCTCGCGCAGGATGATCTTCAGGCCGAGAAGTTTCAGGCGCTCGGAGCCAAGCGCGTGCTCAGCGTCGGCGATCTGAAGCTCGCGGCTGCGCCGCTGCCGCTCGACCAGGCCGCGCTCGACCGGCTCAGCGGCGAGATCGGTGGCCGCCCGCACTGGCTCGCCGCCAGTACGCATGAGGGCGAGGAGGCCGTCGTCGCGGAGGCGCATCGGATCCTCAAGCAATCCTTCCCCGATCTGCTGACGGTGATCGCGCCGCGCCATCCCGCCCGCGGCCCGGAGATCGCGGAGATGCTCGTCGCGAAGGGCCTGCGCGTCGCCCGGCGCAGCCTCGACGAGAGGATCGACCGCGCTTGCGACATATACCTCGCGGACACGCTGGGCGAGCTCGGTACTTTCTACCGTCTCTGCGGCATCGCCTACATCGGCGGCTCCCTCGGCTCGAACGGCGGCCACAACCCGCTCGAGGCGGCAATTCTGGAATGCGCGATCCTGCACGGACCCAACATGGCGAATGCCGCCGCCGTCGCGGGCGCGCTCGCGCGCGCGAGCGCCACAGAGACCGTGCGCGACGGGGCGGGCCTTGCCGCCGCGGTCGGACGCCTGCTTAAGGAGCCGGAGCTGCGGCGTCGGCGTGCCTCCCTGGCGTTGGCGGTTGCCGACCGCGACCGTGCCGTGCTCGACCGCGTCCTTGAGCACATCGCGCCCTGGCTCGATCGGATCGAGAGCGATGTGGCGCTCCGCGCCTGAGTTCTGGGCGAGAGACGGCATTCTGCCGATGCTCCTTGCGCCGCTGGGCTGGGCGCATGGTGCCGCGGGAGCGCTGCGCCGGGCGGCCGCCAGACCCTACCGCGCGTCCGTTCCCGTGATCTGCGTCGGCAACCTCGTCGCCGGCGGCGCCGGCAAGACTCCGATCGCGATCGATCTCGCGCGGCGGCTCGGCGCCATGGGCCGGGAGCCGCACGTCCTCACGCGCGGCTACGGCGGCGCGCTCGCGGGTCCCGTCGAGGTCGAGCGGGAACGGCACGGCTATCGCGAGGTCGGCGACGAGGCGCTTCTGCTCGCCGCCGCGGCGCCCACTTGGGTCGCGCGCGACCGCGCCGCCGGAGCTCGCGCCGCAGTCGGGGCGGGAGCGCGCACGCTCCTCCTCGACGACGGCTTCCAGAACCCGAGCCTCGCTCGCGATCTCGACCTCCTGGTGATCGATGGGGAGTACGGGTTCGGCAACGGCCGCGTCATTCCCGCGGGCCCCTTGCGCGAGCCCGTATCGTCGGGGCTCGGCCGGGCCGGTGCCGTAATCCTGCTCGGCGACGACCGCGCGGGGGTGAGCGGGCTCGCTCACGGCATTCCCGTGCTCCGCGCTCGCCTCGTTCCGGCGGCGAAGGCCGAGGCCTTCTCCGGGCGCGACGTCGTCGCCTTCGCGGGGATCGGAAGGCCCGAGAAATTCTTCCGCACCCTCGAGCGCTGCGGCGCCCGCCTGATCGCGCGTCACGCCTTCCCCGATCATCACGCCTATGACGAGACGACGCTCGGCCGCCTCGCCGCGGAAGCCGCGGCTGCAAAGGCCCGGCTCGTCACCACGGAGAAGGACTTCGTGCGCGTGCCCGAGGGATTTCGCGCATCCGTCGCC
>Ga0335085_10001754_pt1 | contig 43739 bp, 31 predicted proteins | sample Lox_Sample_45_FD_206712 | JGI IMG/M metagenome (GOLD analysis project Ga0335085, IMG submission 206712) | Soil microbial communities from Loxahatchee National Wildlife Refuge, Florida, United States - Lox_Sample_4.5 | ecosystem: Environmental > Terrestrial > Soil > Wetlands | place: USA... | reverse complement strand
AGGGCGATGCGGTGAGCGCGGGCACTGTCCTGGCCAGCCTTTCGGACTGGCAGTACCGGGCTCAACTGGCCGCCGCCCAGGCCAAGTATGAGACGGCAGTCTCCCAGATGAATCGGGCATTGAACAGTAGCGATGGCGGCGAGGCCGGCATTCAGCGCATTCAGGCGGACTACTGGGCCTCGGAGCTGACTCGCGCTCGCGAACGCCTGGATCGCACCCAGTTGCATTCCCCCATCAATGGCGTAGTCGCAACCTCGCATGTGGAAGACCTGGTAGGGCGGAAGCTCATGCCCGGCGATACGTTTGCAGAAGTCGTCGATACCTCGCGCGCCATTGTGGATGTAGCCATCGACGAGGACGACGTCCTGCTGCTTCATCCCGGCGAGAAGGCTTCGGTGAAGTTGGACGGCTTTCCCACGCGCACCTTCCACGGCGTGGTAGCGGTAGTGAGTCCGAGAAGCCAGGTGCAGGGATCCGATCGCGTCTTTTTCGCCCGCGTGGCAGTGCCCAATCCCGACGGCGCCATCCGCGACGGCATGCAGGGCCGAGGCAAAGTTGTAACGGGATGGAGTCCAGCCGGAATAGTGCTCTTCCGCCGCCCGGCCATCTGGATCTGGTCCAAGCTATGGTCCTGGTTCGGCTGGTAAGAAGTAGGTAACGCCGGCTGTCCGGCGGGCATCCTGCACGCCGAGTAGTGATAGAGCGATAGGTGCGAGGCCGGAAGTAGGAGGTCTTATGAAATGGGTTATCCCGCTCCCGATACTGATGACAATTGCGCTGGCCCTGAGCGCCTGCAGTGACTCCAGCGAAACCCCGCGAGTAGCCGCGGCAGCACCAGTTGCTCCCCTGGTTCCCGTCGCCACGACTACATCAGACGACAGCGCCTTCGTGGCTTCAGGTCCCATCGTGGTCGAGAATCAGGTGGATGTAGCTGCCCTGCGCGAGGGCGTCATCGTCTCCATCCTGGCCGAGCCGAATACTCAGGTGCGCAAGGGCCAGCTGCTCGCCCGTCTCGACGACCGCCAGATTTCCGCTGACCTCGACGCTGCCTCCGCCAAGACCCGCTCCATCCAGGCCAACCTTAAAAACTGGGAGGCGGAAACCAAGGTGCTGGAATCCGATCTGACTCGAGCTCAAAAGCTGTGGGAAGCCGGCGTATTCACCAGGGAGACGCTGGAGCACGCTCAATACAAAGTGGAGGCGGACCGGTTCGAAATCAGCCGCGAATCAGAACTGTTGACCAATGCCCAAGCCACCGAGCGCTCGCTTGAACTGGAAAAGGAAAAAACTCGGATCACCGCTCCTTTTGACGGTATCGTTGCCCGCCGCTACGTCAGGGCGGGACAAAAAGTCGCGATCAGTGACCGCTTGTTCTGGGTCACGGCCGTGTCACCTCTGGAAGTCAAGTTCACACTTCCAGAAAGATTCGTGGGCAAGCTTAAGAATGGGCAAACCGTGACCGTTGAGTTAACCGACGGCTCGTCGGCGGTCCATCACACGGCAACAGTCCGCCAGATCAGCCCCGTGGTCGATCCTTCGAGCGGAACCATCGAGATCGTGGCCCGGCTACAGGGCCCCGCACCAGACCTCAGGCCGGGAATGCTCGCCACCATCCGCCTCAATAACCCGAAATGAATATCCTCGAAGCCCTCGAGGTAGCGTTGCCTGATCTTCCGGCGCAGGCGGCCCAACGTCGCTTCCCCAAGCTCGATCCCCGCGTGATTTCCCGGGAGCACATCGAGCAGGGCGAGCGCGTGGTGCTGGCAAAAATGCCGGGGAGCGACGTTTACCTGCGGTTCACTCCCGAGCAGTGGCAAACGCTTCAGCTCTTCGATGGCGAACGGTCTTACGCGCAGATTACCGACCTGATCCACCAGCAAGCCAACGTCGCTTTTACCGAAGAAGATGTGCGGGAGTTCGCCGCCGGCCTGGAAGGCCAGGGCGACCTCTTTTACAAGACGCCGCTCGAGAAAAACATCACGCTCAGGCAAAAAATGAGCAGTGGGCGGCAAAAGCGCAGCCGCTTTCACGTCGCCGACGTCACCGACATCCCTCTGCATAGCTGGCCCCACGCCGACGACTATTTGACTACGATCAAGCCCTACCTCGAATGGGTCTACACCTCATGGTTCACCCTGCTGACCCTCGCCATGTTCGGAATCATGATCTGGATGTGGACGGACAGATTCGGCGAGATCTGGAGCGACAGTTTTGCCTTCTACAATTTCACGGCGAAGAGCAGTTGGGACCTGGTGGAATTCTGGTTCCTCTTTGGCGCCATGGCTTTTTTCCACGAAACCGCTCACGGTTTGACCTGCAAACATTTCGGTGCCCGGGTGGAGAGTATGCAGTTTCTCCTGATGTATTTCGCTCCCACCTTCATGTGCGATTGTACCCAGGTCTGGATTGTGGGGGACAAAAAGGCGCGGATTTCGACCATCATTGCGGGAATCTGGGGCGACCTGATGATCTGCGTGGTGGCCACTTTCTTCTGGTGGGGCACGGCCACCGGCATGTGGATCCACGATTTTGCTTACAAAGTCATGATGGTGACCGGAATCGGCGTCACCATCCTGAATCTGAACCCACTCATCAAGCTGGACGGCTACTACCTTTTGTCGGAGCTGATTAACGAAACCGGCTTGAAAGAGGAGTCAACCGCATACGTCTCAAGCTGGGTGCGCAAACATGTTTTTCGGCTACCGGCCGAAGTCGAATACGTTCCCCGGCACCGCCGGGTTTTGTACATCGTGTATTCGGTGCTCTCCAGCGTATATAGCTATCTGCTCATCGCCGTGGTGGTGGTTTTCGTTTACCACATCCTTGTAAATTACACACGCGAGTGGGCCTGGCTGCCCGCTCTCCTGCTCGGCCTTAGGCTTTTCAAGTCGCGGATCGTGATGCTGGAGCGATTCATGAGAACTGTTTACCTCGACAAGAAAGAACGAGTGCTCGCCTGGTTCACTCCTGTCCGACTTGCGGTCTTTGGCGTTGCGGTCCTAGCGATGCTTTTTGCGCCGCTGTGGCCGGAATTTGTGGAAGGCCGCTTCGCGCTGGAGCCGCTGCGAAGAACACTGGTCCACACCGAAGTCCCGGGAACCGTGGCCGAAGTTCTCAGCGAGGAGGGACAAGCGGTGGCCGCTGGCGCCCCATTGTTGCGCCTTCGCAATCTGGAACTGGAGTCGGCCGCCGCCCTGGCCGGAGCTGATCTGCGGAACGCCTCCGCTCGCGCCGTCCGGGCCGGCATGAGCTACGAGAATTTCGGCCCTGCGGAGCGCGAACGGCAGCAGTCCACCGTGCGTCAACACAGCTTCGCGGAGGAGGTCAATCGCCTTGAAGTTACCAGCCCCATCAGCGGCATTGTTACCACTCCGCGGTTACATGATCGGCTGGGTACTTACCTGAAGTCCGGAAGCGAGGTCGCCGAGGTGGCCGACATGTCCACCATGAGGGCCCGCATCTACATTCCGGAATTCAGCATGCGGGATATTCGCCTGGGGGCCCCGGTGCGCCTCCATGCCGAGTCACAATTCCAGCCCTGGTCCGGAACCCTGGCATCGCTGGCGCCAGCCTCCACCTTGATTGAGACCGGGTTGATCGAAAGAGCTCAACTGGAAGGTATTCGGGCTCCTAGGTTTTATGTTGGTAGCGTGGAACTGCAAAACCGGGGCGACTTGAGAGAGGGAATGAGAGGAAACGCCAAAATCCAGGTCGGCCGTCGCAGTGCAGCCGAGTTTGCCTGGCGCTTTGCCCGAGACCTTGTGGGCCGGCGCCTATGGTGAGACCCATCACCAGTTTCACCAGCGCCTGTAGGGCCGACAGAAAAAAGAGGCTGCAACCTTCTGCAGCCCCCTTCTTTGTGGCGCGCGAACCAGACAACTAAGAGCTAGAGCACATTAGGCTTTCGCCCGCACAGCGGCCTTGACCGTTGGACGAATGGCCGCCTTGACCCGCGCTCTCACCGCCGCCTTGACCGTCGGACGAATGGCCGCCTTGACCGCAGCCTTCACGGCGGTGCGAGCAGCGGGCTGCACTGACGGCATGAAGCTGGGAGTTTTGGCTGGCGTGGCCAGAATGGCGCTCTTCACTGCTGACCGCTGGCTGATCAAGGATTTCTTCTGTACCGACATGACGTCCTCCGTCAAAGTTGAATTTTGATGTCTTAACCGCGGGTGCGATTTGTTTCACCCTGTCCGGTCCGGTTTTGTTATAAGCAATAGCTGTGCCAGACCAACCCACACGCCTTAGTTTGCGGGATCGTCAATCAAGTCAATAAGATGCGCTCCGTATGGCCGGCGGGAAATTCGACTCGAGAGTCAGCTCCTCTCCCAAAAGGTTAAAAATTAACCGCCGCAGGTTTAATAATTAACCCTGCAGCCCGTATTTCCGGCACAGGTACTTCATCTTTTGAGCGTTGATCTGAAGCAAGGAAGCGGCCGCCACCTTCTTGCCCCCGGTCCGGTGCAAAGCCGCCTGCAGATAGGCCAGTTCGATCCGGGCCATCTCCTGGTCAAACGAAATTCCCTGTTCCGGAATCAGCAGCGCCTCCTGCTTGGCCATGCTGCTGTACAGGATCTGCTGGGGCAGGTGCTTGGCGCTGATCACCGCGCTCGAGCCCATGATCACCAGCCGCTGCACCAGGTTTTCCAGCTCGCGGACGTTCCCCGGCCAGTGGTATTCCTCAAGGATTTCCAGGGCGTCAGAGTCCAAGCGTTTCAGAGGGAGACTGTTGGCGGCGCAATACATGCGCAGAAAATGGTCCAGCAGGATGGCTACGTCACCCGGGCGCTCGCGCAGGGGGGGCAGGACAATGGGAACCACGTTGATCCGGTAATAAAGGTCTTCCCGGAAGCGTCCCGCCCGCACCGCCTGCTCCAGGTCTTCATTGGTGGCAGCAATCAGCCTGAAGTCGATCTTCTTGCTGGCCCGGCTGCCAATGCGCTGCACCACGTGCTGTTCGAGGACCCGGAGCAGTTTGCATTGCAAGCCCAGGCCCAAAATCCCAATCTCGTCCAGGAACAAGGTCCCGCCGTTGGCCGATTCGATATGGCCGGCGCGGGACTCGTGGGCATCCGTGAATGCTCCTTTTTCATGGCCAAACAGTTCCGCCTCGATCAGGCTTTCGGGAAGCGCTGCGCAGTTCACGCTGACGAAGGGCTTGTCCCTTCGCGGGCCGCCGGCCACAATAGCCTGCGCCACCAGTTCTTTGCCGGTGCCGCTCTCTCCGCGGACCAGCACGTTGACGGCGCTCTCCGCCACCCGGCCGATGGCGTCGTACACCAGCCGCATGGGCTCGCTCCCTCCAATCAGCTGGCAGAACGAGTTTCGTTCGCGGGCCTCCTCGCGCAGCCTGCGGTTCTCGATGGCGGCGGACCGCTCCGCCAGCGCGGTCCGGAGTACGGCTTGCACGTCCTCAAAATCGACCGGCGCGACGAAACAGTGGCTGATTCCCGCCTGTTCGAACTGCCTTCGCGATGTCTTGTTGTGCGATCGGGTAAACCCGAGCAAGACCAGATCCTCGTCATGGTCGCGAAGTTTGCGTACCCGTCGCAGCGTTTGATCGTCGGAGGCATGCGCGGTTTCAAGGTCCAGAATCACTGCTTCGACCGTGGCCTCGGCCAGCAATGGGAGCACCTGTTCGCCCGAGCCCAGCAGCGTGGTATGGAAGGTGGACGCCAATACTTCCTGGGCCGCCAGTTGCACCGACTCATCGGTGGTGACAACCGCTATGCGCGGCGCCGCGCCGGAGGGTATAGTATCGGTCGCCATAGGAAGACCCTCGCAATCATTGGGCCCGGAGGAGGCAGGAGGATTATAGGTCAATTTTTCACCCAGGCTAGGCAAATAATCGACCTGCCCACTGGTTAGGTTCGAGGACATAGATTCCGCTTCGGGAGGCGGATGTGCTGGCTTCAGGCAAGGTGATTGGCTTTGTTCCCACCCAAGATCCCACCAGCGACCTCTAGCGTGTCAAATCTCGAACCCGTCCGAGATGACTCGACATCGAAGAAGCCTGAATGATAGCCAGGGGTAGTGTTCATGCGGGCGGGACGCCTCTTCCCTACCCCTCAGGTGTACCCGAGCGACAGCGACCGAGACGTCCGGGCAGGGATGGCAGGGTTACGACACAAGTCCCGACACAAGGACGCCCACGATTCAGTTTAGAGCCAGGCCCGACCATTCCAGCCTTAAAAAGCAGCATGCGAGGGCGTTCCGAGCCGCGAATGCGGAAGCCAAGAAGAACCGTGTCGCGCCCATAACGCCATTTGTACTGTACTCATTTCGGCATACCTTTCTGACGCGGCATGGGACAGTCTGGGTGCGACGCATGGACGCTCGCCCGGAGTCGCGGGGCACAGCTCCATAGCGATTTCCAGCCGATACTGTTCACCCCTCAGAGCACACGGTACTCGCGGCCATGTCTCGGCCGGGTGGGCACAATTCTGGGCATGGTGCAGAAACAGCCAAATGCGCGTTGAGGTCAGAGTACCGAGAAGTGATTGAGCTAAAAGAGGAAATCTGGTGCGCCCGGAGAGATTCGAACTCCCGACCTATTGCTCCGGAGGCAATCGCTCTATCCATCTGAGCTACGGGCGCGTTGTGCCTAATTATACATTCCTCCAATTGTGCCAGCTGGAGCGTGTTCCTAGAGCAAGATGCCGCGCAGGATGATCTGTGCAACCGAGAAGTAAATCACGAGGCCAGTGACGTCCACGAGCGTGGCGACAAAAGGAGCCGATGCACTCGCGGGATCAAGACCGCAACGGCGGAGCAAGAAGGGCAGCATGGATCCCGCGCTGGTGCCGAACATCACCACCCCGATCAAGCTGCATCCGATGGTGAGTGCCACGACGACGTAGTGCGGCCCGTAGGTTCCGCGCAAGGCATGCCAGAGGAAAATACGCGATATCCCTATGACCCCGAGGATCATTCCCAATGTCAGACCCGCCGCCAGCTCGCGCCGAATGACGCGGAACCAGTCCTTGAGTCGAATTTCCCCCAATGCCATGGCCCGGATGACCAGGGTTGTGGCTTGCGAGCCAGAGTTGCCCCCGCTGCTGATGATAAGCGGAATAAATAAAGCGAGCACGACGGCGCGCTCGATTTCGCCGGAAAAGAAACCCATGGCGGTGGCCGTCAGCATTTCGCCTATGAAAAGAATGGCGAGCCACCCCGCCCGTTTGCGCACCATCTGGCCGAACGTCACTTCGAGGTAGGGACCGTCCAGCGCCTCCATACCGCCAATCTTGACGATGTCCTCTCCGGCTTCCTGCTGGACCAGTCCGGCGACGTCAGCGCTGGTGATGATTCCCAGCATGCGACCCTCCGGACCAAGCACGGGTACCGCCAGCAGGCGGCGTTTTGCCAGTAATTGAGCGACTGTCTCCTGGTCAGCATCTTCCAGGACAAAGACGTAATCAGTGCGCATTATCTCGCGGACCTTCCGGGACCTTTCCGCAGAGAGCAGTTCACGGAATGAAACCACTCCCATAAGGTGTTGCGCTTCATCAAGCGTATAGGCGTAGTAAATCATCTCGACCTGACCGGCCTGTTGCCGGATCTCGGCGATAGCCTCCTCGACTGTGATGTCGGGTGAAATCCGCACGTAGCCGGCGTGCATCAAGGCGCCTGCTTCATCTTCCGGATAGGGAGAGGCCGACCGTCCGTGGCGGCTGCGCTCGGCGACGACCGTCACTTCCATTTCGTTGGCTCGCTGCAGGACCTGGTCGGTAAAATCCAGCCCCGGAAACCAGCGCCGGGGAGACCCGGTGCTGCGATTCAGGAAGAGTTGGGTAACGCCGTTCTTGCGCGCATAGTCGACCAGGGTCTGCGCCGGATCCCGGCCGTGAATGACCTCCGTAGCGATGCGCAAATTCTCGGCAAAGCGCAGGTGGCGATCAACCGTCGGGCGGTCCTCCTCGTGCACCGCCCGCGAGTCCTCTTTGGAATGAACGTACACCGCCATGCAGACTGCTTGCAGATGGTCGGCCACGCGTCTGGCCCGGCGCAACAACATGGCCGTGGACGGGTCAGCCGTGATGTTGACCAATATTTTTTCGGCTTGCGCCTCGGAGGGCTTGACCTTTCCTTTCTGACGGGCTTCCAGTACTTGCGCGGTCTGGCGGATGGCCAATTCCCTTAAAGCAACCAGGACCGGCTCCTGAAAGAGCTGTCCGGATTCGCTAGTTGCCCGGTCCAGTGGATAGATGGCACCGCGTTCCAGGCGGTGAAGCAGGGCCCGTGGTGTGACGTCGACAATCACCACCTCGTCGGCCTGCTGAAAGAGCCAATCGGGCACTGTCTCGCGGACGCGTAACCCAGTAAGCTGCCAGATCTGGTCGCTCAGGCTGGCCAGGTCCTGTACGTTCATGGTGGTGAGAACGTCGATGCCAGCCTCGAGCAGCACTTGAACGTCTTGCCACCGCTTTTGCCGCGCCGAGCCCGGAGCATTGGAATGTGCCAACTCATCCACCACGCAGACTCGCGGACTCCAGCGCAAGACGGCCTGGACATCCAACTCTTCCGCGGTACTGCTACGGTGCACAACTCGCGCCAGAGGAACGGCCTTGAGTCCATCCATCCGGTCGCGAATGTCGTTGCGCTCGTGCGAGTCCACAAACCCGATGACCAGGTCGATTCCACGAGCGGTCAAGGCTCGCGCGTCCTCCAGCATCTGATACGTTTTCCCGACACCCGGGGCGTAGCCGAGATAGATCTTGAGATGACCTCCAACGGTTAGGTGAGTCATAGCTTTGCCCTTCGTCTTGAGGAGCCTGGGGTCAGTGGGGAAAAACGCGAACGTCCATACCGTCAGCGGCCCTTATCAAACGGCTTACTGGAGTTCCCCACAAGCGCGCTCTCCAATCCTTTTTCGTGCTGTGTCCGACAAAAATCTGGGTCACGCCGTGGGAGCGCGCATATTGCACGATAGATTCGACTGGATCATCAGATTCCAACACATCCACCTGGGCGCCAGCCTCACGCGCGCGGGCCAGTTTTTCCTCCATGGCCCTATGATCTTCCTCGGAAGAGTTTGGCAGCCTCACACCAATGGCCATGACATCGCAGTGAAAGCGGGCCGCACTTTGCCGAGCGCTGGCGATCATGCGATCGGGGTTGGCATAGGCCGTAAGGCAGACAAGAAAGCGCTCATGCGCTGGGGATGCGGACTCGATCTCGTGGGAGTGCAAATAGCGTTGCAGTCCGGCGTCAATCACATCGGCGGAGAGGACCAGGGCCATCTCTCGCAGCGCCGCCAGTTCCGGAGGTGCATCCTCCGTAGGAGCATCGACGACCACGATTTCGTCCGCCGTGTTGAGGAATTCCCGGGGGATGGTCTCACTCACTGGCCTGCCGGTCAGCTTTTGCGCCGCCTCGCGCTGGTCAGCGATGTGCTGCAGATTCACTGACGCGATGACGTTGATGCCGTGGGCCAGCAACTCCTCGACATCCTCCCAGCGGTGGGTGTTGCGGCTGAACGGGTTATCGTAAGCCAGCCCATCAACCACACAAACTTGCGGATGGCGCTGCAGTATCGCTGGGACATCGATGACAGGAACGCCTTCAACGTCGATGGTGGGAACAATTTCGAGCGAGCTCAGGATGGGTTTGATTTCTGCCGGGACTTGAGGTTGAAGGGCCCCTACGACGACGTCTTGCCCGCGCTCCTTTCGCCGCCGCGCTTCGTCAAACATGCGGAACGACTTGCCCACGCCCGACGCATAGCCCAGAAACACTTTCAACCGCCCCCGGGATGAGTCGCCCTGGGTAGCGCCGGGCCGAATTGGTTCAGCACCAGACATGGCTGGGGGATTGTAGCGCAGCGACGGCACCCGCGAAACCCCAAGGACAAGAGTGTCGCTCGCTCTGGTAATTCGCCGGGCGGCCGTTATTGTTTGTGATCCTGAAGCCAGATAAGTTGGATTGACCGAGCGCCGGCTCCAGCCTCCACGCTTAATGCACGGCCATCAATCATGGCCAATCTACTGGAGATGACGGACGAGTCTTGGGCTGACAGGCCCGGAGACAGCTGTCGAGTGTCGGAGCGAACGACTCCGATGCGTTGGCTCGCAGATAAACCTTGCCGGCTGGGAGAGCTAGAGATCGGTGGTAGTCCGATCAGGTGTTGCCGATGACTAGTAACGTCCCCGGCCGCCACCACCGCCGCCACGGCCCCCGCGATCCCGGCCTCCGCCGCCTCCTCCGCCGCGTTCCACCTTGGGACGGGCTTCGTTGACGTTCAGAGTGCGCCCGCCCACCTGGGTGCCGTTCAGGGCGGCGATCGCTTTGTCTCCCTCTTCCGTGTTGGTCATCTCCACAAAACCGAATCCGCGTGAGCGGCCGGTGTCCCGGTCGGTCATGATGCTGACGCGGTCAACCTGTCCGTGCGCCTCGAACATCTGCCGCAGCTCTTCCTCTGAAGTATTGAAGTCGAGGTTCCCTACGAAAATATTCTTCAAGCGAGTCGCCTCTAATTGAGCTATCTGAGAGTGACTGACTTCGGCGGAAAAGCAAAGGCTGGTTGGCCGTCTTACAGCCGGAGCAGGCGAACAGTCAAATGCGTGGGGAAGTATAGCAGGTCTTTTCGCGGTGGGAAGTTATTCCGCGAACCGCGTTGGGGACGCGGTTTTTCCGTGGGAGAAAGTCGGGCCGCCTAGCAATCATCCACCTTCCAATAGCCTTCGCGCTGATACCCCATCTGCAGTAGCCGATTCTTAGGGTCGTGCCGTTTTCCACAGCCAGGACATTTCAGATAACGGCTCCAGGCGGTTCCCTGGCGATCGTAGTTTTCAGAGACGGCGAAAGTGATCCCGCAGCTGCAAGGGACAAGGTACATTTTCAATGGCTGGTTGCCGCCCTTGGACATTCCGCGAGTATACAGTCACTGCTCCAGATCAAAATCCCCCTCCTGCCTCTACAAAGAACGAAGAGACGAGGATGGGGCACGCTACTCTTCGACCGCGACCATCGAACTCTTCTTACTGCGTTTGTTGGCCGGGAGGACTTTTTTGCGCAGGCGCAGGGACTTGGGAGTGACTTCGACATATTCATCGTCGGTGATGAATTCGATCGCCTGCTCAAGATTCAAATTGCGGAAAGGAACCAGGCGGATCGCCATGTCGGAGGTGGAGGAGCGCATGTTCGTGAGTTTTTTCTCACGCACAACGTTTACGTCAAGGTCGTTGTCTTTGGCGTTTTCGCCGACAATCATCCCTTCATATACGTCGACTGTGGGGCCGACAAAAAGTTCTCCGCGCTCCTGCAGGTTATACAGAGCGTATGGTGTCGTGACCCCGTTGCGGTCGGACACCAGCGCGCCCGTCAGGCGATGCGGAATTTCGCCCTGCCACTCGATGTAACCATCGAACAGGGCGTTCATTACAATGGTGCCGCGGGTGTCAGTGAGCAACTGGCTGCGCAGGCCGATCAGGCCGCGGCTGGGGACGCGGAACTCGATGCGCACCCGGCCGTATCCGTGATTGTGCATGTTCAGGACTTCGCTCTTGCGCGCGCCCAATTGTTCCATGACCACGCCGACGAATTCCTCTGGCACATCCACCGTGAGCTTCTCGATGGGTTCCATGACCTTGCCATCGACGCGCTTGGTGACAATTTCGGGCTTGCCGACCATGAGTTCGAAGCCTTCACGGCGCATCATCTCGATCAGGATGGAAAGCTGCAGTTCGCCGCGTCCCATGACGACAAAGGAATCGGTACTTTCGGTTTCTTCGACGCGCAGGGAAACATTGGTGAGCAGTTCTTTTTGCAGTCGTTCGCGTAGATTTCTGGACGTGACGTAGGTTCCTTCGCGGCCGGCGAAGGGCGAAGTATTGACCGTGAACAGCATGGCGATGGTGGGCTCGTCAATGGCAATGTGGGGAAGAGGAGAAGGGCTCTCGGCGTCGGTGATGGTTTCACCAATGGTGATGCCTTCCACCCCGGCGACGGCGATGATGTCTCCCAGCGTGGTGTCGGTGATGTCAACCCGCTTCAGGCCAGAGAAGGAAAACAGCTTGGTGATTTTCGTTTTGTGCAGCGTACCATCCAGCTTGGCAATACCGACATCTTCGCCCGTGTGCATGGTCCCGTTGAAGACGCGAGCGATGGCGAGACGTCCGAGGTAGTCGCTGTAATCGAGATTGGCCACCAGAATTTGCAGCGGCCCTGCGGGATCACCTTTGGGTTCCGGGATGGTCTTGACGATGGCTTCGAATAGCGGCTGCAGGTCTTCACCAGCAACCTTGATGTCGGTGGACGCGGTTCCGGTCTTGGCGTTTGTATACAGGACCGGGAAATCGATTTGCTCTTCCTTGGCGTCGAGGTCGATGAAGAGGTCGTACACTTCGTTCAGCACCTCCTGCGGACGGGCATCGGCCCGGTCAATCTTGTTGATCACCAGAATCGGCGGCAGATGCGCTTCCAGCGCCTTGCTCAATACATAACGCGTCTGGGGCAGGGGGCCTTCGCTGGCATCGACCAGCAACATAACGCCGTCCACCATTTTGAGAGCACGTTCTACCTCGCCGCCAAAGTCGCTGTGGCCGGGCGTGTCCACGATGTTGATCTTCACATTGTGATAGAAGATGGCTGTGTTCTTGGCCAAAATGGTGATGCCACGTTCGCGCTCCAGGTCGTTGGAGTCCATGACGCGCTCGATCAAATGCTCGTTGGCGCGAAACGTGCCGCTTTGACGCAGCATGGCGTCAACCAGGGTGGTCTTGCCATGGTCTACGTGGGCGATAATGGCGATATTACGAATGTTTGAAGTCAAAAGTCGGTTGCCTTCCTGAGGCCGCTTCTAGTACCACTTTACTATGTATTTGAAGCTCCGCAGCGAGTAGTTTCTCGTGGGGCTGGGGCCTGCTCCGCGCGGACAGCCGCTTCCAGAAGAGAAGAGGGTGGGGCACGCCGGGCCTACAACACCAGATCCGTTTCGGCCTTTGTCCGCAAGCGATACCAGATCACGATGGCAGCCAGCGAAAAGATAAAGATGATGGTGGAAATGGCGTTGATCTCCGGAGTGATGCCGCGCCGCAATCGTCCCCAGATTTCGAGCGGCAGCGTATTGTCGCGGCCGATCAGGAAAAAGCTCACCGCGATTTCGTCCATGGAGAGGGTAAAGATGAGCAGCGCTGCACCGATGATCGACAGCCGCAGGTTGGGAAGAGTCACACGCCAGAAGGTCTGCCAGTAATTTGCCCCCAGGTCGAGCGAGGCTTCCTCCTGGGCGCGATCGAGCTTCTGCAAGCCGGCAAAGACTTCGGTGGTCGCGACCGAAATCAGGGCCGTGCCGTGGCCCAGCACGATGGTCAGCAGGCTCAGTCTCACCGTGCCCGCCTGGAACAACATCAGCAGGGAAAGTCCAGTGATGATTCCGGGCAGGATCAATGGGAGCAGTACCAGCCGGCGGAACAGGGTCTTGCCGGGGAAGCTGGCACGATCGAGCGCCAACGCGGCGGGAATACCAAAGGTCAGCGAAATCGCCATGGCCGCAAGAGCCACCAGCAGACTGTTCAGCACGGACGTCCAGATGGCATCATCGGCAAACAACAGGCGATACCAGTTCAAGGTCAAATCGCGCGGTGGAAATCCAGCCACCCCTGAACCATTGAACGAATAAACGATCAGAGTAACGATCGGCAGATAAAGAAACCCGAAAACGACAGCAGCGTGCCAAGGCATCCAGCTCGACGCAGGTACCGTGTGTTCGCTCGGATTCATCGGAAGCTCCATTTCTTTTCCAGGCTTTCCGAGAGAAACAACAGACCCAACACCAGGGCCAGCATGCAGAACGAAATCGCGGCGCCCAGGGGCCAGTTATAGGCCGCGCCGAACAGGCTGACCACGATGTTTGAAATCATGATGCCGCTGGGGCCGCCCAATAAGAGCGGGGCAAGAAAATCTCCCAGGCTTAGCACGAATGCGAAGGTTGCTCCGGCCAGGACTCCGGGAATGGAAAGAGGGAAGATCACCCGCCAGAAAGTCTGGAAGGGCGAGGCGCCCAGATCGTGCGACGCCTCCACCAGGTTGCGCGGAATGTGCTCGAGCGCGGCATATATCGGCAGGAACGTGAACGGGGTGTAGATGTGCGTGAGCGTCAGGACCACGGCGAACGGGCTGTACAACAGGAAATCGAGGGGATGGCTGGAGAGATGCACGTATTGCAGCAACGTGTTGAGCACGCCGTCGCTACCCAGGATGGTTTTCCACGCGTAGGCACGCACCAGGTAGCTGACCCATAGCGGGATGACCACGAGTTGGTAGAACAGATCTTTTCTTCGTCCCGCGTGAAACGAGAGATAGTAGGCCAGCGGATAGCCCAGCAATAAGGAGAAAAGTGTCACCCGTGCCGCGATCCCCATCGAGCGCGCCAGGGTTTGCCAGTAGACATTCACCTGCACGAGTTGCCGATAGTTGTCGAGCGTCCAGGAATGCACAATTTCCTGTGACGACGAGACCGACCAGAAGCTGTAACAAAAAAGAAGAGCGTAGGGGAGGAGCAGAAACACTGCGACCCACAGCAGGGGAGGAATCGTAATCGCGGCTCGATAGGCGCGGGAGAACATAAAGGTCTACGTCAAAAGCGGCGGACAAGAGTGTCCGCCCACACGTTCAATTCTTTTCCGAGGCTCGGACCGGCACCGCATCGGCCGAGGAAAACTCAAAATCCACGTCTCCCGTCCAGCTCTCCCGGGAGGCGGCGCGAATTGAAAGCACCAGGCCATCGGCACACTCAACCTGCAACAGCTCTGTGGCCCCGTGAAAAGCCTGACGCATAATCTGGGCGCGAAAGCGCACAATCGCGGTGCCGCTGCTGGATCCCGCGATGCGGATATTTTCAGGGCGCAGCGAGAACAGGCCGGGGCCGTCGCGCAATCCGGTGCGCCAGGCGAGCGAATGGCAGCGCGCCACTCCATCCTTTACTTCCCCGCTGAGCAGATTGGTGTGGCCGATGAACTGTGCCGTGTAGGCCGTGGCCGGGCGGTTGTAAATCTCTCGGGGAGAAGCGACCTGTTCCAGTTCTCCCAGGCGCAGCAGCGCGATCCGGTCGGACATGACCATGGCCTCTTCCTGGTCATGAGTGACGAACACGAAGGAGATTCCAACTTCACGCTGCAGTGATTTCAGCTCCACCTGCATCTGGCGGCGCAGGCTGGCATCGAGCGCAGAGAGAGGCTCGTCCAGCAACAGCAGCCGGGGACGATTCACCAGAGCGCGCGCCAGGGCGATGCGTTGCTGCTGTCCGCCGCTGATCTTTGCCGGCTTGGCAGACGCGTAGGCGGCCATCTTGACCATATCTAATGCCTGCTGCACCCGGGTCGAGATTTCCGGCTGTGGCAGCTTTGCGACCTTCAGTCCGTAGCCCACGTTTTGCGCGACGGTGAGATGAGGAAACAGAGCGTAGTGCTGGAAAACGGTGTTGACGCGGCGCCGGTAGGGCGGCAGATTGTCAAGGCGCTCACCGGCCATGAGAATTTCGCCGGAACTGGCGGCCTCAAAACCAGCGATGATGCGCAGCAGTGTGGTCTTGCCGGAACCGCTTTCACCCAAGATGGTGAGGAATTCTCCCTCAGCGACTTGCAGGGAAATGTCGCGCAGCACAGCGTTTTTCCCGAACGACTTGGCGACCTTGCGGATGTCGAGCAGCGGAGATGTCGACGAGGGTGTCGAGCCGGTGGTTGCGGGTTCGCTCACGGTAGCCAAGGTTGTACGAGCACTTCGTAGCGCCGGCATCCCGCCGGCTGTCCGGAGGGCAACCGCCCTCCGCCTCGCGGGCGATTCGCCCGCGACCACACTAACAACTACTGTGCTGCTTTTACTTCATTCCAGATTTCGTTGTACTTGGCGCGGCGTGGGACATTCTGCCAGAAGTAAAGACGCTTCTGATAGTTATCCACATCGTCGAGATGCAGGCCCTTGATTTCATCCGGCGTCATGAATTGTGCCGCCTGCGGGTTCGCCGGAGTGTAACCGGTGACGTCTGTCACCTTCTTTTGGGTTTGTGCCTCAACCATGTACTCCAGAAATTTGTGTGCCAAGGCCTTGTTCTCACTTCCAGCGGTGATCATCAGGTGATCAATCCAGCCCGTGGTGTTTTCCTTGGGGATAGTTTCGCCCGCCGGAAAATTGATCTTGCGCAACTGGTTGGTCATCAGCGGCCAGCCCATGGCTGCGACCACCTCGTGATTCTGGAAGAGGTTGGTCAGTTCGCCTCCCGTCGACCACATTTTGCGGATGTTCGGCTTAAGTTCCAGCAGCTTTTTCTTGACGGCGTCGAGCTGTTCGTCGGTCAAGTTGTAGAGCTGCGAGGGGTCGGGCTTGTCGTAGCCCAGAATTTGCGCTGCCATGTACACCGTGGAAAGGTCGTCCCACACCGAAATTTTGCCACGATATTTCGGGTCCCAGAGGCTGGTCCAGCTTTCCGGAGGCTTAGGGAAAACCGTGGTGTCGTAGATGAGAGGGTCCGGTCCCCACATGAAGGGCACGCCGTACACCTGCCCTTTGATGCGCACCAGGCCCAGCGATGTTAGTTGGGGAGAGAGCTGACCGTAGCTGGGAATCTGCGAAAGATCGAGCGGCTGGGACAATCCTGCCTCGGCGATGGAGGTAGCGACATCGCTCGACGGCGAGATCACATCGTAATTTCCCGCGCTGCCGCCGCGCAGCTTGGCGACCAGTTCATCACTCGAGCCCATGTACGAGGCGGAAACCTTGCAATGGTATTTTTCTTCAAAGGCGTGTACGAAGGACGGATCGGCATAGCCTTCCCAGACCAGCAGGTTCAGCGTAGGAGTCTTCTTGCCGCAGGAAATTGAGACAACCATGGCGGCAAGCAGTGAAAGTGAAATCGCCAAACGCCGGATCATTACTTCGTCTCCCCTGTAACCGGCTTATCGGGTGCCTGATACACAACTTTTCCACCAACCATGGTCAAAGATACTTTCATATCCGCGACCTTGCTGGGATCGAGCTTGAACAGGTCCTGGGAAAGTATGATCAGGTCAGCAAGTTTTCCCGGCTCGATCGAGCCTTCCGTTTTTTCACGATGTCCGGCAAACGCCGCGCCCAGAGTATAGGCCCTGATAGTGTCTTCGAGGCTGACGCGCTCCTGCTGCACAAAGCCGCCGGGAGGATCGCCTTCGGTCGTCTTCCGGGTGAGTGCATTCTGCACTCCCGGCCAGGGATTCAGCGTCACCACCGGCCAGTCGCTACCGAAGGCAAGCACACCGCCCGTGCTCTCGATGCTATGCCATACCCAGGCCCGTTGCGCGCGCTCAGGGCCCACGTTGCGAGCCCAGATTCCCAGCGTGTCTTCGTCGGGATAGGCATGCAGGGGCTGGAAGCTGGCGATGACTCCCAGTTTGCCGAAGCGGGGAATGTCCTGGGCGCTGATGGTTTCGATGTGCTCGATGCGGGGACGCATGTCCTGCGTGTGATTGGTTTCAGCGGCGTCTTGATAAGCGTCGAGGGCCAGCCGTACCGCTTTATCGCCGATGGCATGGGTAAAAATCTGTAACTTGCGGCGGTCGAGTTCGGTGATGGCCTGCTTGTACTTCGCAGGGTCCCAGAATAGTTTGCCGATTCTCGTCGGATCGTCGCTGTAAGGTTCGAGCATGGCCGCGGTGTGAGCTTCCACCACGCCATCGAGCATGGTCTTGACCACGCCGCCTGAAATCCAATTGTCGTGATAAGTACGGCGCGCCTGCTCGATTTTTTCGATCTCATCCGGTTTGAGTTCGGGCGGGTCTAGGAAGTAGGCAATGTAGAAGCGGAGCGTCAGTTCCTGTCTCCTGCGCAATTGGTTATAAAGGTCGAGCCATTCGAAATCCCCGCCGGCGCTGTGTACCCGCACCAGGCCAAACTTGTTGGCCTCGCGCATGCCCAGGCGAAGAGCCGCCAAACGTTCTTCCTCAGTCGGCTTGGGAGTGAACTTGTCGATCAAGTCATCGGCCGATTCCTGAAGCGCTCCCGTAGCTTCCCCCTGGGCGTCGCGCATGATCTTGCCGTTGGGAGGATCAGGCGTGTCGCGTGTGATGCCTGCCATTTCCAACGCCTTGCTATTGGCCCAGGAGCTGTGGCCGTCGAAAGCGCGCAAGAATACCGGACGATCGGGAACCACTTCGTCGAGAAACTTCTTGTCCGGAAGAGCCGAGGGGCCGAATGTCGGGTAAGTCCAGCCCATCCCCAGAATCCATTTTTCTTCAGGATGAGCGTCGGCGAACGCTTTCACCCGCCGCTGGATCTCAGCCACCGATTTGCTTCCGTTGAGTTCGACCTGGGTGAGGCCGATAGAACCTTCCATAAAGTGGATGTGACAGTCAACGAAACCGGGAAGGACCAGTTTGCCTTGGGCGTCGATCACTCTCGTAGCAGGTCCGCGATAAGCTGCAATGTCTTTTGCGTTCCCAACGGCAAGGATCTGTTCTCCCTGGATGGCGACGGCCTCTGCCCAGGGTTGCTTGGCGTTCACGGTGTAGATCCGCGCGTTCACAATAACCGTGTCTGCCGGCGCCGATGGCTGTGCCCAGGCGCTGCCCAACAGAACGAGTACAACCAGAAAGTTCGGAAGACGACGCCAGCCCATGTGAGGCTTCCCGGATTCGACCAAGATTCTCCCCCGTGCTTCGTTTTCAGAATTCCGCCCGCTAGAACGTAGGCGGCGTATTGACCCACAGCACCCAGGTTTCGCTGCGGCCCGGGTTTTTCCAGCTATGCGGCGTGGCGCTCTCGAAATAGAAACTGTCGCCCGGCTGGAGATGGTACTCCTCTTCTTCCAGAGAAATCTGCAATTCTCCCTGCAGGATGTACAGAAATTCCTCGCCTTCATGATGGTAAGACTCGCCGCTGCCGGAGTGAGGAGCGATCCGGAACAGGTGCGGCTCCATCACCGTGTTGCCCCAGGCCAGCAATTCCATGCGTACCCCCGGGCCAGCCTCGAGCACCTTGCGTTTGTCCGGAGACACCAGACGGACATTCGATTCCGCAGGATCAAAGAAGTCCAGGATGTTGGTCCTGTAGAACCGCGCCAGCTTGCGCAGGGTCGAAACCGAAGCGCTCATCTGCGAGCGCTCGAGCGCGCTCAGGAACCCCAGCGAGATTCCCACCGCTTTGGCCACCTGGGCCAGGGAAAGCCCGCGGCGGCTTCGCAGCTGGCGCAGGCGCGTGCCGATCGCATTGGAGGCGCCGTTCGAAGCGGAGCGCAGCAGGCCGTCGCGCTTCAGAAGCTGCACGATGGCCGGCGCGTTCATGCCGCGGACTTTGCGCAGAAAGCGCGCCCGCTTGAGCAGCTTCACATCTTCCGGCGCGTACAGGCGGTATTTGCTGGCGGTGCGGTGCGGACGAGTGAGACCCAGGCTTTCCCAGGAGCGGATGACGGACGGGGAAACGCCGACCAGGCGCGCTACATCGCCGATTTTCAAGTAGGGTTTGCGCTCTGCCGACTTCATCCCCAAGCCCTGCTCCCCCCAATTTTAACGATCAGTACTAACGCTATTTTTTGCTTGACAGTTTGCGGATATTGCCTCTAACCTTGCGCGATTATAGCAAGGTTTGCTTTGTACACAAGCTTTGCTTTTTGCAATTTGAAAACTCCACTGCCGCACCACGGAGATTCCCCATGCCTTCGTCGACAGCGCGCTGGACGAGCCGCTGGCTCGTCGTCCTGTTTTGTCTTGTCTCCTCCACTTTCCTTCTGGCCCAGAGCACAGGCGGCAGAATTCTGGGGCGTGTGGCCGATCCCAGCGGCGCGGTGCTGGGCAACGTAAAAGTCACGCTGGTCAACGAAGCCACTGGCGCCAGCCGCGAAGCCCTGACCAGCGACGGCGGCGACTACGTTCTGGTCGAGGTGCAGCCGGGCACCTACCGGGTGGAGTTTGAGGCGCGCGGCTTCAAGAAGAATGTCCAGAAGAACATAGTGGTGCAGGTCAACCAGGTGGTGACTCTGAACTCTACCTTGCAGATTGGCGGCACCCAGGAGATTGTCGAGGTAACGGGAGAAGCCCCGCTGGTTGAGACCACTAGCACGCAGATGGGCGCGGTGGTGAACCAGCGCGCCGTTTCGCAATTGCCGCTCAACGCCCGCGACACCTATCAGTTGCTGCAGTTGCAGCCCGGCGTGCAATCACAAACCGGCACTGATCTTTTCTACGGCAGCGATAATGCCGGCGTGGTTTCGGTGAATGGCGGACGCGGAAGATCCAACAATTTCAGTGTGAACGGCGGCGATGCCAACGACCAGTTTGCCAATCTGCCCGCGGTCCAGCCCACGCCGGATTCCATCGAAGAGTTTCGCGTGCTGACCAACACGTTCGATGCGGAATACGGCCGCAACTCCGGCGCGGTGGTTAACGTAGTGACCAAGTCCGGTAGCAATACCTTTCATGGCAACGTGTATGAATTTTTCCGTAATAAGGTGCTGAATGCGACGGGTCCCCTGGACACCGAAAAGCCTGATTTCAAACAGAACCAGTTCGGGGGGACATTTGGCGGGCCCATCAAGAAAGACCGGACATTCTTCTTCGCCTCGTACGAGGGGCGCCGCATCCGGCAAGGAATTTCGTCAGATGCCATTCAGGTGCCGACCGGCGATGAACGCGCGGGAAATTTTTCCGGCCAGAGCGTATTTTCCGGCACTCTGAACGACCAGTTCGTAGCCGACACGTTGAACGCCCGCCCCGGCTGCACCGCGGCGGTCCAGGCCGCCGGTGGCGATCCCATCGCGGCGGGGACCGATTTCTCGAATATTTTCCCTGGTAACATCATTCCCGCCGAGTGTATGGATCCGACCGCGGTGGACTTGATGAACCAGTTCGTGCCTCCCTCGAACCGCCCCGACGGAACCTTCCAGACCGTCGCCGGTATTCACCAGGACCGCACCGACCAGTTCACCGTCAAGTTGGACCACCGGATCAATGAGAAGCAAAATTTCTCCGCCTACTACTACTTCGACGACAGTACGCTGTTTGATCCCTATGCGCGCTTCCAGGCCGGCGGCGCCACCACAGTGAATTTTGGCGCCAACAGCAAGGACCGGTACCAGCAATGGAACCTCACCCATAACTTCACGATCAGCAACAATCTGGTAAACGAGGCCCACTTCACATACTTCCGCGAGGCCCAGGGAAATTTTCTGCACCCACAGCACACCAACCTGGTGCAGGACTCCTGCGCCACGGTCGCGTCCGACGCCTGCTTCAGCGACGGAACTGCCGCCAACGATACCGGCATACATCCCCGGCTGGGAGCCGGGCGTGAAGGCGTGCCCTTCGTGGATGTATCGGGCCTGTTTTCCTACGGCAACAACTTCGAAGGCGAAATTCCGCAGATCGGCAACACGTTCCAGTGGTCCGACAGCCTGAGCTGGGTGAAAGGGAGTCACACCTTCAAGTTCGGCGCCGATATACGCCGTCAGCGTTTTGATCAGACTCTTTACTACAACGTGAACGGTCTATACAGCTACTACGGCGGAAGCAACAACGATGTGGGCAGCGATGACCTGATGCCTAACTATCTCTTGGGTCTGCCCGACAGCTTCAGCCAGGGCTCGGCACAGGTGGAAAATGTGCGCAGCACAATCTTTGCCCTATTCGCTCAGGACAGTTGGAAGATCACGAAGAACATAACCTTCAATTACGGGTTGCGCTGGGAATTGTTCACGCCGCTCACCGACATCAGCAAGCATGTACAGAGTTTCCGCCCCGGACAGGTGAGCACGGTTTATCCCTGCCAGTTCACCGATCCGGTGATGACGACGATTTTCCAGAATGCCGGAGTGGCCAATCCGGATTGCGACAACACCGGCGTGGTTCCCACTGGACTGGTGGTGCCCGGCGACGCGGGCGTGCCCGCGGGCCTGACCAGCACCTACTACAAGACCTTTGCTCCGCGCCTGGGACTCGCCTGGAGCCCGGGCGAGTCCGGCAAGACCAGCATCCGGGCAGGATGGGGGCTTTTCTACAATCCGATGGAGCAGTTGGTGCTGGAGCAGTTCAGCGCCGAGCCTCCGTTCGGCGGCAGCAACATCATCAACGCGCCACTATTCAACACCCCATACCTGCAGCAGGATGGCACGCAAAAACCCAATCCGTTTAACGGGATTCTCAATCCCCCGCGGGGACAGGCGGTGGACTGGGCGCTGTATCGCCCCATCCTGCTCTACGGTCAATTCCAGCCGCATCTGCGGACCCAGTATTCCACCCAGTACAACGTGAACATCCAGCGCGAGCTCACCAAAGACCTGGTTCTCCAGGTGGGCTACGTGGGCTCGCAGGGTCACCGTCTGCTGGCCAGCCACGACGTGAACTTCGGCAATTCGCAGTCCTGCGTTGACCTGAACAACATGGCTAACATTTATGGCGATGACAGTCTGACGTGCGGTCAGTTCTATGCCGACAGCGCCTTCTTCATTCCGACCGATGAAGGCGGCACACCGACGGTTGCGCCGCCCGGCGGTTTGCACCTGCCCTACGGGCCCGCTGGCTCCAGGACCATCGCAGCAGGCACTCCGATCTCCTCAGTCGCTCCGGGCGGAATCACGCTGGTCGGCCTTCGCCCCTATTCGTCCCCTAACTGCAATCCTCTGGATGGAACCGCGTGTCCGCAGGATGGCACTCCGGTGTTCTCCAGCATCTTCGCCGAAGACACGATTGCCAATTCCAACTACAACTCGCTGCAGGTCTCGCTGGAAAAGAGGTTTTCGCATGGGGTGCAAGCCCAGTTGGCTTACACCTTCAGCAAGTCTTTTGATCAAGCGTCCAGTTTCGAAGGCGAACTGAATCCGCTTGATCCGCGTGGCACTTATTCGCTCTCGCAGTTCGATGCACGGCATCGACTCGTGCTCAGCTACATCTGGCAGCTGCCTATCCCGAAGTATTCGGGCTTCGCCGGCAAAGTGCTCAGCGACTGGGATATCTCGGGGATCTACACTTACCAGTCGGGGTTCCCCATTCGCATCACTTCGTCCGCCGACAACGAACTGATGTACAGCGCGTTCTTCGAATATCCGGGAGAACCCGACCAACTGGCGCCGTTCCGCAGAACAGACCCGAAAGCCACCGGCGGCTACTGGTTCGATCCCAACAGTTTCACCGAGAATGCTTCTGACGATAGCCAACCGCTTTGTTCGGCGGGCGCCGCGTTCAATTGTTTCGATCCCAGCCTGTTTGGCCGGATCGGGAACGCCAAGCGCACGATCTGCTGCGGTCCGCCAGTCAACAACGTTGATTTTGCCGTGCACAAGGTGCTGCCGGTGGGGGAGTTCAAGCGGTTTGAGTTCCGCGCCGAGCTCTTCAACCTCTTCAACCATACCCAGTACAACAATCCGGACGGGAGCACGACCGACGGTTCGGATTTTGGCCGCATACTACGCGCTAAGCAACCGCGCCTGATTCAGCTGGCCTTGAAGTTCTACTTCTAGCGGGAAAGCGTTAGAGTAGAGACAGCTTTCAAACCCGGACGGCTGCGGTCGTCCGGGCATTCTAATGGCCGCGATCAGAGCGGCTTGAGCCACTCCTGGAGACCCTGATGTACCCCGCACTGCAGCAAGAGCTCGAAACCTTCGAGCGCCGCACGCCAAAATCCGCCGCCGCTCACAAGAAGAACCTCAAACGCATCCCGCTAGGCGTGGCCAGCAACTATCGCGCTTACGATCCCTACCCGATTTTTGTGAAAGAAGGATCGGGAAGCAAGTTCCGCGATCTAGACGGCAACGAATATATCGACCACAACCTCTGTTTCGGCGCGCTGATGGCCGGACATTGCCATCCCGCAGTGATGAAGGCGGTGGAAAAACGGCTGAGCACCGGCACCATGTTCGGCATGCCGCACGACATGGAGTGGGAACTGGCGGAAGAAATCTGTAACCGCTTCCCGGTCGAAATGGTGCGCTTCGGAAACAGCGGTACGGAAGCCACCATGCATGCCGTCCGCCTGGCCCGGGCCGCGACTGGCCGCGACAAGATCGTAAAGTTTGAAGGCGCCTACCACGGCCTGCACGATTCTGCGCTGGTCAGCGTGAAGCCGCACGCGCCCGCTTACGGCGATGTCAACGCTCCTACCTCGGTCCCCGGTGGACTCGGAGTGCCGAAGTCAGCGGTGGCCAACGTACTGATCGCAACCTTCAACGATCTGGCGAGCGTCGACCTGCGTTTCAAGCAGAACCCGGGCGAGATTGCAGCCATCATCCTTGAACCGATCCTGATGAATGTGGGCTTGTGCATTCCGCAGGCGGGCTTTCTGCAGGGGCTGCGTGAGATTGCAAATCGCAACGGCGCGTTGCTGATCTTCGATGAAGTCAAGACCGGAGCGAAACTGGGATGGGGTGGCGCCTCCGAGTACTTTGGCGTGACGCCGGACATGATCTGCCTGGCAAAATCGATCGGCGGCGGCTTGCCGCTGGCGGCGTTTCTGGCCCACAAATCCGTCATGGACCTGATCTCGCAGCACAAGGTCTTTCACGGTGGAACGTACAACACCAATCCGGTTTCGATGGCTGCGGGCCTGGCCACGTTTCGCGAGGTGCTCACTCGCGAGAACTACGCGCACGTGGACAAGCTCAGCAAGAAGCTGACCGAAGGTTACAGGAAGATCGTCGCCAAGTCGGGATTGCAAGCCTACATCGCCAGCGCCGGTGCCAATGGTGCATTGATGCTTTATCCCAAAGAGATTCGCAACTACCGCGACTGGGAAGCCATTGACGTCGACCTGTGGCGCCACTACTGGTTCGCCATGGTCAACCGCGGCGTGATGGCGCAGCCTTATTGGTGGGACGAGCAGTGGACCATCTCCGTGCAGCACACCGAGGCCGATATCGACAAGCACCTGTCCGCATTTGAAGATGTGGCCCCGGCCCTGGCCAAGGCGCAGCAGGAGCGAGTAGGGGAAGTTGTAGCCGTCGCGCACTAGGAAGATTTTCGTAGCGCCGCCGTCCCGGCGGCTGTCGTGGGGGCGTCCCGCCCCCACAGCGAGGGCAGGATGCCCTCGCGACAGCCGGCAAGATGCCGGCCCTACCCAACCCAAAACCAAGGAGCAGGTATTGTCCGCGAACGATCCTGACCAGCCGCACCTGAAGCGCGTCCTCGGTCGCGCAGATTTGGTTCTGTTGTTCGTGGTCGCGATTTTCAATCTGAATGTGGTCCCGTCGATAGCGGCCAATGGCGGGGTCACGGTCTGGCTTTGGATCGTATCGCTGCTCCTGTTTTTCTGGCCCCAGGGCGTCGCTGTCATCGAACTGGCGCACCGCTATCCGGGAGAAGGCGGCGTATATCTGTGGGCCAAGGAAGTTTTCGGCGATTTTCACGGCTTTCTGTCAGGTTGGTGCTACTGGACCAACAACATGCTTTACGTCCCGACGGTGATGCTGTACTTCGTCGGCGTATCAGTGTTCGTGTTGGGAACCAACCATCAGGCGCTGGCGGATAACAAGCCGTTTGCGCTGGTGGCGTCGCTGGTACTTCTGATCGTTCTGGTGGTCCTCAACATCGTGGGCCTGGGAGTGGGGAAGTGGGTCAACAACCTGGGCGGCATTGGAACGGGGATTGCAGCCGCTACGCTGATTGGCTTGGGATTGGTCATCTGGATGCGATTTGGCACCACCGTGCGCTTCGCGGATTTCCGGATTCCGGCGAACCCACGCTTTGTGCTCAACTCCTTCGGCGTAATTTGTTTTGGACTCGTAGGCCTGGAACTGGCCTCAGTCATGGGAGACGAGATACAGGACCCGCAGCGTACCTTGCCGGGCGCGGTAGCGTGGGGCGGAGTGCTTTCCGGGTTGCTGTACATCGGCGCCACGCTCACCTTGCTGATCGCGGTCAGCAAAGACCAGATCAGCGTGCTGCAAGGCATCGTGCAGGCCGTGGGCAGCATGGCGGAAAGGGTAGGAGTGGGTTGGATCGTAGCGCCCTTTGCCTTGCTGCTGAGTTTTTCCATCGCCGGAATCGGCTCGGCGTGGTTGGGGGGATCAGCGCGCATTCCCTTTGTGGCCGGGCTCGATTCGTACATGCCGGCGTGGATGGGGAAGGTGCATCCTCGCTATGCGACTCCCTATGCCGCGCTGATCGTTCACGCCGCGGTTTCGATGGTGCTGATCGTTATGAACTTCATCGGCGCCGGAGTGCAGGAAACGTTTCAAAAGATGCTGTCGTTGGCGGTGGTGCTGCAGTTGATCCCGTTTCTCTACATGTTCGGGGCGCTGATCAAGCTGGCCTTGAACTCTTCTGCGGGGGAGGGGCACTACAGCAAGACGACGCTGGTCCTGGCCGGTATCAGCGGCCTGGTGACGACGACGCTGGGAATCGTGCTGGTATTTTTTCCCGCGCAGCAGATCAGTTCGTTGTGGTCGTATGAAGTATGGATGTTCGGCGGCACGCTGTTCTTCATTGGCCTGGCTGCATTCTTCTTCTATGTGTACGGTAGCCGCAAAGTGAAAAGTGTGGGCACGGGCGTTTCGCCCGTGCGCCCGAGCGAAGCTCGGCAATAGATCGACCCAGCAGGAGGCCTCATGCCCGGCGGAGTGAAAACCGACGTACGCACCTACCAGCTTTACATCAACGGCGAGTGGGTTGACAGCAAATCTAGCAAAACTTTTCCGGTTTACGATCCATCCAGCGAAGAGGTGATCGCGCAAGCCCCGGATGCGAATTCCGTCGATGTGAACCGCGCCGTCGCGGCTGCCAAAGCAGCTTTTGAGGATGGTCCATGGGCTACCACGACTGCGCAGGAGCGCGGCCGCGTGCTCTTCCGTCTGGCTGAAAAGATTCGCCAGAACACGGCCATGCTGGCCGAACTCGAATCCCGCAATACCGGCAAGCCGATCGTCGAGGCCGAATACGATATTACCGACGTGGCCACCTGCTTTGAGTACTACGGCGGGCTGGCGACAAAAATCCTCGGCTATGTAAATCCGGTTCCGGACAACGCCATGAGCCTTACGCTCAAGGAACCGATCGGGGTCGCCGGCCAGATCATTCCGTGGAATTACCCGTTGCTGATGGCGGCGTGGAAGCTCGCGCCGGCGTTGGCCGCGGGCTGCACCTGCGTGCTCAAGCCGGCCGAACAGACTCCGATTACTGCCTTGGAGATGGCGAACTGGCTAAGCGACGTGGGCCTGCCACCAGGTGTGGTCAATATCATTACTGGTTTCGGTGAGACTTGCGGCGCGCCGCTGGTACAGCATCCCGATGTCAATAAGCTTGCGTTCACCGGCAGCGCCGCGGTAGGGAAGATCATTGTCAAACAGGCCGCCGACACGGTCAAGCGGGTCACCCTTGAGCTCGGCGGTAAATCGCCCAACGTTTTCTTCGCCGATGCGGATTTCGAAGCCGCCATCGACGGTGCGCTGTTCGGCGTCTTCATCAATCAGGGCGAAGTCTGTTCCGCCGGCAGCCGCATCCTGGTGCAGAAGCCGATCTACAAGAAATTTATCGATGCCATGGCGGCGAAGGCCAAGACCATCAAGCTGGGTGCGCCCCTCGATCGCGACACGAAAATGGGACCGCTGGTGAGCAAGGAGCAGTACGACCGCGTCCGTTCCTATCAGGAGGTCGGAAAGAAAGAAGGCAAGCTGGCGGCCGGCGGCGGCCGCGCGGAGAAGTTTGCCAAGGGCTACTACATCGAACCGACAATTTTCTACGATCTCGATAACAGCTCCCGCATCGCTCGCGAAGAGATTTTTGGCCCAGTTGCGGCGGTGATCCCATTCGAAGACGAGAAGGATGCAATCCGGATTGCGAACGATTCTCCCTACGGACTGGCGGCAGCAGTCTGGACACGCGACATCTTCAAGGCGTTCCGCACCGTGAAGGCGCTGCGTGCCGGCATCGTCTGGGTCAATCACATGCAGCCTACATACGTCGAGGCGCCGTGGGGCGGATATAAGCAATCCGGCTTTGGCCGCGAACTGGGTCCATGGGGGATCGAAGAATATCTGGAAACCAAGCAGGTCCACATTAACCTGAACGAGGCCCCAATCGGCTGGTACTGAGCAGTCGTCGGTTGTCGGTCGTTGGCCAACGACCAAACCGCCAACGACCGACGACGACTTTGAGAAACTAACATGGCAACGATTCAAATACGAACCACGATACCCGGACCGAAATCGAAAGCCCTGGCTGCCCGCCGTACCGATGCCACTCCACGTGGCCTTTCTATTGGCACCCCGGTCTACGTGGCCAAGGCGGAAGACGCCTGGCTTGAGGATGTCGACGGCAACCGCTACCTGGACTTCGCCGGTGGCATCGGTTGCCTGAACGTAGGACATCGTCGTGAGCCGGTGGTCTCCGCAATCAAGGCCCAGGCCGATCGCTTTCTTCACACCTGTGTTCAGGTTACGCCCTACGAGGATTACGTGCGCCTGGCCGAACGCATGAATCAGGTCACTCCGGGCAAGTTCCCGAAGAAGACTCTATTTGTGAATAGCGGCGCGGAAGCGGTAGAGAATGCGGTGAAGATTGCCCGTGCGCATACCGGCCGGTCCGGCATTATTGCGTTCGAGGATGCCTTCCATGGCCGCACTATGATGACGCTGGCGCTGACCAGCAAAACGCATCCTTATAAGGCGGGATTCGCTCCCTTTCCAGGGGATGTGTACCGCATCCCTTACGCCTACTGCTATCGCTGCTCGTATTCGCTGAAGTATCCGTCGTGTGAGCTGTTCTGCGCGCGCCACCTGGAAGACACTTTCAAGCGCGTAGTCGCATCGGAGGATGTGGCGGCCGTGATTGCCGAGCCCGTTTTGGGTGAAGGCGGGTTCGTTGTCCCGCCTAAAGATTTCTTTCGAGTGCTGATAGAGATTTGCCACCGGCACGGCGTGCTTTTCATCGCGGATGAGGTGCAGAGTGGATTCGGCCGTACGGGCAGACTCTTTGCCAGCGAATATTACGGCATCGAGCCGGACCTTGTGGTGACGGCGAAATCCCTCGGTGGAGGACTCCCCCTGGCGGCCATCACCGGCCGCTCGGAAGTCATGGATGCTCCTGGCCCCGGCGGACTGGGCGGAACATTTGCGGGCAATCCGCTTTCCTGTGCGGCTGCGCTTGCAGTGTTGGACATCTTTGAAAGTGAAAACCTACTTGCCCGCGCCAACGAATTAGGAGATCGTTTTCAGAAGCGGGCCCGGCAGTGGCAAAAACGTTGGCCGATTGTCGGGGACATACGAGGCTTGGGTGGAATGCAGGCGATCGAGTTAGTGCGCTCCGCCGAACCTCGCGAACCGGCGCACGAGGAAACTAAGCAGATCACGCAATACTGCTACGAGCACGGTCTGATTACGATCACGGCTGGCTCTTATTCGAACGTGGTACGCGTACTGGTGCCGCTGGTAGTCAGCGACGAGCAGCTGGACGAGGGCCTGGATGTGCTGGAGTCCGCGCTCCAGATGGTGTATGAAAAAAGAGGCGCCATCGCCGAGCCGGTCTAAAACTGCGTGGTCGGGGGTGACTCGCCCGCGGGCCGGAGGGCGAGATGCCCTGCGGACAGCCGGCGGGACCCCGGCGCTACAATAACCCTGAGATAAATCTATGACGGTTGCTACAGCGACTTTGACCAAAGTTCCGAACTTCGTTAATGGGCAGTGGGTCGATTCCAAGGCCACTGAATGGCTTGATGTCACCAATCCGGCCACCGGCGAGGTTATCGCCCAGACTCCGCTTTCCAGCGCTGCAGAAGTCGCGGCTGCGATTGAAGCTGCAGCCTCTGCCTTTCCGGAATGGCGGCGCACCCCGGCTGAAGATCGCATTCAGCCGCTGTTCAAGCTGAAACATATTTTCGAAGAGCAGATCGAGGACCTGGCCCGTGTCCTCACCACGGAGAACGGCAAGACTTTTACCGAGGCCAAGGCCGAGTTGCGACGCGCCATCGAAAACGTGGAAGTTGCCTGCGGGATTCCCACCATGATGCAGGGCTACAACCTGGAAGACGTGGCCCGCGGCATTGACGAAACGATGATCCGGCAGCCGCTGGGCGTGGTCGCCGCCATCGTTCCCTTCAATTTTCCGGGAATGATTCCGTTCTGGTTTCTGCCCTATGCGATTGCGACCGGAAACACCTTTGTCCTGAAACCGTCGGAACGTGTGCCGCTCACCATGAAGCGGGCCTTTGAGATGATGGAAAATGTCGGATTACCCAAGGGCGTTATCAACCTGGTGAATGGCGGCACGAATGCCGTCAACGCGCTGCTGGATCACCCCAAAGTTCGGGCCATCAGTTTTGTCGGTTCCACTCCGGTGGCGCGCTATGTGTACGCGCGGGCCGGCGAGAACGGGAAGCGCGCGCAATGCCAGGGTGGGGCCAAGAACCACGTGATTGTTCTGCCCGATGCCGATATGAAAATGACCACGCAGATCATCGGCGACAGCGCCTTTGGTTGTGCCGGGCAGCGCTGCCTGGCGGTTTCCGTGGCGGTTACGGTTGGCGAAGCGCAAAAGACTTTCCGCGATTCGATTACCGAAGCGGCTGCATCGTTGCGCGTAGGCAACGGCCTCGACGAGGGCGTGCAGATGGGACCGGTGATCACGCCGCAGAGCAAGTCGCGGGTCGAGACGTTGATTGCGACGGGCGAGAAGCAGGGAGCAAAGGTCCTGCTAGACGGACGCAATTCGCGCATCCCAAAAGGCGAAGCAGGGAATTTCGTAAAGCCGACGGTTCTCGACGCGGTTCCCGCTACAAGCGAACTGACGGAGACGGAAATCTTCGGTCCAGTGCTGAGCCTGGTCCACGCCAACGATATGGACGAGGCGCTGGCCTTCCTCGATCGCAGTCCGTACGGCAATCAGGCCTCGCTATTCACTTCGAGTGGAGCTGCGGCACGCCGCTTCCGCTATCAAGCGCCGGCGGGCAACATCGGCATCAACATCGGTGTGGCCGCGCCCATGGCGTACTTTCCCTTCAGCGGCTGGAAAGACAGCTTCTTCGGGATCATGCACGCCCAGGGACGCGATGCCATCGAGTTCTATACTGAAAAGAAAATCGTGGTCGAACGCTGGGCGAAAGACCATTCGCGAAAATTCTAGATTTCCCACAGCCCGCTTAGGAGCGACTGCCTTCACCCCTCGGCCGAGCGAGGCTGGGGCTAAAACGTCGGCCTGGCGGAAATTCCGAGAAAAAACTGGCGAGCTATGCTCGCCCGCCCGGACGGGGGCGTCCGGGCCTACGTAAACCGAGGAATTCATGTCAGACACGATCCAGAAATACAAAGACTATGTGATGACTGGCTTCATGAAATCGGTCGTGCCCATTGTGATCGACAGGGCAAATGGAGCCATCGTTACCGATATCAATGGCCGCGAATATCTCGATTGCTTTGCCGGCATCTCCGTGGTCAATGCCGGGCACGGCAATCCCAGCGTAATCGCGGCGGCCAAGGCGCAGATGGACAAACTGGTCCACTGCTCGTCCTACATCTATCACGTGCAACCGGTAGCCGACCTCGCAGAGAAGCTGGCCCACATCGCACCCCGCGGCCTGACCAAAACGTTCTTCGGTAACAGCGGCGCTGAAGCCATCGAAGGCGCCATGAAGCTGGCCCGTCTGTACTCCGGGAAGCATGAATTCATCGCGCTGCACGCTAGCTTTCATGGGCGTAGTTGGGGAGCGCTTAGCGTCACCGGCAACATGGGACGCAAAAAGCGCGGCGGACCTTATGCCGCCGGCGTGACTTTTGCCCCGGCGCCGTATGCCTACCGTTCCCAGTGGCCAGGCGATCCGGAAGAGTGTGGACGGCAATGCGCCCGGGCCATTGAAGACGTGATCCGATTTACCACCGCGGACGATGTGGCTGCATTCATCGCGGAGCCGGTCATGGGTGAAGGCGGAATCATTGTCCCGCCGCCCAATTATTTCAAAGAGGTGAAGCAGGTTCTCGACCGCCACGGCATCCTCTTCATTGCCGATGAAGTCCAGTCCGGCGTTGGCCGCACCGGCAAGATGTTTGCCATCGAGCACTATGGTGTCGAGCCCGACATTCTGGTCACCGCGAAAGGGATCGCGGATGGTTTCCCGCTGAGTGCATTCACGACCCGCCCTGAAATCGCGGCGGCTTACAAACCCGGTGATCATCTTTCCACGTTTGGCGGCAATCCCGTGTCTTGTGCCGCCGCGCTGGCCAACATTGAGTTCATGGAGAAGGAGAATCTTCCGGCCCGCGCCACGGAAACCGGCAACTACGCCATGGCCAAACTTCGTGAATTGCAAAAGGACAATCCGCTCATCGGCGAGGTGCGAGGCTCGGGATTGATGATCGGCGTGGAATTGATCAAGGACGAGAAGCTCACACCTGCCACTTCCGAAGCGGAAACCATCCGCGACGGATTGCTGCGCCAGGGCGTGCTGGTGGGCGTGGGCGGCGTCTATGGCAACGTCATCCGCTTTCAGCCTCCGCTGATCATTGCCCGGTCGCAAATTGATCGAGCGATCGCGGCTTTCGCCAGGGCGTTGCAGGAAGTGGCGCAGCCGGCACAGGTGTAGCCCCACATTCCCTCAAAGATTCTGTCCTCTTAAGGAACCGGTTCGGATTACCTTGGTCATCTTTGCCCGTTCGGGCTACGTGAAAATGAGGTCAACGAAGTGGAGCGGGTGTGGACCATATTGTCAGAACCTTCGATAGCAGGCTGGGGCGAGCTTGTGCCCAGACTAGCTGTCTCCTTGTCCTCATTTGTCTAATTCCTGCGCTGCTGAAGGCGCAAACGCCCGACCCTGCGCCTGAGATGGAACGACCCGTTCCCGTCCTTACCGGAAATGCCGGCTTCTTTACCAACGTCAATGGCGGCGAAACCGAGCTTGTGCCATCCGTCACTCCTGTGCTCCTGCTGCCCCTGGGAGATCGCTGGCTGGTCGAATCTCGCGCGGAATCCAAGGCGAATTCGAACGGGACTGGGGAACCGGGCCCGATGGTGGAAGGGTGGAGCAGGAGATCGACTACCTGCAACTGGACTACATTGCGAACCGATACCGAAGATCACGAAGGCATGAATATGAAAGTGCTGGTCGTGCCGTAAACCTTAGGAGTTCGTGATGCGCAAGACTTTGGCTGGATTGGGATGCTTTTTGCTGGTCGCCTTTGTGCTCGCCCACGCGGAGAAAACCCCAAATCTTTCGCGGTGAAATCGGCGACACGCAATGTGCTCTGAACATCCATTCCCTGACCCGTTCGCACACCGAGATGCTGAAATCCAAAAAGATGGGGGCACAGCCGCCGACTGCGCTATTGCGTGCGATACTTGGGCGGCGATTTCGTGTTGTCGTCGAAGAATGAGGTTTATCGGCTCGACAATCAAGACAAGGCGCGGCTCTACGCTGGACAGAAAGTAAAAATCACAGGCACGCTGGAATCAAAAAGCAAGACCATTCACGTGGTCGATATTGGACCCTGGCGTTGAGCGCCGCGGCCGATTCATGCTCCTGCCGGGTGTTTCTTTTTCTTCTGTACTTCAGAGATCACGTACACCATCAGAATTCCCAGCTCTGGCTCGATGGGATGGCGATAGCGCGGATGCGGGAAGACGGCGTAGTACACCGCCGGGTAGCAGAGAATCAGCCAGAAGAAGAGCCAGGCTCCGTGGTGACGCTTGCGCAAGGCGCGTCCCAGGCCCCAGAAGGCAAGCACCGATGAAGCCAGGAAGACAGAGTTTTTGACAGGTGCCAGCGCCGGAATCTCCGACAGTCGTGGCACTCCGCCCCAATAGTAGATGAAGCGCTTCAAGCAGAGAACCGCGAAGCGCGTGTAGTCCTGCCGAATGAAATCGACGGCCTGGCGCTCGCGCTCGGCAATGTAGGCGACCTCACCCATGCTGCGGTAGAGTCGCATCTGATAAACATTTTGCGTGGGATGGAGATATTCCCTCCAGGTTCCATCCGCCCCAGGACCGTTTCCGATGCGCAGTTCGGCGCCAAAATTCGAGCGCAGAGACACTACTCCCAAGATCCGGTAATTGCGTGCCATCCAGGGGGCAACGCAGGCGGCGAATACCAGCGCAGACAGCACGACCCCGGCCAGCGAGGGCTTGCCGCGCTTCAGACGCCGGTACCAGGCGTAAAGTCCGGCGGCCGGCAGAAAGGCGAGCAGGGAGGTGTTGGCCAGGGCCGCGATCCCCCAAAGCAAGCCGAATTGAATCCATGGAGCGAGCCCGTCCCGTTCTTCCATTTCAAGCGCCAGCCAGAACAGGAGCGCAAGCAGCAACGCCGCCAGACTTGTCTCCCATACCCAGCGCGTGCACCAGTACATTACGGAGGGCGTCACAGCCCATAGCCAGGCCGTCCACACCGCCAGCTTCTCGCTGAAACATCGTCTCGTGATTAGAAAAATGGGTATGCAAGTCAGAGCGGATAACACGCTATTGATGCCCAGTAGAACCACTGCCGAGGCGTGGGTATAAATCCCGAACAGCCTGAACACTCCCGCGATGAGAAATGGATAGAGCGGCGGTTCCCATGCTGTCGGTCCTGTGGCGGCGCTGAACGGGTTGCTGAAACCCTGACCCAGAGCGAGAGAGCGCCCGATGCGGCCCATTTCCCAGCCAAAGCTGAAGTTGTTGTCCAAGGTCTTGAATTTGTAGGTGTGGGCGACAATGATCCAGCCGAAGCGCAGAGCGAATGCGACCAGCACCATCCAGAAGAAAGATGTGCGCGCCAGGTGCCACCAGCGGATGAAAGGGCCTAGTTTGTTCGTGTCAGTCGGGGAAGTGCTTGTGGTGGCATCGGCCATGTTTGGCGTAGTAAGACTCTGAACAGTTCCATTTGTAGCTGATACGACTGAGACCGGCAACAGCGGATTGGCGCCGCCGCATGAGCGAGGATGCTCGCACCTGCGTTCAGCCTGTCGTTGAAGAACTGCGGCAGGGCGCATATATTGTATCGGGATGCCCTCTGCTTTTGAACGGGGATCGGGGACACTACATGGGCTGGCTGCAGAACAAGTTCGAAAAGAATTTCATGATTACCACAGTGGACTACGTGTTCAACTGGGCGCGTAAGTCGGCGGTGTGGCCGATGACGTTTGGACTGGCCTGCTGTGCCATCGAGATGATAGCCTCCTCCACGGCGCGCTTCGATATTGCCCGCTTTGGCTCTGAAGTCTTTCGTCCCAGCCCGCGGCAGAGCGACCTGATGATCGTGGCTGGCACGGTCACGTTGAAGATGGCTCCGGTGGTGAAGCGCATTTACGACCAGATGCCCGATCCCAAGTGGGTGATCTCAATGGGAGCATGCTCGTCGGTCGGTGGTCCCTTCAATACCTATGCCGTGCTGCAGGGCGTGGACAAGATCGTCCCTACGGATGTTTATGTGATCGGCTGCCCCCCCCGTCCCGAAAATTTGTTCTACGCACTGCTCAAGCTGCAGGACAAGATTGATCAGATGTCGTTGGCCAAGCGTCCCACCGAGGTCCGGCTCGACCCGAATATGGTGGAGAATTTCAAACGCCAGGTGATGATCGCACAGACGCTGCAGCCAAAATAGTCGTCAGTCGTCGGCACAGTTCCCAGGGGGCGGTCGCCCCGGCTGTTCTGACCGAATGCAGCTCGGCAACCTGGTTTCATCATTCTGAAAGGCCTCATGTCCAACTTTGTAAAACTCACGGTTCAATCTGAACTCCCTCCCCCAGACGAAGCCAAGGAATTTCACCTGGGAGACAAAGTCATTTGCATCGCCAACGTAAATGGCACCGTCTCCGCCATAGACAACGTATGCCTGCATCAGGGCGGTCCGCTGGGGCAGGGAGTGATTGAGGGAGGCAAAGTGGTCTGCCCGTGGCACGGCTGGCAGTGGGACCCGAAGACCGGGCAGGCGGGTCACAACCCAGGGGCAAGAGTTGCAGTCTATCCGCTGAAAGTGGAAGGCGGCGACGTTCTTATTGAAACATAAGAACCAGGCAACCACGGAGGACGCAGAAGACACGGAATCGCATTGAATTTATCCGATGTAGCGAACGAATTTCTCCGGCTGGTTGTCGAACCCCGGGAACACTTGATTCAGGGCCTGATTGCCCAGATGTCGCTCCACGGCTTCGCCGAGTACGCGGCGGAAATCAGTAGTCACCGCCAGGTCTCGGCCCTCATAAAGTTGTGACTGATCGAGGCCGGGCCAGCGCCCGTACACTTTCCCGCCTTTTACCGGGCCGCCCATCACGAACATCACATTGGCATGACCGTGGTCGGTGCCACGGTTGCCGTTTTCGCGCGCAGTGCGGCCGAATTCCGACATGGTAACTACCACCGTTTCTTCGGCCTGGTCTCCGAGGTCAGTCCAGAAAGCGCCCACAGACTGGGAGAAATCGCGCAGCACATTCGCGATCTGACCCTGAGTGCTGCCTTCGTTCACGTGATGGTCCCAGCCGCCGATGTCGGCAAACGCTACTTGCACGCCCAGGTCCGCTTTAATGAGTTGGCAGAGTTGTTTCAGGCTTTCGCCGAAACGTCCCCGGGGATAATCCGCCCCGGGTGCTGGCTTGTACTTTGCCGGATCGGCTGCCTTCAACATTTTCACCGCTTCAAAAGTTTCCTGGCCGGTGCCGTGCAAGACGGAGTCCACCGAGTTCGCGTACATGGCTTCGAAGGTGTTGGAGACGGGAGCTGTACCTGGGTTGCCGCCGCCCACTCCGAAGGCATTGATGTTGTTCACAGCCACGGCTGGTTCAGGTCCGGAAAGAATCCGCGGCAGGGACGGCCCCAGGCCGATGGCGCGAAATGCCGACTTGTCCGCGGGAGCAGGCAGAGAGTGCAACGTACGATTCAGCCAGCCGTCCTCGGTGGCCTTGATGCCGGGCGTGCCGGACTCCATAAAATCCTGGGCATCGAAGTGGGAGCGGCTGGGGTCAGGAGAACCTGCCGCATGCACAATCGCCAGCTGGCGCTGATTCCACAGAGGCTGGAGAGCCGACATGGCTGGATGCAGTCCGAAAAAACCGTCCAGATCAAGCACCGCGCTGCGCGGGATATTGATGGACGGCCGCATGGCGTAATAGGCCTGCTCGCCATGCGGCACCACGATATTCAGACCGTCGGCCGCGCCCCGCTGGAAGATGACCACCAGGCGCTTGTTGCCCGCGCCCGCTCCGACAGCCGAGAAAGCCGCGCGCGTGAGAAAGCTCGGGATCGCGGCCGTGCCCACAACGGCCAAGGCACCGTTGCGCAAGAAAACTCGGCGAGAGAACATAAGACTGCTCCTGGCTGCTAGCTTCTAGGCGACGACTGACGACTGACGACCGACTCCTACCTTCTCTGAAACTCCGGCGATCCCAGCAGGAGGCCCGCGATTGCGCTGGTGTTCGGCGGGCGGGCTGGGTCATCCAGTTGGCGCTGGCTGATGTTCGGATCATTCAACCGTGCGGCGATCGTGTCATGCGTTTGCCTGGACACATCTCCGGCAAGCAGATTGCTCTCCAGGGCCGCCAACGTGCTTTCGGAGTCAGAGGGCGAACGCCCGCCCAACAACTGACCGGGCTGCACCTGAACGCCTTTGAGTTTCTCCGCGGTCAGCGCCAGCGCAAAGTTCATTCGTCCCAGCAGGGCCGACGAATTTACCCAGGCATCGGCCTTCATGGAATAGCCCGTCGGCGGCTGCATCCCATAGAGCGGCATGCCCAGGTTCTGCAGCTGGCGGGCCAGCGGCAGGGCGTCGCTGACCTCGGCACCGCTGGTCCGCACTGCCGAGACTACGAACTCCAGGGGAGTTTTCACCTTGGCCCGATAGGACTCGGACGCCCAGAATTCCGGCGAATGAAACATTGTCTTGAGTACTTCGCGAATGTCGCCATCCTTCTTCAGGAAGGTTTGGGTCATGCGTTCAATCAGTGCGGGTGGCGGATCGTCCGAGACGAAACGCATGGCCAGTTTGGTGGATATGAACTTAGCCGTGGAGGGATGGTGGGCCAGGATGTGTAGCACCTCACGGCCCTCTTTTTCGCCACTCGACTTGATGCGATGCCCCAGCACGCGCTTCTCGCCAGGCTCGTGCATTCGCTCCTCGAAGACGAAGCCGCCGCCCTGCCTGGGCTGCTTTAGGGTCCAGCCCGTCAGGACGCGGGCCACCTCGGTAACATCTTCCTGCGTGTAGCCGCCGTTCACTCCGAGGGTATGCAGCTCCATCAGTTCGCGGCCATAGTTTTCATTCAGACCGCTACTCTTGCTCCTGGCTTGCTTCGCCGGCACGGGCCGTGGCCGTGGAGGCCGACGCCAGTTGTAATTTACGTTGCGTGTGGAAATACCGCGGGCGAAATCCGAATCGGGCCCCACGCTCAACCAGTTGTCGAGGTAGAACAACATGGCCGGACTCTGCGCGGTCGCCACCAACAGGTCTTCAAACTTGCCCAGGGCGCGGGGACGGATAACGTCGCGCTCATAGCTGGTCAGCAGGTAGCGGTCTGCGCCCTTTCCAATAAACACGTTGAAGTGGTTGATCCAGAAATCGGTCATCACTTCATCCAGTTGGCGTTCGCTGTAGATGGCCCGCAGCAGCTTGCCCTGCACCAGTTCGCTGGTCACCACCTGCTGTGGACTATTGAGGGCCATCATGGTTTCGCGTTGTTGCGGGTTCATGCCTTGCATGAACTCGTCACGCCTGTCACCCTTGAGCGAAGTTCCAATCGCACGCTGCTCCGCGGGAGACATTTTGACAATTGCCTTCATGCGCTGGTCGGGTGGCAAATCCAGCAGGTCCTCGGCCTTGAGATCGGCGTAGAGACGGCCCTCGCGGCGGCGGGCCAGTTCTTCATCGTCCACTTGGTCTGATTTCGAGGACGTGGCCCTCGTCGGGCTATCGGGGTTCGCGCTCTCCTGCTTACGGTCCTTTTTCTCCTCATAGCGCTCCAGTTGCGCCTGGTACACCGCGCGCTTGGCGGAACCGGAAGGCATCGACTGCCGGCCTTCGGCGATGGCCTTGATCACTTGCTGTGGTGGAAAGTTCTCGACTATTTCGCGCGTGTCCATGCGCAGGGTGCGAAAAGGCGCCAGGCGGGCGTTAAGCGCGCGATCGTCGATTTTTTCGGGATGTAATTGCTGGTCGATCCAGCGGTCCACTCCCATCGCCGCCACCCGCTGGACATCACCCGGGCGCGGTCCGAAGGCCATCCGGTTGAGCGCGTGCAGCGCGCGCTTTTGCTCATCCATTCGGGTGGCGGAAGCAGGCTTGTTCTTGTTGGCAAGCGCATGTTGGACGAAAACGGCGCCTCCAAGCGTAGATAACGCAACCAGAGCAGCGAGTTGTCGTCGCAGTGCAATCATGCGGACCTGATGTCAGGCCGAGAAGGGCTTGAGTATTGTTAACCCGGGCGAGGGGAAAAGTTGCTGGCACCGACGGTACCCTCGTTCTTCGGAAGTCATGGATCGGGCCTCCATCGCGGTCTTTGGGGAGCGGCCGCACATCGCTCCAAGTACAAGCCGGACAATGCCTTAGCCGCTAGGGAGGGGGGCCAACTTTGAGCACGACCGAGGTAATGTCGTCATTCTGGGGCTCATAGGCGGCAAATCTTCGGGCCAGGTGAAGGCCGTCGGCGATTTGACGGGCGGGTTCGTTATGATGCGCGGCAATGTATTCCAGGGCGCCCTGAGCCCCGAATCCGTCGCCGCCGTGAGCCACCGACTCCGTGAGGCCGTCGGTGAGCGGGACAACAATCTGCCCGGGTTCGAGCAGGATCTCTTTCTGGCAGGAAAATCGGCTGTCGACAATGAGTCCCAGAGGCGGCCCGTTGCTTTCGAGGACATGCTCAACCACTCCCGAGCTGTTCAGTACGAAGCCAGGCATGTGACCCGCTCCAGCATCTGGTAGCGTCTCCGCATGCTGCTTGAGCATTTCAGGTTCCAACTGCGTCCCGGCTGACATTCCTGCCTCTTTCTTCGACATCCAGCACCTGAGCGAACGTATCGTCTCGCGTGGCGGCGTCCGCTGTGGTTTCGCTTACGGAGAAATCTGTGACGAAGGGATACGGTGACCGACTAGAACCTCTATCGGCGGATTGAGGGCAGAGTTTAGCGAATGACCGGGAATAATTTCAGGCTGTGGGAAAAACGGAGGTTACCTTTGGTGTCGCCTGCCCGAAAATGCGATTCCGCTTCTAGGTCAGGTAGAGGCGGCCATGAGTGACTTTGTGTTGCAGGGTTGCCGCCAGTTGATCGATGTCCCCGGCGGCGATATTGACGGCCATGCGGTCCTGCAGAAATGGTGCGCGGTTGCTGCCGACGGAGTCGCGCCGGATTTGCACAAGCAGCCCGTGGACGACGTTGGGGTCAAATTTCAGCGGAGAAAGACGAACGATTTCACTGAGAGTGTTTCCCACGGAAAGAGGTTCGCGATAAGGGCGCTCGCTGGTCATGGCATCGAAAGTGTCGGCCAGGGCGATGATGCGCACCGGCATGGCGATATCCTCCATCATCAGCCCATCCGGATATCCCGAACCGTCGCCGCGCTCATGGTGGGAACGCACGATCTCGGGAATGCGCGGCCAGGGGAACTCCACGCCGCTCACGATCTGATGTCCCACCACGGTGTGGTCGGCCATTTCGCGGAACTCTTCGGCATCGAGAGATGAAGGCTTCCCGAACAGCCGTTTGTCCACCGCAACCTTGCCGATGTCATGGAGGTAGCCGGCGGAGCGCAGAGCACCGACATCATTGGGATCCATGCCCATGGCCTCTCCGATGGCGGAGGCGTAACGCCCCACGCGCAGGGAGTGGCCGTGAATGTTCACGTGCTTCACGTCGATCGCCGTGGCGAAGGCTTCTAAGGCAGTGTCATAAAAACCGTGGAGCGACGCCAGCAGGCGGAGGTTCTCCGAAACGCGCTGCGCCAGGGTCTGCGACAGCACGTGGTTCTGCATGGCGATGGCGACGTAGTTGCACAGCAGTTCGAGTGCTCCCAGGTCTTCGTCGTCGAAGAGGGCATCGCCCTCGCGGCGGCCCAGTGCAACCATGCCCACCAGTTTGCCGCCGACTTTCAGAGGAGCTACACACTTGAACAGTTCAGGTGCAACATTTCCATTCGAACTGAGAAAGATGTCATAGGAGCCGGGCTTCAGGACAACCGGTCCGCGCGCCGTAGTGAGGGCATGAACGTGCTTGGGCAGCAACGGCATGATGGCGGGTTCGGGCATTAACGCGAAGCCTTCGGAGGCCACAGAGGAGAGCATGGAAGGTTTGTCGCTGAAGGTGAACAGCACGCCTTCGCGGGCGCCGCCCGCCTGGAGCAGCGCAGAGACCATGGCCCGCGCGGTCTGGGGAAACTCACGCTCCGCCGTCATCTCCGGGCCGAGATCGGACAGAGCCTCCACCGTTCGCAGCAGTCGCCGCAAGTTGTTTTTCTGCACGGCCACGCACGGATGCGGGCAAAAACCAGAGCAGAAAAAGAGTAACATGCGGCGAAACAGCGGGATACGGAGGTTGTTGGTTAGTTTGGTGCTAAAGGAGACAGCCCGTCAGCTTTCAGTTTCCAAATCCCAGTCCCCAAGAAACTCTGCCATCCCGACCGGAGCGAAGCGCAACGAGCGCAGTGCAGGGAGCTGCTGTTGCGACGGCCTGCAGCGCATGGGCTCAAGCTAGAAGTGTGTCTGCAACTCGGAAAACTTCTCCACCACTAGCAACCGCTTGGGTGGTTCGGCGGACTCTACTTCTTCGTGTTCCAGCACCCAGGTGGCGCCGTGCGGAACGAACACCGCATTCAGACCCGCGGCCAGAGCTGGATTGATGTCGGACTTGGGGCTGTTGCCGATCATCCAACTGGCATCGGGATCCAGATCGTACTTTGAAATGACCTGTTGGTAGGTAGGTACATCTTTTTCGGACACAATCTCTACCGCGGAAAAATATTCCTTAAGTCCGGAGCGTTCCACTTTGCCGGTCTGCTCCGGCACCGCGCCCTTGGTCATCAGGATCAAGTGGTGGCGCTCGGACAGATATTGCAACGTCTCCGGCACTCCGGGCAAAAGTTCAACCGGATGACCGGCAATAGTGTGGGCAAATCCGTTAATTGTTTCGTGCAGAGCAGGGGTCAGAGGCTCGACGGCCAGGCGCTCGAAAGTCGCGACTAGCGAATGCGCAAAACTGTGCAAGCCGTAGCCATGGCTGACAATCGACTCGCGCTCCACTTGGTTGAGCACTTCGCGCACTTGCTCCGGAGTGTACTCGTGGTGATTCAGGAACGAAATAAAGTTCGCGATAGCGCGCTCAAAGTAGATGTTGTTTTCCCAAAGCGTATCGTCGGCATCGACCAGCAGGGTCTGAGCGCCATCTGAATTTGTGCCGGCAGGCATCGCAACATGATAGCGAGGAAGGCGAAGCTTGGCGAGATGACCCGTAACGAGCTTTGCGTCATTTGGGGTGAACGACCTTGATCTTACGGTGGGAAAGCAAAAAGCTCACCGGTTGTTGTGCGAACCTGCATAAGAGCTCTGTTAGAATCAGGTTGATGATCAAACAGGGCCTCCTCCTTCCCCTGCTGTGCATCCTTCTCATGATTTCTCCCGACTCAGCCCAAAAGAGCAAAAAGCCGATGACGGGATCGGCGGCTCGAGGCGCGGCTTCCGGCGGCATGCAGGTCGCTCCCGACCTGGCGCAACGCCTGGCAAAGTTTCGCCGCGTCGGCATGCCCTTTCGCTCCACCGGACTCACCGCCCGCGAGAAGGAACTGGTGGGCAAACTGGTGGACGCTGCACGCTATCTGGAAGACATTTACTGGCGCCAGAGCGATCCCGAAGGCCTCGCCCTCTACCAGTCTCTGGCTTCGAGTAAAAGCACGAAAGATCAGGAGCTGCGCCACTATCTGTGGATCAACGGCTCGCGCTTCGACCTGATCGAACAGAACCGGCCCTTTGTCGGCATTACGTCCATGCCGCCGGGCCGCGGCTTTTATCCCGAGGGTTTGACCCGCCAGCAGATTGAGCAGTACGTAAAAGATCATCCCGAGAAGAGAGAGGAAACTTACAGTCTAACCACGCTGGTACGCTGGCACGGCGATCGTCTTGAAGGGGTGCCCTATCACATCGCCTACCGCTCATTCCTGGAGCCGGCCGCGCGCGATCTGCGCGAGGCCGCTGCCTTGAGTGACGACCCCGCGTTCGCAAATTTCCTGCTTCTGCGGGCCGATGCCCTGCTGACTGACGACTATTTCAAAAGCGATTTGGCCTGGCTCGATTTGAAAAATCCGAAGTTCGATGTGATCTTCGCTCCCTACGAGACCTACACCGACGGCATTCTCGGCGTGAAGGGTTCTTACGGCGCCGCGGTGCTGGTGCGCAATGAAGTGGAGAGCCGTAAGCTGGCGATATTTCAGAAATATGTGGCCGACGTCCAGGACGCGCTGCCGCTAGCTCCTGAGGATCGGCCTTCCAAGCACGGTCTGGAAACTCCGATGGAGGTTATGGACGCCCCCTACCGCGCGGGGGACCTGCGTCATGGCTATCAGGCTGTCGCTGACAACCTGCCCAATGATCCCCGGGTCCATGAACAAAAAGGCAGCAAGAAAATCTTCTTCAAAAACTTCATGGACGCACGCGTCACCTATGTAATTCTTCCGCTGGCCCAGTTCATGATGCCGCCGGAACAGGCGGCCAAAGCCTCAGCGGAGGGATATCTACTGGGCACGATCATGCACGAGATGGCCCACGGACTGGGCCCGGCCTACTCCCGCACCGCGGCCGGCAAAGTGGCCGTTCGCGAAGCCATCGGCCCGCAGTACAGTGGACTCGAGGAAGCCAAAGCCGATGTGGTCGGCATGTTCGGCCTGAAGTGGCTGGTGGATCACGACGTGCTGCCCAAAGACAAGCT
>Ga0335085_10001753_pt1 | contig 43831 bp, 41 predicted proteins | sample Lox_Sample_45_FD_206712 | JGI IMG/M metagenome (GOLD analysis project Ga0335085, IMG submission 206712) | Soil microbial communities from Loxahatchee National Wildlife Refuge, Florida, United States - Lox_Sample_4.5 | ecosystem: Environmental > Terrestrial > Soil > Wetlands | place: USA... | reverse complement strand
CGGCGCGGCTCGCGGCGACGCGGCGCAGCCAGCGCTACGCGGTGCTGCCCGCCGACTCGAGGCGCCGGTTCGACGCGCTCGTGCCGGCGCTCGCCGCGGCCGCCGCGCGCTGCGACGACCCCGACGCGACGCTGCTGCGCGGCCTCACGCTGATCGAGGCCGTGGCGCGGCGCGCGGCCTACCTCGCGCTGCTCGCCGAGCGGCCGCAGGCGCTCGAGCGCGTCACGCGCATGATCGCCGCCTCGAGCTGGGCCGCGGACTACGTCACGCGCCACCCGTTGCTGCTCGACGAGCTGCTCGACGACCGCCGGCTCGCCGCCCAGGCCAACGAGGCGGACGAGGCGGGCTTCGCGGCGACGCTCGAGCCGCTGCTCGCGCAGGCCGCGGGCGACGCCGAGCGCCAGATGGACGTGCTGCGCGAGCAGCACCAGTCGCGCCTGTTCCGCCTGCTCGCGCAGGATCTCGCGGGGCAGCTCACGGTCGAGCGCCTCGCCGACCACCTCTCGCTGCTCGCCGACCAGGTGATCGCCGCGGCGCTGCAGGCGGCGTGGCACGCGCTCGCCGGCCGCCACCGGGAGCAGCCGCGCTTCGCCGTCGTCGCCTACGGCAAGCTCGGCGGCAAGGAGCTCGGCTACGCCTCGGACCTCGACCTCATCTTCCTGTACGAGGACGCCGACGAGCGCGCCCCCGAGCTGTACGCGCGGCTCGCGCAGCGGCTGAACCACTGGCTGACCACGCGCACCTCGGCCGGCGTGCTGTTCGAGACCGACCTGCGGCTGCGGCCCTCGGGCGAATCGGGGCTGCTGGTGTCGCCGCTGGAGGCGTTCGCGAAGTACCAGGAGGACGCGGCCTGGGTGTGGGAGCACCAGGCGCTCACGCGCGCGCGCTACTGCGCGGGCGACGTCGCGGTCGGCGCCGGCTTCGAGGCCGTGCGCGCGCGCATCCTCGCGCGGCCGCGCGACCCGGCGACGCTCGCCGCCGAGGTGCGGCGCATGCGCGAGCGCATGCACGCGGCGCACCCGAACCGCTCCGGCCTGTTCGACCTCAAGCACGACCCGGGCGGCATGATCGACGTCGAGTTCGCCGTGCAGACCCTCGTGCTCGCGCACGCGCATCGCCACCCCGGGCTGGCCGAGAACCTCGGCAACATCGCGCTGCTCGGGATCGCGGCGCGCCACGGGCTGCTCGAGCCCGCGCTCGCCGCCGCGGCGCAGTCCGCCTACCGGGAGTATCGCCGCCTGCAGCACGCGCTGCGGCTGAACGGCGCGGCCTACGCGCGCGTCGCGCCGGCCGAGGTGGCGGCGCACGTGCGCGCGGTGCGGGCGCTATGGGCCGCCGTGCTCGGCTAGCGGGCGCCCGGCGTGCTCAGCGTGATGTCGCCGTAGTAGTCGTGCGCGACCTGCTGCGGCGTGTCCGAGTCGGTGAGCACGCCGACCGACACGATATCGCCGGGGTCCTCGTTGAAGGCGCGCCGGTAGTCCTCCAGCACGTTGCGCCGGTAGCTGACCCACTCGCCCAGGCGCGCGGGGCCGCTCTCGACGACGATCAGCCTGATGCGGCCGAAGTGGGGATTCGGCACCACGGTGTCGACCGGCACGTGGTTCGCCCAGACGTACATCAGGATCGCGTACGGCAGCGCCTCGCCGGTGATCGCCTTCGCCAGGCGCAGCTTGGCGCGGTCGTCGAAATCGAGCTTCGAGGCGTCGCCGTGGAACGCGACGACGAGCCGCGCCGCCGAGTCGTCGCGGCGCCGGTAGTTCGCATCCGCGTCCGGCGTCAGGCTGTCCACGCGCCAGCGCCACTCGAGGATCGGCTGGCGGTGGGGGTCCACCCGGATGTGCCGGTTCAGCCCGGTGCCCGCCTGGTCGGCGTAGGCCTCGAGCGCCACGGTTCGCCCGATGCTCGCGATCCGGTAGCGGGTCGGCTGGCGGCCCGAGTTGAGTCCCCACTGCATCCAGCCCTCGGGCAGCGGCGCCCCGGCGGACATCTGCGAGAAGCGCGCGACCTCGACGACGTCGCCGGTCTGCCGCTCCAGCGCGCGCACGATCGAGGTCGAGGCGAGCAGCGTGTCTTCCTCGGGCGCGGTGGCGCAGCCGCCGAGGCCCGCGAGCGCCAGAGCGAGCAGCGCAAGGCGCCGGGCGGCCACTAGATCGCCTCCCGCGGCGCGCGGCGCAGCGGGCCGTCCACGGCCGAGGCGAGCGCGGCAAGCGCGTTGAGCAGCGCGTCGCGCCGCAGCCGGTACATCACCCGCTGCCCCTGGCGCTCCGCCGACACCAGCCCCGCGCGCTGCAGCACCGCGAGGTGCCGCGACACCGCCGGCGCGCTCATGCCGAAGCGGCCGGCGAGGTCGGTGGTCGAGAGCGCGGTCTGGGCGAGGAAGGCGATCACCTGCCGCCGCGGCAGCGAGGCCAGCGCGGCGAACACCCGGTCCTCGGGATTAACGATCATGTTAATAGTATGGCGCATTCCGTGCGCCGATGTTTACAATGCCGTCTCACTCCAGGAGACCCCGCTTCATGGCGAAAGCAAAGCCGGCGTCGAAGACGCCGCTCTCGATGGCCGACCGCGACGGCTGGATCTGGTACGACGGCAAGCTCGTGCCGTGGCGCTCGGCCACCACCCACGTCCTCACGCATTCCCTGCACTATGGGCTGGCGGTGTTCGAAGGCGTTCGCGCCTACAAGACGGTGCGCGGCACGGCGATCTACCGGCTGAAGGAACACACGCAGCGCCTGGTCAACTCGGCGCACATCTACCTGATGAAGATCCCGTACACGCGCGAGCAGCTGATGGAGGCGCAGGTCGAGGTCGTGCGCGCCAATGGCCACGAGGCCTGCTATATCCGGCCGATCGCGTTCTACGGCTCCGAGAAGATGGGCGTGTCGCCGGTGGGCGCGCGCGTGCACGTCGCGATCGCCGCCTGGCCCTGGGGCGCCTACCTCGGGCCCGAGGCGCTGGAGAAGGGCATCCGGGTCAAGACCTCGTCCTACGCGCGCCACCACATCAACGTCACCATGGCGCGCTCCAAGATGTCGGGCACGTACCCGAACTCGGTGCTCGCCACGCTCGAGGCGACCATGCACGGCTACGACGAGGGGCTGCTGCTCGACGTCGACGGCTTCGTCGCCGAGGGCGCGGGCGAGAACATCTTCATCGTCAAGGACGGCCGCATCTACGAGCCCGAGCTCACGTCCGCCCTGACCGGCATCACGCGCGCCTCCGTGATCGAGCTCGCGGCCGGGCTGGGCTACACGGTCGAGTCGCGCCGCGTGACGCGCGACGACATCTACATCGCCGACGAGTGCTTCTTCACCGGCACCGCCGCGGAGGTGACGCCGATCCGCGAGCTCGACGGCCGCGTCATCGGCGCGGGCAAGGCGGGGCCGATCACGCAAAAGCTGCAGAAGGCCTTCTTCGACGTGGTCACCGGCAAGGACCGCAAGCACGCGCACTGGCTGACGCCGGTGCCGATGGGCAAGGCGCGCAGATGAGCACCGACACCGCGCGCGAGGTGACGGTGACCGAGAAGGACCTGCCGCTGCACTGCCCGCTGCCCGGGGCGCCGCTCTGGTCCCGCCACCCGCGCGTGTTCCTCGATGTCGTGAAGGAAGGGCACGCGCTCTGCCCGTACTGCGGCACGAAGTTCGTCTACCAGGGCGCGGCGCCGAAGGGGCACTGAAGCTTGCCGCGCCTGCTCGTCGTCGCGCCCAACTGGATCGGCGACGCGCTGATGAGCCAGCCCCTGCTCTCGCGGCTGCGCGAAAAGGGGCCGCAGGTGCGCATCGACGTGCTCGCGCCGGCGTGGGTGGCGCCCGTCTACCGCCGGATGCCCGAGGTCGCGGGCGTGATCGAGACGGCGTTGCCGCACGGCGCGCTGCGGCTGCGGGAGCGCTGGCGCCTCGCGCGCACGCTGCATGCGCTCGGCTACGATCAGGCCGTGGTGCTGCCCAACAGCTGGAAGTCGGCGCTGGTTCCCTTCCTCGCGGACATCCGGCTCCGGAGCGGCTACGTCGGCGAGTCGCGCTACGGCCTGCTGAACCTTCTGTACCGCCGCCGGCCCGGGCGCGAGCCGATGGCGCTGCATTTCGCGCGGCTGGCCGAGGCGCCCGGCGCCGAGGTCGCCGGGCCGCTGCCCGAGCCTCGCCTCTGCGCGCCGCGCGAAGCGATCGACGCGGTGCGCCGGAAGTTCGGGATCGACGGCCCCTACGCCGCGCTCTGCCCGGGCGCCGAGTACGGACCGGCCAAGCGCTGGCCGTACTTCGCCGAGCTCGCGCGGCGGCTCGGCCAGCCCGCGCTGGTGCTCGGCAGCGCCCGCGACCGGGCGGAGATCGGCGACATCCCGTGCCGCAACCTCGCCGGCGAGACCACGCTCGACGAGGCGATCGACCTGCTCGCCGGCGCCGAGCGCGTCGTCAGCAACGACTCGGGGCTGATGCACGTGGCCGCGGCGCTCGAGCGGCCGCTGGTCGCGCTCTTCGGGTCGTCCAGCCCGCGCCACACCCCGCCGCTCTCGGCCAAGGCGCGCGTGCTGTGGCTCGGCATCGAGTGCAGCCCCTGCTACGCGCGCGAGTGCCCGCTCGGGCATTTCCGCTGCATGCGGGAGCTCAGCGTGGAGCAGGTGCTGCAATTAATGGGGTCAGACCCCATTTTCCCGGCGCTCCGCTTTGGGAAAATAGGGTCAGACCCCGCATAGCAAATGCCTGCGCGAATTTTCCCCACGGCGCAGGACGCCGCGGCCGCGTTCTACGAGGCGCTCGAGCGCGCCGACCTCGAGCTGATGATGGCGGTGTGGTCCGAGGACGAGGAGATCGTCTGCGTGCATCCGGGCGGCGCGCGCCTGTCGGGCCAGGACCAGGTGCGCGAGAGCTGGCGCCAGATCTTCGCCGGCGGCGCGCGCGCGCGCGTGCACGCGACGCAGCAGGTGGCGATCGCCGGCGCGATGGTCGAGGTGCACAGCGTGCACGAGAACTTCTCGGTTCCCGGCGAGCGCAAGCCGCTGCAGGCCGTGGTCGCGACCAACGTCTATCTGCGCACTGCGGCGGGCTGGCGCATGATCGCGCACCACGGCTCGCCTGCGCCGGGCGCGGCCGAGCCCCCGCCCGCGGCGCCGGCGACGCTGCATTGACCCCCTACCGCGCGCCCTGGTGGCTGCCGGGCGGCCACCTGCAGACGCTGTATGCCGCGCTCGGCCCGGCGCCGCGCGTCGCCTGGCGCCGCGAGCGCTGGGAGACGCCCGACGGCGACTTCGTCGACGTCGACTTCGCGGGCGACGGCGCGGGCCCGCTCGTCGCGCTGTTCCACGGGCTGGAGGGCGGCTCCTCGAGCGCCTACGCGCGCCGCCTCGCCGCCGCGTCGCTCGCGCGCGGATGGCGATTCGCGGTGCCGCACTTCCGCGGCTGCTCCGGAGCGCCGAACCGGCTGCCGCGCGCCTACCACTCGGGCGACAGCGAGGAGATCGACTGGATGCTGCGCCGCCTGCGGCCCGCCTATGCCGCGGGCGTCTCGCTGGGCGGCAACGCGCTGCTGAAGTGGCTGGGGGAGCGGGGCCGCGAGGCCGGCGACGTCGTGGCGCGCGCCGCCGCGGTTTCCGCCCCGCTCTCGCTCACCGCCTCCGCGCGCGTGCTCGACCGCGGGCTCAATCGTCGCCTGTACGTGCGCCACTTCCTGCTCACGATGAAGGCGAAGGCGATCGCCAAGTCGACGCTCGGCCAGCTGGCGCTCGACCGGGGGCGCATCGCGCGCATGCGGACCTTCCGCGAGTTCGACGACCTGGTCACCGCCCCGCTGCACGGCTTTCGCGACGCCACCGACTATTGGGCGCGCGCCTCGAGCGCGCCCTGGCTCGCGCGCATTCGCGTGCCGACGCTGGTGCTGAACGCGCGCAACGATCCGTTCCTCGCCGCGCAGGACCTGGCGGCCGCCACGCGCGATTCGTCGCCCGACGTGGTGCTAGAATTTCCGGCGACCGGCGGACACGCCGGTTTTGCCGGGCGCGGCCACTGGCTCGCGCGCCGGATCCTGGAATTCTTCTCCGCGCCGTGAACGTTCCCGCCGAAATATTCCGTGCCTACGACATCCGCGGCATCGCCGGGCGCACGCTGACGCCCGAGATCGTGCGCGCGGTCGGCCGCGCGCTCGGCTCGATGGGCCGCGCGTTCGCGGTCGGGCGCGACGGGCGCGAGTCGGGCCCCGCGCTGGCGGCGGCGCTGTGCGAGGGCCTGCAGGCCTCGGGCGCCGACGTCGCCGACATCGGCGTCGCGCCGACGCCGGTGACCTACTTCGCCGCGCACCACCTGGGCGTCGGCAGCTGCGTGTCGGTGACCGGCAGCCACAACCCGCCCGAGTACAACGGCCTGAAGATGGTCGTCGACGGCCACACGCTCTCGGGCGAGGAGATCCAGCGGCTGCGCGAGCGTATCGAGCGCGAGGACTTCCGCGAGGGACGCGGCGCACGTCGCGGCGCGCAAGTCATCCCGGCCTACCTCGATCGCATCGCCGGCGACGTCAAGCTCGCGCGGCCGATGCGCATCGCGATCGATTGCGGCAACGGCGTGGCCGGCCTCGCGGCGCCCGCGCTCTACGAACGGCTCGGTTGCAGGGTCCGGTCGCTCTACACCGAGGTCGATGCGACGTTCCCGAACCACCACCCCGATCCCTCGCACGTCGAGAACCTCGCCGACCTGATCGCCGCGGTGCGCCGGAGCGACGCCGAGCTCGGGCTCGCGTTCGACGGCGACGGCGACCGCCTCGGCGTCGTCACCCGGCAGGGCGGCATCGTCTACCCGGACCGGCAGCTGATGCTGTTCGCCGCGGACGTGCTCTCGCGCAATCCGGGCGCGCAGGTCATCTACGACGTGAAGTCCACGCGGCTGCTCGCGCCCTGGATCGAGCGCCACGGCGGCCGGCCGCTGCTGTGGAAGACGGGCCACTCGCTGATCAAGGCCAAGCTCGCCGAGACCGGCGCGCCGCTCGCGGGCGAGATGTCGGGCCACACCTTCTTCAAGGAGCGCTGGTACGGCTTCGACGACGCGCTCTACGCCGGTGCGCGGCTGCTCGAGATCCTCTCGCGCGCGGCCGACGCGAGCGCGGTGCTGAACGCCCTGCCCGACGCGCCCTCGACGCCCGAGCTGCAATGGAAGCTCGCCGAGGGCGAGCCGCACGCGCTGGTGGCGAAGCTGCAGGCGGCGAAGCCGTTCCCGCGCGCCGAGCGCGTGGTGACGCTCGATGGCGTGCGCGCGGAGTACAGGGACGGCTTCGGCCTGGCGCGCGCCTCGAACACGACACCCGTCATCGTGCTGCGCTTCGAGGCCGACGACGACGCGGCGCTCAAGCGCATCCAGGCCGAGTTCCGCGCGGCGCTGCAACCGCTCAAGCCGGGCGCGCCGCTGCCGTTCTAGCTAGAACCGGTACTGGGCGCTCAGCGAGTACGTCGCGTAGTGGAAGTACGCCTCCTGCAACGCGCCGACCTTGTGCGGAACCTGGCTGAAGTATTCGAAGTCGCCCCGCACGGAGAAGTGGTCGTCGGCGCTCCAGCCCAGGCCCCCGGCGAGGAGCCCGGCGACCCCGGAGTCGCTGGTGCTGAAGAACCTGCCGCCGCAGGCGATGACGCAGGTGTATTCCACGTTTGTGAATGCAAATCCGGCCTTGAGCTGACCGTCGAGCCTGGGACCGATCGACAGGCCGACGGTCCCCGCGGCAGTGAGCGCGCTCACCTTGAATTGGTCGGTCTTGACGCCGCCGTACGTCACATCGTACGTGCCCAGGTCGTAGTATCCGCCCTCGACGCCGAAGCCCCGCGGGAAGATGTAGCCGCCGAACAACTTGAATCCGGTTGCCGACCCGTCGCCGGATCCACCCGGCCCGAGGAAGGTCGCCGCGAAGTCCCTTGCATTGTCCGTCGACACGTACACGACGCCCGCGCCGGCATAGCCGCCCTGCGGCTGGGCCGCGGCCGGAAGCAGGAAACAGGCGGCGCCGCTCGCCGCCAGAAGCTGCAGGACCTTGCGTACCATTTCGATCCCCCGTCGCGTCGTCGCCTCGCGTATCGGGCGCGGGCGCGGGGAAGACTATGCTCGTAGGACTCGGCCGGCGTCTATCCCATGACCGAGTGACGCCATCCGACGCTACGCGAACTCCGGCCCGATGCGGTCGAGCCGGTCGGTGATCAGGCAGTCCACGCCGCGCTCGAGCATGCGCCGCGCGGCGCGCCGGTCGTTCACCGTCCACGCGACCACCGCCCAGCCGGCGGCATGCGCCTGCGCCACCACAGGGGCCCTCAGCGCGCGGTAGTTCGCGTGCAGCGCGACGCAGCCGAGGTCGCGCATCGACTCGGCCCAGTGCGGCGGCAGGCGCGTCAGCAGCAGGCCGCGCGGCAGCGCCGGCGCGGCCTCGCGCGCCGCGCCGAGCGCGAGCGCCGAGAACGACGACAGCACGGGCGGCCGCTCGGCCCCGCGCCACAGCTCGGCCGCCATGCGCGCCACGGCCTCGCCGGTGCGCCGCTCGAAGCCGTAGGCCGGCTTGATCTCGACGTTGACCCACAGCCCCAGCCGCCGGCACAGGGCCGCCGCGTCCTCGAAGCGCGGGATGCGCTCGCCGCGCCAGTGCGCGTCGAGCCAGCTGCCGGCGTCGAGCTTCGCCAGCGCCGCGTAGGGCGTGGCGCTGACGGCGCCGCGCCCGCTCGTCGTGCGCTCCAGCGTGCGGTCGTGGATCAGCACCGGCGTGCCGTCGCCCGCGAGCATGACGTCGAATTCGACGCCGCGGAACCCGAGGCTTTCGCCGTGGCGGATCGCGCCGAGCGTGTTCTCGGGCGCGAGCGTTCCCCCGCCGCGGTGCGCGAGGACCCTCGGGTAGGGCCAGCGGCTCATGCGAGCTTCATCACGACCATGCCGAACACGTTGGCCGCCGAGTCGGCGCGGTCGGACATGTTGGAGATGTGACGGTACACCTCGCGCCGGTAGAACAGCGCCGGCAGCGCCGCCAGATCGGTCGCGCCCGCGAACAGCTCGCGGATCGCGGTCCGGTACTCGCGCTCGACCTTGCGCTCGTTGGCGCGCACCTCGCTCGCGTGGTCGCCGGCGACCCGCGGGTTGTGCGGCAGGCGCAGGATCGCCGCCTGCAGCTGCTCGGCCTCCTCGCGCACCAGGCGCACCATGTAGCGGATGTGCGCATCCGCATCGACCTTCAGGATCGACATCTCCTCGAGCGTTGTCAGCGCGTAGGTCACCATGTCGTCGTAGCAGTGCGAGAGGTTGAAGATGTCCTCGCGGTCGAGCGGCGTGATGAAGGTCTTGTGCAGCTCGTCGATCAGCACGCGGCGCAGCTCGCTCGCCTCCTCGGCCAGGCGCCGCAGCGCCGCGACGCCGCGGTCGTCGACGGCCTCGATGCTCGCCTCGAGGAAGCGCACTCCCTCCACCGACTTGTCCGCCTGCGCGACCAGCATCGCGACGAACTTGTCCTTCTCCCGCAGGCCGCCGCCCAGCCAGCTCATGGGTGCAGTCCCGGCGCGCCGACGGGCAGGACCCGCGACGCGAGTATCCAGTACAGGGGCGCGGCGAGCAGCGCCGCGACCGGCAGCGTGACGAGCCACGCGACCGCGATCTCGCCCAGCATGCCCCAGCGCACCTTCGACTTGCGCTCCGCGGCGCCGGCGCCGACGATCGCGGCGCTCACCACCTGGCTGGTGCTCACGGGCCCGCCGGCGAGCGAGGCGCCGAGGATCACCGACGCCGAGGCGAGCTGGGCCGTGAAGCCGTGGATCGGCCGCACGCGGTAGAAGCCCATGCCGAGCGTGCGGATGATCCGCCGGCCCCCGACCGCGGTACCCAGGCCGATCGCCGAGGCGCTCAGCGCGATCACCCACCACGGCACGTAGAAGTGCGGCGTGAGCCCGAGCATCAGCAGCCCGAGCGAGATCACGCCCATGGTCTTCTGCGCGTCGTTGCCGCCGTGGCTGAGGGCGAGCGCCGTGCCGGTGAGGATCTGCAGGCGCGACAAGCCGATCGCGGCGCGCGGCGTCGCATCGCGCAGGACGTAGCGCGTGGCCTGCATCACGGCGAGCGACGCGGCGAAGCCGGCCAGCGGCGACGCGACCAGCGCCAGCGCGACCTTGACCAGGCCGTGCAGCTGGATCGCCGACGGGCCCGCCGCGGTCGCGGCCGCGCCGACGATCCCGCCGAGCAGCGCGTGCGAGGAGCTGACCGGCAGGCCGAAGTACCAGGCCGCCAGGTCCCACAGGCTCGCCGCGGCGAGCGCGGCGAGCACGACCGCGAAGTCGATCGCCTCGGGGCGCGCCACCTCCGCCCCCACCGTCTCGGCCACCGCGACGCCGAGCAGGAACGGGCCGGCGAAGTTCGCGGCGGCGGCGAGCGCCAGCGCGCCGCGCACGCTCATCGCCTGCGAGGCGACCAGCGTGGCGACCACGGTGGCGCTGTCGTTGAAGCCGTTCAGGAAGTCGAAGGCGAGCGCGAGCGCGAGCAGGGCGGCCAGCAGCAGCAGCGGGGAGGCGCCGGGAAGCACGTGCCCGCGCCTCCGCCTACTTCTGCGTCTGCATGGCGATGCCTTCCGCGAAGCTCCTGCGGAACGCGATCAGCACCGCGAGCGGCGGCAGCATCGCCACGATGGTGCCCGCCATGATGACGTTCCAGGCCGGCGAGATCTGGTCGGTGGCGATCAGCATCTTGATGCCGATCTGCACCACCCGCATGTCCTCGGTGTTGGTCACGATGAGGGGCCACAGATACTGGCTCCACATGTAGATGAACTCGATGACGAAGAGCGCGGCGATGTTGGTGCGCGAGAGCGGCACCAGCACGTCCCAGAAGTAGCGCAGCGGTCCGGCGCCGTCCATGCGCGCCGCGTCCGGCAGGTCGCGCGGCACCGTCAGGAAGAACTGGCGGAACAGCAGGATCCCGGTCGTGCTGGCGAAGAACGGGAACATCAGCGCCGGATAGGTGTTGACCCAGTCGAAGTTCGCCATCATCTCGTAGGTCGGCAGGATGCGCACGGGCAGCGGCAGCATCTGCGTAACCATGGTCATCGGGAACAGCAGCGCGCGGCCGCGGAACCTGAAGTGGGTATAGGCAAACGCCGCCATCAGCGACAGAACGATCTTCACGACCGCGGCGCCGACCGAGATGACGGACGTGACGAGGAACAGCCGCCCCATGTGCACGCGGTTCCAGGCCTCGACGACGTTGTTCCACAGCTCGGTGCCGGGAACGAGCCGCGGCGGATAGACGTAGGCCTGCTGGAAGCTGAGCGTGCTCACGACAAGGGCGTAGAACACCGGGAAGGCGATGACCGCCACCAGCGCGATCAGGGCGGCGTGGGTCGCGCCGGCCTTCCACTGCCGCGGGGTCATGGCCGCCGCTCCCTAGCGCGCATAGATCGCCTTGCGCGTCGCGAAGCGCAGCTGGATGATCGCCGCCACCGAGATGACGGCGAAGACGATGCAGGACTCGGCGGAGGCCGCGCCGCTGTCGAGGTAGAGGAACGCATCCCGGTAGAGCTTGTAGATGAGGATGTTGGTCGCGTCCCCGGGTCCGCCGTGGGTCATGATGTCGATCAGACCGAACACCTGGAAGAAGGCGTAGATCATGTTGACGAACAGGAGGAACGTCGTCGTGGGCGAGAGCATGGGGAACGTGATGTCCAGGAATGTCCTCCAGGGGCCGGCGCCGTCCACCCGCGCGGCGTCGATGAACTCTTCGGGAATGTTCTGCAAGCCGGCGAGAAAGAACACGATGTTGTAGCCGAGCATGTTCCAGGTGGCGGCGGCGGACACGACGAGCAGCGCGACCGGGCCGTTGGTCATCCAGTTGAGAAGATAGCCCGCGGAGAGCTTGCCCACGACGAATGGCACGATCCCGGTCGCTGGCGCGAACATCAGGGCCCAGATCGCCCCCGCCACTGCGGGCGATAGCGCGTAGGTCCAGATGAGCGCGACCTGGTAGAAGCCCTGCCCGCGGATCTTCCGGTTGAGAAGGTGCGCGACCGCGAGCGAGACGCTCAGCCCGACCAGCATCACGATCGCAGCGAAGACCAGCGTGGCGAGCGCGCTGTTGCGAAAGTCCGTCGACGCGAACAGGCGCTCGTAGTTGCGCAGCCCGACGTAGACGCTATGGGTGCCGAACGCGGTGGACGCGAACAACGATTCCTGCACGCTTTGCAGGAACGGAAACACCAGGAAGAGCGCGATCACCGCCACCGAGGGCAGGATCAGCAGGTAGGGCAGCAGCGGATGGCCCGGGAACCTCTCCTCCTCGACGACGTTCTCCATCGGCGCTCGCGGCGGCCGCAACGCGGGAACGGAGGTCCTCCGGACTCCGTTCGCCGCGCGAGGCGGCCTCTAGCGGTTCAGCTGCGCAAAGTCCGTCAGCAACTGGTTGGCTTTGCGCGCTGCTTCATCCACTGCGGCTTTGGGCGAAAGCTGGCCCGCGACGGCCTTCTCGATCGCCGTGCGCTCGAACTCGCGGACCTGCACGAACGGCCCCATGCGGACCCCGGTGGCGGCGGCCGTGTCGCGCCGGCCGGAAAGGATCTGCAGGAAGGCGGTGAGGTAGTTCTGGTCCTGGCTGAACCAGCCCTCGCCCAGCAGCTCCTGCACCGCGGCGTTGACGCTCGGGAAGTAGCCCGTTCCCTTGTGCCACTCCACCGCGACCTTGGGTTGCCCCAGATACTTGAAGAACTCCCACACCGCGCGCAGTTGCTCCTTGCTCTGCCCCTTGGTGACCCAGAGGCTCGCGCCGCCGATCACCGAGTTGCCTCGCGGATAGCCTTCGAATCGCGGCAGGAATCCGGTCCCCACCTTGAAGGGCGAACCCTTCTCGATCCCCGCGAGCGAGGAGGTCGACTGGATCAGCATCGCGATCTGGCCGCTCTGGAACGCCGCGTTGGCCGAATATTCCGGCCCGCCGTAGATGAAGATGTTCTCCTTGGCGAGCCGCGCCCAGGTGTCGATGACCTTCACGCCGAACTCGCTGTTGAACAGCACCTTGGTCGCGAGGCCGCTACGGCCGTTCTCGTGATCGGCGAAGAGCTGATTGTGTACGGCGAACATCTGCTCGAAGGTCCAGTCCGGCCAACCGAAGGACAGCACGTGCTTTACCGCGCCGCTCGCCAGCAGCTTCTTGCCGTCGGCCTCGAGCTCGTCCCACGTCGCCGGCGGCCGGTTCGGGTCGAGCCCCGCCTTCGCGTACAGATCCTTGTTGTAGTACATGATCTCGCTCGAGGAATTGAACGGCAACGACCACAGGTGCCCGCCCGACTCGTAGTAATGCGTGATGGGGATCACGTACTGCGCCCAGTCCCAGGTTTCCCCCACCATCCCCGGTATCTGGTAGACGGGAGTGACCGCGCCGCTGGAGAGCATGGTCTGCGTCCCGACCTCGTAGGACTGGACGATGGTGGGCGCCGTGTGCGAGCGGTACGCCGTGATGTACTTGGTCAGCGTCTCTTCATAGCTCCCGGTGTAGAGCGCCTTCAGTTCGATGTCGGGGTGCGCGGCGTTGAAGTCCTTCACGATCGCTTCCACCACCTTGCCGTTGGATCCGCTCATCGCGTGCCACCAGGTGATTTCGACTTTCCCGGCGCCTACAGCGGCCTGCGGCGCCAGGCACGCGCCCAGCGCCCACGCCAGCCCGGTCAAGAGCCATCTTCCGCGTTTCATGTCAGCCTCCTGTTTGTTCGTTGCCCGCACCGGCTTGCCCGGGCAGGCTGGACCACATATAGCCGCTTGCTGTCCGCTCCTCTTGACGCAGATCAAGCGTCAATCCGCTTGGTCGTGGCGGGGTCGAACAGATGCATCTGCTCGGTCGCGAAGCGCAGCGGCAGGCGCCCCTGCCTGGCCAGCACCGAGGTATGCAGGCGCGCGGCGACGCGCGGCCCGGTCTTGGCCGTCCCCAGGTGCCCGTAGACCAGCGAATCCGAGCCGAGCAGCTCGATGAAGTCGATGTCGGGCTCGAGCAGCGCCGCGCCCGCCTCGCAGGTCTCGAAGTGCTCCGGGCGCACGCCGAGCAGCACGCTGCGGCCGTCCAGCGCCGGGCGCGGCTCGGGCAGGCGCAGGCGCACGTCGCCGTCCGCGACCAGCGCCTTGCCGCCCTCCGCGAGGCGCCCCGGGATTAGGTTCATCGGCGGCGAGCCGATGAAGCCGGCGACGAACGTGCTGGCGGGCCTGGAGTACACCTCGAGCGGCGCGCCGATCTGCTCGGTCCTGCCGCCAGTGCTCATCACCAGCATGCGGTGCGCGAGCGTCATCGCCTCGACCTGGTCGTGGGTCACGTAGAGCGTGGTGGTGCTCAGGCGCCGGTGCAGCGCCTGCAGCTCCTCCCGCATCTGCACCCGCAGCTTCGCGTCCAGGTTGGACAGCGGCTCGTCGAACAGGAACACCGCGGGCTCGCGCACGATCGCGCGCCCCATGGCCACGCGCTGGCGCTGCCCGCCCGAGAGCTCGCGCGGCCGGCGCTTCAGGAACTTGGAGAGCTCCAGGATCTCCGCCGCGCGGTTCACCCGCGCGTCGATCTCGGTCTTCGGCAGGCGGCGGATCTTCAGCCCGTAGGCCATGTTGTCGTGCACGCTCATGTGCGGGTAGAGCGCGTAGTTCTGGAACACCATCGCGATGTTGCGGTCCTTGGGCTCGAGGTCGTTCACCACCCGGCCGGCGATCGCGATCTCGCCGGAGGTGATCGACTCCAGCCCCGCCACCATGCGCAGCAGCGTCGACTTGCCGCAGCCCGAGGGACCGACCATCACCACGAACTCTCCGTCCTCGATCTCCATGCTGATGCCCTGGATGACCTTCACCTCGCCGAAGGACTTGTAGACGTTGCGGATCGAGACGCCAGCCATTCACTTCTCCTGTTCGATCAGGCCCTTGACGAACCACTTTTGCATCAGGATCACCACGATCGCCGGCGGCAGCATGGCCAGCATCGCCGCTGACATGACGAGGTTCCAGTCCACGGCCGCGTCGCCGCCGGGAATCATGCGCTTGATGCCGATCACGGTCGTGTACATATTCTCCTGCGTCGTCACCAGCAGCGGCCACAGGTACTGGTTCCAGCCGTAGATGAACAGGATCACGAACAGCGCCGCCATGTTGGCGCGCGACAGCGGCAGCACGATGTCCCAGAAGAAGCGCAGCGAGCCCGCGCCGTCCATGCGCGCCGCCTCCATCAGCTCGTCGGGCACGGTGAGGAAGAACTGCCGGAAGAAGAAGGTCGCCGTGGCCGAAGCGATCAGCGGCAGCGTCAGCCCCGCGTAGGTATCGATCATATGCAGGTCCGACACCACCTTGTACGTCGGGAAGATGCGCACCTCGACCGGGAGCATCAGCGTGATGAAGATGAGCCAGAAGAAGAACATCTTGAGCGGGAAGCGGTAGTAGACGATGGCAAACGCCGACAGGATCGAGATCACGATCTTGCCGATCGAGATCGACAGCGCCATGATTAGACTGTTGACCAGCATGCGCCCGACCGGCGCCGTGCTGGCGCCTTCCACGCCCTTGGTGAGCACCGTGATGTAGTTCTCCAGCAGGTGGTTTCCAGGCCACAGCGGGATCGGCACCTGCCGCATCTGCTCCGCGCTGTGGGTCGAGGCAACCAGTGTGATCCAGACCGGGAACACCAGCGTCGCGACGGCCAGCAGCAGTATCGCGTGGCACAGGATCGTCAGGCCGGGGCGATGCTCGATCATGCGTACTGGATCCTGCGCTCGATGTAGCGGAACTGGATCACCGTGAGGCCCATGACGATTGCCATCAGCACTACTGACTGCGCCGACGACCCGCCAAGGTCGCCGCCCTTGAACCCGTCCTGGAATACCTTGTAGACGAGGATCTGCGTAGCGCGCACCGGTCCACCCTGGGTCGTGGTGTCGATGACGCCGAAGCTCTCGAAGAAGGCATTGACGATGTTGACGACGAGCAGGAAGAACGTGGTGGGCGCGAGCAACGGAAACACGACCGTGGCGAACCGCCGCAGCGGTCCCGCGCCGTCGATCGCCGCGGCCTCGATCAGCGATTTCGGGATCGCCTGCATGCCGGCGAGGAAGAACAGGAAGTTGTAGGACACCTGCTTCCACGCCGAGGCGATCACCACCAGGGTCAGCGCCTGGCCGCCGTTCAGCAGGTAGTTCCAGTCGTAGCCGAACCAGACCCTGAGCGCATAGGTCATGATCCCCGCGCCGGGACTGAAGATGAATGCCCAAAGCACTGCTGCGACTGCGGGCGCCACCGCATAGGGCCAGACGAGCAGCGTCTTGTAGGCGCGCGTGCCGCGGATCAGGTAGTCGCAGCAGGCCGCGAGCAAGAGCGAAATCACCAGTGCCGAGCCGGTCATCAGGGTGCTGAACACTCCGGTCACCCAAAACGAGTTCAGGTAGTACGTATCGGCGAACAGCTCCCGGAAATTGAGCAGGCCGACGAACTGGACGTTGAGGCCGAAAGTGTCTTGCACCAGCAGCGACCACCACAGTGCCTGCGACGCCGGCCAGATGAAGAAGATCAGCGTGATCGCGAGTTGCGGCGCGACCAGCGCATAGGGCAGCCAGCCGACGGGATATTGGGCGCGCTTCTGCGAGGCCACGACAGCAAGACGGCCCCTCGCGGGGCCGCCCCTCTCTTCAGCCGATCGCCTTGTTTCCGGCTACTTGCCGCTGTTGGCGCGCTGGAACTTGCGCAGCTCCTCGTCGCCGCGCTTGACCGCCTCGTCCAGTGCGGCCTTCGCCGACTTCTTGCCCGTCCAAACCGATTCGAGTTCCTCGTCGATGATGTTGCGGATCTGCGGCAGGTTGCCCAGGCGCACGCCCTTGGAGGCCTTGGTCGGGTTCTTCAGCAGCAGCTGCTGGACCGCGATGTCCGTTCCCGGATTCTTCTCATAGAACCCCTGCTTCTGGGTGAGCTCGTAGGCAGCCTTGGTGATCGGCACGTAACCGGTACCCTGGTGCCACTCGGCCTGGATCTCGGGCGAGGACAGGAAGGTGAAGAACTTCGCGATGCCCTTGTAGTGGCTCTTCGGCTTGCCCGAGAACACCCACAGGCTCGCGCCGCCGATGATCGTGTTCTGCGGCGCGCCCTTGACGCCCTCGTGGTAGGGCAGCTCCGAGATCCCGAACTCGAATTTGGCGTTCTTCTTGGTGTTGCCGTACGACGCGGACGACTCGGTATTCATCGCGCAGCCGTTGTCCGAGTAGAACTTGGAGTCGCCCTCGGTGGTGCGGCCGACGTAGGTGAAGCGGCCATCCTTGGCCATCTGGCCCAGCAGCTCGATGTGCTTGACCATGACTGGGTTGTTGAACTCGAGCTTGGCGCCCATCCCGCCGAAGCCGTTGTCCAGCGTCGCGAACGGGACGTTGTGCCAGGCGCTCGAGCTCTCGAGCTGGACCCACGACTGCCACGAAGTGGTGAACGCGCACGGCGCGGCGTTCGCGGCCTTGATCTTGGCCGCGTCCTCGGCGAGCTCTTCCCAGGTCTTGGGCGGCTTGTTGGGATCGAGGCCCGCCTTCTTGAACGCGTCCTTGTTGTAGAACAGCACCGTCGTCGAGCTGTTGAACGGCAGCGAGATCATCCGCCCCCGTTCATCGGAGTAGTAGCTCGCCACCGCCGGGATGTAGGCCTTGGGATCGAATTTCTCACCCGCCTCGTGCATCACCTGGTAGACGGGCTTGATCGCGCTCTTGGCGGCCATCATCGTCGCCGTGCCGACCTCGAAGACCTGGACGATGTCGGGCGGGTTCTTGGCGCGATAGGCGGCGATCGCGGCCGACATCGAGTCGGCGTAGCCGCCCTTGAAGACCGGCACCACCTTGTACTCGGACTGCGAGGCGTTGAACTTGTTGGCGATGTTGTTGACCCGTTCGTCGTTCGCGCCGGTCATCGAATGCCACCACTGGATCTCGGTGGCGGCCTGCGCGGGCAGGGCCGCGACGAGTCCTGCGCCGGCCAACGCGGCTGCAAGCAGTTTGATGCGCATGGAAGTCTCCTCTTCGGTTTGCGGTGCGCGGCTCCCGGCCGCGGCCGATGTCAAATCTGACTACTGCCGGGGATTCGCGGCTTGACCTGGATCAAGCCATCCCCACGGCCAGACGATACCAGAGCGTTCATTGCAAGACGAGGACACGGGGCCCCGCGCCGCGAACCACCCCCGCCACGGGTTCCCCGCGCGCTATAGTTGCCCGATGCCCGCGCTGCACGAACTTACCGCCGCCGAGCTCTCCGCCAGCTTCGAGGGCGGCGAGCTCTCCCCCGTCGAGGTCGCGCGCGCCCTGCTCGAGCGGATCGATGCCTGGGAACCCCGGCTCAACGCCCTGTACCTCGTGCACCGCGAGGCGGCGCTGAAGCAGGCGAAGGACGCCGAAGGCCGCTGGCGCGTGCAGGCGCCGCTGTCGCCGCTGGACGGCGTGCCGGTCACGATCAAGGAGAACATCTACACGCAGGGCGACCCGGCGCCGATCGGGACCGGGGCGAACCTGCCCGCCGCGCCGCAGCCGGCGGACGCCCCGCCCGCGGCCCGCCTGCGCCAGGCCGGGTGCGTGATCCTCGGCAAGACCACGATGCCCGACTACGGGATGCTCTCCTCGGGGCTCTCGAGCGTGCACGGCGTCACGCGCAACCCGTGGGACACGACGCGGAACACGTCGGGCTCGAGCTCGGGCGCGGGCGCGGCCTGCGCCGCGGGTTACGCGCCGCTGCACCTCGGGACCGACATCGGCGGCTCGGTGCGCCTGCCCGCGACGCACTGCGGCATCTTCGCGCTGAAGCCGAGCCTCGGGCGCGTGCCCGTCTACCCGCCCTACATGGGCCGCGTGACCGGGCCCATGACGCGCGATGTGGAATCCGCCGCGGCGATGATGAACTGGCTTGCGCTGCCCGATCCGCGCGACTTCATGAGCCTGCCGTACCGCGCGGTCGACTTCACCGCGGGCCTGGACGAGCTGGACCCGAAAAAGCTCAGGATTGGCTTCCTGCCGGACATGCGCGCGGGACTTCCGGTGGACGCGCAGGTCGCCGCGGCCGCGCGCGCGGCCGCGGACGCGCTCGCCGCCGCCGGCGCGCGCATCGAGGAGATGAAGAGCTTCCTGACCCCCGCGATGCTCGACGGCATGGGCCGGTTCTTCGAGGCTCGCTCGAACAACGACTACCTGCAGCTGCCGCCCGAGCGCCAGAAGAAGATCCTGCCGTTCGTCGTCGAATGGTGCACCTGGCGCGCGTCGAAGTTCACCGGCCGCGACGTCATGCAGGCCTATGCCCAGGTCATGGCGATGCGCGAGGCCGCGATCGCCGCCTGCGAGCCGTACGACTACGTGCTCTCGCCGGTGTCGCCGATCCTGCCCTACGAGGCGGAGCTGCCCTGCCCCGGCAACGATCCGCACGATGCGCTGCCGCACATCGCGTTCACGGTGCCCTGGAACATGTCGGAGCAGCCCGCGGCATCGGTGAACTGGACGTTCAGCCGCGAAGGCTGGCCGATCGGCGTGCAGCTTGTCGGCAAGCGCTTCGACGACGCCGGCGTGCTGCGCCTCGCGCGAGCGATCGAGGACCTGCGCCCCGCGCAGAAGCCCTGGCCCGCGCTGAAATGAAGGTCCTCGTCACCGGCGCCTCCGGCTACATCGGCGGGGCCGTGGCAGCGGCGATGCGCGCCGCGGGCCACGCGGTCGTGGGGCTGGTGCGCTCGCCGCAGAAGCTCGACGCGGTGCGCGCGCTCGGCGTCGAGCCGGCCCTCGGCACGCTCGAGGACGGTGCGGCGCTCGCAAAACTCGCGGCCGCCTGCGACGCCGTGGTCGACACCGCGAGCGCCGACAATGCGGCGTCGGTCGAGGCGCTGCTCGCGGCGCTCGCGGGCACCCGCAAGACCTACGTGCGCACGAGCGGCTCGAGCGTCGTGGGCGACCTCGCCTGGGGCGAGGGCGGCGGCCGCGTCTTCGACGAGGACACGCCGTTCCGGCCGGGCCCGGGACGCGCGGCGCGCGTCGCGCTCGACGAGCGCGTGCGCGCCGCGGCCGGCGCCGGCCTGCGCACCGCCGTCGTCTCGCCCAGCCTGATCTACGGCCCGGGGCGCGACGTCGAGCACGAGAGCGCGCAGGTGCCGCGCCTGTTCGCGCTGGCGCGCAAGTCCGGCATCGCGCGGCACGTCGGCCGCGGCGAGAACGTCTGGTCGAACGTGCACATCGACGACCTCGCCGACCTGTACGTGCGCGTGCTGGAGAAGGCGCCGGCCGGCGCCTTGTACTACGCGGCGAACGGCGAGTGCTCGATGCGCGAGGTCTGCGCGGCGATCAGCCGGGTCCTCGGCTTCGGGGGATCCACGCAAGGCATGTCGCGCGAGGCGTCGATCGCCGAACTGGGCGAAGGGCCCGCCGCCTACACCTACGGATCGAACAGCCGCGTGCGCGCGGTGCGAGCGCGGCGCGAGCTCGCCTGGGCCCCGCGCCACGACGCCCTGGTCGCGACGATCGACGCGGCGCGCCCGGGCGCCTAGCCCGCGTACACCGGCCCCAGCGGGCGCAGCCGCAGCCCCTTGCGCAGCTTCGTCCACTTGAACTCGGCCGGGTCGGCAAGCGCCGGACCCGGCGCCCGGACTACGAGGACCTCCTTCGCGATCGGCTCGAAATCGGCGCGGAAGTGGACCGAGCTCTTGAGCGCGAGGATGCGCTCGCGCCGCGGCTCGACGCCCACGTGCCGGAACATCTCCTGGTCGGCGGCCTGCACCTTGCGCGAGGCGATGACCACGCGCACGCCCGGCGCGGCGCGGCTCCGGAGCAGCGCCATCTCGCCCAGCGTCATGCGAAAGCCCTTGAACATCGGCCCGGTGCAGGTGAAGCGCCCGTCGCCCAGGCGCTCGACCGTGAACTCGCCCCGGTGCGGCGCGTCGCCGGGCACGCGCGACTTCCCGCCCAGCTCGAACGCGATCGTGGCGCCCTGCCCCGCGTCGTGCGCGCGCGCCGCCGCCGCCTTGTCGATCAGCAGTCCGAGCACTGCGTCCTCGGCCTTCTGGCGCACGAGCGCCGCCAGCAGCCCCGTGGTGTCGCCGTTGCCGCCCGCGCCGGGGTTGTCCTGCGTGTCGGCGAGCACGACGGGACGGCCCGGCTCGCCGCGCTGGCGCGCGCGAGCCACGGCCGCGTCAGGCTCGAGCAGCTCGAGCGCGAAGTCCTTTTCCGCGTCGGCGACGCGCCCGCGCAGGTCCTCGACGGCCTGCTCGACTTTCGCCGCCTGCGCGCCGTAGCCGAACACCGCCATGCCGCACTCGGCGAAGTCGGCCATCGGAAAGCCGGGCGTGAACGACAGCGTCGCGTCGTACTTGCGCTCCAGCACCTGCAGGTCGGCGTAGATGCTCCTGCAGGGCTCGATGAACGAGCACTGGGAGGGAATGCCCGTCAGGTAGTCGAAGCCGCGCCAGGCGCCGGCGAGGCGCGCACCGGCGCGGAGCATGGCGTCCAGCAATCGCGCGGCGCGCGCACCGGTCTCGGCCATGTCGACGTGCGGATAGGTCCGGTAGGCGACGAAGGCGTCCGCCGCCTCGAACAACGCGCGCGGGAAGTTGCAGTGCAGGTCGAGGCTTGCCGCGACCGGTACGCGCGGCCCGACCACCTCCCGCACGCGGCGCAGCAGCTCGCCCTCGCCGTCGTCGAAGCGCTCGGTCACCATGGCGCCGTGCAGATCGAGGTAGACGCCGTCGACCGGAAGCGCGTCCTCGAGCCGCCGCACGAGCTCGCCGCCGATGCGCTCGAAGGCGTCGGCGGTCACCGCCGCGGAGGGGCTGGCCGCCGCCCAGGCCGTGCCGACCAGCACGTGGCCCGCGGCGCGCAAGGCCTCGACCGCCCCGGCGGCGGGAATGTTGGCGCCGGCCACCGCACCGAACAGGGGCTCGCCGTACTGCACGCCCGGCCAGCCGCCGCCCGCCTCGAACGCGGCGTAGTCGGCCGGCGAAGGCGCGAAGGTGTTGGTCTCGTGCTGAAAACCTCCGATTGCGATGCGTGCCATGGCCTGCTACCCTTTTTTCCCGCCTCCCGAGCGCAAAGGATACCCGCATGAACCGCACGATGCTGGCCGCAATCCTGCTGGGCGCCGCCGCGACGCTCGCGCACGCCGACGACAAGGTGCTGCGCGTCGTCCCGCACTCCAACCTCGCGATCCTCGACCCGATCTGGACCACGGCGTACATGAGCCGCAACCACGGCTACATGATCTACGACACGCTGTTCGGCACCGACGCGCACAACAAGATCCAGCCGCAGATGGTCGACACCTGGACCGAGTCGCCCGACCACCGGCTGTGGACGTTCAAGCTCCGGAAGGGCCTCGCGTTCCACGACGGCGCGCCGGTCACCGGCGAGGATGTCGTCGCCTCGCTCGCGCGCTGGGGCAAGCGCGACGCGATGGGCGTCGCGCTGATGACGTTCGTCGAGCGCATGGATGCGCCCAATCCCGACACGTTCCGCATCTTCCTGCGCGAGCCCTGCGGCTTCGTGCTGGAGGCGCTCGGCAAGCCCTCGTCCAATGTGCCGTTCATCATGCCCAAGCGCGTCGCCGAGACCGACCCGTTCAAGCAGATCGACGACTACACCGGCTCGGGCCCCTACATCTTCAAGAAGGACGAGTTCAAGCCCGGCGACAAGGCCGTGTACGTGAAGAACACCAAGTACGTGCCGCGCAAGGAGCCGGCCTCGGGCACCGCGGGCGGCAAGCACGTGTACGTCGACCGCGTCGAGTGGAACCTCGCGCTGCGCGACGTGCAGGCCCAGGCCAACGCGCTGGTGAAGGGCGAGGTCGACATCATCGAGTCGCTCGCGTTCGACCAGTTCGAGAGCATGTCGAAGGAGAAGGGCATCAAGGTGCTCAAGCCCCACATCGGCTTCCAGTACATGTGCCGCTTCAACCACCTGCTGCCGCCGTTCAACAAGGTCGAGGTGCGCCGCGCCGCGCTCGCCGCGTTCGACCAGCGCGCCTTCCTGAAGGCCCAGGTCGGGGTCCCCGAGCTCTACAACACCTGCTACTCGATGTTCACCTGCGGCACGCCGTACGCGAGCGACGCCGGCAACGCGATCATGAAGATGAACATGCGCCAGGCGCAGGAGCTGCTGAAGAAGTCGGGCTACGACCGCACGCCCGTGGTGCTGATGAAGCCGACCGACCTCGACGCGATCGGCAAGCTGCCCGACGTGGCGGCGCAGGAGATGCGCCAGGCCGGCTTCAAGGTCGACCTGCAGGCGATGGACTGGCAGACGCTGGTGTCGCGCCGGGCGAAGAAGGATCCGGTGTCGCAGGGCGGCTGGAACATGTTCTGCACGGCGTGGATCGCGCCCGACATCTGGAGCCCGGTCAGCAACGCCGCGCTCGACGCGCGCGGCGAGAAGTCGGGCTGGTTCGGCTGGCCCGACGACCCGAAGCTGCAGGACCTGCGCGCGAAGTTCATGCGCGAGACCGACCTCGGCAGGAAGAAGAAGCTCGCCGAGGAGATCCAGGCCGAGGCCTTCGCCATCGCAACGCACGCGCCGCTCGGCGAGTACCAGGCGCCGGTGGCGATCCGCGACAACATCTCCGGGCTCAACGTATCGGGCCTTGCCAACATCTATTGGGGCGTGAAGAAGAACTGACCCCGGGGCCGGGGCGCGCCGCGTGCTGAGCTTCATTGCGCGGCGCGTCCTCGCCACGCTGCCGGTGCTGGCGGTCGTGGCGGTGCTGGTGTTCCTGCTGCTGCGCCTGACGCCCGGCGACCCGGCGGCGATCCTCGCCGGCGACGCCGCGAGCGCGTCGCAGGTCGCGCAGATCCGCGAAAGCCTCGGGCTGGAGGAGCCGATCCCGGTGCAGTTCGGGATCTGGCTGCGGCATCTCGCGGCCGGCGACCTGGGCGAGTCGTACTACTACAAGGTGAAGGTGACCGAGCTCATCGCCCAGCGGCTCGAGCCCACGCTGTCGCTCGCCACGCTGACGATCGTCTTCGCGGTGCTGGTCTCGGTCCCGCTCGGCGCGCTCGCGGCCTGGCGCTTCGGCGGCGCGTTCGACCGCGCGCTGATGGGCTTCTCGGTGCTCGGCTTCTCGGTGCCGGTGTTCGTGCTCGCCTACATCCTGATCTGGATCGTGTCGCTGAAGCTCGGCTGGCTGCCGGTGCAGGGCTACCAGCGGCTCGCGGGCGGCGTGGGCCCGTGGCTGCGGCACCTGATCCTGCCTTCGCTCACGCTGTCGGTGATCTTCATCGCGCTGATCGCGCGCGTGACGCGCGCTGCGGTGCTCGAGGCGCTCGGCGAGGACTACATCCGCACCGCACGCGCCAAGGGCCTGCCCGAGTCGCGCGTGCTGGTGCGCCACGCGGTCGCGAACGCCGCGGTCCCGATCGTCACCGTGATCGGCATCGGCATCGCGCTGCTGGTGGGCGGCGTGGTCGTGACCGAGTCGGTCTACGCGATCCCGGGGCTCGGGCGCCTCACGGTGGACGCCGTGCTCGCGCGCGATTTCCCGACGATCCAAGGCGTGATCCTGTTCTTCTCGCTGCTGTACGTGGGCGTAAACCTGCTGGTCGACCTGTCGTACGTATTCCTCGACCCCCGGATCCGCTACTGATGGACGCGACCGGCGCCTGGTCGAGGGTCCGCCGCAACTGGCCGGTGCGCGTCGGCGGCGCGGTGCTGGCCGTGCTGGTGCTCGTCGCGGTCGCGGCGCCCTGGCTCGGCACGGTCGACCCCACGCTGTTCGACGCAGGCAGCCGCGACCTCGTCCCCGGCAAGGTCGGCGAGATCACGACGCTGGACGGCGAGATCCTCAAGCATACGTTCTGGTTCGGCTCCGACTCGTTCGGGCGCGACATCTACAGCCGCGTGCTGTACGGCTCGCGCGTGTCGCTCGCGGTCGGCGTGCTGGCCGCGCTGGTCTCGCTCGGCTTCGGCATCGTCGCGGGCTTGAGCGCGGGCTACCTGCGCTGGCTGGACGGCGTGCTGATGCGGTTCATGGACGGCCTGATGGCGATTCCCGCGATCCTGATCGCGATCGCGCTGGTGGCGATGTGGCGCGGGAGCCTCGTCACGGTCGTCGTCGCGATCGCGATCCCGGAAATCCCGCGCGTGACGCGCCTGGTGCGCTCGCTGGTGCTGTCGATCCGCGAGGAGCCCTACGTGGAGGCCGCGGTGTCGCTCGGCACGCCGACCTGGAAGATCATGTTCGCGCACATCCTGCCCAACACGATCGCGCCGCTCGTCGTGCAGGGCACCTACATCTGCGCCTCCGCGATCCTGGTCGAGGCGATCCTGTCGTTCCTCGGCGTGGGCCTGCCGCCCGACATCCCGACCTGGGGAAACATCATGGCCGAGGGGCGGCCGCAGTTCAACCTGTACCCGCACAACATCTTCATCCCGGGCGCGTTCCTCGCGGTCACCGTGCTCGCGGTGAACATCCTCGGCGACGGCCTGCGCGACACGCTCGACCCGAAGATGGCGAGGCGGCTGTGAGCGTGCTCGAGGTGCGCGGCCTCACGATCGACCTCCCCTCGGGCGGCGACCGGCGCCACGCCGCCGCGGACGTGGGATTCACGGTCGACCGCGGCGAGATCGTGTGCCTGGTGGGCGAGTCCGGCTCCGGCAAGTCGGTGATCGCGCAAAGCGTCATGGGGCTGCTGCCGCGCGGGCTGCCGGTGACCGCCGGCGAGATCCGGCTCGAGGGCGAGGACCTGCTGCGCGCCTCGCCTCGGCGGCTGCGCGAGCTGCGCGCGACGCGCATGTCGATGGTGTTCCAGGAGCCGATGACGGCGCTGAACCCGGTCATGCGCTGCGGCGAGCAGCTCGACGAGGTGCTGCGCGAGCACACCGCGCTCGCGCCCGCGGCGCGGCGCCGCCGGATCCTCGACATCGTGCGCGAGGTGCGCCTGCCCGATCCCGAGCGCATGGTCGCGGCCTACCCGCACCAGCTCTCGGGCGGCCAGCGCCAGCGCATCATGATCGCGATGGCGCTGGTGCTGGAGCCGGCGCTGCTGATCGCCGACGAGCCGACGACCGCGCTCGACGTGACGACCCAGGCGCAGATCCTGCGCCTGATCCAGGACCTGCAGGCGCGCCACGGGACCGGGGTGCTGTTCATCACGCACGACTTCGGCGTCGTCGCCGAGATCGCCCACCGCGTGGCCGTGCTGTGCCTGGGCGAGCTGGTCGAGCTCGGCCCCAGGGATGACGTGCTGCGCCGGCCGCAGCACCAGTACACGCGCATGCTGATCGGCGCGGTGCCGACATTGAAGCCCCACGCACGGCCGGCCGACGCCGGCGCCCCGGTCGTGCTCGCCACGCGCGGCCTGTCCAAGACCTACCGCGACCGCGGCTGGCTCTCGCGGCACCGCGAGGTGCACGCGGCGGCCGACGTCACGCTCGAGGTGCGCAAGGGCCAGACGCTCGGCATCGTCGGCGAGTCCGGCTCGGGCAAGTCCACCGTCGCGCGCTGCATCGTGCGCCTGATCGACCCGAGCGCGGGCGAGATCCGGCTCGGCCGCGAGGACATCGCATCGATGCCGCAATCGCGGCTGCGCGCGCTGCGCCGGCGCGTGCAGATCGTGTTCCAGGACCCGTACCGGTCGCTCAACCCGCGCCGCTCGGTGCTGGAGGCGATCATCGAGGGGCCGCGCAACTACGGGGTGCCGCGCGCGCGCGCAATCGAGACCGCGCGGCGGCTGATGGGCCTGGTGCGCATGGACCCCGGCTCGCTCGCGCGCTACCCGCACCAGTTCTCGGGCGGCCAGCGCCAGCGCATCTGCATCGCGCGCGCGCTCGCCATGGAGCCGGAGCTGCTGGTGGCCGACGAGGCGGTGTCGGCGCTCGACGTCTCGGTCCAGGCCCAGGTGCTCGCGCTGCTCGAGGAGATCCGCGAGCGGCTGCAGCTGGCGATGCTGTTCATCACGCACGACCTGCGCGTGGCGGCCCAGGTCTGCGACCACGTCGCGGTCATGTCGCAGGGGCGCGTCGTGGAGTACGGGCCGGCGGCCCAGGTGTTCGGCTCGCCGCGGCACGAGTACACGCGGGCGCTGTTCGACGCCGCGCCGGGACGCGATTTCGCCTTCGGCGCGGCGTAAACCGTAAACTACGGTTGATGGACCGCCTCACCACCGGCGCCTTGCGCGTCCCCGGCGTCACCGTGCGCGTGATCGGGCGCTGCGGATCGACCAACTCGATCCTGCTCGCGGAGCCGCTCGCGCGCCCGACGCTGCTCGCGACCGACCTGCAGACCGCGGGGCGCGGGCGCCGCGGCCGCCGCTGGCACAGCCCGAGGGGCCGCGGCGCGCTGTTCTCGCTCGGCCTGCCGCTCTCGCGGCCGGCGCACGCGCTCGGCGGGCTCTCGATCGTCGCCGGCATGGCCGTCGTTCGCGCCTTGCGCGCGCTGGGCGCGGCCGAGGCGGCGCTGAAGTGGCCCAACGACGTGCTCGTGCGCGGCGCAAAGCTGGGCGGCATCCTCGTCGAGACCCGCGCCCAGGGCAAGGGCAGCGCCGCGGTGATCGGCGTCGGGCTGAACCACCGCAAGGCGCGCGGTCTCGCCGCGCGGCTGCGGCGCGGCGTCGCGGCGCTCGAGGACCTGCTCGTACCGCTGCCGGCGCGCACGGCGGTCATCTCCGCGGTGGCGCGCGAGCTGATGGCCGCGGCGCGCGCGTTCGACCGGGAGGGCTTCGCGCCGTTCCAGCGCGACTGGGAAGCGCTGCACGCGCACCGCGGCGAGCGGCTGCAGGTGCGAATGCCGGACGGCCGCCGGCTCGCGGGCGTGGCGGCGGGCCTCGGCGAGGACGGCGCGCTGCGGCTGCGCACGCGCCGCGGGCTGCTCTCCGTGCGCACCGGCCGCATCGTGCTGGCGAAGCCCGCATGATCCTCGCCATCGACGCGGGCAACTCGCGCGTGAAGTGGGGCTGGCACGACGGCAAGGCCTGGTCGAGCCTCGCCACGGTATCGCTGATCGAGTTCGCCGCCGCCAACCACGACATCAATCCGTTCGCCGCGACGCACGAGAATCCCGAGCGCATCGTGGTGTCCAACGTCGCCGGCGACGATGCGCATCAGCTGATCGTCAACTGGACGAGCATCTTCGACGCCGAGCCGTTCTGGCTGACCGGCGAGGCCGAGCGCTGCGGCGTCAAGAGCCGCTACGAGCGGCCCCGCCAGCTCGGCTCGGACCGCTGGGCGGCACTGGTCGCCGCGCGCGCGCTGCACGCGGGCGCCTGCCTGGTGGTGAACGCGGGCACCGCGACGACCGTCGACCTGCTGTCGGCCGAGGGCGAGTTCGTCGGCGGGCTGATCCTGCCCGGGGTCGACCTGATGCGCTTCGTCCTGCACGAGCACACCGGCCGCCTGCCGCTGGAGGAAGGCCGGTTCGTCGCGACGCCGACCAATACGGTCGATGCCATCGAGTCCGGATGCCGCCATGCGCAGGCCGGTGCTGTCGAGCGCATGTACCGCCACGCCGGATCCCGGGCCCTGTGCCTGGTGTCGGGCGGTGCGGGCCCGGCCCTGATCGAGCGGCTCGAAATTCCCTGCCGCTACGTGGAGAACCTGGTGCTCGAGGGGCTCGCGCGGATCGCGTGGTCGTGAGGCTGCTGTTTCTCCTGCTGCTCGCCGCGAACCTGGCGCTCTTCGCCTGGATGCGACTGCATGCGCAGTCCGATCCCGCGATCGACCGGCGGCCGCTCGCGCAGCAGATCGCGCCCGAGAAGCTGCGCATCGTGAGCGAGCAAGAGCTCGCGAGCATGCCACCCCCGCCACCCTCGGCGCCCAAGCCCAAGCCGGCGTCCCCGCCGCAGAAGCCGGCGCCGCCCGAGGCGCCGGCGCCCGCGGCGGCGGCGCCGCCCGCGGCTCCCCCGCCCGCAATCGCCTGCCTGGAGTGGGGCAGCTTCAACCCCACCGAGGAAGCGCGCGCCTCGAAGGCGCTCGAGCCGCTCGCGCTCGGCGCCAAGCTCTCGGCGCGCCGCGGCGAGGAGACCGCGAGCTGGTGGGTGCACATGCCGCCCCAGGGCAGCCGCGCCGCCGCGCAGAAGAAGGCGGCCGAGCTGAAGAAGCTCGGCGTGCAGGACTACTTCGTCGTGCAGGACACGAGTCCGCTGCGCTGGGCGATCTCGCTCGGCGTATTCACGACCGAGGACGCCGCGCAGGCGCGGCTTGCGGCGTTGCGCGGCCAGGGCGTGCGCAGCGCGGTGATCGGGCAGCGCGAGACGCGGGTACCGAAAGCCTGGTTCCAGGTGCGCGACGTCGACGCGCCGCTGCGGGAGAAGCTGGAAGCCCTGGCGAAGGACTTCGACGGTGCCACGCTGCACGAGTGCGCGCCGCGCGGCTGAGCCGCGCCGCTCAGCCGATCGGGATCGCGCCCCCGGGCACGTGCTGCGCGACCAGCGACAGCAGCCGGTCGGCCCGCACCGGCTTCGTGATGTAGCCCACCGCGCCGAGCTCGCGGCCACGCGAGTCGCCGTCCTCCACCGACGTGAGGAAGATCACGGGGATGCGCGGCAGCGTGGTATCCGACTTCAGCGCCGCCACGAACTCGAAGCCGTCCATGTGCGGCATCGAGACGTCGGTGATGATGAGGTCGGGCGGGGCCTTCAGCACGATGTAGCCGGCCGCGATCGCGTCGGCCGCGACCAGCACCTCGTAGCCGGCGGCGCTGAGGTGCAGCCGCAGCAGGTCTCGGATGCTCTCGTCGTCGTCGACCACCAGGATGCGTGCGGCCATGGATGCTTTCTTGGTGCTGGTGGCCCGACTCGAACGGGCGACCTACTGATTACGAATCAGTTGCTCTACCAGCTGAGCTACACCAGCGCTTCGCTTTTCGGAGCGGCGCATTATACGCCAGCCCTCGCGGGGGGCGGGCCGCTCCGTGACGCAGTTCACGCGCTGCTGCGGGGCACCACGCCGCCCGCGGGCCGTTTCCGGCCGTCGGTCGCCCGGCTTTGCCGCCGGGCGGCGCGGTCTTCTAGCATGTCCACGCCAACAGGAGGCTTCATGCATCGCGCAAGGGGATTCACGCTACTCGAGCTGATGATCGCGGTCGCGGTCATGGCGATTCTCGCGGCCATCGCGCTGCCCTCGTACACCGACTACATCACGCGCAGCAAGCTGACCGAGGCGCACCAGGTGCTCTCCGACCTGCGCGTGAAGCAGGAACAGAACTTCCAGGATGCGCGCACCTACAGCGCGGCCCTGTGCGCTCCCAGCGGCGCCGACGCGCAGCAGGTGAAGTATTTCGCGTTTTCCTGCCCGGCCGCCCCCACGGCGTCGGCCTTCACGCTGCAGGCGGTCGGCCAGAACGACCTCGCCGGCATCACGTTCACGGTGGACGAGAACAACGCCCGCAGCACGACGGTCACCGCGGGCTCGACCATGGCGAAGAAGGGCTATACGGGCAACGGCAATTGCTGGGTGACCAAGAAAGGCGGCCAGTGCTGATGCCCCGTGCCCCGCAGGCGGGCATGACGCTGATCGAGATCCTGATCGCGATCACGGTCATGGGCCTGCTGCTGATGATCGGGCTGCCCAACATGACGATCTGGCTCAACAACTCGCAGATCCGCACCGCGGGCGAGACGCTGCTCTCGGGACTGACGCTCGCCCGCGTCGAGGCCGTGCGGCGCAACCAGATCGTGCGCTTCCAGATGGTGAGCGACCTCACCTCGGGCTGCACGATCTCGACCTCGGGCAAGAGCTGGGTGGTGAGCCTCGACGACCCGACGAGCCTGTGCGACACGGCGGCGAACGTCAGTCCGCCGCGCATCATCCAGACGCGCTCGGGCAGCGAGGCGACGCCGCGCGTGACGATCGCCGCGCAGCCGGTCGGCGTGGTCTATTTCAACGGCCTGGGGCGGCCTACCAGCCCGGGCGGCGCCGCGAACTTGACGCAGATCGACATCTCCAACCCGGTCGGCGGCACCTGCCAGAACAAGGCCGGCACCGGCGGCCCGATGCGCTGCCTGCGCATCCTGGTGTCCACCGGCGGCGAGGCGCGCATGTGCGACCCGGCCGTCGATTCCGCGGTCTTCCCCAACGATCCGAGGCTGTGCCCGTGAAAAAGAACCAGTCCGGCGTGGCGCTGCTCGAGGCGCTGGTCGGGATCCTGATCTTCTCGATCGGCATCCTGGCGCTGATGGGCCTGCAGGCGCAGGCGATCCGCAACACCGTCGAGTCGAAATACCGCAACGAGGCCGCCTACCTCGCCAACCAGATCATCGGCCAGATGTGGGTGGATCGCACGAACCTCGCGAACTACGACACGACGACGGGCTCGAGCACCAACATGACCAACTGGGAAGCTCGCGTCGCCGCCACGCTGCCGCGCGTCGTCGTCGGCGGCACCAACACGCCGATCATCCTGGTCGCGGGCAACCAGGTGACGGTGACCGTCCGCTGGCAACTGCCCGGCAACGACAGCGTCCAGCGCTCGTACCAGGTCGTCGCGCAGATCAACAACTCGTAGCCATGGCCCGCGCCCCGCACCTCCGGTTCGGCCTGCTCGCGCGCGAAGCGGGACTTTCGCTGCTCGAGCTCATGGTGGCGACGGCGATCGGCCTGATCGGCATCGTCGTCATCACGCAAACCTACATCGTCAACGAGAACTACAAGCGCTCGACCGTCAGCGCCGGCGGCGCGCAGACCAACGGCGCGCTCGCGCTGTACAACATCGAGCGCGACGTGCGGATGGCCGGCTGGGGCATGGCCTGGTCCACGGTCATGGGCTGCAGCAGCATGCGCTGGTACTACAACGGCGACTATTCCAACCCGCCGGGCGGCGGCCTGCCGACGATCCTGCCGGTGCCGGTGGTCATCACCGATGGCGGCGCGGGCTCGGACAGCATCACGGTGATGTACGGCACGCAGACCGAGCGCGTCATCCCGGCCACCGTCAGCGCGACGATGGTCTCGCCGGGCGACCCGATCCAGGTGGACAACCCCGAAGGCTTCTCGAACAACCCGGGCGACCTCATCCTCGGCGTGACCGGCACGACCTGCTCCATGATGCAGGTGACCGGCATTTCGGGCGGCCAGCTCCAGCACGTTTCCGCGGGCACGGCGCCCTTCAATCCCGCGGGCGGCGGCACGCTTCCCACCCTCCCGTCGGGCGCGCAGATCTTCAACCTCGGCCGGCCGGTGGTGAACACCTATTCGGTCGGCACGACGACGACGAGCGAGCTGCAGGTCGCGAGCCTGTTCACCGCCACCTCGTCGACCGTCGTGCCCTCCTACACCCCGACCCCGCTCGGGATCGTCGACGGCATCATCGACCTGCAGGCCGAGTACGGCAAGGACAACGGCGTCAACAACGGCACCGTGTCGGCCGCCTCGTACGTCGCCAACGACGGCATCGTCGACAGCTACGACAACGTCACCCCGACCACCCAGATCGGCTGGCAGCAGGTCCTGTCGATCCGCATCGGGGTGCTCGCCCGCAGCGAGAACTACGTGAAGCCGGGCGCTTCGGGCGTCTGCCAGACCACGACGACCAATCCCACCTGGGGCAACGGCCAGTCGTTCCCCGCGGTAGGCGACCTGACCATTGCGACGGCGGCCAACACCGCGCGCTGCTACGCCTACCGTGTCTTCGAGACCGTCGTCCCGCTGCGAAACATGATCTGGAGGCAGGGATGAGCCCGCGTCCTCTCTCGCGCCAGCGCGGCGCGGTGCTGTTCATCGCGCTCATCGTCCTGGTGGCCATGTCGCTCGCCGGCGTGGCGCTGATCCGCGGCGTCGATACCGCCAACCTGATCGCGGGCAACCTCGCCTTCAAGCAGACCGCGACCTATGGCGGCGACTGGGCCGCGGAGCAGGCGCGCACATGGCTGTCGGGGCAGGCCGCGACAGCACTGTATAACGACGTCCCCGGGACCTACTACGCGTCGATGCAGTCCGGCCTGGACTTCACCGGAACGGATCCGTCGCGGCCGGATTTCGACTGGACCAACAATGCAATCAACGTCGGCCCGGATCCGGCGGGCAACACCGACGTGCGCTATGTGATCCACCGCATGTGCGACCTCGCCGGCAACCCGAGCACGGTCAACTGCGTGCGCACGAGCACGGGCGGCACCATCGGCGGCACGCAGGGCGGCGCCACCTACGGCAGCGCGGCGCTGCCCAGCACTTCGCAGATCTACTACCGAATCACAGCCCGGGTAACAGGGCCTCGCAATACCGTGAGCTACGTCCAGGTGATGGTCAACTGACCGGTTTCCAGGAAAGACAGCCATGAACTTCCGACCCTTCCTCCGCATCAGCCAGGCCTCGCTCGCCTTTGCCGGCGCGTTCGGGCTGATGCAGATCGCCGTCGGCGCGAACACCGACATCGCCAACGAGCCGCTGTCGCAGGCGGCGAGCGGCGTGCGCCCCAACATCATGTTCATCCTGGACGCTTCGGGCTCGATGGCGCAGGACTACACGCCCGACTGGGTCACCGACTCGCAGAGCTCCAAGTCCGGCACCACGGCGGGCTGCCTCGATTCCGGCGACGACGACTCGGGCAAGATCACCGGCACGCCCGACGCCTGCGAGGTGGGCGACCCGCCTTACATGTCGCCGGACTACAACACGCAGTACTACAGCCCCGACATCTACTACCGCCCGGGCGTGGATGCCACGGGCGCCGACCTGCAGACCCAGGACAAGGCCGGCACGTCGTCGTGGACCCAGGTCCAGACCGATCCCTACGGCCAGCTGCAGCAGAACCAGCTCGGCAATTCGATGACGACCGAGGACCTGGTCAACCACTACCCCGATCGCGTCTGGTGCACGAGCACGAGCGACAACCCGACCGACACCACGAACTGCCAGGCCAACGCGGCTTACACCTACCCGGACTACAAGTACAACCGGACCAGCAGCAGCGGCGCGTATCGCTACGGCTCGCCGTACTACTACCGCATGCAGTCGGCCCAGTGGTGCTCGACAGCGACGCTGAACGTCGGGACCTGCGTCAGCGGCAGCGCGGCGGATCCCACGGTCTACAAGTACATCGCTCCGGAATACTGCACGGATTCAGAGCTCACGAACTGCGCCGCCGGCCAGGCGGTGACCGCGGCGTATACCTTCCATGGCCCGCGCTGGTGCAAGGACCAGAACACGCTGCTCAACTGCCAGCGCAAGAAGATCGGCAGCTACATCTATCCCAAGCACCTGGGCGTGACCAAGGACGTCACCGCGACCATTCCCGCGGTCGCCGCGAGCGGCACGCTGACCGTCACGCAGGCAGCGAGCGGCCTGCAGATCACCAGCATCACGGTGAACGGCAAGGCGATCATCGCCAGCGCCATCACCGCGACCAGCAGCTCGACCAGCGCGCTCGCCACGCTGATCGCGACGGCCATCAATTCGTATACCTCCTCGCCCAACTACACGGTGCCCGCCCTGCCGACGAGCAACAGCGTGACGTTCCAGAGCGCGGTCACGGGCGCGAGCGAGAACGGCAAGGCCATCGTCGTGACCGCCCAGACGGTCGGCACGACGTCGGCGACGGCCTCGGTCACCGTCAACAACAGCGGCAGCAACAATGCCGTCTATTTCGACGGCATTACGCTGGTGCACCCGACCCTGGGAACCATCAACATCATGGATCCCTCGTGCAGCAGCAGCTTCGGCAACAACGTCGCCACGTCGAGCGGCGGCACTTACGGCAATCGCGTCAACGCGAGCAAGGGCACCAACAGCGCGAGCGAGGAGAACTCCGCGGCCGCGGGCATCGCCTACTGCATCCACAACACCAAGCCCAAGGGATTCGACGCCACGGCGTCCGGCAACGTCGTCACGATCATCGCGCCCGTCACCGACGGCGACACGATGAACGGCCGCTCGCTGACCGTGGTACTCGGCGGCTCCTACGGCTCGACCAGCACGACGAAGTTCGGGGGCGGCGTCTCCACGGGCATCAAGATCAGCACGTCCGCGGGCCTTGCCGGCGGCGCGGATGCGACCACGGGAACGGTCTCCCTGCATTTCGGCATCGGCCAGTTCACGCGCATCAACATCGTTTCCTCCAACAACAGCTACGCGCGCGCATCCGGCCGCATCGACTGCGCGGCCGCGACCTGCACCTACGCCGAGGAAATGACCAACTTCGCGAACTGGTACGCCTACTACCGCACGCGCATCCAGATGATGAAATCGGCGGCCGGCCGCGCGTTCGTCCCGATCGACGACACCTACCGCGTCGGCTTCATCACGATCAAGCCGTTCTCGAACCCGAACAACAACTCGGGCAGCGTCGTTTCCAGCCGCTACCTGCGGATCGCGAACTTCGACTCCAGCCAGAAGACGGCCTGGTACAAGATCTTCTACCAGCAGACGACGGGCGGCGGCACGCCGCTGCGCGAGGCGCTGTCGCGCGTCGGCCGCCTCTACGCGGGCAAGTTCGACGACATCAATACCGGCATTCCGGCCTCGGACGACCCGATCGAGGTCTCCTGCCAGCCGAACTTCGCGATCCTGTCGACCGACGGCTACTGGAACGGCAACGGCGGCGAGAAGGTCGACGCGAGCACGATGACGCAGCAGGACAACAACAACACGGGCCCGTACTCGCTGCAGAAGGACGGCGTGTGGGACGGCGGCGACGACTCGACGGTCGGCCTCGCGGACGTCGCGCTGTACTACTACCAGACCGACCTGCGGCCGAGCGTCTCGTTGAACGCCAGTGGCGTCGATGTCTCGCCCGACAACGTGCCGACGACGTCGATCGACTTCGCGCCGCACCAGCACATGACGACCTTCACGCTGGGCCTGGGGCTGGACGGCACGCTGACCTATCGCAGCGACTACCAGACGGCGACCTCTGGCGACTTCTACGCCATCAAGCAGGGCACGCTGTCGGGCAGCTGGCCAAGTCCGGTGGGCGACACGCCGACCGCCCTCGACGACCTGTGGCACGCGGCGGTCAACGGGCGCGGCGTGTTCTTCAGCGCCTCCAACCCGCAGCAGCTCGCCAACAGCCTGGCCGACACGCTCGACGCCCTGAAGAAGCGCGTGGGCGCGGGCGCGGCGGCGGCGACGTCGAACCTGCAGCCGGTGGCGGGGGACAACTTCGCCTTCACCGCGCAGTACCAGACGCAGGACTGGATCGGCGACCTCAAGGCGCGCACGATCGACCTCACGACGGGCGCGATCTCGTCGGTCGAGCTCTGGTCGGCGCAGGCGCTGCTGACCGGTCGCGCGCAGACCAGCCGCACGATTTACACGTTCGACGCGAGCGATGCGTACGTGTCGACGAGCACCGGCGCCGTCGGCAACCAGATGAAGCACTTCTGCCTGAGCGGCTCGCCGATCGCCCCCTGGTGCAACGACGGCAGCGGCCTGACCGGCACGGAGCAGACGTACTTCAAGAACGCCTTGCTGCCGCAGTACGTGAGCTACAGCGCGGCGCAGACGCCGAACGCCACCGCGACGAACCTCGTCAACTATCTGCGCGGGGACGTGACGTACGAGGACCAGGGCACGGTCTCCGCCACCGACCTGTACCGCCAGCGCGACGCGCTGCTGGGCGACATCATCAACGCGCAGCCGGCCTACGTGAAGACCTCGCCGTTCAATTACACCGACGCGGGCTACCAGGACTTCAAGAAGTGCACGCTCGGCACGGCGGCGGCGGCCTCCATCACCTGTCCCGCGGCGCAGTTCCCGGACGCCAGTACCTACCCGACGCGCCCGCGCCTGCCGACCGTGTACATCGCGGCTAACGACGGCATGCTGCACGCGATCGAGACCGACGTGAACTTCAACCCGTACTACCAGACGGGCGGCATCGGCACGGCGTCCACCGCGGACGACACGTTCTCGACCGGCAACAACGTCGGCAACGGCGTCGAGCGCTGGGCCTACATCCCCGGCATCATCCTGCCCGACATGTACAAGCTGGCGTCGATTCCGTACACGCACCGCTACTTCGTGGACGGCTCGCCGACGGTGGGCGACGTCTGCCTGTCGGCGCCCTGCGCGGGCCTGTCCGACTGGCGCACCGTGATCGTCGGCGGCCTCAACTCGGGCGGGCGCGGCTACTACGCGCTGGACATCACCAACCCGAAGCAGCCGCGCGCGATGTGGGAGTTCAAGGTTCGCAAGCCCAGCGTGACCGCGTGCGCCGCGACGACCGCGGCCGCCGTCGGGGCGACCGACGACTGCGACCTCGGCCTCTCCTACGGCAACCCGATCATCACCAAGCTCAAGTCCACGGGCCAGTGGGTGGCGATCGTGTCCTCGGGCCTCAACAACACGGGCTACGAGCCCGCCACCACCAACCGCCAGGGAGACGGCGGCGGCTACCTGTACATCCTCGACCTCGCGACGGGCAAGATCCTGCAGAAGATCGCGACCGGCGTCGGCAGCCCGGGGACGCTCGCGGCGAACTACGCCGACGCGGTCCCGAGCGGCCTGGCGAAGATGAACAACTGGGTGGACAGCTCGCTGATCGACAACACCACGCTGGCGGTCTACGCCGGCGACATGATGGGCAACCTCTGGCGCTTCGACCTCGACAACACCAGCGCGACCTACCTGACGGCGGTCAAGGTCGCGGTGCTGACCGATGCCGGCGGCACGGCGCAGCCGATCACGACCAAGCCCGAGCTCGGCCTGATCAGCAGCCGCCGCGTCGTCATCGTCGGCACGGGCCGCTACCTGGGCGACTCCGACAAGGGCGACACGAGCCAGCAGACGATCTACGCCATCGCGGACGACCTCACGGGCAACACGACGGTGACGAACCGTACGGGGCTCGTGGAGCAGAAGCTGACGCCGGATACCGCGACCACGCGCACGGTCAGCACCGTGAACCCGGTCGACTGGACGAGCGCCGCGGTGCGGGGCTGGTTCATCGACCTGCCCGACAAGGGCGAGCGCGTCAGCGTCGACCCGCAGCTGCAGCTCGGCACGCTGGTCGTGGGCTCCAACGTGCCCTCGACCGACACCTGCGTCGCGGGCGGCACGGCGTGGATCAACACCTTCGACTACAAGACGGGCGGCTACGTCGCGGGCGCCACCGGCAACGCGGTCAGCCAGAAGGTCTCGGGCTCGGTCGCGGTCGGGATCAACGTGATCCAGCTGCCGGGCGGCAAGGTGGTGACGGTCGTGACGACCGCGGACAACCAGCAGCTGCCGGTCGAGACGCCGATCGCGCCCACGAACTTCCAGGGCCGGCGCGTCAGCTGGCGCGAATTGAACGCCGACCAGTGAACGGCGTGCTGCGATTCGCCGCGGGACTCGCACTCTGCGGCATGGTCGGGGCGGCGGTGGCGCTCGGGGCGGGTCCGGGCGCCGCCGCCCCGCGTTACTGGAAGACGGCCGAGCTCGACTCGCGGCCGCAGATCAAGACGCACGTCATGCCGGAGTATCCGAAGGACCTCCCCTCGGGCGTGCGCGGCCGGGTCGTCCTCGACCTCTACGTTTCCGAGGTCGGCGTGGTCGAGGACATCAAGGTCGTGCGCGCCGAGCCGGCCGGCCGATTCGAGGAGGCCGCCAAGCGCGCGTTCTGGCCCGCACGCTTCACGCCGGGGCTGCGCAAGGGCAAGCCCGTGCCGAGCCTGATGCGAATCGAGGTGAGTTTCGGCGACTAGTGCCGCCGCGCGAGCTCGCGCGGCAGCGTGAACACGATGCGCTCGGTGATTCCCTCGAGCGGGCGCACCTGCACAGCGCCGAGCGCCTTCAGCCGCGAGACGACTTCCTGCACCAGCACCTCGGGCGCCGACGCGCCCGCGGTGACGCCCACCCGGCGGCGGCCGGCGACCCACTCGGCGCGCAAGTCCGCCGCGGTGTCCACCATGTAGGCATCCGCGCCCATGTGGGCGGCGACCTCGCGCAGCCGGTTCGAATTCGAGCTGTTGGGCGATCCGACCACGATCACGACGTCGCAGCGCGGCGCCATCATCTTCACCGCGTCCTGGCGGTTCTGCGTCGCGTAGCAGATATCGTCCTTCTTCGGCCCGCGAATCTGCGGGTAGCGCGCCCGCAAGGCGGCAATGATCGTCTGCGCGTCGTCCACCGAGAGCGTGGTCTGCGTGACGTAGGCAAGCTTCGCGTCCGCCGGCAGCTCGAGCCGGTCGACGTCCTCGATCGTCTCCACCAGGTGCATGCCGCTCGAGGCCTGGCCCATCGTGCCCTCGGCCTCGGGGTGGCCGCGGTGGCCGATCATGACGACGTCGTAGCCCTCGCGCAGCATCCGCGCCACCTCGACATGGACCTTGGTCACCAGCGGGCAGGTCGCATCGAAGATCTTCAGCCCGCGGCGCTCGGCATCCTCGCGCACCTCGCGCGCCACGCCGTGCGCGCTGAAGATCACGGTCGCCCCGGCGGGCACCTCGTCGAGCTCCTCGACGAACACCGCGCCCTTCGCGCGCAGGTCCTCGACCACGCTCTTGTTGTGCACGATCTCGTGGCGGACGTAGATCGGCGCGCCCCGCAGCTCGAGCGCGCGCTCGACGATGTCGATCGCGCGCTCGACGCCGGCGCAGAACCCGCGCGGGTTGGCGAGCAGCACTTCCATGGCCGCCATTCTAGTCCCGCCGCAGGAACCCCTCCGCGATCAGCAGGGCCGCGCCCACCGTGATCGCAGAATCGGCGACGTTGAACGCCGGCCAGTGCCAGCCGTAGGCGTGCACGTCGACGAAGTCGGCGACCGCGCCCCAGGCGACTCGGTCCCACAGGTTGCCGAGCGCGCCGCCGAGCACCAGCGCGAGGCCCGCGCACAGCAGCCGGCGCCCGGGGCGGCGCCACAGCATCCAGCTCACGACGCCCGCCGCGACCAGCGCGATCGCCGAGAACAGCGGCGTCTGCCAGCCCGGCGCGGCGGCCAGGAAGCTGAACGCCGCGCCGCGGTTGAACACGAGCACGAGGTTGAGGAATCCGGTGAGCTCGACCGCATCGCCCGGCCGCAGCCAGCCGAGCATCGCGAGCTTGCTCGCGCGGTCGGCCGCGACCACCAGCGCCGCGATGCCGTACCAGGGCAGCGCGCTAAGCGCGCGTGCGCGGCTCGCCGGGTCCATGCAGGTTCGAGCGGCAGCGCCCGCAGAGGCCTTCCGCGTTGACATCGGCGCGGTAGTGCCAGCAGCGCTCGCACTTGGCGTGGGCGCTCGGCGTCACGGCGATCTGGACGCCGCCGCCTTCGCTCCGGCGCACGGTCGCTGCCGAGGTGAGCAGCACGAACCGCAGGTCGTCGGCGAGCGCCGCGAGCGACTCGTACAGCGGGCTCGCGCAGCCGATCGTCGCCTCGGCCGCGAGCGACGAGCCGATCTCCTTCGCCTCGCGTCGCTCCTCGATCTTCTTCGCCACCTGCTCCCGGACCTGGCGCACGTCCTCCCAGCGGCGCAGCGCGGCCTCGTCCAGGCCATGCGCCGGGATCCCGTGCAGCACGAGCTCGAACACGCTGGATCCGTCGCCGCCCGACAGGACCTGCCAGGCCTCCTCGGCGGTAAAGCTGAGGATTGGCGCCATCATGCGCACGAGCGCCTGCGCGACGTGCCAAAGCGCGGTCTGCGCCGAGCGGCGCGGCGGGGAATCCGCGCCGCAGGTATAGAGGCGGTCCTTGAGGATGTCGAGGTAGAACGAACCGAGCTCCTCCGAGCAGTAGGCCTGCAGCTTCTGCGCCACGAGGTGAAACTGGTAGGCCTCGTAGTCGCGCGCGACCGCTTCCTGCAGGCGGGCGAGCTGCGCGAGCGCGTAACGGTCGATCTCGACCATCCTGTCCGCGGCGACGCCGTGGCTGCGAACGTCGAAGTCGGAGATATTGGCGAGCAGGAACCGCAGCGTGTTGCGGATCCGCCGGTAGCTCTCGACCACGCGCTTCAGGATCTCGTTCGAGATCGAGAGCTCGCCCGAATAGTCGGTGGCGGCCACCCAGAGCCGCAGGATCTCCGCGCCGAGCGTGTTCGCGACCTCCTGCGGCGAGACCGTGTTGCCCTTGGACTTCGACATCTTGCGGCCTTCGCCGTCGACGACGAAGCCGTGCGTCAGCAGCGACCGGTAGGGCGGCGCGCCGTTCAGCATGCTCGAGACGAGCAGCGAGCTGTGGAACCAGCCGCGGTGCTGGTCCGAGCCCTCGAGGTACATGTCGGCCGGAAAGCCGAGCTCGGCGTGCGAGCCGCGCAGCACGGTCTGGTGCGTGGAGCCGGAGTCGAACCAGACGTCCAGCGTGTCGCAGCCCTTCTCGTACTGCGCGGCCTCGGCGCCCAGCAGCTCCTCGGCCTTCAGCGTGTGCCAGGCCTCGATGCCGCCGGCGTCGACGCGCTTCGCCACGGCCTCGAGCAGCTCGAGCGTCCTCGGATGCGGCTCGCCCGTCTCCCGGTGCAGGAAGAACGGCATCGGCACGCCCCATTGGCGCTGGCGCGACAGCGTCCAGTCCGGACGGTTGGCGATCATCCCGTGCAGCCGCGCCTGGCCCCAGGCCGGGAAGAACTGCGTCGCCTCGACGCCGCGCAGCGCGACGGAGCGCAGCGTCTGCGCCGGCTTGCGGCCGGCGAAGCCCGGCACCGCGTCCATGCCCGCGAACCACTGCGTGGTCGCCCGCAGGATCACCGGCGTCTTGTGGCGCCAGCAGTGCATGTAGCTGTGGGTGTAGCTCTCCTTCGCGAGCAGCCTGCCGCGCTCGGCGAGCGCCTTCAGGATCGCGCCGTTCGCGTCCCAGATCGACTGCCCGCCGAACAGCGGCAGCGACGGCGCGAACTTCCCGTCGCCCATGACGGGCGTGAGGATGTCCGCGTCCTTCAAGCCGTAGCGCCGGCACGAGTCGAAGTCCTCGACCCCGTAGGCCGGCGCCGAGTGCACGATGCCCGTGCCCGTGTCGAGCGTGACGTACTCGCCGAGATACACCGGCGCCTCGCGGTCATAGAACGGATGGCGGAACCGGATCAGCTCGAGGTCGCGGCCCTTGCATGACGCGAGCGTCCTCCCGGTCAGCTTGTAGCGGGCAAGGCACGCGTCCTGAAGCTCGGCGGCGAGGATCAGCAGGCCCTTGTCGGTATCCACTAGGTGATACACGAACTCCGGGTGCACGTTGAGCGCCTGGTTGCCGGGCAGCGTCCAGGGCGTGGTGGTCCAGATGACGGCGTATCCGGGCTTCTGCGGCAGCCGCGCGAGCCCGAAGGCGCGCGCAACCTTCTCCGGCTCGGCGAAGGGAAACGCGACGTCGATCGCCGGGTCCTTGCGATCCTCGTACTCGACCTCGGCCTCGGCGAGCGCCGAGCCGCAGTCGAAGCACCAGTTGACCGGCTTCAGGCCCCGGTAGACGTAGCCGAGCTCGAGCAGCCGGCCGAGCACGCGGATCTCGCCCCCTTCGGTGCGCGGCGCCATCGTCAGGTAGGGATCGTCCCATTCCCCGAGCACGCCCAGGCGCCGGAAGTCCGCCTTCTGGCGCTCGATCTGCTCCGTCGCGTAGGCCCGGCACAGGCGCAGCGTTTCTTCCGCGGGCAGGTTCTTGCCGTACTGCTTCTCGATCTGCACCTCGATCGGCATGCCGTGGCAATCCCAGCCCGGCACGTAGGGCGCGTCGAACCCCGCGAGCGACCGCGACTTCACCACGATGTCCTTCAGGATCTTGTTGACCGCGGTGCCGATGTGGATGTCGCCGTTGGCGTACGGCGGCCCGTCGTGCAGCACGAAGCGCGGCCGCCCCTTGGCCACCTCGCGCAGGCGCCGGTAGGTGCCCTGCTGCTGCCAGGCGCGCACCTGCAGCGGCTCGCGCCTGGCGAGGTCGCCGCGCATGGGAAACGGGGTGTCCGGGAGGTTCAGCGTCTTCTTGTAGTCAGGCATCCGTCTTCATCGCAAAGTGTTTTCTCGCCCGCTCGACGTCCTGCGCGATCGCCGCGCGCAGCTGGGGCACGTCATCGTACTTCTGCTCGTCGCGCAGCTTGCGCAGGAAGCGCACCTGAAGGTGGCGCCGGTAGAGGTCGCCCGCGAAGTCCAGCAGGTGCACTTCGAGCAGCGGCGCGGCGCTCGGGTTCACCGTCGGCCGGCGCCCGACGCTCGCGACGGCCGGCAGCCAGCGCCCCTCGTCCTCCTCGACCATCCCCTGCACGACGAAGATACCCGCGACGGGCGGGCGGCGCCTCAGCAGGATGTTCGCGGTCGGGAAGCCCATCTCGCGGCCGAGCTTCTCGCCGTGTGCCACCCGCCCGCTCATGCTGAACGGCCGACCCAGCAGGCGCTGCGCCCGCTCGAGGTCCCCCGCCGCGAGGGCGCTTCGCACCGCGGAGCTCGACACGCGCTCGTCGCCCAGGCAGACGTCGGGCATGGCCTCGAGCTCGACGCCATGGCGCGGCGCGAGGCGCGCGAGCAGCTCGAAATCGCCCAGGCGCCGCGCGCCGAAGCGGAAGTCCCGGCCCACGAGCAGCCAGTCCGCGCCGAGGCCGCGGGCCACCACGTCTTCGACGAACCGCTCGGCGGGCAGCGAGGCGAGTCGCGCATCGAAGCGCGCGACGTGCACGCGGTCGATGCCCGCGGCGGCCATCAGCTCCAGCTTGTCGCGCAGGCGCGTCAGGCGCGCCGGCGCCATCGCCGGCGCGAAGAATTCGCGCGGATGCGGCTCGAAGGTGAGCACGCCGGCATCGGTCCCCTGCGCGCGCGCGCGCGCGACCGTGCGCTCGAGCATCGCCCGATGGCCTCGGTGCACGCCGTCGAAGTTGCCGATCGTGAGGGCGAGGCGTCCGCCCCCCGGCGCTGGTGACCCGTGCGTGACCCGCATCGGCGCGTGTAAAATGCTGAATTATAGCGGCTTTCAGTGAGGCGGCGATGCAGTCCCTCGAGCAGCAGATGAGTTTCTACGCGGCGTACCACCAGGACCCCCGCAACAAGGCGACGCACTTCGTCGGCGTGCCGATGATCATCTTCGGCCTGTTCATCGCGCTCGGCTGGCTGCGCGTCGAGGTCGGCGGGG